>Ga0075317_1000025_pt1 | contig 17709 bp, 15 predicted proteins | sample MayberryNE_TuleB_FD_120068 | JGI IMG/M metagenome (GOLD analysis project Ga0075317, IMG submission 120068) | Natural and restored wetland microbial communities from the San Francisco Bay, California, USA, that impact long-term carbon... | ecosystem: Environmental > Terrestrial > Soil > Wetlands ... | reverse complement strand
CCTTGGGCTCCGATGCGAGCTACGAGGCGGACCGAGTTATAAACCTTACCGGCGTCGAGGCGGCCGCGTCCTCGGGAGCCTTCGCGAAGCAGGCGAACACGATCCAGAACAGCTTCAACCGCGGCGCGGGCCTCGATATAAACGATCTTGAAAGCCAAAGGACCGTGCTCGCCAACGACCTGAAGCTCTACTTCGAGGCACAGCGCCTCGAATTCGACCCGGGCTCCGACCGCGACGAGATCAAGGCTAACATGAGGATCCTCGCCAATGTGGCCGAGCAGACGAAATTCCTCGGAACTACTGTCGTCAAGCTGATCGGACACCTCGATACCTCGCGCGTCCAGGACTTCAAGGCGAAGGGGCCGCAGGCCTTCGTCGAGGCCAGCGCCCAGGCCAAGCTCATCTCCAAGCGCCGGGCCGAATTCATCAAGGGACTGCTGGTCAAGAAATACGGCATCGACGAGGATCGGGTGATAACCGAGGGCCGAGGCTGGGACTCGCCCGTCGACGAGGGCGATCCCGAGGCGAACCGCCGCGTCGAGATCCAGTTCCTGAGCTTCGAGTAGCATGGCCGCCGATAGACCCAGCGGCTCCAAATCGCGCATGCCGGCGATCGCGAAGGCCGTCCTCGTAGTGGCCGCCATCGCGGCCATCATCGCGGTCAACCGAATCGCATCAGCAAAGCCTTCCGCCGAGCCCAGCGCCGAGTATTCGCTCGACTTCGGCCCCGACTTCAAACCGCACCTGGCATCGAGGGACGATCTGGGGATCAGCGTGGTGATCGCGGTCGACTCTTCCAATTCCATGCTCGCCCCGCCGATGAGCGGAGGGACGCCGAAGTACCGCCAGGCCTCCGCCGCGCTAACCGCCGTCGTCGAGCTCCTGGAGAAGGTTTCCAGGGAATCGCCGCGAGATCAGATATTGAATGTCGGCGTACTCGGCTTCGACGACGCCGTCCGCGAGGTCATGCCCCTGACCCGGATGGACGAGGCAGGCCTCTCCAGGCTTCGCGCTATAGCCGGGAACCCGGACAGCTTCCGTCCCAGGAACTCGACGGCCATCGGCGACGCGGTGGCGAGGGGCGTGCTCGAGCTCTCGCGCTCGGGCACCATCCTCAGGTCCCTCATCGTCGTGACCGACGGCCAGAACATGCGCGGCGCGGATCCCGCGCGGGTGCTCGAGGCCGTCTACTCGAACCGCAACTCCGCGAGCCGGCCCGAGGCGCCGGTAATCACGAGCTCGATCCTGATGACCTTCATCGGATTCGACATCGACCTGGGATACTTCAAGGCCTACGAGGAATTCGGCGCGCGCGTCGCCTCGGCGAGCGACCAGGAACAGCTGGCATCGGTCCTGTCCGCGAGCCTGGAGGCCGATATCACCAAGCTCGAGGCGCCCTCGCTCGGGAGCGATCGTTGAGCGGCGAGGCGCGCGGGGGGGCCGACGCGATCCTGTCGGCGGCCGGATCCGGCGCCGTCTTCCTCTCGCTCTGGCTGGGCCTGGGCGTGCCGCTTCCCTGGAGCGCCGCCGCCGCGGCCCTCGGCTACGGGGCCCTATGGATGATCTCGAGGTCGAGGAAGGGCCCGAAGGAAGGACTTTCCTTCATCGAGCCGCCGATCGACAGGGAGCTCGCCCGAAAGAGCGCCGAGAAGGGACATAGGCTGGCCGGGGAGCTCAGAGCCGCGGCGGATCGGATAGACGGCTCCCTCGCCCGGGCCCTCGGGACCTTGGCCGAGAGGATGGACGACATAGCGTCCGACGTCGAGGCCGACCCCAAGGACGCGCCCTCGGCCTCTGCCTTCCTGGAGATCCAGGGCGAGGCCTCCGCGCGCATCTCGCGGCTCGCCTCCGGGCTGATCGGCGATCCGAGGGGCCGCGGCGAGCTCGACGGGACGAGGGACAAGATCGAGGGCGCCATCTCGCGGCTGATCGCGTCCTCCGAGCGGCAGCTGAATAACATGAGAAGCGACAACGTCGCCGAACTAATGGCCGAGCTCGACCTGATCGAAGGCGGCCTTTCCCTCGACGAGGACGAATCCCGGGAGTCAGGCGCCCGTTAAGCGCTCCTCGAGGCGCTCTTCCTTGGTCATCGCGCCGGCCTATCCCGCCATGCCTATCGCCGACTTCCGTCCGTCGAGGATGGCGGCGCAGAGCCGCATGGAATCCTCGATCGCCGCCTCCAGGTCGTCGCCCTCCACGCCCAGCTCGCGCCGGGAGATCTCGGGATCGACGTACATGTCCGAGGCCATCGCGCGGGCGAAATAGGCCATCTTGAGGCCGCCCTCGACTCCCCTCGCCTTCCTTCCCAGGTCGAGAGCCGCTCCGAAGAGGGCGAAGGCCCAGGCGGGGATCGCCGCGACGGGAAGGGGCGGCAGTCCCAGGCCCCGGCGCATCAGGCCGAGCATCTCGGTCCAAGTTATATTTTTATATCCTATGGGGTAACGGGCGGCCCCGCGGCTCCGCTCCAGGGCGCCGGCTATCGCCTGGCCGACCTGGCGGACCGTGAGCGCCGCGGTCCCGCCTCGCGGATAGAACACGGCAAGACGGGATTTCCGCAGGTACTCGGCCAGGAAGATCCACACCGGCGCGCGGCCCTCCTGAGTCCCGAATACATAGGGTATCTCCAGGACGGAGACATCCATCGAGCCGTCGGCGGCGAAGGAGAGCGCGGCCTCCTCCTGATCGACGCGGCTGCGGACGTAGGGATGGCGCTCGGATAATCGCCACTCGGGCCTTTCCCGATCGAAGCGCGCGAAGTAGGAGCCGAGGACTACCGCCCTCCTGACTCCCTTCGACCGCGCGATGCCCAGGAGCCGGACCATGGGCTCGATATTGCGCGTCCTATACAGCTCGTAGATCGGGGGCGGCCCCTCGATCCGCTCGTCGACGCCGGCGGCGAAGACGAAGGCCTCGCAGCCCTCCATCAGGCGGCCGAGCTCGGCATCGCCCATCTCGCGGGCGTTGCCCAGCTCGAGGCGCATCCCGGCCGGTATGGCGGCGCCCGCGGGAATCGGAGGGAGGGCGAGCGAGACTACTTCGTGGCCGCGAGCGATCAGCTCGCGGGCTCCGGCCGAGCCCAGGAGGCCCGTACCGCCGATCATGAAGACCTTCATATCGCCTCCCTCGCGGCAACTCGCCGGCTAATCGGCCAGCTCGGCCCAAGCCTTCGGGTCCACTCCGACCGAAGCCCGCCTTCCGTTACGGACGATGGGCGTCCGCAGGAGCCGCCAATCCGCGGCTAGCTCCTCGGCGAGGTCGCAGTCGAGGTGGGCTATCCCTCGCTCGGCATAGCGGCTTGATCCCTTGTCGACGAGGGCCTCGAGGCCGAGGGCCGCCGCCACGGAAGACAGCTCGCCCGGGCTGATGCCCTTCTCGGAAATGTCGATGAACTGGTAGCGCTCGCCGCGCTCCTTGAAGAAGCGCTCGGCCTTCCTGGTATCGGGGCACTTGCGCGTGCCGAATATCTGCAAGCCCATGGATCGATTGTACGCCGGGCGAGGGTATTCTTTCCATCGTCCGGACGGAGTATCCTAGGATCCTCGGAGGATACTAGGCCATGGAATGCAAGGTCGAGGCGAACGAGAAGGCGTGCAATTGCTCGTATCCCTGCTCGCGCAAGGGCATCTGCTGCGAGTGCATCGCGTACCACCGGCAAGCGGGAGAGCTTCCCGCCTGCTACTTCGGGCCCCAGGCCGAGCGAAGCTACGATCGTTCGATCGAGAATTATCTTAGGACGAGGGGCGGACGATAAGAGAAGGAGGATTTCATGAACGACGAGCGCGCTCAGGCGGCTCCAGCGGCGGCGGAGATTTCCGCGCCGGCTGCCGTTCCGGACGGCGGGCCCAAGAAGCTCTGGAACAAGAACTTCGCATTGCTGTGGCAGGGACAATTCATCAGTTCCCTGGGCAAGCAGGCATTCGGCCTGGTTGCCCTGCTCTGGCTTAAGGACGCGACCGGATCGGGGTCGGTAATGGGGCTCGTCATGATGTCGGCCCTCCTGCCGCCGGTCCTCCTGGGACCGATAGCGGGAGTATTCGTGGACCGGTGGGACCGGCGTAAGATCATCGCGTATACGGACATCGCAGGCGGCCTCTTCGTCCTGGCGGCCGCCCTCCTCTTCATCTTCCTGCCCGGCTCCACGGGAATCCTCATCGGGACCGTATTCGCGGTGACCCTCGCCACGGGGCTCCTGGACAGCTTCTCGCAGCCCTCCATTTCCGCGAGCGTCCCCTCGATCGTGCCGCGCGAAAGGCTCGAGGCGGCCAACGGCCTCAATATGTCGGGCATCCACCTCGCGCTCTTCGGGGCGCAGGGGAGTTCGGGGCTGCTCTATACGATAATCGGCGCGCCCCTGATCGTGCTGGCCAACGCTTTCACCTACCTCTACGCGGGCATTACCGAGCTATTCATCAGGATCCCTCGACGCGAGAGTGGAGCCGGGGGCGCGGACGGGGAGAACCCGCGCCCCGTCCGCCGCTTCCGCATCGAATTCGTCGAAGGACTGCGCTACCTGAAAGGCGAGCGAGGGCTGCTTACGCTGATAGTCGTCTACGCGGCGCTCAACTTCCTCATCAGCCCCGTGCTCGTGCTCCTGCCCTTCTTCGCCGAGGACTATCTCGGCCTGGGGAAGGCCTGGTACGGCTACCTCATGGCCAGCTTCGGGCTCGGCGCCCTGGCGGGCTTCGGCCTAGCCGGGGTCTTCCCGACCCGCGGCAAGGCCCGCGAGCTCGCGGTCAACGCGGGACTCCTCGTCCAGACCCTCCTCATCTTCGTCGCCCTGTACTGGAAGGTCCCGGCGGCCCAGCTCGTCCTATTCCCGCTTATGGGCATGGCGGGCGGGGTCATGAACGTCAACGTAGGCACCCTCATCCAGCTTAGGGTCCCGCAGGAGAAGATGGGGCGCGTGCAGGGGATCATTACGACGGTCGCCGCGGGAGCCATGCCGCTGGGCATGGCCCTCGGAGGACTCGTATTCGACCTTACGGGGCAGAACCTACCCTTGGTATTCCTCGTATGCGCCTCGCTCAGCATGGTCGTTATCGCGGCCGCCCTGAAGATCAAGGATTACCGCAGCTTCCTCGCCTCGGGCTAACCCGTCCTTCTCAACAAGCGCACATGAGCGAATAGTAGACATCAACTGGGATATGCAATGTGCGCTTGACAGGGAAATCGGGCTGTCTTCTGCGTTGCTCTATCACCGCGATGCTAAGGCTTCGCTAGACTTCGTTCACATGCAGAAAGCATGCTCCGCTCGCGGTTTCGCCGTGAAGCTCGCACCACGACGTGCCTTGAATACAGCCCGATTTCCCTTTTGAGAAGACCGGGTCTAGTCTTAGGGCCGCTTGGCTTACGCTATCGCAAAGACGGGACCGGCGCGCTATGCTGATGTCGATGAGATTCGACGTTCGCGCCGCCGGTCCGGCCCTTGCCCTCGCTTTGGCCTCGGCGGCGCTCCTTTCGACGGCCGCCCTCTGCGGCTGCGCGTCGCGGCCCCAAGAGCTCGTTCCCGCGCCGACGCTTTCCTTGACCGCAGGTCCTGCCGAGCTCCTTGATCAGAATCGCGCCCTCGTGCGCATCGATGCGGCCTTGCGGAATCCGCGGACCCAAGCCTTTAGCGTCGAGTCGGCGGAATGCTCGGTCGCGGTCGAGGGCGCGGGGACCGCTCTCGGGGCGGAGCGACTCTCCGGAGCGGCGAATCGAATAGAAGCGGAGGGCGAGCTCTCCATAGTCTTCGAATGCGTCGTCGACCTGAGGGACCTCGAGGAAAGCCTTCGCGGCCCCGAGGGTCCCGCCGAGGCGGCGTTCAGCGCCGCCGCCCATCTCAGGCTGCGCGCCCCCGATGGCGCCCTCTTCGAGATCGTCGCCGCGACGGACGGATCGATCCCGATCGTCCGCGAGCCGGAGATCCGCATCAGCTCTCTTCGCATCGAGCGCGACGTCCTAGTCACCTCGATGCTCAGGCTCGGCATCGAGCTGCGCAACCCGAACGCCTTCCCTATAGAGCTGGGGATGCTTTCCTACGCTTTCTACGGCGAGAAAAAAAAGTGGGCATCGGGCTCGGAAGCGGGCTCTTTCCCGATCCCTGCGAAGGCCTCATCCGAGCTCGACCTCGTCTTCGAGATGAACTTCGCCGACGTCGACCGCAGCCTCTTCGATCTTGTGGCTAAGCTCGGGATCATCGGCTACAAGCTCTCCGGCCATGCGCGCGTCGCCGCGGGACTCGAGGCGATCCCCTCATTCGAGCTTGACTTCGACATCGAGGGAGCCTGCCCGGTCGAGCGCTGACAGGCTTTTAGGCGCGGCCGCGGCCTTCCCTTCGATCCAGGGCCAAGGCTCCCAGCCCCCAGAGGACGCAGGCCGCCGCGATCAATGCCCAGAGCCCGCTCGATCCCAGGACCGCGATGATCGGCCCGGCGGCGAGGGGTCCCAGCGAGTGCCCTCCTTGAGAGCAGGAGCTTGAGAAGGACTGGAAGGAAGCTCTCCAGTTCGCCGGCGAATGAGACGAGACGAATACGCCGATGTTTACCGACTGGACTATCTCTCCGATGGTCCAGGCGAAGGTCGAGGCGGCGATCCAAGCCGATCCCAAAGGAAAAGCCAGCATTGAAAAGCCCAGGACGAAGGCCCCGGCCGCGACGGCCATGCACCAGAGGGGCCTTCGGTCCCGCATCAGCCTGGCGATGGGAATGCTGAGGACGATCACTATCACCGCGTTGAGCGACATCATCGCGCCGAAGAAGCGGGGGCCCGCCTCGCCCAGGCGCTCGGATATCGTCAAGGGAAGGGCGAATCCCGTCTGCGAGTAGGTGAAGGCCGAGAGGGCCGCCACTACGCAGAAGCAGGGCAGTATCGGCCGTGCGAAGAAGGCGGCCAGGGAGCCGCGCGAATCCTCCCGTTCCAGATCGGATCCGGCTCGCGAGCGGCTCGGGGACCGAACCCCGACGAGGATGAGGGCGGCTGAGGCTATCGAGCAGATCCCGTCGCCCCTGAAGAGCCAGGCGATGTCCCGGTCGAAGAGATAGGCGGCGACCAGGGGGCCGACCGCGACGCCCACGTTGATGGACCAATACTGCAGCCCGAAGGCTTCCTTGCGCCGCTCAGCCGGAGCCAGGTCCGAGATCAGGGCCGAGATGAGGGGACGGGCCGAGCCGCGGAAGAAGCAGCCCGCCGCCACGACGGCCGGCGACCAGGGCAGCTCGTAGAGGAGGCTCATGGCCAGGGCGCAGAGCGCCGCCGCGGAATGACAGGCGATCAGCGTCGCCTTCCGGCCGACGGCGTCTGCGATCCTGCCGGATACGAGGACGCCGAGGGCCGAGGCTCCGAAGGAGAGCGAGACCACCAGCCCCGCCTGAGCCTCGCCGTAGCCGAGGCGCTTGGTCAGGTAGAGGGCGAGGAAGGGCCCGATGAAGTCGCCGAATCGGTTGACTATGGTCGCGAGGAACATGGACCAGAGCGAGCTTCCGAGTCCCCGGTAGGGCGCGATGAGCGATGCCAAGGAAGATCGAGGACCAGCCATGGCGGGAGTATAGCCGGGCCCGCGCCCGGATTACGAGCGGTCGCGGCTAGAGCTTGAATACATGTACGAGTTTCTTCTCGGTCTCGCCCTCGATCGCGGCCTCGACCTCGAGATAGGACTCGAGCCCCGAGCCTCGCAGCTTCTCCTTCAAGAGCTCGTCGATCTGGTAGATGCCCGCCGAGTTGCTCATCCTGACCTGTATGTGCACCGGCTTTTCCGCTCCGGCCTGTATCTCGACCTGCTCGATCGAGGCGGCAGAGATCGAGTGGATGTTGACCTCGCCGGCCTCGAAGCCGATGCGCGACCTGCCCTTGGTCATGTCGAGGGCGTCGGCGACGCGCACGACTCCGGCTTCTACGGTCATCGGCCTTCCGTCCGAGCGGTGGGAGATGATTGCGTGCAAGGTCTCCGAGCGGAGGATGGCGCGCGGACCGGGCTCGTACAGGCCGTCCAAGAGGCGGTCGATGATCGGGGCGGCCACGAAGAGGCTTAGCAGCTCGTGGTCGGATCTCTGGATGGACATGCCCAGGTCATGGAGGAGCGACGCGAGGACGACGACCGTCTCGGCGTCTTCCTTGGTCATGCCGAAATGAAGGGCTAGGCTCGGCTCGACCCCGCTTTCCATGAGAAGCCTGAGCATTTTAAGCGCCATGTTCGAGACGATCTGGAAGTGGACGGGGCCATGGTCGGTCATACCGAGCCTGGTCACGGCGTTGACGTTCATGACCGTCCACAGGGCGTAGAGCTCCTCGTCCGCGTTAACCCGGTCGACGATCTTCTGTAAAACCGGGTTATGTCTCAGCGGTAGGCGAATTTCGAGCCTTTGGCCGGGAGCGGGCGGATCCGCGTCGATGGTCATCATAACGGTAATTGTAGCCGTCCTCGAAAGCGATGGCGAGGGGTGGAAACCCGCTCTAGAGCCTAGCGAGATGAGGCGTAGAGGCCATAGTAGGCGCCGCCGCGCCGGCACAGCTCATCGTGGCTGCCCGCCTCCAATATCCTGCCCTTGTCGATGAAGAGGATGCGGTCCGCGTCGCGTATCGTCGACAGGCGGTGCGCGATGACGAAAGAGGTCCTTCCTTTGAGCAGGTTGCCCAGGCCCTTCTGGATCGCGCGCTCGGTCTCGGTGTCGACCGAGGAAGTCGCCTCGTCGAGTATGAGGATGGCGGGATCGGCGAGGAGGACGCGCGCGAAGCTGATCAGCTGGCGCTGGCCCATCGAGAGCCTGATGCCGCGCTCGTTGACCGCGGTGGCGTAGCCGTCCTTCAGCTCGGCGATGAAGTCGTGGGCATGGACGGCCTTCGCCGCCTCGATCACTTCCTCGTCCGACGCGTCGAGCCTGCCGTAGCGTATGTTGTCCATGATGCTGCCCGAGAAGAGGACGCTATCCTGCAGCATGACGCCGACCTGCGAGCGCAGCGACCTCAGCGTGACTCCCTGGATATCGAGCCCGTCGACGAGGACCAGTCCCGAGTCGGGGGCGTAGAAGCGCGAGAGGAGGTTGACGATGGTCGTCTTGCCCGCGCCGGTCGGCCCGACGATGGCGACTCTCGTGCCAGGCTCGACGTAGAAGCTCAGGTCCTCGAGGACGGGCCTGCCGGGATCGTAGGAGAAGCGGACGCCCCGGAACTCCACGTGGCCGCGGATGGGCGGCAGGCTCGACGCGCCGCTTACGTCCTCGATCGAGGCCGGCTCGTCTATGGTCTCGAAGATCCGCTCGAGGTAGGCCGCGGCCTGCACGAGTGAAGTGTAGAAATTGCCGATGGTGGAGATGGGCGCCCAAAAGCGCCAGACATAGCCTACGAAGGCCACGAGGACGCCGACCGTCATCCCCTGCTCTATCCAGGAGATCCCGCTGAAGTAGACGAGGCAGATTCCCAGCACCGAGATGACCTCGATAGTCGGCCAGATGAGGAACATGGTACCGACTGCGCGGAGCCAGGAACTTCGCCACTCGTCCCCGAGGCGGGCGAAGATGCGCTCGTTCTCGGCGCCCCTGGCCAGGGACTGCGTGACCTTGACGCCGGAGAGGGCCTCGTGGAGATAGGCGTTGAGGTTCGACTGCTTGCGGCTGAGGTCCTGCCAGGAGAGCCGCTGGCGCTTTTTCAGGGCGAGGACGGCGATCGCCAGGACGGGAAGTCCCGCCAGGCAGACGAGGGTCAGCCTGAGGTCGATGACGAGCATGAAGCCGATTATGAAGGCCAGGCTGAAGAGGTCGGTGATCAGGTTGATGATGCCGTTCGACAGGAGGTCGGACAGCGAGTTGACGTAGTTGACCGCGCGGATGAGGATCTTACCGTGGGGCCTCGAATCGAAGTAGGTGAAGGGAAGCTCCTGGAGCCTTCGGAATATGTCCGTGCGTATCGAGCGGATCACTCCCTGGCCGATGTCGTTCATAACCCTGATCCTGATCCAGAGGCAGAGGGCGCCGACGAGGTTGGCGAGCACCAGGACGGCCGCGATCATGGCGAGGCCCCGCAGGTCTCCCGCCGGTATGCAGTCGTCGATGGCGATCTTGGTCGCGTAGGGCCCCAGGAGGGAGACGAGGGCCGCGACGATCATGAGTCCGACGGCCGCGGCGACGCGGCGCTTGTGGGGCCCGAGGTAGCGGAGCATGCGCAGGACGCTCGCCGCGTCGAATTCCTTCGACAGGTCCTCGTCGACGTCGTACTTATTCCTAGCCACGGCTCGCCTCCTCCCTCGCGGCCCGTAACGCGGAGGCCGCTGCGACGGCTCCGTCGCCGGTCTGGTGGCGATAGACCTCGGCGTAATAGCCGTCCATGGCGAGAAGCTCCCCGTGAGTCCCCCGCTCGGCGATCCTCCCGTCCCTAAGGACAAGGATGAGGTCGGCGTGCATGATCGTCGATATCCGATGCGCGATGAGGATCATGGTCTTCTCGCCGGCGAGCGATCTCATGGATTCCTGGATCTTCTCCTCGGTCTCGATGTCCACGGAGGAGGTGGTGTCGTCGAGGATCATGACAGGGGGCGAGGCGAGGAGGAGCCTGGCCAGGGCGACGCGCTGGCGCTGGCCTCCCGACAGCCCTACCCCGCGCTCGCCGATGATCGTATCGTAGCCCTCCTCGAGATCCTGGACGAACTCGTGGGCGTTGGCTAGGCGAGACGCCTGGAAGACCTCTTCCACGGGCGCGTCGGGCCGCCCGAAGGCGATATTGCCCTCGATAGTGTCCGAGAAGAGGAAGACGTCCTGCATAGCGATGCCGACGCGGGAGCGCAGGAAGTCGAGGTCGTAGTCGCGCAGGTCGACGCCGTCGAGGAGGATGCCTCCCGAGCCGACGTCGTAGTACCTGCACAGGAGCTTGGCGAGGGTGGACTTGCCCGAGCCCGTAGGTCCCAGGATTCCGACCGTCATGCCGCTCTCCGCGAGGAAGCTGATATCCTCGAGCACCTTCTCGTCGCCGTAGGAGAAGGAAACCTCCCTGAACTCTATCCTGCCCTCGACCGCATCCGGCCGGAGGGCCTTCCCGCCCTGGGGCAGGGCGCTCTCGAGCGCGAAGAGCTTGTCCAGGCGCTCGGCGGCGGCGGCGAAGCGCTGGGCGTCGTTGACCAGCCAGCCCGCCATGCGCAGCGGCATGTTTATCGCCCAGACGAGGCCCGTGAAGGTCACGAGCTCTCCGAGGCTGAGGCTGCCGCCGACGATCATCGCCCCGCCCGCCAGGATGAGGACGACGGGCAGGAGTCCCGAGAAGAATTCGATCGGCGGGATGAAGCGGGCCCAGACCGCCGCCGATTCCACGTTGCGGTCCCGGAAGGCGTCGTTCTCGGCCTCGAACTTCGAGATCTCGTAGTCCTCGCGGGTCAGGGCGCGGACGACCCGGTTGGCGGCGATATTCTCCTGCACGACCGAATTGAGGCGCGAGAACTGAGCGCGCACGGCGGAGAAGGTCGGCTTCACCTTCCGCGATAGGCCGACGGTGAAATACGCGATCAGGGGCGCGAATGCCAGGAGGGCGAGGGTCAGGCGCCAGTCGACGAAGGCCAGGGCGGCCAACGCGATGACGAACATGACCGCGTTCTCGGCTATCTGGTAGATGACATAGGCGATGAAATGCCGGACGGCGTCGAGGTCGCCGGTCATATGGGCCATGAGGTCGCCCGTCTTGGTCCTATCGAAGTAGGCGAAGTCCATCCTCTGGATCTTGGCGAAGAGCTCTTGGCGGCAGGAGCGCAGGACGTCCTGGGACACTCGCTCGAAAATCATCTGATAGGAATAGCGGATCGCCGATTTCAAGGCGACTGCGAGGACCATGACTCCGAGGATCTTTAAAAGGAGTCCGCGCTCGCCCGCGAGGATGACGCGGTCCACGAGGACGCCCGACAGCAGGGGATTTACGAGGTTGATGGCGGAAACCGCGAGGGTCAGGCAGACGCCGAAGACGTAGATAAAACGATGCTTGCGGAGATTGGACCAAAGCCAGGGATGCATTAAAAGTCTCCCGCCGGAAGAGCCGGCCGGGCGATCCTAAATCGCTTGAAACGGCAAGGTCAAGGAGAGGTCAAATAGTGCAACTCTTTCGCCATTTTTCTCTTGCGCTCAGGAGAAAGTAGTGTTTTACTATGTGTTAGTTTCACTTGTTAGTAACACAGCAAGACTATAGAGGAGGTTGAGCATGAAAAAGTTTCTCGCCCTTCTACTCGCCTGCGCAATTCTTTCCTTCATCTCGTGCAATCAGTCGCAGAGCGCGAAAGCCAAGGACAGCGTCACCGTTCTCGGCGTATGGGGAGGCCAGGAAGCCGAAGCCTTCGCCGCCATGACCAAGGTCTTCACCGAGCGCACGGGCATCCCGATCCAGTTCGAGGCGACGCGCGACATCGACGCGGTGCTGACGACCCGGGTACAGGCGGGAAATCCTCCCGATGTCGTAATCCTTCCCAATCCCGGGAAGCTGTACGAGCTGGCGGGAGCGGGCAAGCTCGTCGATCTGTCGAAGATCCTCGACATGAAGGAATTCGACAAGAACTACGCCTCGGGCTGGAAAGACCTGGGCACGGTGAAGGGGAAGCTCTACGGCCTCTTCGTCAAGGCGGCGATCAAAGGCCTCGTGTGGTACTCCCCGAAAGCGCTCAAGGATGGCGGATACTCGGTTCCCTCGACATGGGACGAGATGCTCTCGACCTCGAAGAAGATCATGGCCTCGGGCAAGGCGCCCTGGTCGGTCGGCATAGAGTCCGGATCGGCCTCGGGCTGGGTGGCTACCGACTGGCTCGAGAATATCTTCCTCAGATTGAACGGCCCCGCGGCCTATAAGAACTGGTACGAGGGCGATCTCGCGTGGACCTCGCCCGAGATGAAGGAGGCCTGGGAGCGCTTCGGCGAGATCGTCGCAGAGCCGGGCATGGCCTACGGCGGCGCCGCCTACATCAATTCGACTAACTTCGGCAACGCCCCCGCGCCGCTCTTCCAGAAGCCGCCCAAGGCCTACTTCCACATGCAGGCGAGCTTCATCCAGAGCTTCATCCTCGACTCCTTCCCCGGCCTCAAGCCGGCCGAGGACTTCGACTTCTCCGCCTTCCCGGCAATCGACTCGGCCTACGAAAAGGCGGTCGAGGGAGGCGCCGACATCGTCGCGGCCTTCAGCTCCTCCGCCAAGGTCAAATCCTTCATGAACTACCTCGCCTCCGCCGAGGCCCAGTCCTTCCTCGCGGCGGGCACCGGGGCCCTCGCGACCAACCGCAATCTCTCCTTGGTCTTCTATCCCGACGCCCTGACCAAGCGCGCGGCCGAGATCCTCAACAAGTCGGAGATCGTCGTGTTCGACGCCTCCGACATGATGCCTTCCGAAATGAACGCCGCTTTCTGGAAAGGATGCGTAGACTTCGTCGCGAGCCCTTCCTCGATCGACTCGATACTGGAGAACCTGGACAAGGTGAGGTTGGCGGCATATAAGAAGTAGGCCGCCCGGCCAGGGGAGCTGGGCGGTCCGGCGGCCGCCTCGCCTCCCCGGAGGGGAGAAGGAATGGAAACCTTAGGCGCATTCGCCGCGGCCCTGATCGGCGTACCGCTGGCGCTCTACGCGTACATACGGCTTTCCGAGCCCATGGCCAGGCTCAGGCCGGGCAAGGCGTCCCTGCTGCGTCCCTGGATCTGGCTTTTCCCGTCCCTGGCCCTCGTGGCGGTCTTCCTGGTCTACCCCGTGATCGACACCTTGGCCGCCAGCCTCCGGAGCGCCGACGGCGGCTCCTATGTCGGGCTTTCCAACTACGGACGGGTCTTCACGGAGCCGGACAACCTAGGAGCGCTCAAGAACAACCTGCTATGGCTCGCCTTCTTCACCCTGGGCACGCTGCTCTTCGGGCTCCTCATCGCCGTCCTGTCGGACCGCGTCCGCTACGAGGCGGCGGTGAAGGCCCTCGTCTTCATACCCATGGCCATCTCCTTCGTCGCGGCCGGCATCATCTGGAAGTTCATGTTCGAGTTCAGGCCCGCGGGAGAGGCCCAGGTCGGCACGGTCAACGCCATCGCGGACATCTTAGGCGGACAGCCCAGGGCATGGCTGGCCGACAAGTCCGTGAACAACCTCGCGCTGATCGCCGTCGGCGTCTGGATGTGGACCGGCTTCGCCATGGTCATCCTCTCGGCGGCGCTGAAGGCCGTGAGCGTCGACATCCTCGAGGCCGCGAGGATGGACGGCGCGAGCGAGGCGCAGATATTCTTCCGGATCACCCTCCCATGCATCGCGGGCACGGTGGTCTTCGTCGCTACCACGCTGATGATCAACGTCCTCAAGGTATTCGACATCGTGTACGTCATGACGAACGGCAACCTAGGGACCGACGTGATCGCGAACAGGATGTACAAGGAGATGTTCAATTTCCACGACTCGGGCGAGGCCAGCGCCATCGCCTCGGTCCTCCTGGTATGCATTATCCCGGTCATGATCGTCAACATTCGCCGCTACAGGCGGCAGGGGCACGTAAATGGCTAGCGGCGCGCTCCGGGGAAGGCGCCCGGCGAGGATACTCCTCCACATCGTCATGATAGCCGCCTGCGCGACCTGGCTCCTCCCGACGCTGGGGCTCCTGGTCAGCTCCTTCAGGCCCAGGAGCGAGATCGCCCAGAGCGGCTGGTGGACGGCCCTGTCGGCGCCCTTCTCGCTAACCCTGCAGAACTACGGGAACGTGCTCTCGCGCGCGAACATGGGCCGCAGCTTCCTGAACAGCCTCCTAATCGCGATTCCCTCGACCGTACTGCCCATCTGCATCGCGAGCTTCGCGGCCTACGCCTTCGCCTGGATGCGATTCAAGGGAAGGGAGACGCTTTTCATCGTCCTCATCGGCCTCCTAGTCGTGCCCATCCAGATGACGGTCATCCCCGTCCTCAGGATATTCAACGCCTTGGGCCTGACCGGGACCTTCCCGGGGATATGGCTGGCGCACGCGGCCTACGGCCTTCCCTTCTCGATCTACCTCCTGAGGAATTTCATGCAGGAGCTTCCCGCCTCGATGCTAGAGTCCGCCTTTATCGACGGCGCGTCCCATCCCCAGGTCTTCCTCCACCTAGTGCTGAGGACCTCGCTGCCTGCCATCGCGTCGCTGGCGATCTACCAGTTCATGTGGGTCTGGAACGACCTCTTCGTCGCCCTGATCTACCTCGGGGGCACCCAGGACGTGGCGCCAATGACGCTTACCATGGCGAACATGGTCAATTCCTACGGCGGCGGCTGGGAGTACCTGACGGCGGCGGCCTTCATCTCGATGGCCTTCCCCCTCGTCGTCTTCTTCACCATGCAGAAATACTACATCAGGGGCATCTTGGCCGGATCGGTCAAGGAATAGGACCGGGAATGAAGAAGGCCAGGGTTTCTTCGGCCGACGTCGCGCGGCTCTCGGGCGTCTCGAGGACTACGGTGTCATTCGTGCTCAACGGGACGCCGGGCAAGAGCATTCCCGCCCAGACCCGCGAGCGGGTGCTCGAGGCCGCGAGGAGCCTGGACTACTCGCCGGACGCCGAGGCCCGCCTCGTCGCGAAGCGCACCACCAGGTCGGTCGGGCTGGTGGTGAGCCACTCGGACTCGATCTATTCCGACGCATACATCCTAAGGCTCATCGAGGGCATGGCCCCCGTATTCAACAAGCGCAGGGCGGCCCTGGTACTGGTGCCGGTCAGGCAGCGCAGGGCCGACTACCTGCAGATCGTCCGCGAGCACGAGCTCGACGGCGCCATCGTCACGAACGCGCGCTCCGACGACGAGGGCATCCGCTCCTTCTCCGGGTCCGGCCTGCCCTGCCTGGTCATCGGCACGGTGGATGGCCTGGACGCGCCCCAGATAGACATCGACAACGAGAAGGCGGCCTTCGAGGCCTGCGAGTACCTCATCGGCCTGGGACGCCGCCGCATCGCTATGATCGTGCACGCGAGCCTCGACTACTCCGCCGCGGCCGCGCGCCTGCGGGGCTACAGGGCCGCGCTGGAGGAGCGGGGAGCCGGCTTCGACGAGAGCCTCGTCAGGACGGCCGATTTCACGGAGGCTTCGGGCTACGCGGCCATGCGCTCCCTCCTCGAGCTCAGGCCCGCTCCGGACGCGGTCTTCGCGGGCAACGACGCGATCGCCTACGGCGCCTTCCAGTGCATCCTCGACGCGGGACTCTCGATACCCGGCGACGTCTCGATCATGGGCTTCGACGACGACTACCCTTCGCGCTTCCTCCAGCCCGCGCTTACCACGGTGACGCTGCCGGCGGCGGCCCTGGGCGAGAAGGCCGCCTCTACGATCATCGACATGCTCGAGGGAAAGAGCGCCCCGGCGAGGCGGATCGTGCTGCCGACCCGCCTGTCGATCCGCGATTCCTGCTCGAGGGCGGTCTAGTCCCGAGAAGGGCGGGAAGGGAAGAATGCCGGACATCTTGCGCATAACGCGTCCCGAACCGGGGCGGCTGGCCCTGGAGGAGAGCCTCTACCACAGCGCGAACGGCTACGTCGGGGCAAGGGCCTCCTTCGAGGAGGGCTATCCCGAGGGCTCGGGCGGGGCCGGGGGCAGCTATATAAACGGATTCTACTACACGCATCCGATCCGCCATCCCGAGAAGCTCTTCGGCTTCCCCGAGATCGGAGAGCGGATGCCAACGGTGGCGGACGCCCAGGGAATCGGCATTGTCGCCGACGGCGAGAGCGTCCGCCTGGATCCGGGCCGGTTCTCGGACTACGAGCGGAGCCTCGACATCGACCTGGGCGTCGCGCATCGCGCCTTCACCTGGGTTTCCCGCGACGGCGCCCGCCTCCGAGTCTCGATACGGAAGCTCGCGTCATTCGCCAGGAAGGAGCTCCTCGCGGCCGAGCTCAGCCTCAGGGCCCTGGACCGCGGGATGGATATCGTCATCGAGCCGCGGATCGAGGGCGAGGTCGAGAACGCCGCCGGAGGGGACGATCCCCGCCTGCCCGGATCGGAGCTTAAGGGATTGATCGTCGTCCGGACCGAGGCCTCCGCCTTCGCGTCCTCCGAGCCGCCCGAGCCATCGCGCGCCCGCGCGGGCGGCCTTATCCTGGTCGAATCGAGGACGATGGGCAGGGAGGCCGCGATGGCCGTCCTCTCGCTCGTCGAGGCCGAAGAGGGAGCGCGGCCGATCGTCGAGGCCGCGAGCGGCGAGCATTCGGCCGCCCTCTCCCTACGCTTCCGCCTGGCCGAGGGCGAATACTTCCGCATGTCGCGCAAGAACGTCTACGCCGACTCGGACCGCTATCCCGAGGGAGCCGCCGCCGCCGCGGGCAGGATAGCCTTAAGCCTGCGCGGCGTAGCTTTCAGCGAAATCGAGGCAGAGCATGCGCGCGAAACGGCTGCCCGATGGTCGGCGGCCGACGCATCGATCCAGGGAGACCCGAAGAGCGACGAGGGGCTCCGATTCAGTCTCTTCCAGCTCCTGCAGTCGGCGCCGGCCGACGAGATCTCGAGCGTGCCGGCAAAGGGCCTGTCCGGCGAGGGCTACGAGGGCCATTATTTCTGGGACGCCGAGATCTACATGGCCCCCTTCTATACCTATACGAATCCGACAGCGGCCCGCAACATGCTTTCCTGCCGAGGGAAGGCCCTGGAAAGCGCGCGGGAGCACGCGCGGATCATGGGCCTTTCGCGGGGAGCCCTCTTCCCCTGGCGCACGATCGCGGGAAGGGAATGCTCCGCCTACTATCCCTCCGGCTCGGCCCAATTCCACATCAACGCCGATATCGCCTACGCATG
>Ga0075317_1000024_pt1 | contig 17975 bp, 12 predicted proteins | sample MayberryNE_TuleB_FD_120068 | JGI IMG/M metagenome (GOLD analysis project Ga0075317, IMG submission 120068) | Natural and restored wetland microbial communities from the San Francisco Bay, California, USA, that impact long-term carbon... | ecosystem: Environmental > Terrestrial > Soil > Wetlands ... | reverse complement strand
GGCTTGTCCGTCGTGAAGATCATGTCGAAGTCCTTGTCGGAGAGCCCGTGCGGGTGCTCGGTCGAGGGCTGGAGCTTCATGAGGTCCACGACGTTGACTACGCGGACGCGCAGGTCGGGGAATTTCCGCCTAAGGATGTCCACCGCGGCCAGGCTCTCCATGGTCGGCACGTCGCCGGCCGAGGCCATCACGACCTCCGGCTCCCCGTCCGCGTCGCTGGAGGCCCATTCCCAGACGCTCAGCCCGCGGGTGCAGTGCTTGACCGCCTCTTCCATGTCGAGGTACTGGAGGGCGTTCTGCTTCCCGGCCACGATGACGTTGATGTAGTTGCGGCTGGCCAGGCAGTGGTGGGTGACCGAGAGGAGGGTGTTGGCGTCCGGCGGCAGGTAGACCCGCACTACGTCCGACTTCTTGTTGACGATGTGGTCGATGAAGCCCGGGTCCTGGTGGCTGAAGCCGTTGTGGTCCTGGCGCCAGACGTGGCTGGTAAGCAGGTAGTTCAGGCTGGCGATCGGGCGGCGCCAGGGGATGCCGCGCGTCGTCTTGAGCCACTTGGCGTGCTGGTTCACCATCGAGTCGACGATGTGGATGAATGCCTCGTAGCAGGAAAAGAGGCCGTGGCGCCCGGTGAGGAGGTAGCCTTCTAGCCAGCCCTGGCAGAGGTGCTCGGATAGGACTTCCATAACCCGGCCGTCGGGCGAGAGGCGGTCGTCGCCCGGCAGGGTAATGGCGTCCCAGGCGCGGGGTACCGCGTCGATGACGGCGTTCAGTCGGTTCGAGTTCGTCTCGTCCGGCCCTACGATGCGGAAGTTCCGGCTCGCGGCGTTGCGCTTCATCACGTCGGCCAGGTACTGGCCCATCACGCGGGTCGCCTCGGCCATGACCGTGCCCGGCTTCTTCACGTCCACCGCGAACTTGCGGAAGTCCTCCATGACCAGATCTTTGAGCAGGAGGCCGCCGTTGGCGAAGGGGCTGGCGCTCATGCGCAGCTCGCCCTCGGGCGCCAGGGCCGCGATTTCGGGCCTGAGCTTGCCCGACGCGTCGAATAGCTCCTCGGCGCGGTAGCTCTTGAGCCAGGTCTCGAGGAGCTTGACGTGCTCGGGATTCCCGGCCATCTCGGAAAAGGGGACCTGATGGGAGCGCCAAGAGCCCTCGGCCTGCTTGCCGTCCACTATTTTGGGGCCGGTCCAGCCCTTGGGGCTGCGCAGCACGATCATGGGCCAGGCAGGCCTCTTGTCGGGATCGAAGCCCGCGGTCCGCGCCTCCTTCTGGATGGCGGCGATTCTTTCCATCGCCTTGTCCAGGGCCTCGGCCATCGCCTGATGCATCTTGGCGTGATCGTCGCCCTCCACGAAGCAGGTTTCGTAGCCGTAGCCCTTGAAGAGGGACTCGAGCTCCTCTCGGCTGATGCGCGCGAGCACCGTCGGGTTGGCGATCTTGTAGCCGTTCAGGTGGAGGATGGGCAGGACGGCGCCGTCGGTCGCGGGATTTAGGAATTTATTGGAATGCCAGCTCGTGGCCAGGGGACCGGTCTCGGCCTCCCCGTCGCCCACCACGCAGGCAGCCACGAGGTCAGGGTTGTCGAAGACGGCCCCGAAGGCGTGGGCCAGGGAATAGCCGAGCTCGCCGCCCTCGTGGATGGAGCCGGGCGTCTCGGGGGCGACGTGGCTCGGGATCCCGCCGGGGAAGGAGAACTGGGTGAAGAGTCGCTTCATGCCCTCCTCGTCCTGGCTGATGTGGGGATAGACCTCGCTGTAGGTTCCTTCCAAGTAAGCGTTGGCCACCAAGCCCGGCCCCCCGTGGCCCGGGCCGGCCAGGTAGATCATCTTGACGCCGCTCCGCTTGATGATCCGATTCAGGTGGGCGTAGATGAAGTTGAGACCCGGGGTGGTCCCCCAGTGCCCTAGGAGGCGGGGCTTCACGTGCTCCGCCTGAAGGGGCTTCTTGAGCAGGGGATTATCGTAAAGGTATATCTGGCCTACCGAAAGGTAATTCGCCGCGCGCCAGTATTTGTCCAAGAGGTCGAAGTTCTCGTTTTTCATCCGCACGCTCCTTCCATACTGGAAAGATCATGCTTGGCGGCCTGCGGGTCAAGCTCGCGCCCTTCCTCCTCTATTCGAGTATGTGCGCGGCCAGCGGCGGGAATTCGTGTGTCGCGTTAGCGACACGCGTATATAACTTCCTTGCGAATCTCCGCACCTCGCCTATTCCAGGATGTGCGCGGCGAGGGGCGGAAAGCCATTGAAGCTGATCGAGCTGTAGCTCTGCGTGTAGGCCCCCGACGACAGGACGTAGACGCGGTCGCCGATCTTCGCCGAGTCCGGCATCGTGTAGGTCCACTTCTCGTAGAGGATGTCCATGCTGTCGCAGGTCGGGCCGGCGATGATGATTTCCTTGGCCTTGCCCGAGCCCTCGAAGTAAATGGGGTATTTGATCGCCTCGTCCAGGGTCTCGATGAGGCCGCCGAATTTGCCCACGTCCAGGAATACCCAGGGATAGCGCTCGTGCACGGACTTCTTGGCGATGTTGACGATCTCCGAGACGATGACGCCCGCGTTGCCCGCCATCGACCTGCCCGGCTCGATGATGATCTCCTCGGGCCTGTAGTCCTTGAAGCTGTTCTCGATGAAGCGGCTTATGTCCTCGGAGTATTGCGTCAATGTGTCGGTGGGCTCGACGTAGTCGGCCGGGAAGCCGCCTCCCATGTTCATCATCTTGAGCTGGACGTTCGCCTCCTCGCGGGCCCAGCGGAAGAGCATGCCGACCTGGGTTATGGCCGAGGACCAGGCGCCGACGTCGCGCTGCTGGGAGCCCGGATGGAAGGCGAGGCCGTAGGGCTCCAGGCCCAGCCGTACCGAGAGCTTGACGAGCTGCCGCGCCAGGTCGGGATGGCAGCCGAATTTCTTCGATAGCGGCCAGTCGGCGCCGAGGCCCTCCGAGAGGAGGCGGATCGTTACCTTGGAGCCCGGAGCGGCCCTGGATATCTTGTCCAGGTCCGATGGCGAGTCGGTCACGAAGAGGCGGACGCCCTTCTCGTAGAAGTACGCGATGTCCCGCTCTTTCTTGATCGTGTTGCCGTAGCTCATCCGGTCGGGCGGGACGCCGAGGGCGAGGAGCTGGTCCAGCTCCCATCTCGAGGCGACATCGAAGGAGGAGCCCAGGTCCCGGAGCGTCTCGACGACCCTGTCGTGGGGGCAGGCTTTGACCGCGTAGTAGGGCTTCGCGTAGGGGAAGTGGTTCCGCAATGCCTCGTAGTTGGCCTTGATGATGTCGAGGTCCAGCACGAGGAAGGGCGTATCCTTGCCCTCGGAGAAGGCCTTGATGCGCTCGAACCTCTCGCGGCTCATGTAATTCTCTAGGGGGAAGGAGTACGGCTTCTCTTCCAAGGGCGGTCCCCTCAGGCGATTGATGGGCGGCCCGATATCCGCCCGAAGGCGCGGCCGCCTGTCCCAAACATAGCGGCGAGCTTGCGAATATGTCAAGAATAGGCTATACCCAGTCATGGTCGGATTCTTCATCAAGAAGTCTTTCTTCGACGGCTGGGACAACCTCTTCTCCTTGATGCTCATGAACGTTGTCTTCATCGCCATTTTCGGGCTGGGCGCCGCCCTGCCCTCGGGCCTCGAGGCCCCTACCTGGCTGATCCTAGCCCTGGGCGCCCTGACCCTGGCGGCCGGATCGGCCTGGTGGTCGGTCTGCGTCCATAGCCTTAACGCGGTGGCGGACTTCAAGGCATTCCGCATCGCGGACATCCGCGCGTCCTTCAAGGCCGCGGCTGTTCCCGGGCTGCAGATAGGGCTCTTCCTCGCCCTCGTTTTCCTGATCGTCACGACCGGCCTTCCCTTCTACCTCTCCTTCGGCGGCTTCCTCGGCGTCCTCGCCGCGGGGGTCATCTTCTGGTGCGGCATCGTCGTCCTCCTCGCCCTCCAATACTACATACCGCTGCGCTCGCGCCTGGGCGGGGGATTCAAGAAGAACCTGCGCAAGAGCTTCCTCCTCTTCCTGGACAATCCCGGCTTTTCGCTTTTTCTTTTCCTCTACAACCTCGCCACGCTTATCCTATCGATATTCACGGCCGGCCTTTTACCGGGGCTCGCGGGGATCGCCCTCGCCTCGGACGTGGCGCTCAGGCTCAGGCTGTTCAAGTACGACTGGCTAGAGGCGAATCCCGAGGCGAACCGCAGGAAGGTACCCTGGGATGACCTGCTCGAGGAGGATCGCGAACTGGTCGGGAAGCGGACCTTCAAGGGTATGTTCTTCCCTTGGAAGGATTAGCCTAGGGGGGAGCCGATGCGACGGAGCGCCGGCATCAAGTCCAGGCTCCTCTTCTATAGCGTATCAATCACCTTTTCCGTCCTCCTGTCGCTCGCGGCGCTTTCTTTCCTTACCGTGAGGGATTACCTCCGCTCCGGCCTGATCGAGACGACGCGCTACAAGCTGCGCATCGCGATGGGGAATATCGATCGGGATATCGACCGGATCGGCCAGCTGGTCAGCTGGTGCTCGGTTTCCACCGAGGCGACCGCATTCGTCTCTTCTACGGAAGCCTATCCCGACGACCGCAAGTTCAAGGCGCTCGCGGCGCATCGATCGGTCCGCGATGCCGTCTACGGCAACGGCCTCGACTCGTATTTCGACAAGCTCATCATCGCCGGCCTAGAGGGCCATTCGATCCAGATCGGGCTCAGCCAAGGCCATCGCAGCGACTTCCAGGTCGCGCTGGCCCGCTACGGGCTGTCCGGCGAGTCCGCGGGCCGTCCCTACGCCTCGGAGGGGCTTTTCGAGACCGAATTCGCCTTTTCCTCGGGGCGCCTCGCGATCCCCGTCGCCAAGTCGGTGCGCAGCGACGACGAGTCGTCGAGGCCGATCGGCTTCGTGTTCGCGGCCGTCAATCAAGAGCCCATCTCGAGGTACCTCTCTGCATACGAGCTCGAGGCGGGATCGAGGCTCTTCATCGTCATCGGCGGCGATGTCTACGGCTTCAGCCCCGTCGGCGATCTGGCGCCCGGGGCGGCGGCCGACGCCGGGGCGGCGATCGCGGCGGCGGCCGCGGCGGGCTCCGGATCGGTCGACGCGTCGATCGCCGGCAGGCGGGATACCTACATCATCGCCTCGGGCGGCCTTTCGGGATGGGCGATCGCGCAGAGCCTGCCGCCCCTCGGCCTGGCCCGCGAGGCGCTCGGCCTAGCCCCCATGCTGGTCGTGGTCGCGGCTCTCTTCGTGGCCTTGGTCCTCCTCATGCTCCTTACGGTCAGCCGGACCATCACGAAGCCGATAGAGCTCATTAACCGGCGCGTGGCGATAATCTCCACGGGCGACTTCTCGCCCGATCCGGGGATAGAGTGGGACAACGAGCTCGGGAACATAGGCCGGGCGATCAACCGCATGTCGCGCGATATCGCCGGGCTTATCGAGCGCCGCATCGAGGACGGGGAGGCCAAGAAGGCCCTCGAGTTCCGCGCCCTCCAGAGCCAGATCAACCCGCACTTCCTGTACAATACCCTCGGCGCGGTCAAGTGGATGGCGGAAATACAGAAGGCTCCCGGCATCGCCGAGATGGTAGGCTCGCTCGCGGCCCTCTTGAGGCACGCGGCCCGCGGCGCCGACGACCTGGTGAGCCTCGAGCTCGAGCTCGAGCTCGTCGGGGAATACTGCAGGATCCAGAGGCTCCGCTCGGCCAACCTCTTCGAGCTCAGGACCAGCTTCGCCGACGAATCCCTCAAGCGCTGCCGGATCGTCAAGTTCACCCTCCAGCCCATCGTCGAGAACGCCATACTCCACGGCATCGAACCGAAGATGGCCCCGGGCCTCATCCGCATCGAGGTCTCCAGGCCCGAGCCCTCGGTCGTTCGCGTGGACGTCGTCGACGACGGCGTCGGGATCGCCGAGGCGGATCTGGGCTCGGTGCTCGAGGACGGCGGGCGCGACCGCGAGGCCTTCAACCGCATCGGGCTGCACAACGTGGACGAGCGCCTGAAGCTCGCCTTCGGGAAATCCTACGGCCTGTCGGTCGAGAGCAGGGAGGGCGAGTATACGAAGGTCTCGGTCTTCCTTCCCTGCGGCGCCGATTCGGGCGAGGGAGCCTAGGCGGATGTACAGGATGCTGATCGTCGACGACGAGCCCCTGTCCCGAGTGGGCCTGAAGTCGATGGTCGATCGGGCGGATCTCGACGTCGAGGTCGTCGGGACCGCGTCGAACGGGCTCGAGGCCCTCGAGTCGATCGGACGCCTGCGGCCCGACATCGTGATCGCCGACCTGCGCATGCCCGCGCTCGACGGGCTGGGCCTGATCGAGCGCTGCCGCGCCGACGCGGAGCTCTGCCCCGCCTTCATCGTGGTGACCGGCTACGCGGACTTCGACTCCCTCAGGCGGGCGATGCGGGACTCGGCCGTCGACTACCTGGTCAAGCTGGAGCTCGACGAGGCCTCCCTCCGCGCGAGCGTCGAGAAGGCGAAGGCGGCCGTGCGCGAGAAGAAGCGCCAGGGACTCGCCTCGCCCTCCGGGGCGGGCGCCGATCCCTTCGCCGAGACCGTCCTGGCGCGCCTGCTTTCAGGCTCCTTCGCCGACGGCCGCGAGGCGATTTCCGCGCTGGAGCGCTCGGGACTGTCCCTGGGCGCCTCGGGCTTCCGCGTCGCCCTCTTCGAGGCCGAGTACGCGGGCGAGGGCCGCCTCTCGGAAGAGGAGCGGCTCCGCGCGTATTGCTGCGCGATCGACATGGTCAAGCAGGTCGTCGGCCGGGAAATCCCCGTCATGGTAGTCGCCTTCGACGCTTACTCCTTCGCCGCCTTCCTCGGCGAGGGCGAGCCGGCCGCCTCCGGGGCGGAGTCCTCGGACGCGTCCTTCATCGGGATACTCGAGCGCGTGCGCGACGTCGTGGAGAAGTACTTCGGCCTCCGCCTTCGCGCCGGCCTGGGCCGCAGGCGCCTCGAGCCCGTCGAGGCCGCGGAATCCTGCAGGGAAGCCCGGCTGGCCCTCGCCGCGGCCTCGGGCGGCGAGGCGATCGTCTCCTTCGACGATCTGCGCAGGAGGGGAGGGGAAGAGGCCGCGAGGGCGGGGGACAAGGAGCTGCTCGAAGGCTTCCGCGCGAGGGTCATCGCAGCCCTCTCCGCGCGCTCCGCCGAATCGCTGCGCTCCGCGCTCCTCGAGGCGCTCGACGAGCTCGAGCGTCCTGACGCCGACCTAGCCTTCGCCCTCGCGCTCTGCTGCGAGTTCCTCTACCCCGTGCTCGAGCGCCTAGGCGAGGCGCAGGAGCTCCTCGACTCGGCCTTCCCGGGACCCAGCGGGCTCTGGCGCGTCCTCTTCTCGGCCCCGAGTCCGCGCGCCGCCTCGGCCTGGCTCTCGGCCTTCGGGGAGAAAGTCGTATCCCGCCTCGAATCGGCCGAGATGCGGAGCCGCAATCCCCTCGTATCCGGGGTCAAGCGCTACGTAATGGAGAACTATTCCTCGAGGCTGACGCTCGTCGACCTAGCCGAGCGCTTCGAAGTATCGCCTAACCATCTCTCGACCCTTTTCAAGAAATACGCTGGCCTAGGCTTCGCCGAGTACGTCGCTCAGGTCAAGATCGAGAAGGCGAAAGAGCTGATAGCCGGGGGAGGGTACAAGATGTTCCAGGTCGCCCAGCTCCTAGGCTTCGAGGACGCATTCTACTTCTCGAAGGTCTTCAAACGGGTATCCGGCATGTCTCCGCGCGAGTTTTACCTGAGCTCTTGCGAGCGGGGCCCGGCCGGCGAGGATCGCGATAGCATCGGCCCAGGCGAGTAGGAAATTCCATTATCGCGTAGTTAACGACATGTATCGCGCCTTCGCGTACGCCGTATATCTTGCGAAATAAGCGCCGCGCGCCAAGAACGCGTAGCATATCGCATGTCGCGTTTCGGAAAAGCCCCCTAGGATCAGCCGGAGAGAAGGAGGCTTCATGATGAAACGCCTTTCCGTTATCGCGATTCTCGCGATCGTCGCCCTTTGCGCGAGCTGGGCCGCGGATCCGATCAAGCTCAAGATGGTCGTGTGGGATCTTTCCCAGACTACCTACATGCAGCCCATGATCGACGCCTACAAGGCAAAGAATCCCAACGTCACGATCGAGTTCATCAACATCCCCGCCAACGAGTACACCCAGAAGCTGTCGGTGATGCTCGCGGGCGGCGACGACAGCGACATCATCTCGGTCAAGGACATCCCGAGCTACGCCGGCATGGTCGCGAAGAACCAGCTCGAGGCCCTCGATTCCTTTATCTCCAAGGATAAGGTGAATCTCAAGCAGTATTCGGGAGTCACCGACCAGATCCTCGTGGACAAGAAGCTCTACGCCCTTCCGTACCGCAGCGACATCTGGATCCTCTACTACAACAAGGACGCCTTCGACAAGATGAAGGTCCCCTACCCGAAGAACGACATGACCTGGGACGAATACGCCGCCGTCGCACGCAAGGTCGCGAACGGAACCGGCGTCGACCGCGTCTACGGCTCCCACTACCATCTGTGGCGCTCGACCCGTCAGCTGCCCTCGGTCCAGGACGGCAAGAACTCCATCATCACGACGGACTACGCCTTCATGAAGCCCTACTACGACCTGGTCCTCGCTCTTCAGAAGGACAAGACGGTCATGGACTTCGCCTCCCTGAAAGTCGGCAACATCCACTACTCGGGCCTCTTCTACAACGGACAGATCGCGATGCTCCCGATGGGTTCCTGGTTCATCGGCACCCTGATCTCCAAGACCGCGGACGGGACCAACACCCAGAAGAACTGGGGCATCGTGAAGTACCCGCACCCGAAGGGAGTTCCCGCGGGCACGACGGCCGGCACGATCACCTCGCTCTCCATCAACGCCAAGTCGCGCAACAAGGCCGCGGCCTGGGACTTCGTGAAGTTCTATTGCGGCGCCGAGGGCGCGGCTATCCTCGCCAAGACGGGATCCCTGCCGGCGATCCGGACTCCGGCCGTCATCGACGCGATTAAGAAGATCGAGGGCTTCCCCCAGGACAAGAACTCCGGCGACGCGCTCTCGACGACGACCGTGCGGCTCGAGCTGCCCATGCACCCCAAGGCCGCGATCATCGAGAAGATCTTGAACGAGGAGGACGAGCTCATCATCACCGAGTCGAAGTCCGTCGCTCAGGGCTTGGCCGATATGTCCAAGCGAGTCAAGGAAGCCCTGGCCGCGCAGTAATGATTATCGACTGAGAGTATTTCACCGCGGAGAACGCGGAGCCGGAGGCCTAGCGAAGCGTTAGAGCGCGGGGGGGGAATGAGAAGGATAGGGTAATGCGGCGAGCAGTTCGCTTTCCCCGCTATCTTCTCTCCCTGAAGCTGGTGATCTCTCCGCGTCCTCCGCGTTCTCCGCGGTGAATCCATTCGTGAGTTTCTTTAGGAGCCTTCGATGACAGCCGCGGCGAGGAAGTCGCTCAAGAGCAACGCGATCGCCTACAGTTTCATACTGCCGAACCTCTTGGGCTTCGCGGCCTTCACCCTCTTGCCCATGTTCTTCGCCCTCGGCCTGTCCTTCATGGCCTGGGACGGAGCCAACCCGATCAAGTTCGTCGGCCTGCGGAACTTCGGCGAGATGTTCCGCGACGATACCTTCTGGATCTCGACCTTCAACACCCTCTACTACGTCGTCGGCACCGTGCCGACCACCATGATCTGCTCGCTCCTGCTCGCGGTGCTCCTGAACCGCGGCCTGCCCGGGCGCAACGTATTCCGCGCCGTCTACTTCTTCCCCTACGTCGCCTCGCTCGTCGCGGTGGCCGTCGTTTGGAACATGATGTTCCATCCCTCGATGGGCCCCGTGAACAATGTCCTGAGGTCGCTCGGCGTCGAGAGCCCGCCCGCATGGTCGGCCTCGACGAAATGGGCCATGCCGACGATCATCGGCGCCAGCGTCTGGCGCAACGCCGGATACTACATGGTCATCTACTTGGCCGCCCTCCAGGGCATACCCAGGGAGCTGTACGAGGCGGCCAGGATGGACGGCGCCTCCGCCTTCCAGATTTTCCGCAAGATCACCATCCCCCTGCTGACTCCCGCGACCTTCTTCGTGTCCATCATGCTCACGATCCAGGGCTTCAAGGTCTTCGACCTCGTATACGTGATGACCGGAGGCGGGCCGGGACGCGCCACCAACGTCCTCGTCTTCACCATCTGGGACAGGGCCTTTATCTATTCGCAGTTCGGCTTCTCGAGCGCCGTGGCCATGGTCCTCCTGGCGATCGTCCTGTGTATAACCTTCGCGCAGTTCAGGATGGAGAAGAAGTGGGTGAGCTACTTATGAAGAGGCTCGTCGACCCCTCGCAGGCCCGCCGCAACGCCCTCGCCTCCGCCCTCGTATACGCCGCCCTGCTCGCCTTGGCCGCCGCCATGCTCGTTCCCTTCGCCTGGATGGCCTCGGCCTCGCTCCAGATGGACAAGGACGTCTTCCGCTTCCCCTTCCGGTGGATCCCGAAGAACCCGCGCTGGAAGAACTACGAGCTGATATGGCAGCGCGTGCCCTTCATGACCTTCATCCTGAACACCTTCAAGCTGACCATCGTCATCACTGCCCTGCAGATAATCACCTCGAGCCTCGCCGCCTACGCCTTCGCTCGGCTTCGCTTCAAAGGCCGGGATTTCATCTTCCTGTGCTACATCGGCACCATAGCGATCCCGTGGCAGGTCTACATGGTGCCCCAGTTCATCATGATGAGGGCTCTGGGCCTGAACGACTCGCACCTTGCCCTGATACTGCTGCAGGCCTTCTCCGCCTTCGGCGTATTCCTCTTAAGGCAGTTCTTCATCGGCATACCGAACGAGCTTTCCGACGCGGCCCGCATAGACGGCCTGGGCGAGTACCGCATCTGGTGGAAGATCGTCATGCCCCTGTCGAAGCCCGCGCTCGCAACGCTGACCATCTTCACCTTCGTGGCCGTGTGGAACGACTTCCTCGGTCCACTCATCTACCTGTCGAGCGAGAAGCTGAAGACCATCCAGCTGGGACTGCGGATGTTCATCGCCCAGTACTCGGCCGAGTACTCCCTCATCATGGCGGCCTCGATCGTATCGTTGGTGCCGGTCATCGCGATCTTCCTGGCCTTGCAGCGCTTCTTCATCGAGGGAATCGCCGCCAGTGGCATCAAGGGCTGACGTACCCTCACTAGCCCCCGGCCCGGCCGAGGCGCGGCGCGTCCTTAAGTCGCCCGCGCTGGCCGAGCGAGTCCGCGAGCTCAGGGACGCGGCCGACGCCGCCCGCGAGCGGCCGATAGCCGGGCTCCCGGCCTCTGGGCGGGAGGACTTCCTGCGGACCGGCGACCGGCTGGGTTTCGAGCGGCCTTATTTCGAGAGGCGCAGCTCCCTCGTCGCGCTCGGCCTCTCGTCATGGCTCTGGCGCGAGAGGAGCGACATCGCCGCGCTCGAGCGGCTGATCGAGGCTATCTGCCTCGAGGAAAGCTGGTCCCTCCCGGCTCACGAGGAGGAGATCGATCTCTTCGCCTGCGAGACCGCCTTCGCCCTCGCGGAGATCGCGGCCTGCCTCGGCGGCGAGCTCGAGGTCGCGATAGCCGAGCGCGTCGCGAAGGAAGTCGAGGGCCGAGTCCTCGGGCCCTTCCTGGAGCGCGAGGGCGGGTGGGCCTGGGAAGGAATGAGGAATAACTGGTGCGCGGTCTGCGCAGGCTCGATCGGCGCCGCGGCCATCTACCTCGTCGAGGACCAAGCCCGCCTCGACGCGATCCTCTCGCGCCTGGGACCGACCCTGTCGCGCTTTATGGAAAGCTTCGCCGATGACGGGACCTGCCTCGAGGGTCTGGGCTATTGGACCTATGGCGTCGGCTTCTTTTCCTCCTTCGCCGAGCTCCTGGAACGTTATTCGAAGGGTCTCGAGGGCCGCGGCCACGCGGGCGGCGGCGATGCGGTCCGCGCATCCTCCGCGGCTCGCGACCTCTTGTCCGATCCGAAATTCCGCAAGATCGCCGCCTTCCAGTCGAAGGCCTACCTGACGGATTCGATCTCGGTAGCCTTCGCGGACTCGAGCGCGCATGAGCGTTTCCGGCCCGGTCTCGCCGCCTTCCTCGCGCGGCGCTTCCCCGAGGCCGCGATGCCCGATCCCCTCCTCGCCGCGCGCTTGGGCGACGACGGGTACGGCCGTTGGTGCCTTTGCCTGCGCGACCTCTTGTGGCGGATAGAGGACGATGATCCGAAAGCGGCGGCCGCCCCGCGAGCGGAGGCCGTACCGTCGGAGCGGCCGCCGGCCTGGCTGCCGGAGGCCCAGTGGCTCATCTGCCCGGCCAGCTCCCCGCGCGCTCTCGGCTTCGCCGCGAAGGGCGGGCGGAACGACGAGCCGCACAACCACAACGACTTAGGCTCCTTTCAGCTCGCTTTTGGAGAAACGCAATTCATCGCCGAGCTCGGCTCAGGCGAGTACACGCGCGGCTACTTCGGCCCGGAGCGCTACTCGATCCTGTGCAATTCATCCCTGGGGCACTCCGTGCCGATCCTCGGCGGGCGCGGCCAGGAGGCGGGACCAGAGCGCCGCGCGCGCGATGCCTCGTGCGTTCTTCGCGGAGGCGGGGCGCGGCTCTCGATGGATATCGCCGGGGCCTACGGGGCTGCCGGATTGCGTCGCCTAACGCGTACTTTCGACTTCGACGGGGGCATCCTGCTAGTCATACGAGACGAGTTCGATCTCGATCGCGGCGCCCCGATCGTCGAGCGCTTCGTGACCGGGCTGCCCGTCGGGAGCATTGCGATAGCCGAGGGCGGGTCAATCCTTGAAGTCGAGGGCGCGTGCCTGGCGCTGTCCTGCTCGATCCCGGGACTCGTCCCGCGCCTCGCCGTCCTCGAGCACCGAGCGCACGACGGCAGGGCCGTCGAGGTAGCCTGCCTCGACTACGAGTTGAGCGCTCCCCGGGGCGGCTCGACGCTCGCGGCGGAGTTCGAGTTCCGGATCTTGCGCTGATCGCTTGGGCGCGGGCGCCCATCCTCGGTCAAGGCCGGGAAGCGCATGATGAAGGTCGCCCCTCCGCCCGGATTGTCGGCGAGCTCGATGGAGGCCCGCCTGCCGCCGGAGGCGATTCTTGATATGAGCGAGCGCGCGATCGCGAGTCCTAGGCCCGCGTGGCTGGAGCAGCCTTCCTTGCGGGTGCTCGAGAAGCGCTCGAAGATCCACTCGCGCCTGTCTGGCGGAATGCCCGGACCGCGATCGGTGACCCTTACGGAGACGAAAGAGTCCTCGGACGATGCGCTCACGACGACGCTCTCGCGCGGCGGACCGAAGTCGAGCGCGTTGTCCACTAGTATCTTGACCAGGCGCCCGAAGGTTTCCGGCTCCACCGGGAGGATCTCGCCGCCATCGAGGCCGCTTTCCAGCTCGACATCCTTGCCCAGCTCCTCATAGGCGGCGACGAGGTCCCGCAGGAGCTCCGAAGGGCGCGAGAAGCCCGATATGTCCTGGGCATCCGCCGCCGACAGGGCGGAGAGCGAGGAAAGAAGCCCTTCGATCCGCCCTACCTCGGCGGCGAGCCGATCGAGCTCGTCTCCCGTCGGGGCGCCGCCGCCTCTAGCCTTCGCCGATCCCATACGGGCGAGGTCGATGCGGCCTCGAAGCGAGGAGACGGGATTCTTCAGCTCGTGGAGGACGTCGCCGATAAAATCCTCGATGCGCGACCTGCTCCTGCGAGACTCCCGGAGAGCGTTTCCGAAAGCCGCGCTTACGAGGCCGATCTCGTCGGACCGCGACTCGCCCGGCAGGGAGATGCCCGAGTCCGCGTCCGATGGATCGAGGGCGGCCGCCGCTCTCGCGAGCCGGTTGATCGGCCTGACGAGCCGGAGGTAGGCGAAGGCGAGGAGGAAGGCGGGAAGGGCCAGGATCAGGCAGAACGAGCCGAGCATGATCTCATGCTCGATGCGCTTGGCCGCGATCAGGTCCCGCTTGTCCGCCAGTACTATGACGCCGTAGTCCTTCCCGTCCCTCGTCACGGGGCATCCCGCCGCGATGGTACGGCTGTCGAGCATGCCGAAATACCCCGATTCCGGGGCCTCTCGGAGAAGACGGGCGAGGCGGGCCTCGTCCGTCTTCGGCGGGCTCGATAGGCCGGCGAAGGCGAAGAGGCGTCTTTCGAGGAAGTAGCCCGAATTCTCCGAGCTCAGCGATTCGTTCTCTATCCATCCCGAGTCCGACAATACCTCGCGCGAGCGGTCGATCAGGATAAAGCGCTGCCAGGGAAAGACGAGGGGGAAGGAGTCCGGGCTCTCGAAGAGCTCGGGGCCCGAGGAGCGCATCAGGCTCAATGCCTGCATCGACCTGACGTGCACTTCACGGTAATCGCGCCGGTCCGCTTGCAGCCAGGCGAAGGCCGTGCAGGCTAGGTAGGCCGCGGAGACCGCGGCCCCGATCGCGATGCTCCTCCGCCTCGATCGAGTAGACCTCACGGCAGTTCGAACCTGTAGCCTAGGCCGTAGACGGTCCGTATCATCCCCTCTGGCGCGCCGGCTTCCCGGAGCTTCCTGCGGATCCTCTTGATGTGGGCGTCCGCGTTCCTGTCCGAGACGTAGGGATCTTCAGGATAGGCGAAAGACATCAGCTCCTCGCGGCTGAAGACCTTCTTTCGGCTTCCGGCCGCCGCGGCGAGTATCCTGTATTCGCTGACCGTCAACTCCAAGGGGAGTCCGTCGATCCAGGCCCGGAAGCAGTCCTCGTCGAAGCAGAGTCCCTTGAGAAGGGCCGGCGCCTCGGCGGGCGATTCGGCGCGCCTTAGGCAGACGCGGACCCTGCACAAGAGCTCGATCATTGAGAAGGGCTTAGTCAGGTAGTCGTCCCCGCCGCTCTCGAGCGCGAGGACCTTGTCCAATTCCGAGGTCTTTCCGGACAGGAAGATTATGGGACTGCGGTTCCCGCGCGAGCGCAGCTCCGAGCAGAAGGCGATTCCATCCATCCCCGGCATCATGATGTCGAGGATGAAGAGGTCGGGCGCGCGCTCGGGCGTCCGTTCTATGTAGTCGTCGGCGTTAGGATAGCCGACGGCGTCGCAGCCCTGTGACAGCAGGGCCTCGACGATGCCGCTTCGGACCCCTTCCTCGTCCTCGATGACGGCGATGCTCGGTATCATGCCTTGGTTGTACCAGGCCTTCGGGAATCGCGCCAGATCGTCATGGGAAAGTCGAGATTTTGTCGCGAAATCGCGCGGATCGATCCGTCGATATCCCGTATATGCATAATCCGAGGGGGTCGACGTATATGGAGTCGGATCGGGACGGGCCCAGGGGCTACCTTCGGGCGATCGACGGGCTTAGGGCGATCGCCGTCCTATCGGTGATGCTCTTCCACATGGACGCGCTTCGATTCTGGCGAGGCGGCTTCGCCGGAGTCGACGTCTTCTTCGTCATCTCGGGCTACGTCATCTGCAAGTCGCTCTCCGATCGGCCCGAGCGGGGCTTCGGCGAGTACCTCCTCGGCTTCTACAGGCGGCGCTTCGTGCGCATCGCGCCAGCCCTCCTCGCGATGCTCCTCGCGGTCACGCTGGCCTCGGTCCTCTTCATCCCCTCGGCCTGGCTGAGCCACGCGATCGACGAGACCGGGCTATGGGCCTTCCTCGGTTGCAGCAACATCCGCCTTGCCCTCGACGGAGGGGGCTACTTTTCCCCGGCCTTGGGGCTGAATCCCTTCCTCCACGCCTGGTCCCTCGGGCTGGAGGAGCAGTTCTACCTCCTTTTCCCGCTCCTTTTCTTTTTCCAGTCGAGGTCGAGCTTGGCGCGAGGCGGCGCGGAAGCGTCCGGGTTAAGCCTCTTGCGGCGAGCCGCCGGCGCGGCTGCCCGCCATTCTCTATTCATCCTCGCCTGCGCCTCGTTCGCGATATCGATAATCCAGTCGAGGGGCGGCGGGGAATTCGCATACTACCTCCTGCCGGGCCGATTCTGGGAATTGGCCCTCGGCGCCCTGCTTTGCCTGGCGCAGCGCCGCGGCAGGCTCCTCGCCCGCAGCGCCGCGTCCTCGGGACTCCTCGTCGCGGGCGGCCTGGCCGCGATAGGCCTCTCATTCATCGCCGCCGATCGGGGCGCCTTTCCCTTCCCCTGGGCCCTGCCCGCGACCCTGGGCACGGCTATGGCTATCTGCGGCATCGCCGGAAGCGGGGCGAGTTCTTCCCTGCCCGCGAGGCTTCTCGCTTCGAAGGCGGCGTCCTATGTCGGAAGGATTTCCTACTCGCTGTATCTCTGGCATTGGCCCGTCGCCGTTCTCTTCCGCTGGACCTTCGGCTTCGAATCCGCGCTGTCGAAGACGCTCTACATCCTCGCTTCCTTCGCCTTGGCGGCCGCGTCCTATCATTTCATCGAGATGCCGATACGCCGGAGCGCCTTCGTCAAGCGGCAGGGAAGTCCGAGAATCATCCTAGTCTCCCTGGCGATCATCGCCCTTTCCTTCCTGGGGGCTCGGTCAATGTGGAGGGCTCAGCCTGAAATAAGCCTGAGCGCGACGCGCGACGCCTACCTATGGCATTCGGGGCGGTACTGTCGCGACGGGCCAGCGAGCCCGATCACTGACGACCCTCGCGTTCTCGGCAGGAAGATATTCGCCATAGGGGATTCGCACGCCGCCGCGTACAAGACGATGCTCGACATCGTCTCGAAGGAACTCGGAGTCGAGGTCTACGAGCTCGAGGAGGGGGACTGCGCCGTGGCCGGACTTCTGAAGCCCATGAGCGATCGAGCCAGGTCGCACTACGAGCGTTCCTTGGGCGAGGCGATGAGGCTGGCCCGTCCGGGCGACCTGGTTTTCCTGCCCGCCCTTCGCATGCCGGAATTCGCGGATCATTTCGAGGCGGTAGACGTGGACGCGATAGCCGAAGACTTCCTAGGCGAGGAGGCCGCGCGCGAGCGGGCGCTGGCCCTCGAGGAAGCCCGCGGGATCGTCGATGCCTTCGCCGCTACGGGAGCTATCGTGCTCATCGAAGCGCCCTTGCCGGTCCTGCTCTCTCCGCCCTACCGCTGCTCCGACTGGTTCAACAGGATGAATCCCGTCGGCGCCAATGGCCTTACCGTAAGCAGCGCCTTCCTGGAGAAGATGCGCGCTCCCGTAATGGAGTCGATACGCGCCCTGAAAGAGGAACGGCCCGAGCTGCGCGTTTGGGATCCCTTCCCGGTTCTCTGCGATCACGAGGTCTTCTCGGCCTTCGACGACGAGGGAAAGCCGATTTTCTGGGACGGTGATCATCTGAGCGGGCAGGGGAACCGCATGCTCGCGCCCTCTTTCAGGGAGTTTCTCGTATCCCTATGGACGGGCGAGCTCGCGTCGCCCTCCGGGGAAGGCCTGGACTAACAGGCAGCCAGGACGAGGCTTCGCCCGGACCACTCGACCCGCGGCCGCCCGCTCTCCTCGTCGAGCGCGAGGACAGGCGGCGAAGCCCACTCCCGCTCGAGGCCGTCGCCCGGCAGGCCCGCGAGGACGGCGCAGGCGAGGAGGCTGCGGCCCTTCGGCACCCGCCCGCGCAGGACGGGAATGAGGACCTTCGGATGCAGCACGTTGAGGTTGGGCTCTGGCTTGTGCAGCTCGGCGCGGCGGGGAAGGATCGCGGCCGAGATGGCCGTGGCGGCCGCTCCCGCGCCGCCGCTCATCGCGCGCGGTCCGGCGGCGCCGCCCTCGATGGCCAGGTCGGCGATGCCTCCGTAGGCCCAGGGGAAGCTCGCGAGCATTGCGCCTGGCCTCGGGCTATCCAGGACTGGGGGAGGGGGGAGCCCGGCGCATGGAGGCGGCGAGCCGGCGGCGGGCTGTTCGGGAAGCGAGAAGCCGCCCTCGACGCACTCCAGCTCCCGGCCCGAGTCGATCTCGTGGACGCGGACCTGCCATGGCCCGAGCGGGATGACCCAGCTCCTGATCTCGACGTCGGGCCAGGGATTCCAGGTCGAGCGGACCCAGGAGTCCGTGGATAGCCGGTCGCGGCTCTTCCGTTTCTCTCGCCATTAGCCGGCGCCCTCCGAGAGGACAAGGCTCGAGTCGCAGCCCAGCTTGGGC
>Ga0075317_1000023_pt1 | contig 18115 bp, 18 predicted proteins | sample MayberryNE_TuleB_FD_120068 | JGI IMG/M metagenome (GOLD analysis project Ga0075317, IMG submission 120068) | Natural and restored wetland microbial communities from the San Francisco Bay, California, USA, that impact long-term carbon... | ecosystem: Environmental > Terrestrial > Soil > Wetlands ... | reverse complement strand
CCCAGGCTTGGCCCGAGGAGGCTCGTGGCGCCCAGGGCCATCAGTATCCAGAAACCGTACTGGATAAGGCCGGCGGCGCCGGGACCGAGTATCTTGCCCCACAAGAGATGGCGCGGAGAGACCGAGGAGAGCATTATCTCCACGGTCTTCAGGGTCTTCTCCTGGATGACCGAGCGGCCGATCAGCTGGCCGTAGAGGAGGACGGTCATGTACATCAGCATGACGAATCCCAGGACCGTGAGCAGTATGCCGAGGTAGTCGTCCGCTCCCGAGCTCTCTTTCTCCTCGGAGGCGCTGAGCTTCCTCATGTCCAGGCTGGGGCCCTGCAATATGTTCTGCAGGACTTCCGGGGCGACGCCGCTTACCGAGGCGCGGGCCTGGCGCGAGACCTCGCCGACTACGGAGGCGACCTTCGAATACAGCACGATCTCGGTCCCCGTCTTCGAGTAGAAGGGGAGCCGCTCGGCGTTCTCCCAGCCCTCGGGCAGGACTATGGCGGCCGAGTAGCTGCCGTCGAGGACGCCCGCCTTCGCCGCATCCTCGCTGCCGACGCCGACAACCGAGGAATCGCCGCCCAGGGCCGACGCGAGGACGGGCTGCAGGGCCTTTCCGCCCACGACGGCGACGGTCGAGCCGGAGGATAGCTCTCCCGACGCGAGCAGGCCGGGGAGGATGGATATCGCCAGGATCAGGATGGGCCCGATCAGGGTAATGACGACGAAGGCTTTGTTGGCCGCGGTGGCGAGGAACTCGCGCCGGGCGACTTTGAAGAGCTTGCTCACGACCTTCCTCCGATCGCTCCGTCCGCGGCGGCGTCATCGGCCGCGCTCGCGGCCTCGCCGACGAGGCTCGTGAATATCTTGTGCAGGCTGGGCGCCACCAGCTCGAAGCGCCTGACCTTCAGCTTGCCCGCGAGCGCCCTGTACAGCTCGTCCGAGTCGGAGGCGGGCTTCAGCTGGGCCTCGATCCAGCGGGGAAAGCGGCGCACCGACTCGACGCAGGGAAGGGCCTCGACGAAGGACGCGTCGCCGTCGAACTCGATCTGGACGGCCTTGCGCCCGTGCCTCGATTTGACCTCGGCCAGGCTGCCGGAGACGATCTCGCGCCCGTGGTTCACCAGGAGGATGCGCTCGCAGATCTTCTCGGCGTGCTCCATGATATGGGTCGAGAAGAGGACGGTGACGCCCTGGTCCTTCAATTCCAGCATCGCTTCCAGGAGTATGTCCTGCGACATCGGGTCCAGCCCCGAGAAGGGCTCGTCGAAAAGGACGAGCTGGGGCCTGTGGATGACCGTCGCGATGAACTGCACCTTCTGGGCCATGCCCTTGGACAGCTCGTCGATCTTGCGCCCCTTCCAATCGAGGATGTCGAAGCGCTTAAGCCAGCCGTCCATGCTCTCCGTCGCCGCCTGAGGCGACATGCCCTTCAGCGAGGCGATGTAGTGGAGCATCTCGCCGACCTTGATCTTGCGGTAGAGCCCGCGTTCTTCAGGAAGATAGCCGACGATGGCCTTGTCCTCTTCGGTAAGGCGTCTGCCGTTGATGAAGATGTCGCCCGAATCCGGGGCGATGATGTTCATCGCCATCCTGATCGTGGTCGACTTGCCGGCGCCGTTGGGACCTATCAGTCCGAAAATCTCCCCCGGTCGGGCGGAGAATGAAAGTCCGTCGACGGCACGAACGTCGCCGTACGATTTGCGGACCTCTCGAGCTTCCAGCACGTTTGTCTCCTTTTTGATGGGATTGCGGAATAATACTGAGCCGAGGGAGACAAGTAAATAACGCCGACCGGATTAGGCGCGCGTAAGCTCGTCGAGCCGCGCCATAGCCTCGCCGGCGCCCAGGCGGATATGGACGTCGGACAGCTTCCCGCTAAACTCGGTATCGCCGGGGTCGATCTCGATGACCGATCCGCCCGATCCCTTGACGATCATCGGAACGCGCGCGGCGGGGAAGACGAGGCCCGTCGATCCGATGACGAGGCAGGCGTCGGCCGCGGACGCCGCTGAGAAGGCCGCCTCGTAGGCCTCGCGGGGGATGCCCTCGCCGAAGAAGACGAAGTCCGGCTTCAGTAGCCCGCCGCAAGCGGCCGAGTCCGCGCCCGGGGCAGTCGCGCCCGCGCCCGGAGCCTCGCAGAGCGGAGGCAGCTTATCGAGGAGGCCCGCTTCGAGCTGGGCTGGCCCGGCCGGGACCCGAGCGCCGCAGCGGCGGCAGACGAGCTCCCGCACGGAACCGTGGAACTCAGCCACCTTCCGCGAGCCGGCGGCGGCGTGCAGGCCGTCGATGTTCTGCGTGACGACGAAGGACAGGATGCCGTCCCGCTCCCACTCGGCCAAGACGCGATGCGCGGCATTGGGTTCGGGCCGGGACCCGTCGGGCAGGGCGGCGTAGAAGATCGCGCGGATCGCCCGCCACGATGCCTCGGGCTCGGCATTGAACCTGCTTATTTCGAGGAGGCTTTGGTCGTATTCGTCCCAGAGCCCGCCTTGGCCGCGGAAAGGCCTGATCCCGCTCTCGACCGAAATGCCCGCGCCCGTGAAGGCGATGAGGCTCCGGCTGTTCTTGATGATCGCCGCCGCCCGCGACAGCGAAGCTTCGACAGATTCTCTCATGGCGCCGATTGTACCGCCGCCTCGTTCCATTAAAACAGTTCCTTCGCTTGATATCGGGCGGCGGCTTCCATATCGTTCCGTTTCATGGATATACGCACGATTGAAACTGCCGGCGGCATCGAGGCTGCGGCCGCCCTTTCCGCCGCCGAGCACGCGCGCCTTCGCGCCGAGCTTCCCTTCCTGCCCGGCCGGAGCGCGGCGAGCTTCGCGCCCAGGATCGAGTGGATGGTCCGCGAGGGAACCGTCCTGGGCCTCTACGACAAGGCCGAGCTTAAGGCCTTCTTCGGCTTCTTCGTCATCGACGATTTCCGCAACGCGGGCAAGGGCTGCCTCTGCCCCGATTGGTGCCGCGCCGCAGCGCCGGGAACGAATGCCTTCGACGCCTATCGCGCGCTGTACCGCGAGATCGCCCCTGCCTTCATCGAGAAGGGCTGCCGCATCCACGCGGCCGGGGCCTACGCCGCCGACCTCGCGGCCAACGAGGCGCTGTGCCTGACCGGCTTCGGCCGCATCGTCATGGACGCCGCGCGCCCTACGGCCGATCTGGCCGCCGAGCTCGCGAAGTTAGGCGGCGCCGAAGCGGCAGCCGACGGAGCCGAGCTCGCGATCAGGGCCGCCCTTCCCTCGGACGCGGAAGAGCTGGCCGCCCTCGATTCGGTACTGGCGTCGCACATCGCGTCCTCTCCGGTCCTGATGCCGAATACGCAGGGCAGCGATGCGGCTGAATGGGTGGAATGGCTGGGACAGCCCGAGGCGGTCGCCATGGTCGCCGAGGCCGGAAGCGGCATCGTCGGATTTATAAAGGCCGAGGATCCGCAGTTCGACGTCAGCTACTCGGTGCAGGACGAGAGCGTCCTGGCCATCGACGGCTTTTTCGTCCGGCCCGAGCTGCGCGGCCGCGGCGTCGGCCGCGCCCTCCTCTCGGCCCTGGCCGGCCACGCCCAGGCCGCGCGAAAGCCCTTGATGTCCGTAGACTGCGAGACGACGAACCCCGAGGCCTACGCCTTCTGGACGAGGTTCTTCAAGCCGGTGACCTGGAGCTACGAGCGGCGGGTGTAGTCGGCGGCCGGCGGCGCCTCCCGCGAGGCCGGCGGCGCGGCGCCGCCGGCCCTCGGCATCCTCGCCGAAGAATTACTTCGCGAAGCGCTTGTCCCAGTCCCAGTCGAACTTGATCGTGAACTCGCTGTTCGGGTCCGTCTCGTAGCGCCGTAGCTCGGTCGAGTAGGTCTTGACCTTGATCTCTCCCTTGCCCAGGTCGAACTCCATGAGCCGCATCCAGCCGTCGCCGCCGCGGTTCGCGGAATCGTTCACTCCGTAGAATTTCTGGACCTCGGTCCTGCCCTGGTAATCGGACAGGAGCTGGTAGACCTTGTAGCCCTCGGCTCCCGCGTCCGTCCTCGCGTTCTCGCCGTTGGGCCCGCCGTCGTAGTTATGGCCGCAGAGCACCAGGAAGACCTGCTTGTTCTTGGAGATCAGCTTGTCCCAGAGCTGCTGGGGCGTGTTGCGGTCGAAGCCTAAGCGGTACTTGTCCTCGAGGCGGAAGGCCGTGCCCGGCTCGTAGTAGTCGTCGGCGAAGCAGAGATACTCGTGCGTGACGAGGATGGTCGGCATGCCCTTGTGCGCGTCGAGGACCTTCTGCGCCCAGGCTATGGCCGCGTCGGAAGGCTCGAGCTCCAGGCCGAGGAAGAGGAAGCTCTTACCGCCGCCCTGGAAGGTGGCCCAGGAATTGAGCCCGTTGTTGAAGGAGCCGCCGTACCAGGACTTGCCCTTGAAGTGGACGCTGTTCGGGCCGAAGAAGCGGTTGTAGGTGGAGCCGCCGTCGACCCGCGTCGCCTTGTCCTCGGCATCCTTCCAGCTCTTGTCGTAGTCGTGGTTCCCGGGGACGAGGCCGTAGGGCAGGACTCCGTCGAGGCGCGAGATCGCGGCTTCGGCGATCGCCCATTCGGAGATTTGTGTGCCGTAGTTCTGTACCAGGTCGCCGACGTGGGCCGCGAAGGCGATATTCCCCCCGGCCGATACGGCGTTCTTGGCGATGTAGTCCATCTGCCTGTGGAAGATGTCCGCCTGGTCCATGACGAAGGGCGGATTGGAGCTGCGCTGATAGCGGTAGTCCGAGTAGTTCTGCGTGTCCGAGATGACGGCGAGGGTAAAGGCCTGAGCGAAGAGCGCCGCGCCCAAGAGGGCGGCGGCAAGCGCCGCAAGAAATCGTTTCATGGGAGCCTCCATGGCGCGGATGCTCGCATGCGCGCAAGGCTCCTATGGTTTATGCTAGATTAAATGTAAGTTTTGTTTCGGTTTTCTGGCTGGAATAAAAAAGGACGGGGCGCGGGCCCCGTCCTGTATATACGACTAGATGCTGGAGATCAGTCGTCTGCGTCCCAGCCGACGGAGATGATATAGGCGTCGAAATTGCTATCGCCCCCATCATTTAGCCATTCATACAATGCCGATGAGCCGGTAATTGTTTCTCCGACATCAATGCTGAATGCGCCAAGTGAAACTTCCTCAATATCTGATCCGCCCGTGGATCTATTTCGCCAAAGTTCTGCTGTTATTTGCACATTGGTCAAGTCGCGGCTTCCGACATTTCGCAAGGTATACCCAACACGAGCGCTGTCATATGTTGCTACGGATCCACCAGTCATGCTTGTGGCATACACATCCATATCCAGCTGATAATCCGGGAACATACACCCCGTCAGCCCTCCGAGGGCCACGGCGATCGCCAGGCAGGCGAGTATCAATTTCGTCTTCTTCATTATTCTTCCTCCTTAAGCTTCCCATAAGCATAGCGCGGCCTGGACGGAATCCAGCATCGCGGCGCCGTTACCATATACGATACAACACCGCGAGGCATGGCAAACGTCACCGCCCGCGGTTACAATAGTAGCATGCGCGTCGCACTCGTCCAATCCTCCCCTGTTTTCGGCGAAGTCGAGGCCAACCTCGCCGCCCTGGTCTCGGCGATCCAAAGCGTCTCCGCCGAGCTCTACGTCCTGCCCGAGCTTTGCCTGACCGGCTACGATTTCCTGGACCGGGCAGAGGCGGAGCGCTACGCCGAGGCGCCCGACGGCCCCTCCGTCTCCGCGCTCGCCCGCGCCGCCGCCGAGCGCAACGCCGCCATCGCCTTCGGCTTCGCCGAGGCCGCGCCAGGCGGCCCCTTCAACAGCTCGATGCTCGCCCTGCCCGACGGCCATCGCCGCGTCTACCGCAAGACCCACCTGTACTCGCGGGAGAAGCATCTTTTCGCGCCGGGCGACTCGGGCTTCTTCGTCGAGGAGTTCAGGGGCCTGCGCATAGGCCTGGCGATCTGCTTCGACTGGATCTTCCCCGAGAGCTTCCGCACCCTGGCCATGCGCGGCGCGGACATCGTCGCCCACTCGGCCAACCTCGTCCTGCCCTTCTGCCAAAGGGCCGACTTCGCCCGCGCGGTCGAGAACCGGATATACGTCGCCACGGCCAACCGCATCGGCTCGGAGCATCGCTCGGGCGATCGCCTCGGCTTCACCGGCGAGAGCGTCCTCGTATCGCCCTCGGGCGACTATCTCGCGCGGCTTTCTCCCGACAAGGCCGAGGTCGCCGTCGTCTACGTCGATCCCGCGCTCTCTCGCGACAAGAGGATGAATCCGCACAATCACCTCTTCGAGGACCGCCGTCCCGAGATGTACGAAGGCTAGGCCTTCGTGCTATCTTGTCGCGCATCCGGACCTACAAAGGAAAGAACATGAAGCGGATCATTGTCGCCGCCCTCTGCGCGGCCCTCTTCCTAATCGCCCTTCCCCTCGGCGCCCAGGCCTCGAAGGCCGACGCCAGCTATGCCCTGGGAATGCTGCTCGGCCAGAGCGTCAAGGACAGCGCCATCGAAGTCGACATGGACTCCATGGTCGCCGGGCTGAAGGCCGTGATGACCGGCGGCAAGGCGAAGTTCACCGAGGCTCAGGCCGACGAGATGGTCACCGCCGCCGCCCAGGCCGCCTACGCGAAGAAGAGCGAAGATGCCATCAAGGCAGGCAAGGCCTTCCTCGAATCCAACAAGAAGAAATCGGGCGTCACGACGACCGCCTCCGGCCTCCAGTACGAAGTCCTGAAGAAAGGCTCGGGAGCGAAGCCTAAGGCCACCGACACCGTCACCGTCCATTACGAGGGCAAGCTGACCTCGGGAACCGTCTTCGACAGCTCCATCGCGCGAGGCGAGCCCGCGACCTTCCCCCTGAACGGCGTCATCAAGGGCTGGACCGAAGGCGTGCAGCTGATGGCCGTCGGCTCGAAGTTCCGCTTCTACATCCCCTCGGAGCTCGGCTACGGCGCCCAGGGCGGCGGCTCCATTGGACCCAACGAAGTCCTCATCTTCGAGGTCGAGCTGATCTCGATCGGGAAGTAAGGCCCGGCCCTCATCGATAATCGAGCGGGGGGCGGAACCTTCCCGGAAGGTTCCTCTCCCCCGCGCCCCCCTCTTCCAAGACATTGCTCGATCGCATAACCTGCAAAAAATGGACGGACGGCAAATTTCCGGATATACTCCTTCTCAAGGAGTTTGCCGAAATGAAGCGCATACTGATCATCCTCGCTGCCGTATCTTTCGTCTTCTTCGCGTCCTGTTCGAATTCGGGCCCGGCATCCCTGCGCCTCCATAACGCCACGGGGACGGAGGTGACTAACGTGCTGATCGGCGGGAACGCCGTCGGCACCGTCGCTGCCGGCGGCTATAGCGCCTCGTTCGAATTCGAGGCGGATTCGCGGGTAAATTATAGTTGGAATCTGGATGCAGGCGGAAGCCTTACTGGATGGCATCTAGTAGATTCCGGCGAGTGGGATCTCCGTTGGAATGGAACCAGTACGGATCTAGTCGAGCGATAGGATCGCAGACGCCGGAGCCGGTCGCCACCGAGGCTCGGGCTCGGCTTTTTAGGACAGCCTAGGCTTAAGCTCGGCGACGATCGGGCCCAGGCGGCACTCGGTGTTGGCGCATATGGTCAGCGTGCGGCCGGTCTTGCGGTGATAGTAGGATAGGAAGCGGACGCCGGGGTCGAAGCCCTGGACGAAGATGATGTCCTCGTTTTCCTTGTCGATCCAGAGCCCCAGGCCGTAGCGGTCCTCTTCGTCGCCGGTGTCGGCGACGTGAATCCTCATCATGTCCTCGGCTAGGGCGCGTTCGACGATGCCGCCGCCCGCAAGCGCGCGCCAGAACTTGTCCATGTCGGCGCCATTCGTGAAGCAGCCGCCGTCTCCGCCCCCGACGATCGGTATCGAGTAGATGTTGGACCGGAAGCCTTCGCCCTCGGCGATGTAGCCTATGGCCGCGTCGTGGGGCGGCATGTCCAATCGGTAGTATCCGCTTCGCTCCATGCCGCAGCGCTTGAAGACCCGCTCGCTCATCGCCTCCGCGAAGGGAAGGCGCGTTGCGCGCTCGACTATTAGGGCAAGGAGGACGAAGCCCGAGTTCGAGTAGCCGAAGCGCCCTCCGGGCGCGAACTTAGGCGGTTTTCCCGCGAAGAGGGGAAGGAAGTCCTCGGGCTTCCTCATCGAGTAGCTCGGGCGCTCGAGCCACAGGGACTCGTAGTCCTCGCCCTCTTCCTCGTCCGCGTAGTCGCGGACGCCCGAAGTGTGCGTTAAAAGCTGGAGGATGGTGACCGCCGGATCGAGTATGCCGCCGCCGGCGAGTCGGTCCGCAGAGTCGTCAAGCGACAGCTCGCCCTTGTCCGCAAGGCTTAGGATCGCGGCCGCGGTAAAGGCCTTGCATCCGGATGCCATGCCGAAGAGCGTATCGGGCCCGTTAGGCCTCTTGTTCGGGATGTCGGCGTATCCCTCGCAGCGGGTATCGATCGCGCGCCCGCCTTCATAAAGCGCGGCGACGCCGGAATAGGGTATCGCATCCATTCGTTTTCCTTTCGCCGGTCCTAGAACAGGTAGTCCGTGTTCACGAAATTCGAGCTGCGCTCGCGCAGGATGCCGCCCAGGAGTTCCTTGCCCGCGTCGTTGTCGGCGGCCGCGACCATGGAGCGGATGGAAAAGCAGCGCAGGGCGTCGGAGACCGACAGGGTCGCCTCGGCGCTATCCTTGCGGCCGGTGAAGGGGTAGACGTCGGGGCCGCGCTGGCACTGCGAGTTCAGGTTGACTCGGCATACCTGATTGGCGAATGCGTCGATGAGGGGGCCCAGGGTATGCGGGTCGCGGCCGAAGATGCTGGCCTGCTGGCCGTAGTTTGAGGCGGCCATGAAATCGAAGACCTCTTTCTCATCGTCGAAGACGGCCACCGGCACGACGGGGCCGAATTGCTCGATGGTGTAGAGCTCCATGTCCGGTTTGACGGGATAGACGACCGAGGGGAAATAGAAGCTCTGGTTCGAGTGGCCGCCGTTCGCGTTGCAGACGGAGGCGCCTTTCTTTACCGCGTCCTCGACTAGAGCGCGCATCCTGTCGGGCGCTCCGGGTTCAGGAAGGGGCGTAATGCGAACGCCCTTTTCCCAGGGCATGCCGAAGGGGAGCTTGTCCACCGCGTCCGAGAGCTTGCGTACGAAGGCGTCGGCTATCGAGCGATGTACGAAGAGGAGCTTGAGCGCGGTGCACCTTTGGCCGTTGAAGGACAGGGCTCCGGTCACGCATTCGGACACCGCGAGATCGAGGTCGGCGTCGGGAAGGATGATGGCTGGATTCTTGGCGTCCAGGCCGAGTATGCAGCGCAGCCTGTTGGGCCTGGGGTGCTGCTTCTTCAAGATGTTCGCCGCCCGCGACGAGCCGATAAAGGCGAGGGCCGCGATCTCGCCCGAGGACGTGATGGGCCCCGCGACGTCCTTGCCGTCCCCGCAGACGATGTTGACGACGCCCTTGGGAAAGGCGTCGCGGAAGGCTTTAAGAAGCGGGATTTGGCAGAGCGCTCCGTAGCGGGGCAGCTTGACCACGGCCGTATTGCCCATGGCTAGCGCGGGGATCAGGGTGGTGAAGGTTTCGTTCAGGGGATAGTTGAAGGGACCCATGGAAAGGACCACGCCGAGGGGAGCGCGGCGGATCTGGGCCAGCACGCCGCCGTTGGCGGAGAAGCGCGAGCCCGAGCGATCCGTTTCCTTGAGCGCCTCGACGGTGTCGGCGATGTACTGGGCGGTTCGGTCGAATTCCTTCTCGCAGTCCGAAAGGCTCTTGCCGATTTCCCACATCAATAGCCGCACGCACTTCTCGCGCTCCGCTCGCATGGCGACAAGGAAGTCCGACAGGCGGTCGGCGCGGTCCTGCACCCGCATGGTCGGCCAGGAGCCGCGGCCGCGGTCCCAGGCCCGTACCGCCGCGTCCAAGGCCGCAAGCGCCTCCTCTGTGCCGAGGCGCGCCTCGACGCCGATCTTCCTGCGCGCGAGGCCGCCCTCGGTCTTGACGCAGATCGGCGAGAGCACGTCCTGCATGCGCCCGGACCACTCGCGGATCTCGCCGTCGACGAGGTAGCGATTACCCTGGTCGAAGGTCCCGCCGCCCGGCGCGAAGTCCGCGTCGGCGGGTATGTCGGATATGCTCGGGAAGAGCGACTCGATCTTCTTCTTAATGTCTTGGCTCATGAGGCAAGAGTGCGACGGGAGGAAGAGACTGTCAAGCCGAGCCTCCCGTCTCGAGCTCGCGCTCTTCCGGCGCGGCTAGGCCGGGAAGAACCTGGAGTTGCTCAGGATGAAGTACTCTTCTTGACTGGCCCGGAACTTCTTATCCCTTGGCTCGAATGAGGCGTCGAAGGCTTCGGCCTGGGCTTCGTCGACGCGATAGGCCTCGCTTTCCTTGTAGGTCCACCTCTTCTTCGCTATCGCGCCCTCGATCAATTCCTTGACGAGCATTCCGCTCGGGAATACGCCGTCGGCGATCGAGATGTTGAACCTGACGCAGCCTTTAAATCCCAACCCGACATAATTGCCCGGATTGCCGAATATGACGATCATCGGATAGTCGAGATCCCTCGCCTTCGAGAAGGAGCGATTGATCAGCTCGCTGCCCAAGCCCCTCCTTTGATAGGGGGGAGAGATGGAAACCGGCCCGAAGGTCAGGATGCGCTCCTCGGCCCCGCCTTCATCTATCAATGAGGCTTTGGCGTACATGATATTCCCGACCACCTTCCCGTCCACCTCGATGACGAGATCCAGCTCGGGAATGAAGTCGGGGTGAGACCTCATGGAGTGGGCGAGATAGTGCTCGTTGCATCCGGGCTCGTGGATATCCCAGAACGCGTCCCGGGTTATTTCCTCGACGACGCGGCGGTCGCGCGGCTCCTCGTTCCTTATAAGGATGTCCATAAGCTTGCCATGGCCTTATCCTAGATGCGGGGAATCGCTGCGTCAATCGACTGCGGCTCGTCCTACGCGGAGTCCTGGGGGAGTAGCGGGATGAGCACGATAACCGACGTTCCCATCCCGGATCCCGAGGCGCCGACGGAGACCTCGAAGCCGTGGGCCTCCATGATCGATTTCACGATGGAGAGCCCTAAACCCATTCCCTGCGATTTGCCCGATCCTTCGCCGCGGTAGAAAGGCTCGAAGACTTTATCCATATCGGCCTCCGGGATTCCCGGGCCGTCGTCGGAGATCGCGAGTCTCGCTTTCCCGCCTTCCTGGTCGCAGCGCATCGAGATCGTCCCTTGCCGCGACGTGTACTTGATCGCGTTGGAGATGATGTTCTCGAGGCAGCGGCCGAACAGCTGCCCGTCCAGCGCGGCGCTCGCGCGGCTATCGATCGCGATTCGCGAGGCGAATCCGCGGTCGAACACCGAGGCCTCGTCCTTGAATTCGGCGGCTAGATTCTCGAGGTACGGACGCAGGCTCGTCGGCCTCAGGGATAGCTGCCAGTCGCTCGTCGACATCGAGATGTAGTTCACGATCTCGCGTATGCGGCTCTCGAGCATCATGGACTTCCTGTCGATTATCGACAGGTAGCGCTCCCTGTCCTCCTCGGACGCGCCGTGCCCGTCCCTCAAGGCCTCGATATACCCGCGCAGCGCGGTGAGCGGCGACTTCAGGTCGTGAGAGACGGACATCAGGAAGCGGGCTCGCCGCTCGGCCTCGTCGCGCAGGGATATGCGCATCTCGTCGAAGGCCGCGGCCAGAGCGATGATCTCGTCGGCCCCGCGGAAGGCGGGGCGCGGGCCTAGGTCGCCCCCCGAGATGCGGCGCGCGGCCTCCTGAAGGCCGCGGATGGAGGTCAGCGTCCTGTCGAGGAAGACTGACGTGAGCAGCGGGGCGATAATGAGGAGGAGGGCGGCGAGGACGACGCGGGGTATCTGTGAGGAGTAGTATGCGCTCCTGTATTCGCCCCGGGTCCGCTCGACCGAGGAAAGGAAATAGTATCTCCCCGGAGTCCCGATCCGCGCGGTAATTATTCCCGCGGGAAGACTCTCCGGATCGGCGGCGCCGCGCAGGTTCAGGACATCGCCCTCGGGGAAATTCCAGGCCAGGCGCGCGAGGCCGCCGTCCTCCAGGATGACCTCGACGTTCCTTGCATCGCGTACCAGCCCTGCGAGGCGCTCGTCCCCTGCTCCCCCCTCGATCGCGCGCTCGAGCCGAGCGCGAAGGAGGAGCATCTGGCGTCCCGGGCCGGCGAGGATGCCGGCCCGGGACGCGGCGGCGGCCATGAGGGCCGCGACGATCCAGGGCACGAGGACCGATGCTGCGCTCAATACGCGGAACTGGGTTTTAAGCTTCATCGCGCCTTCATCGCGGCTTCGGGATCGGCGGCGGGCGCGTCGAAGCGATAGCCGACCCCGTAGACGGTCCTGATGTAGATGGGCTTCGAGGGGTCGGGCTCGATACGCCTTCGCAGGCGCTGTACGTGGACCGCGACCGTCGTAAGGTCGCCGAAGGAATTATCCCACACGTCCCGATATATCTCCTCGCTGGGTACGGCCTGCCCTCGCCTGCGGTACAGGTAGGCTAGGAGCTCGGCTTCCTTGGTCGGCATGGAGACGCGCCGTCCGTCCCGCTCGGCGATCAGCGTCTCGAGGTCGAAGGCCAGCTCGCCGATCCTCGCGCCCTCGCGGGCCTTCTCGCCCGAACGGCGCAAGTGGGCCTTTACCCTGGCGGCGAGAACGCGCGGCGAGAAAGGCTTGCCGACGAATTCGTCCGCGCCCGAGCCGAGGCCCCGGATGATATCCTCGTCGGACTCGCGCGAGGACGCGATCAGCACCGGGACCGAGGAGGACGATCGAAATCCCTTGAGGAATTCGAATCCGTCCATGCCGGGAAGGTTGAGGTCGAGGACGACGAGGTCGCAGGCGCGCCCCCTCGCCATCGCGAGTCCTTCCTCGGCGCTGCCGGCGATCCGAGGCTCGATACCCTCGTCCTTCAGGTACATCGCGATCAGCTGGGCAACGTCGGAGTCGTCTTCGATGATGAGAACCGATGCGCGCATGGCCTTCCTCGCGATCCTGAGGCGAAGACTACTTGCCCGCCGGACGGCGCGTCAAGCTCCCGAGCCGGATCCTCCCGCCGGCGCGGCGCGTCATGCGCGATCGCGTGCGATCTCGGACGATCGCGGGCGATCGGCCGATACCGATAAACAATTCTAAACGGAGGCGGGCGGCTCGGGCGCGAGGCCGCGGCGCGTGGTATATGAAGAGGGAGGAGGGCGAATATGAGGAGAGCGTACGGCTTTGGATCGCGCGTCCGCCGCGCGTCAGGAAGGCCGACTCTGGCCTTGGCGGCGCTGGTCCTGGCGGGCCTCGGCCTTTCGGGCTGCATGCCCCTCGCCATCGGGACCGCGGCGCGAGGAACTCGCCCGTCGGGCAACGACGGGATCGGATTCTACGTCAGCAAGGGCCGCATATACCAGCCGAACGGCAGGGAATTCATACCCATGGGCTACAACGCGGCCTTGAACCACGGAGAGCTCGCCAAGGAATACCATGCGAATGCGGTAAGGCTCGTCTCGGTGACGCCGAGCTTCGGCCCCGACTGGCCGACGACCTTCCAGCAGCATCGCGACGCGGTCGCCGCCGCTGTCGGCTCAGGACTGGCGGCGATCCTGGAGATGCACGACGCCACTGGCGATTCCTCCGCCGAGGCGTGGAATCATATACTCGCCTATTGGACGAGCCCTCAGGCCGTCCAGCTGGCGAAGGACTACGAGGGCGGTCTATGGCTGAATATCGCCAACGAGCATAACTTCGACAGCCCCGAGTCCTGGCGCGACGAATACTCGGAGTTGATCCGGGACATGCGCGCCCTCGGGGTCAAGAATCTCATCGTCCTGGACGGCGACAGCGCCTGGGGCCAGAGTCCTAACGGGATAAAGCTGTACGGGAAGGAAATGCTCGAATCGGACCCCCAGCATAATGTACTCTTCTCCGTCCACATGTACACGTACTGGAAGACGACCCTGGACGATGGATACCAGTCTATCGTCGGAAGCTGGAACGCGGCTCCGGGCGGCGGCGGCGATCCCTGGCTCGCCGAAACGGAATTGGCATGGCTGCGCGGCAACGAGATTCCCTTCGTCCTCGGGGAGTTCGGATGGCACCTTCCCGCGAGCGACGGTGTCGGCGTCAATGGGGAAGGACTGATCAAGGCCGCCCGGGACTCGGGCTACGGCTTCCTCTTCTGGGAGCTGCTCAATTGGCCGGGCGACTACTACCGGCCGTACACGATCCTCTTGGGACAGGAGAGCGCCGACAACGGTCCGCCGTACTCGCTTTCGCCCGCGGGGGAATACATCGTACCCTATCTACGGGAAAACGCGGAAGCGGCCTCGAGCCCCTAGCGGCTTGAACCCCATATCTCTGGAAGGGAGATATCCGATGAAACGGCTTGTAGCCTCGCTCGTCGCGTTCGCGGCCCTGTGCTCGTGCGGGACGGGCTCGCCTCCCGGATCGATCGGCGATCCGTATTATTCTAGCGGCCCCGCCTATGACGCCTCGACGAGGATAATCGACCATTCATGCATGAACATCCTCTCGATCCCGGCCGCCGCGATCCGGAAAGCGAAGGACGATCTGCATATCCTGTACGGCCACTCTTCGCACGGTCGCCAGATCACGTCGGGAATGAACGGACTCGACGCCTTCCTGGGCGGGAACGGCCTATACGCCAGTAGGCCCCTGCAGTCCGCGGACGCGCTCGACCTTCGCGACGAGGAAGATCTCCGCGACGGCGAAAATCGTTCCGTCAGCGATCTCGGAAACCCCGATAGGACCGCATGGGCCGACGCGACGCGCGCGTACATCGCGGCTCATCCGGAAATCAACGTCGTCCTTTGGTCATGGTGCGGCCAGGTCAGCTACGCGACGGAAAATGACATCGACACGTACCTGGCCCTGATGGAGGGTTTGGAAGCGGAGTATCCAGCCATCGTCTTCGTATACATGACAGGGCATCATGACGGCGGCGGGCTGGGCGGAGCTCTCCATCAGCGGAACGAGCAAATCAGGCAATATTGCGCCGCCCATGGGAAATGGCTCTTCGATTTCGCCGACTTCGAGGCCCGAGACCCGGACGGCGCATACTACGGAGACCGGCTCGTCATGGACTCCTGCACTTACGACGCGGACGGCGACGGGATCGTCGAGTTTTCGGACGAGTCGTCGCCGAGCGGGGATAACTATACCTATACGCGCCCGACGGGCGGGGATCGCAATTGGGCCGAGGATTGGATAGCCGCCCGCCCGCGTGACTGGTTCGAGAGCCTCGACCATTGGGGCAACGGATATCACGCCCCGCACTTGCTCGCCAACATGAAGGCGTTCGCGGCGTGGTGGATGTGGGCCTCGATCGCCGCGAGCGTCGAGTAGGGGCGCTACCCGGATCGCCGACGCGGCATCGGCGCGCGTTCCGTATGCATGGGCAAGTCATCGATGGTAAAGGAGAGCTCGCATGAGGGACATATGGCTATCGCTTTTCATGGCCGGGCTCCTGTGCTCGTGCTCTGATGACTCTCCCGGCTCTCCTGTTCCCTACGCTCCGGCGGCCGGGCAGTACGAGGTCGGCGCCGAATACTCGACCTTCATCGACGAGGCGCGTGGCTGGGACGACGATGGAACGTGGCGATCGACCAGGGAAATACCGATCAAGCTGTACGCGCCTTCCGCGGAAGTCCCCGGGCCTTTCCCGGTGCTCCTCCTTTCCCACGGCCTTGGCGGGGATCTCGAGGCGCAGGCCTATCTGGCCGAGTACCTAGTCTCGAACGGGTACATCGTCGTCGCGGTCCAGCATCATCGCTCGGACGCGGATTATCTGAACAAGATGCCGTGGCTCCAATTCCTGGCCGACAGCGGAGAGCCCCAGACGAGGCAGCTGCGACCCGGGGATCTCAGTCTCGTCCTGGATCGGCTGTCCGATTACGACGCGATAGGCGGATCGATCGTCCAGGGCCGGATGGATCTCGCCAGGGTCGGAGTCCTCGGCCATTCCTTCGGGGCCTGGACGGCCTTGTCCTGCCTCGGGCAGAGCTTCGACGGCGGAACCGACGCGTCCGATCCGCGATTCTCTTGCGGCGTCGCGTTCTCGCCGCAGGCTCCCGGCACGCTCGGCATCGACGAGGGCGCCTGGGCCGGCATCGCGTCGCCCGTCATGACGATGGGCGGCACGCTCGACACGAGTCCCGGAACGACGGAACCCGGCGACAGGCGCGCGGCCTTCGACGGCATGCCGGCGGACGGGACGAAGTATCACGCGACGCTCGAGGGCGCCGAGCACTCGGATTTCGGGAATGGGGGCGACGGCTTCTACCACGAGCGGATCTGCCAAATGACAGTCGCATTCTTCGACGCTTTCCTTGAGATCGACGCCGGCGCGAAGGACTGGCTCGACTCGGGAGCCATCGAGGCCGCTACCTCGTACGTATCGCTCGAGCGCAAGTAATCGAGCCGCGCGTTATCTCTCGGCGGCTATCTCCTTCAAGGCCCGCCAGCATTGCGTATCGTCGTCGAAGTACCCCCGGCCGACCGGGAAGTTATCGCCCACGGAGCGCTTGTTCTCCGCGGCATCGGCTTCCTCGTTTATCGAGTAGTTCCAGATTTCATTTGAGTATTCGACGTAGAGCTTAAGGTTGGCGTCGAGCGGGGGGGAAGGCGGGTTTGGCCTGCGCCGACGAATAGGGCTCGACCCCGTCGCTTCCGTACTTGCGCAGCCGGGCGAGCTTCTCGATGAAGTCGTCATCGGCCGTCCACGGGATGCAGAGCCATAGATCCTTGCGCGCCTTATTCGCCAGCATGATTAAGTATTCGTACGACACTTGCCCGTGGAGCCCGCCCGTTTCCTCGATTCGCTGTCCTTATTCGATTGTACGGGCTCAAGACCGTTCCTGCGTTCCGATCAGGACGAGATCCCGCTGTTAGGCTCCCCGGCCGGCTGTATCGGGCGCAGCGCCCCGAATGTCCCGATCGCGTCCAGCATCGGCCGGGCGAACAACTCGTCCGGACCTCGGCTATTGGCTCGCGGCGGCGATCGGCGAGTTAGGTCAAGACGCCCGCCCCCCGCGCTCGGCGGCGCGGGCAAGGCGGGTTCCCATACCTCAGACCTCAATTCCCAAGAGGGCCTTGAGCAGGAATGAGATGCCGAAGGAGAAGGCGGCCACGCCCAGGCTTATCGCGCACATCTCGAGGAAGCGCCGCTTGAAGTCGAGGTCCTTGGCGACGGCGAGGTAGTAGTTGAAGCAGAATATGATGAGGACCACGATGCCCAGGGTGACGGCGAGGCTCGCGAATGCGTTGTCGATGAGGAGGAAGGGCAGGATCATGAGAATGACGGTGATGAAGTAGGCGACGCCGGTGTAGAGCGCCGATCTCGCGGCGCGCGGGTCGCCCTCGGCGCGGGAGGCGAGGAAGTCGCTCGCGGCCATCGAGAAGGAGGCCGAGATGCCCGTGACGAGTCCCGCGAGGGTGATGAGCTTGTTATCGGCGAGGGCGAGGGTGAAGCCCGCGAGGGCTCCCGTAAGCTCGACCAGGGCGTCGTTCAGCCCGAGGACGATGGAGCCCACGTACTGCAAACGCTCCTCGTCCAGCATCCCGAGGAGGCTCTTCTCGTGCTCGGCCTCTTCCTCGCTGATCTTCTTGAGCTCGGGAAAGGACTCGGAGAGCGCGAGGTAGCCCTTGCTTGCCGTGCCCTCGTTCTTCTCCATGCGCTTCAAGACGAAGGTAAGGCCGAGGAGGCGGGCCATGAAGACGCGGCGGAACACCTTGAAGCGCGAGGCTTTGACCTCGAGTCCCGTCTTCGTCCGCCACCAGGCCGCGTGGCGCCGCTCGGCCTCTCCGATGGAGCGCAGGATATCGGCGTTCTTCTCGTCCTTGAGGAGGGCGGCGAGGCTGGTGTAGACGTAGAACTCGGTGATCTCGTTCTTCTGCGCGGCGAGGGCCGCCTTAAGGGTCTTCTTGTCCATAGCTCGAATAGTAGCGGAAGCCCTTTCGGGAAGAAAGGGGCGCGACGAGATAGCCTTGATCCGAGCGCGTCGCCCCGCTCATGCTCGAGATCCGGGTGCCGGTCCTAGGCGTCCGATCCTAGGGGATCGCGATCCTGGGGTCGCTCAGGATGAAGAACTCCTCTTGGCTAGCCCTGT
>Ga0075317_1000022_pt1 | contig 18508 bp, 14 predicted proteins | sample MayberryNE_TuleB_FD_120068 | JGI IMG/M metagenome (GOLD analysis project Ga0075317, IMG submission 120068) | Natural and restored wetland microbial communities from the San Francisco Bay, California, USA, that impact long-term carbon... | ecosystem: Environmental > Terrestrial > Soil > Wetlands ... | reverse complement strand
TAAGGCCGTGCGGGAGCCCTTGGCGCCGCTGAGGGCGTAGCCGAGGTAGCCGATGGCCTCCGCGCCGCGCTCCCCGGCCCGGCCCGTAGCCCCGTTCCAGAATTCCTGGACGTAGGGATCCCATAAAATGCCGAGGAAAACCCCGATCCTGAGTCGCTTATCGAGCTTCTTCGCGTTATTCAGCATTGCTTTCGGGTCTTCCTATGCGCATCGGACCTTTCGCGGCCTGCGGCTCCATCCGCGATACTAACCCTTAATCGCACCCCCCGTAAGGCCCGCGACGATGTACTTCTGGCAGAGGACGTAGATGATGACCGCCGGGATCATCGCGAGGGTCAGGAAGGCGAGTATCAGGTTCCAGCCGGTCGCGTACTGGCTCATGAAATCCATGACTCCCATCGGAAGGGTGTATTTCGTCGCCGTGTTGAGGACGATCAGGGGCGTGAAGAAGTTGTTCCAGCTCGCGATCAGCGTGAGTATCGCAACCGTCGACAGGATGGGCGTCGAGAGGGGCACGACGATGCTGAAGAGGAAGCCGAAGGGGCCGTAGCCGTCGATCGCCGCGGCCTCCTCGAACTCCAGGGGTATGGCCTTGAAGAAGCCCCTGAGCAGCATGACCTGCATGGGCAGCTGGAAGGCGACCTGCGGCAGGATGACGCCCATGTACTTGTCGATGAGCCCCAGGCTCTTCATTTGAAGGTATAGGGGAAGGATGGCGACCGCGAGCGGGAAGAAGAATCCCAGCTGGAATATGCCGTAGATGAAGCCGTTCAGCCTGAAGCGCGATCGCGCCAGGGCGTAGGCCGAGAAAGAGGCGGCTACCAGCAGTATCGCGATGGTCCCTGCGGCGACGAGCAGGCTGTTCCCCATCTGCCGCCAGAAGTGGCCCGTCTTCCCCGTCAGTATGTCGAGGTAGTTCGCCGCGATGGAGGGCGAGGGGAGTCCCATCGGATCGGTCTGCAGCTGGGCCATGTCCTTGAACCCGCCCGTAACCGCGATGTACAGCGGCACGGCGACGATTAGGAGCATCAGGCCGCAGGCGGCGTAGCGGAAGGCGGCCGAGATCCTCCCTTGGAGCTTGATGGAGTTTTCCATGGACTATCTGTCCTCCCTTACGAGCACTTTCTGGTAGAGGACGTTGAAGAGGAGGCAGAGGAGGAATATGAAGACCGCGATCGCGCCGCCGTAGCCGATGTTGAACCTTTGGAGCCCCATCTTGTACAGGTACGTGACGACGGTCTCGGCCGCGTTCACCGGATCGCCGCGGCCCATCGCCCAGACGATGTCGAAGACCTGAAAGCTGCCGATCATGCTGAAGAAGACCGTGAGCTGGATCGGCACGCGCATGCCGGGGATGACGATAGACCGGAATATCCTCGCCTTCGAGGCGCCGTCGATCGTCGCCGCCTCGATCTGGTCCTTGGGGATGTCCTGGAGTCCGGCGACGTAGATCGTCATGTGGAGCCCGAAGTATTTCCACATCACGACCGCCAGGATGGCCCAGAAGACCGTCTTGGTGTCGCCCAGGAGAGCGGGCGACTGCACGCCGGGGAAGAGGGCCGTCCAGATCGCCTTGACGAGCCCGAACTGCGGCTGGTAGATGAACTGCCACAGCACGCCCGTTATCGCCTCCGACAGCACGTAGGGCAGGAAGAAGAAAGTGCGGAAGAAGACCGCGCCCTTGAATTTCTCGTCGCTCACTATCAGCGCCAGGCCCATGGCCAGGGGCAGCTGGACGAGGAGAGAGGCTAAGGCGATAAAGACGTTATGCGACAAAGCTTTGCCGACGATCTCGTCGGAGAGGAGGGTCTGGAAATTCCTAAATCCCCGGAAATCGACCATCGGCCCGAGGCCGTTCCACTTGTAGAGGCTGAAGACCGCCGCCTGGACGACGGGGACCAGCACCATCGCTATGAAGATCGCGAGGGCCGGGGCCAGCAGGATGAAGAGCGTGGCGAAGCTGGCCCTTCCCGGTCCCGTCCTTATTGATGATTTGCTCGACACCTCGTCCCCCGACGCGCCGCCGTGGGGCCGTGCGGCGCCCTCCCGGGTTCCGCGCGGCCCGCTTATGCATCGACACCCCTTCCGGGAGGCCGCTACCTGTCCTCGAAGGCCTTCTGCATGGCGGCGCATGCCTGCGCGGGCGTCTGGCTCCCGGCGAGCATGGCCTGTACGGCGTCGTTGACCGCTCCGCCCGCCGCGGGCGAGAGGAACTGGTCCAGGTAGAGCTGGTAGAAGCTGCTCTTGTCGACGATCGCCTTGACGAGCCTGGCGTTCGCGTCCTTGATGCCGGTTTCGGCGCCCTTGACCGTCGGGATGGCCCCGTTGGAGGTCGCCCAGGCCGCGTTGTTCTCGACGTTGTTGAAGAACTTCAGGAAATCGACCGCAGCGTCTGATGCGTTCTTGCCGAAGGCGTAGCCGTTGCCGCCGCCGATGACGTCGGTGACCTTTCCCTTGCCGCCCTTGATCGAGGGGAAGGGCGCCGAGCCCAGCTTGTCGCCCAGGCCCTTCCTGCCGATGGACTTTTCGACCTGGTTGTTGGGCGCCCACTGACCCATGACTTCCATCGCGGCCTGGCCGTTGCCGACCAGGGCTGACTCGTCGTCGAAGGTCGCGCCGAGGAAGCCGTCCTGGAAGGGCTTAAGCGCGGCGAGCTCTACGAGCATCTGGCCGGCCTTGACGAATACCGGGTCGTTGAAGCCCTTGCCCTTGCCGGAGAACAGGTTCTCGAATGCCTCGCCGCCGCCGATGCGCAGGGCGAGGTAGGACCACATGTGCATGGCGGGCCACTTGTCCCGGCCGCCCAGGGCCATCGGCGTGATGCCTGCGGCCTTGAGCTTCTTGACCAGGGTCAGGAAGTCGTCCCAGTCCGTCGGGAAGGCCTTGTAGCCGACCTTGGCCAGGAGCTCCTTGTTGTACCAGAAGGTGATCGCCCCCATGTCGTGGGGCGAACCGTACTGCTTGCCCTGGTACTGATAGACCTTCCATACGCTGGCAGCCATCGAATCGCCCCAGGCCGTGCCCTTGGCGAACTTGCTGATGTCGCGCAGGAGCCCGGCCCGCGCGTACTCGGCAAGGGTGCCGCCGCCCCAGCTGTGGAAGATGTCGGGGGGCGTGCCCGACTGCATCAGCGTGGCGAGCTTCGCCTTGAAGGCCTCGTTCTCCAGCACTGTGATCTCGACCGTGACATCCGGATGCGCCTTCTCGTACTCGGCCTTGAGGTTCTCGTAGAAGGCGCGGTCGTTCGCGGCCACCCCGATGTGCCAGAACGACACCTTCGTCGGCGCCGCGGACAGGCTCGACGAGCCTGCGAGCGCCAGCAGAAGGGCGAAAACGATCAGCTTGAATCCGATTTTCATGGTACCCCCTATCGGTTTTCCGGCGACGCCTCGCGTCTCCGGTCTCCGGGCCACTGTAAGGCCGCTTAAGGGGGAGGAAAATCAGTTGAGGGCATAAAGAGCGCGTAAGGACAATGCCTTACGCGTCCTTTATGCCGAAGCCGCGTCGAACTGGCTGCGGTAGATCTCGGCGTAGGATCCCTCGGCCTTTAGGAGGGAATCGTGCGTGCCCTGCTCGACGATGTCCCCGTCCTTCATGACGAGTATGAGGTCGGCGTTCTTCACCGTCGACAGCCGGTGCGCGATGATGAAGCTGGTGCGCTCCCGCATTAGGCCGTCCATCGCCTTCTGGATCAGCACCTCGGTCCTCGTGTCGACCGAGCTCGTCGCCTCGTCCAGTATCAGCATCCTCGGGTTCGCCAGGATGGCCCGCGCTATCGTGAGGAGCTGCTTCTGCCCCTGCGAGATGTTGTCGCCCTCCTCGTTGATCACCGTAGCGTAGCCCTCGGGCTGGGCGCGGATGAAGTGCTCGGCGTGCGCCGTCCTCGCCGCCTCGTAGACCTCCTCGTCCGAGGCTTCCGGCCTTCCGTACCTGATGTTCTCCATTATGCTGCCGTTGAAGAGCCAGGTGTCCTGGAGGACCATCCCGAAGGCGCGCCGCAGGTCGCCGCGCGGGAAGCGCCGGATATCGACGCCGTCAACGAGGATCGAGCCCGAGTCGACGTCGTAGAAGCGCATGAGGAGCTTCACCATCGTCGTCTTGCCGGCTCCGGTCGGGCCGACGATCGCGATCTTGTGCCCGCGCTCGGCGTAGGCCGAGAAGTTCCGAATGACGCTCTTGCCGGGCAGGTAGCCGAAATGGACATCCTTGAACTCGACGTGGCCGCGCGCGGTCCCGGCGTCGGGGCCGTCGGACGGGTCGGCGCTCTCCTCGGCCTCGTCCAGGAATTCGAACACTCGCTCGGCCGCGGCCGCGGTCTGCTGGAGCACGTTCGACACGTTGGCCAGCTGGGTCAAGGGATGGGTGAAGTTGCGCACGTACTGGAGGAAGGCCTGGATGTCGCCGACGGTGATCGAGCCGCGGAAGGCCAGGACGCCCCCGATGATCGTGACCGCGACGTAGCCGAGGTTGCCGATGAAGCCCATGATCGGCATCATGAGTCCCGACAGGAAGTTCGCCTTCCACGCCGACCCGTAGAGCCTGCCGTTCAGCTCGCCGAAGGCGCGCAGGCTCTTCGCCTCGCCGTTGTAGGCCTTCATGACGACGTGGGAGCCGTACATCTCCTCGACGTGGCCGTTCAGCTTGCCCAGCGACTCCTGCTGCTCCTTGAACAGCTTCTGCGAGCGCTTGACGATGAAGCGCACGAAGGCCAGGGATATCGGCACGATGCACAGCGCCGCGAGGGTCATGCGCCAGTCGATCGTCAGCATCATTATCGCGACGCCGACGACCGTCGCCGCCGAGGTGACGACCTGGGTGAAGCCCTGGTTCAGGGTCTGGCTGACGACGTCGACGTCGTTCGTGACGCGCGACAGCACTTCTCCGTGGCTGGTGCGGTCGAAGTAGCCCAGGGGCATCCTGTCCATCTTCTCCGAGATGTCCTTGCGGAAGCGGTAGGTGATCTTCGAAGAGATGCCGGACATGATCCAGCCCTGGGCATAGCCGCAGGCGGCCGAGAAGAGGTAGAGGAAGGCGGTGATCAGTACGATGCCGCCGATCTTCTCGAAGTCGATGCCGCCCGAGCCCTTCGCCATGGCCGCGAAGCCCTCGGCCATGGCCGTCGTCGCGCCGCCGAGGATCTTCGGGGCGACGATCGAGAAGGCGGTCGACGCGAGGGCGATGAGCGACATCGCCAGTATCGGGATCCGGTAGGCGCCGAGGTAGGATATCAGCCTGCCGATCGATCCCTTGAAGTCGCGCGCCTTGGCTCCCGGAATCATCATTTGCGCGGGGCCGCCGCCGGGGCCGCGGGGACCCCCGAAGCCGGGGCCGCGGGGTCCGCCCATGCCGGGGCCGCCCATGACGGGGCTGCCCGCTCCGGCGCCCCCCACGGCCGCGTTTTTCCTGTTTCCGATATCGCTCATAGCAATTCCTCCGCGCTCAGCTGGGAGGTCGCTATCTCGCGATAAGCCTCGCAGCTCTCCATAAGCTCGGCGTGGCGTCCCGTCCCGACGACGCGCCCCTCGTCGAGCACCACGATCCTGTCGGCTCCCTTCACCGTCGCGACGCGCTGGGTGACCATGATGACGGTCGCGCCGGAGGTCCTCTCCCTCAGTGCCCTGCGAAGCGCGGCGTCGGTTTTCAGGTCCAGGGCCGAGAAGCTGTCGTCGAAGACGTAGATCCGAGGCTTCTTGGCAAGGGCGCGCGCGATAGCGATTCTCTGGCGCTGGCCTCCGGACAGGTTCGAGCCGCCTTGCGAGACCGGCGCGGCGAGTCCTTCGGGAGAGGACGAGACGAAGTCCGAGGCCTGCGCGATCTCGAGCGCCGAGGCGATCTCGCCGGCGTCCGCGTCCTCGGCCGCGTAGCGCAGGTTCGACTCGATCGTCCCCGAGAACAGTACGGTCTTCTGCGGCACGAAGCCGATCTTCTCGCGCAGCTCGGCCTGGCGCAGGCTCCTGACGTCGAGGCCGCCGACGAGGACCGAGCCGGACGTCGCGTCGTAGAGCCTGGGCAGGAGGTTTACCAGGGTCGACTTGCCCGAGCCCGTCGCGCCGATGACGGCCGTCGTCTTCCCGGGCAAGGCCTCGAAGCTGACCTCGCGGAGCACGTCCTCCTCGGCGCCGGGGTAGCGGAAAGAGACCGAGCGGAACTCGACCGTCGGCTCGAAGCTCGCGCCGAAGGACTCGGGCGCTTCGCTGTCGACGATAGAGAGCTCGGTCGAAAGGACCTCGGCGATGCGCTCGGCCGATACGGCCGCCCTGGGAAGCATGACGAATATGAAGGACATCATCAGGAAGGAGAATACGATCTGGATCGCGTACTGCATGAAGGCCATCATGTCGCCGATCTGCAGGGAGGACGCGGCGACCTGCCTGGCTCCCTCCCAGGTGATGAGGAGCGAGACAGCGCTCATGATGAGGGTCATGACCGGCATGAGGAGCACCATGACGCGGTTGACGAAGAGGAGGTTCCCGGCGAGGTCCTTGTTCGCCTCGTCGAAGCGCTCCCGCTCGCGATCCTGCCTGCCGAAGGCCCTGATGACCATTATGCCGGAGAGCCGCTCGCGGCTGACCAGGTTGAGCCGGTCGACCAGCTTCTGCATGATCTTGAACTTGGGCATCGCTACGCTGAAGATGACGACGACGAGGGCGACCAGCACGCCGACGGCAAGGGCGATGATCCACCACATCGTAGTGCTCTTGTCGATCGCCCTTATCACGGCGCCGATGCCGACGATCGGGGCGTAGGCGATCATCCGCAGGCCCATGGTGACCAGCATCTGAAGCTGCATGACGTCGTTCGTGGTCCTGGTTATAAGGGAAGCAGTCGAGAAGCGGTCGAATTCGCGGCTCGAGAAGCCTTCCACCCGCTCGAAGACCGCCGCGCGGAGCTTGCGCGCGACGCCCGAGCCTACCCTCGAGGATATCAGCCCGACCAGGACGGTCGCGACGGCCCCCAGCAGGGTCAGGAGGAGCATGGTCCCGCCTACGCCGGCTATGTAGCGCATCTGGACCGCGAAGGGATCGGCCTGGGCCGCTGCCGCGCTCTCCGGCGAATCCACGCCGCCGCGCAATATCCCGATATCCACGATCCTGGACATGTAATCCGGCAGGGCCAGATCGCAGTTCGCCTGGAGGTAGAGCAGGCCTATCGAAAGGAGGAGCAGCGCCCAGTAGGGCGCGAGATGCTTAAGGACTCTCTTCATGAATGGCGATCCTCCCTCTCGAGAAGGCGCGCCTTCTCGACGAGCTTCTTAAAGACTTCGCACGCGCTTTCGGTTTCCGCGCGCGTCAAGCTCGAGGCGATGAGCTCCAACCAGCCGTGGCGGGCCTGTATGGCCATATCGACCGTATTCCTGCCGCGCTCGGTCAGCGCGATCCGCTTCGCCCGCCTGTCCTCCGGATCCTCGGCCCTCGTGACCAGGCCCAGCGATACCAGTCGGTCGAGCATCTGGCTCGCGGCCGCCGTCGTAACGCCGAAATCGCCGCCTAGGTCGGCTACCCTGGCCGCGCCCTCCCGCCCCATCTTCATGAGAGCGCCGAGGTGCTGAGGCGAGAGCCCGAGCTTCCTGGCGTAGTGGAAGAAGCCGCCCATGGAGTTGTGCATGGAAAGGCGAGTCCACTCGCCGGCGGCCGAGACGAATTCCTTGCTTGTCGACATGCTATAGCTCGCTTGAAAATTAAGATGACTGAATAGTAAAGATGGCTTAAGTAAAAGTCAAGGAGCCGTGTGGGCTTCACGCTTCTAACGCCTTCGCATATCGGTCTGGCTGATCTGGTGATTGACATCTCCGTCGGCCCTGCTATTATTTTTTACCCTCTGGTTATTGACAGTCGATCTATGGAAGGAACTACATGAACGGGAAAATTCTCGCCGATGGCCGCGCCTTATACCGCATTCTTTGCCGCGTCATGGTCGTATCAGCCCTTGTCGCTGCGACATCGGGGGCTTTCGCGTATCAGTCTTCGAGATGGAAGCACGCTAAGTCCGACCATTTCGTTGTTTCCTATGATGAGCGAACGGCGGACCGGGTCGGAGAGGCTTTGGCGATAGCCGAGGAAACGAGGAGCGCTATCGTTTCCTACCTGGGGAGCCAGCCCTCGAATCGGCCGATTTCCATCGTGCTCTCCGACTCCTCGGATGACCCCAACGGATGGGCTGAAGAGCGTAATCCGCGCGTGCATATCGATTGCAGGAAGGCGAGATCGCTCCTGCGCGGAGATGCCGATTGGCTGCGCGCCGCGCTCACGCACGAGCTCTCTCATATCTATTCGCTATCGATACTGAAAGCGCCGATACAGCTCAGGATCGGCGGGCAGCTCGAGTCGGAGGAAAAGGACGTATCCGCCTCGGCTTCCTTGACCCTCGGGCTCAACAGGATCCCGGTCTGGTTCATCGAGGGCATCGCGCAGATTGGTTCGACGGTCGTCGGCGCCGATTCAAGGGACCCGATCCGAGAAATGGTTCTGATGGACGCGGCTAGGAGCGGACGTTTGCTCGGCCTAGACGCCATGGAACGATTCGAGGGCTCCGGCATCGAGTACGAGCTAGCCTATAACCAGGGCTACTCTTTGCTTTCCTTTATAGAGAATGAGCATCCTGACAAGCCATTCCTGGGATTCTGCGCCCTCATAAGGAAATCGGGATTCAGGCAGGCCTTCAAGCTCCGCTTCAAGGAGAGTCTTCCGTCGATATATTCGCGTTGGAAGGAGGATCTCCTGTCCCGCGCCGCGGTCGAGAGCATCAGGCCGGCGGGCGATAGGCTTTTCGACCGGAGCGGCCCCTATGTGCTCGAGACCGCGATAGCCTCCGGCGGCGAGTACGTCGCGGCCAATTGGGGGAACGACTACGAACGCTTCGGCATCTTCCGGAAAGACCGGAGGGGAGGCTATTCGCGGATCGCCGACTATTCGGGCAGGACGATCAAGGTCGATCGCGATACCGGGAAGGCATGGTATTCCCGGCGGGTCTTCGATTACGCGAGCGGGGTGGAGGATTACGATCTCTTCGCCATCGGGCCGGGAGGGAGGGAGGCGAGGGCGACCAAGGGAGCGCGATGCCTCGCCTTCGACGCGGCCGGCGGCGTCCTCGTATACGCCGCGTACGAGAACGGCCAGACGAAAATCGTTTCGAGGAGCCCGGAAGGCGATGAGATCATCCTCACGCGGCTTTCCTACGGCGCATCCGTCGAATCGATCTCGATAGCCGCGCCGGGCAAGGCGCTCGTCTCCCTCGGGACCTCCGACGGGGCGAGAGCCGCCCTTCTCCAGGATTCGGAGCTTCTGCCGCTGTGGGAGGGCTGCGAGGTCATGGATATCTCATCTGCCGGGACGGGGCGCGTCGTCTTCTCGAGCTCGGTCGAAGGAAGCCCGCAGATATACTGGGCGGATCTCGAGGCCGATCCTGACTTATGGTATCGCGTGACCGACGCGCCGGCCGGCTGCCGCTTCCCCTCGGTCGAAGGCGAGGGATCCGAGCTCGTCCTTAATTACTCTAGATACGAGGGGGGATGCTATCGCCTCTACCGTCTCGAGTCTCCCTTATCGGACGATGCCGCGCTGGACGTCCGGGATATTTCCGCGCCGCCGAGCGACCGCGCCGGGTCGGGGACCGCGGGCGATCGCGGCTTATGGACCTCCTCCAATCTTCTGCTTCAATTCTGGCCTTTATCTACCGGCCTTATCGCCGCGAAGGGCGAGTCCTCCGGGGAGTCCTACGTCTACGTTCCCTACGCGGGAGCGGGCTTTACCGTCCTCAGCGCCCCCGAGGATTTCTCGATCGACGTCTCGTTTAGCCTCCTGATGCCCAGATACGAGGGAGTCTCCGCCCCGGCGTCCTTGTCCTTCTCCGCCGACAGCGACTTCGCCCTCGGGCAGACGAGGAATGCCGTCGCGCTATCGATCGAAAGCCAGGACTGGAATTCGACCAAGATCTTCTCGGCGGCGACGAGTTTCCAGCCCGCGGCCGATCAAGCTCTCGAACTCAGCGCCGCCCGCTTGTGGAATGTGGCTACGCTGGGATCGTCTCCCGCGTTCACGTATTACGCCTCAACGATAATCAGCCTGTATTGGGATCTCGGGGCGACGCGTCGATCGCGAACCGACGTCGCCGATCTCGGCGGCGACTGGCATGCGCTGCGGCTCGGCGGTCGCGCCTACTTGCCCGACCTGATGGACCCGTCATTCTCGTGGGAGGATGCCGGGTATCTCTACGGTACGGATCCATATTACAGGGTTTTCGGAGAAGCGGCGTTTCACTCCCTCCTTGCCGGCGGAAAGATAGGTATTGGAGCCACGCTTTACGGATTCAGCGTCTTCGGCGGATACCGAGGCGACTTAGCGACCTACAACGCCCTCTCATCTATCGGCGGGGCGTCCTCCTTCAGCGGTTATCCGAGCGGATACGCGACGGTAAACGATTTAGTGTCCGCTTCTGTCAAGATCGGAATAAATCCCTTCGTCGACCGTTCCGCTAGAACTAGATCCATAGAGCGCTTAAGCCTTAGCCTGGGGATCGATGCTGGAATCGCCCGATGCTTCGATGGAGAAATAAGCGTGGACTACCCAGTATCGGCTGAGGCGGAGCTGCGGCATCGCTTCTATCTCTCGCCTAGTCGTCCAAGCTCTTTGTCCTTCGCTATCGCCTTTCCCCTAAATGATTTCCGACAAAGCCTAGGATCTTCGCCCTTCCAGCTTTACGCGAACTTCAGTTATTAATCTCCAAGCGGCCAAGTCCCGGATCCTTACTGCAAGGAATCCGGGACTTAATTATTAAATACTATTTATTATATATTAAGAAAAAAGTATAATAACAACATGTTGGTAGGCAGCTTTAAATGATTCGCAAGTCGATGCCAAAGCCGGCGGAAAGCCTCATATCTGAAGCCAGGGAGCGAATACTGGCGGCCGCGGAAGAGTTTTTTTCGGCCCGGGGCTTCGCTTCGGTGACCTTACGGGACATAGCCCTTCCCCTCGGCCTAAAGCATTCCTCGCTCTACCATCACTTCCCCGGAGGCAAGGAAGAGCTCTTCTTCTTGGTCCTGGAACGAAATATCCTCCGACACGGCGAGGGTCTGACCGCGGCGATGGCGGCGAGCGACGGAAGCCTTCGGGGGAAACTGCGCGGCGTGGCCTCCTGGCTCCTGTCCCAGCCCCCTATGGACCTTTTAAGGATGGTCAAGTCCGACCTGAAGGCCCTGCCCCCGGAATCGGCCTCGAGGATATCGGGCCTGATCTATACCGAGGTAATCCGGAAGGTACAGTCGGCCTTCGAGGATGCTCTGCGCTCCGGCGAAGTCCGCGAGTGCGACCCGGGCCTCCTGGCCGGCGGGATCATCGGCTTCGTGGAAAGCCTCCACGCCGCTCCCGAGCCCGAGGTCGGCCGCGCCCGCTTGGATATGGCATACGCGCTGATAGACGTAATACTTAGGGGCATCGATTGCCGAACCGAAGGAGGGGACCCATGCCGGTAGTGGAGCTTAAGGGAGTCAAGAAGGAGTACATGCTGGGCAGCACCAAGGTCGAGGCCCTGCGCGGCGTCGACCTTACGATCGAGAAGGGCGAGTTCCTGGCCGTCGCCGGGCCCTCGGGCTCGGGCAAGAGCACGATGCTGAACATGTTCGGCTGCATCGACGTCCCGACCTCGGGGACGGTGCGCATCGATGGGACCGACGTCGCGGGCCTGGATGACCGCGAGCTGACCCGCTATCGCCGCGAGAAGATCGGCTTCATCTTCCAGTCCTTTAACCTCGTGCCCGTGCTCGACGTGTACGAGAATATCGAGTTCCCGCTCCTATTGAAGAAGAGCCTCTCGAAGAAGGAGCGCGAGAAGATCGTCATGCGCTTCGTCGAGGAGGTGGGCCTCTCGGACCGCCTGCGCAACAAGCCCTCCGAGCTCTCGGGCGGCCAGCGCCAGAGGGTCGCCATAGCCCGCGCCCTGGTAAGCAATCCCCTGATCATCCTGGCCGACGAGCCGACCGCCAACCTCGATTCCGCGACGGGCACGAAGATCGTCGAGCTGATGCGCCAGATCAACGATATCGAGAAGACCACCTTCATCTTCTCCACCCACGACGCCCATATCATGAGCGAGGCGCGCCGCCTGGTGAAGATCCTCGACGGCAAGATCGTGGAGGCCTAGCATGCCGCTGACCCTCAAGCTCGCCCTTCGCACGATCGCGAGGCGCAAGGGCAGGATGGCGCTTATCGGCGCCCTGGTCGCCTTCGGCACCTTCCTTATCGTGTTCGGCACCATCTTCGCCAACTCGACGTCGATAGCCTCGAAAGCCGCGATCATCGAGAAGTTCACGGGCGATTTCATCATCTACTCGGATAAATCGAAGGAGCTTCCCTCGCCCTTCGCCTTCCAGACTCCCCTGCCGAAGATCCGCGACATCGAGCGCGTCGAGGCGGCCCTGGCGGCCATGCCCGAGGTGAAGGCCTACGCGCCCTACGCCCAGAACTACGGCATCGTCCAGGTCGAGCGCGAGGGGCGCAAGGTCGACCTTCCGATCATCTACTACGCCATTGAGAGCGCCAGCTACGCTTCCGTCTTCGGCGAGGTGAAGACCTACGAGGGCAGCTACCTGGGCTCGGGAAGCGCCGGCGGCGTAATGATCTCGGCCTTCCAGAACTCCGAGTACGAGAAGAACTTCGGCACCAAGGTACGCTCCGGCGAGAGCGTGACGATACTCGGCGTGACCGAGGGAGGCGTCAACTCGGTGCCCTCCAGGATCGCCGGGCTTTTCGAGCCCGAGCGCTACTCGAGCGTCTTCAACTACATCAACTTCATGGACTCGCAGACCTTCGCATCGGTCTACAACTACGCGGGCGTCGCGGCCCTTCCCGCGGCCCTCGACGCGAGCCTCGCGGCCGCCGAATTCGACGAGGACGCCATCTTCGCCCTCGCCGACGATCCGGGCGCCGGGGCCATCGACCTGGACCTGCTCGAGGCGGAAAGCCTCTCGGGCGCGACGATGATCGCCGTGAGGCTCAAGGACTCGGGGACGGCGAAGGATGTCATTGCCCGCCTCGAGGCCGACGGGAGCCTCGGCATCAAGATCGCGGACTGGAAGGAGGCCTCGGGCTTCTACGCCCAGATCTCGGCGGGCCTGCAGGCCTTTATCTACTTCGCGACGGCCCTGGTCTTCCTGGTTGTGGCCATGATCTTCATGAACACCCTGATCATAAATGTGACCGAGCGCACGGCCGAGATCGGTACGATGCGCGCCATAGGAGCCGAGCGCTCTTTCGTGCGCGCCGTCTTCGTCGCGGAGGCCCTGGCCCTGAATCTCTCGGCCGCTTTAGTGGGACTGATCGCCTCGGCGATCGCGCTCGCCGCCTTCTCGGGGGGCGGCATACTGCTCCCGGACCTGATCTCGCAGTTCCTAGTCGGCGGCGGTCCCATACCGATCAAGGCCGCGGCCTGGCCCTTCGTCCTCGGCGTCCTTGCCGTCGCCGTCGTTTCCGTACTGGCGACGCTCTATCCGGTCAGCGTCGCTACCAAGATCACGCCGCTCAAGGCGATGAGCGACAAGTAGGGGGAGCGCATGAAAGACTTCATCGCCTTGGCTTTCAAGAACGTCTTCCGCAACGGCAAGCGCAGCCTGACCCTGGGGATCAACTACGCGATCGTCGCTTTTATCCTGACTGCGCTCGCGGCCTTCACCCGCGGGGCGCAGGAGAACGTCTCCTCGAGCATCGTCCGCGCGTCGGCGGGCCATATCACGGTGTCCGGCCAGTACGCCGCCGACGGCCGGGTCTACAACGGCCTTCTTAGGACCGCCGACATCGAGCGGATCGCCAAGCAGAGCCTGGGGCAGGACGCGACCGTGCTCAAGCGCTACCTCGTCAAGTCCGCCGTCTATTTCAACGGCCTGTCCAAGCGCCTTTCCTTCACCGGGGTCTACTCGGGCGAGGATACGGGCTTCAAGGGACAGATGCGCTTCGCTTCGGGGGGCTGGGACGAGTGGGCCGCCGATCCGAACGGCGTCGCCCTGCCTTCTTCCGTGGCGAAGTACTTCGGCCTGGGGACGGGCGACGAGCTCGTGGTCTCGGCCCGGACGCGCTTCGGCGCCTTCAATACGGGAATCCTGAAGGTCTCGGGCATCTACGACACGGACAACTACTTCATGGGCGAGCTCGTACTGGTCCACTACGACTTCCTGCGTAACCTGGACCTGGCCGAAGAGGACGCCTCGACCACGATCTATATCTACCTGGCCTCGACGGCGGGCCTCTCGGCCAAGCGCGACGCCTTCGCTGCCGCTTTGACCGCGGCCGGCTTCGAGGTCTCGCGGCCGAAAAGCGACGCCGAGGCCATATCCGCGGTCTCGGCCGCCAGCCAGAAATACGAGGACGACGACCAGATGCGCGACCGCGTCATGCCCAAGCTCTCGACGATCGACGAGGTGCTCGGGATAGTCCGCAGCATCGTCGTCGCGGTACAGGGCCTGGGCGCCCTGGTCGCCGCCATCATGCTCTTCGTCATCGCCGTGTCGGTCTTCATAAACCTTCGCATGACGATCAACGAGCGCCTGCGGGAGATCGGCAGCATGCGGGCCATGGGCGTCGAGGCCCCGACCGTGACGGGCCTCTTCGTCATGGAGGGCTCCGCCCTGGCCGTCATGGCCGCCGCCGCGGGGTCCGTCGCCGCGGCCCTCCTGTGCTTGGTCGTGCGTTATGCGATTCCGCTTCCCGCCGGAGGCAGCCTTGCGATCTTCCTGGACTCGGGCCGTCTGGCCCTCGCGCCGAACCTGGGGGACATGCTCCTCCTGGTCGCCGCGATCGGCCTCATAGCCGCGGCCTTCTCTTTCTTCCCCGCCCGGAGGGGCGGGAGGATACGGCCCGTCGAGGCCCTGAACGCGACCTTCTGAGAAAGGAGAGACGAGATATGACAAGCTACGCAACGCGCGTCCTGCGAAAGGCATTCGCCGCCGTATTGGTCGCGGCCCTCGCCGCGGCGGCCCCCGCCGCCGCCCAGGCCGCTAAGGCCTCCGATCCCAAGGCCGCGGCCCTCGTCGAGGCTTACGAGGCGAAGACCGACCTCGCCGGGCTCGACGTCACCTCGACCTTTACACTCATCCAGAAGAAGGAGGGAGAGGCCGACCGCGTGCTTCGCATCCAGATCTATCGCCGCGATTCGGCCGACACCTTCACTCTCCTCTTTCAGTATCCCGACAGCGAGAAGGGCAAGGGCTACTGGCGCAGCAAGGACGATCTCTTCCTCTACCTGCCCTCGACCCGCGAGTTCGTCTACCGCAACCGCAAGGACGACGTGGGCGGCTCCGACATCAGGGCCGACCTCTTCGGGAAGCCGAACACCTTGGGGCAGTATTGGGCGACGCTGGCCGGGACCGCCAAGGTCTCGAGCTGGGACACCGACGTCGTCAGGCTCGACGCGAAGAAGCTCGATGTATCCTATCCCGTACAGAAAATGTACTTCCGCAAGACGGACGGGCTGCCGGTCAAGCTCGAGAGCTTCAGCGCGGGCGAAACCCTACTGCGAACGACCTACTACGTAGACTACAAGGCCCTTCCCGGCGGGAAGTTCCTCTTCACGAAGCTCCTCGCCCAGGATGCCCTCGAGAAGGGCCAGAAGACCTTCCTGACGAACGACGCGATATCCACCGAGAAGATCGCCAACTACACCTTCTCGAAGGCCTTCCTCGAGGAGAAGTCGCGATGAGCTCGGCGCGCGGTATGGCGGCCGGTGTCCTGGCGGCCCGGCGCGCCGGGCCAGGCGGCTACACGGCGCGCGGCGCCTTCGTTGCGGCGCTCGCGCTGGCCTGCGCCGTCGGCATGGCCGCGCAGGAAGCGGAGGACGATCCCTTCGCAGTCGAAGCTTTCGAGGCGGCGGCCGGCATCGGCGCGGCCGCCGACGCGGCGGGCGACGGCGCCGAAGGCGCGGCTGGCGATGATTCAGGCTTCGGCGCCTCCGCCAACGAGGCGAAGATCGAGTACCTCGTCGGAGGAAACTTCGCGATCTCGGGCTCGGCCTATATCGCGCCTGGCTTCGACGGCTACGCCGCCTCGGCCGCGGCCTCGGGAAAGCTCTTCGCGAAGGTCAGCGTCCCCGATCGCGGCGCCCTCTTCGCCTCGTACTCTGTCAGGCAGGCCTTCGCTAAGGCCCTCTCCGGCGAGGGCCCGGAGAATTTCGCTCAGCCCGAAAGCCTCGACGAGCCGAGCCTCGGGCTTTCCGAATTCCACTACAGCTTCGACCTGGGCAAGGCCGTCTTCTTCCGCCTGGGCAAGCAGCTTCTCGCCTGGGGACCCTCGTTCTTCTGGACGCCGGTCGACTTCGTCAACGCCGAGCGCTCGGATCCCTTCGCCGCCGTGGACACGCGCGCGGGCAAGGCGGGTTTCAAAGCGACGATTCCTATGGGAAGGGCGAACCTGGTCGCCTTCATCGATCTGTCGGGCCTAGTCGGCAATACCGGAAATGTCCGCGATCCGGCCGACGCGCTCGTGTACGCGGCTCGCGTAGACGCCGCCTTAGGCGGCTTCGAGTGGGGCCTGTCCGCGTCCTCGGGCGTCGAGTCGCAGGCGAGGGCGGGCTTCGACTTCTCGGGCTATCTCTTCGGGACCACCCTGTACGGCGAGGCCGCGGCGGGAATCGGGCACTCGGGCTACGAGGGCTATCTCCAGGCCGCGCTCGGCTTTTCCCGAGCCTTAGGCGACCTTAAAAAGTGGACGCTCTCGGGCGAGGGCCTGTTCAACAGCCTCGGTGATGAGTATAGCGCGACAGAGCTACTCGTCGGCTATCAATCCGGCGCGCTCAAGCCTCTCTACGTGGGCATGTGGTACGCGAACCTTTCTCTGAAAGCTCAGGACCTCCTCTTCTCGGGCCACGACGCGACCTTGTCCGCGACCGCGAACCTGACGGACATGTCTTTCCAGGCGAGGCTCGTCCAGGACATCGCGGTCAAGGGAGCCCCGCCCTTCAGCTTGACCCTGGCATATAGCGGCGGCGGGGACGGAAAGGAATTCACCAGCGCTGCCGGGAACGGCGCGATCGAAGTCTCCTTGAGGACCAAGCTCGAGTTCTGAGGGGGACGCGATGCGCGACGTAATCGTGATCGGCGCGGGCCGGCCGAGGGGCTTCAGGAGATCGTGAAACGGCGTTTCGCCCGGCGAGAAACCCGGATTCTTCCCGAAGCAAGCACTTCGCGTCCTCCGCAAAGGCGGGTATACTCCCGCCCGGAGGCAAGGCATGAAACAATCCTTCGCCGAGATCGCCAAGCGCGTAAAAGGCTTGCGCGAGATCTCGGGGATCTCCCGCGAGGCTTTCGCGAAGGAGATCAAGGTCGATCCGGATCAATATCGCAAGTACGAGGAAGGCGAGGCGGATATTCCCGTCGGCGTCCTTATAGAGGCCGCCGCGAAGCTCGAGGTCGACGTCACCGCCTTCATCTCCGGCGAGGAGCCGCGAATGAAGGTCTACAGCCTGGTGCGCTCGGGCCGCGGGCTCGAGGTCGAGAGGCGCAAGGAGTACCGCTACCGCGACCTCGCCTACAATTTCGCGGGGCGCAAGGCCGAGGCCTTCCTCGTCACCGTCGATCCGAAGCAGGGCTCTCCCGCCCATGGCTACTCGCATAAGGGCCAGGAGTTCAACTACCTTCTTTCGGGCAAGATGAAAGTCGTGGTCGACGCTCACGAGCTCGTCATGGAGGAGGGCGACGCCCTCTATTTCGATTCCGGCAAGGAGCACGCGATGGCTGCCTTAGGCGACGGGCCCGCTACCTTCCTGGCGATCACCATCAAGGACTAAGGGGGACGAGGTGCTCAAGCGATTTTTGAAGAAGACCGAGTTCTCCTCATACGAGGACTTCTGCGAGAACTTCCATATAGACCTGCCCGAGGACTTTAATTTCGCCTTCGACGTCGTGGACGAGTGGGCGAAGCGGGAGAGCGGCAAGCTCGCCCTCCTGTGGACCGACGACGAGGGCGACGAGAAGAGGATCACGTACGCCCAGCTTAAGGAGCGCACGGACCGCGCCGCCAATTTCTTCAAGGCCCAGGGCATCCGCAAGGGCGACAGCGTCATGCTGATTTTAAGGCGGCGCCACGAGTTCTGGACCGCCATCATCGGCCTGCACAAGATCGGCGCCGTCGCGATCCCCGCGACCCACCTCCTGACGGTCAAGGACATCGTCTACCGAAACAACGCCGCCGACATCAAGATGATCGTGTCGATCGCGGACCCGGCCATCATGGAAAGGATCGACGAGGCCCAGCCGAAGTCGCCCAGCCTGGCGAAGAAGGCATTCGTGACCTTCCCCGCCTTTCCCGCGGCGGGCCCGAAGGACTGGCTCGACTTCAACGCCTGCCTGGACGAGGCGGCCGCTTCCTTCGAGCGCCCCGCGGGCGCCGAGGCGACGAGGAAGAGCGACCGCTTCCTCCTATATTTCACCTCGGGCACCACGGGCATGCCCAAGATGGTCGCCCACGACTTTTCCTACCCGGCCGCGCACATCATCACCGCGGCCTACTGGCTGCGCTGCCGCGAGGGG
>Ga0075317_1000021_pt1 | contig 18946 bp, 15 predicted proteins | sample MayberryNE_TuleB_FD_120068 | JGI IMG/M metagenome (GOLD analysis project Ga0075317, IMG submission 120068) | Natural and restored wetland microbial communities from the San Francisco Bay, California, USA, that impact long-term carbon... | ecosystem: Environmental > Terrestrial > Soil > Wetlands ... | reverse complement strand
CTCGGTCGAGGAGAACCTCGACCTCTTCGCAAGGATGAGAGCCGGCGAGTTCCCCGACGGGGCCAAGACCCTGCGCGCCAAGATCGACATGGCCCACCCGAACCTCATCATGCGCGATCCTCCGATGTACCGCATCCGCCGCACGCCCCATTGGCGCACCGGCACGAAGTGGTGCATCTACCCGATGTACGATTTCCAGCATCCCCTCTCGGACGCCATCGAGGGCATCACGCACTCGCTGTGCTCGATGGAGTACGAGATCCATAGGCCGGTCTACGACTGGTTCATCAAGGAGGCCGAGGTATTCCCCTCGCGCCAGATCGAGTTCGCCCGCCTCAACGTCTCGCACTTCGTGCTGTCCAAGCGCTGGCTCCTAAGGCTGGTCGAGGAAGGCTACGTATCGGGCTGGGACGATCCGCGCATGCCCACGCTCGCCGGCCTCCGGCGCCGCGGCTACACGGCCGCCTCGATCCGCGACTTCATGTCCCGCATCGGCGTGGCCAAGACGAACTCCATCATCGACATCCAGCTCCTGGAGCACTGCCTTCGCGAGGAGCTCAACAAGACCGCGCGGCGCGCGATGGCGGTCCTCCGCCCGCTTAAGCTCGTCATCGAGAACTGGCCCGAGGGCAGGGTCGAGGAGCTCGAGGCGGTCAACAACCCCGAGGATCCGGCGGCCGGGAATCGGATGATTCCCTTCTCGGAGGCGCTCTGGATCGAGCGGGACGACTTCGCGGAGAATCCTCCCCCGAAGTACTTCCGCCTCTTCCCCGGCAACCAGGTCAGGCTGCGCTACGGCTATATCGTGACCTGCACGGGCTTCTCGAAGGACCCGGCGAGCGGCGAGATCAGCGAGGTCCGCTGTACCTACGATCCCGCCACCAGGGGAGGGGACGCGCCCGACAACCGCAAGGTCAAGGGCACGATCCACTGGGTATCGGCCGCCCACGCCGTGCCGATAGAGGCGCGGCTCTACGACCATCTCTTCCCCGCCGAGCGCCCCATGGACGTCCCGCCTACTGTCGATTGGGTCACGACGGTCGACGCCTCCTCCCTCAATCGCATAGAGGGAGCCTTCGGGGAGCCCTGCCTGGGCGAGGCGAATGCCGGCGATCGCTATCAGTTCGAGAGGACCGGCTATTTCTGCTGCGATCCGGACTCGGAGCCGGACAGGCCCGTCTTCAACCGCGCGGTAGGCCTGCGCGATACCTGGGCGAAAATAGAGAAGAAGGGCGGCTGATCGCCGAGCCGCGCGGCGCGCCGTCGCGCGGCTTCATCGTCGGGCAGCGGAACTATCCCGATCAGGCAGCGCTGATCTCCTCGGCGAGGAGGCCGGGCGCGGCGGCATCGGTCTTGTAGGGGGCGAGTTCGGCGTCCAGGGCCGCGACGCTCTGGCTGTTCGACCGGGCGGCCTCCGCGGTCAATGCCGATTCCTCCGCGATCGTCGTCGCCTCTTCGGCTATCGCTCGGATGCCTATCTCGACGCGCTGGGAAAGGTCGAGCAGATTCCTCATCTCGTCGATGATAAGGCGGCTGCCCGCCTTCATCACCGCCGAGCTCGCGAGAATCGCTTTCGCGGAATCGCTGGAATATGAAAGGCCGTCGAAAGCCTCCTCCGCGGCCTTTCGCTGCGAAGCCATGTCCTGGGCTATCTCTCCCAAGGCGATTTCCGCGAAACCGACCTCTTCCTCGACCTTCGTAAACGAATCGCTCGCGGCGCCGGATATTTCGGTCAGCCGGCGTATCGCGCTCCTGATCTCCCGGATTCCCTCGCCCGTCTCGTCCGCCCGCGACGAGGATTCCTCGGCGAGGCGCCTGACCTCTTCGGCTATTACGATGAACCCTCCGCCGCGGGCGCCCGCATGGGCCGCTTCGATCGACGCGTTAATCGCCAGGATGTTCGTCCTCGACGCTACGTCCGTTATCAGGTCGTTCAATGCGAGGACGACCTCCGATTTCCGGGAAGTCTCCTCGACGCCTTCAAGGGCTTCGAGCATCGCCCTCCTTCCCTCTATCGAAGCGGACTTCAGCGAAGCTACCCTCTCCACGAGATCGACGACTTTCGCGTCGATCTTCGCGATGCCGTCGGTTATCTCGCCGATGGACCCGCGAGAGGATTGGATGAAGTCCGACTCCTTCCCTATCATGCCGTCGAGCGACTCTATATTGCGGACGATCCGGGCGACCGCGCTCGTCGCCTCCGATACGCTGGCGGTCTGAACCTCGACTTCCGATCCGAGCCGCTTAATCTCGGAGCCTATGCGATCGACCGAAGAGGAGCTCGTTCTCGCGCTGCGCTCTAGAGCCAGGGCTTTCCCTCTCAGTGATTCGGTCTCCGCTTTCATGCGGCGGAATTCCCCGCGCAGCCTCTCGATAAACGCATTGAAATGGGCGGCCAGCTGCCCCGGCTCATCGTCGCGATCGGCCGCGATTCGACGGGTAAGGTCGCCTCCCTCGGCCGCGATCGACTTCAGCGCGAGCACGGTATTGCGCAAGGGACTGAAAGAAGAGCGAAGGAATAAGTAGGCGAAGCTCCCGAGGCCCAGTGCGGCGGCGATCGTCGACAGGAAGAGCTGTATTCGAATCGCGGAATAGCCTTCCGTCGTCAATTGCTCGACGACGGAAAGCGATTGCCCGACCATCAATGCCGCTACGGCATTCCCCTGGTAGTCGGTAAGCGGCTCGAGCGCGGCGATGAAGGGTATGCCGGCTATCACGATCCTTCCATGGTACGACTGTCCCGCTTCCAGGAGCTTGCCAGCAGCCGAGGTAAACGCGATCTCGCTCCCTTGGGCCCTTTGGGATTCGGAATCCCTGATGCTCGTCTGCTCGACGAAATAAGCGGAATCGCCACGGCGGAGTATCGCGGCCCCGATCGCCGATTGCCGGGTGACTAGGTCTACTACCTGCGATGTCCTGCCTATCTCTACCTTTCCCTCGCCGTAAAGCCTGCCCTCAGCCGATTCCATAGAGCCGTACGCGATCGTCGTCGATGCCTTGAACGACTTCATCACCCCGTCAAGTATTTCCGAATACACCGCCTCGATAATCCTATCCGACATCGTCCTCAGTATCGTCGTGGACAATCCCATCGAGATAGCGGCGGTGGCGGCCATTCCCGTAATCGAGATCAGTAAAATGCGGGCGAGCAAGGAAGAGCCTCTTCTATGCACGTTACTTCCCTCCAGGCGAAGGAATGTGCCGGATGAGGTCGATGTTATCCGTTAAGCTTCGGTTAATCTCTCGTTAATTTGCTCGGCGGAAAAAGCGCGGACTCTCTTGGCTATCCATCGACGCTTCGAGCGCAGCTAGGCTGGCCTGCCTTGCCGTTCGGCCATCTTGACTTGCCTTCCTTAGCTTTATTTCATATTTTATATATATGAACAGCAAGATTGTCATAGCGTCGGTGCTTTCTATGATTGCATCGGCCTACGCTATCGGCCAGGCGCAGCCGCCGCGGCTAAATCCGAAAATTGGCTACTCGGAACTTGCAAAGCTGCTTACGGACCCAAAGAATAAAGTGCGGCTTGTCGACGTGCGCACTCACGCGGAATACGCGGACGGCCATATACCAGGCGCGGAGCTCATGCCCTACGACGAAATCGAAGCGATCTTTTCGGAACCGGATAAGGAAAGGCCGATCGTAGTCTACTGCCGCTCGGGCAGAAGGTCGGAGATAGCGGCGACAGCCATGCGCAAGATGGGCTATGCCAACGTCTCGGACTTCGGAGCGGTTTCCGATTGGAAAGGAAAGCTGACTAAGGGTGCGAAACCTTGACGCTTGCCTGATCCCGAACGGGAGAGTTCCTCTCGGCGCATTCGAGCGTCCTCGATTCCAAAGCTATCCGAAGAAGGGGAGGGTCTAGGACCTCGACCGCTGAGCCTAGGCCGGGAAGTATGAGCAGGGCTTCTTCCATCATCGAGAAGCGTAGCTCAATTATCGCGCGTCCTTCTTCATCTCGTTCAGGGGATTCCGCGACCAAGCGCTCGACGAGGGTGCCGAAGCGGGGCCTAAGGTAGATCGCCGCGGCCGGGTCTATCCTAAGTCTGACGGCGAAAGCCCTTCCCGACTCCCTTCGCCTCTCCCTTTCCTCGTCCCAATACGATCCAAGGTCGAAACCGGGCCGGGGCTCGATCGGGATAGGCATGACCTCGGCTTCGATGATATCCGTCACGGCAATGCACCTGACGCCCGCGCCCGAAACGAAGACGAGTATCCATCCCTCGTGGGTCGCGACCAGCCCCAGGGGATCGATCTTCATCTCCAATCGCGCGCCTTCCACGGGACCATAGGGGAAGCTTCGAACGATCCTCAAGCGGCGCTCATCGATGGCCGCGCCCCGCAGCTTCTCGAGAATCCCTCCATCGAACATCGAGCCGAAATCCAGGCGAATCTTGCCGCGAGCCCTGGACTCGCTATCCCGAAGCCTTCCCGGAAGCGCCGCGGACAGCTTGGCTAAGGCTGAGCCCAAAGCCTCGCCTAAGCCCAGCGACTCGAAGACGCCGGAAACGCCCGAGGCGAAAAGGGCTTTCGTCTCTTCCTCTGTCAGGCCGGTCAGTCTCGTCGTAAAGCCTTCGAGGAGATAGCAGCCGCCGCCGGGCCCTCGTTCGGTTACGACGGGAACGCCGGCCATGCCCAAAGCCTCGATGTCCCGATACACGGTTCGCTCCGATACCTCGAGTTCCTTGGTAAGCTGGCGAACCGTCATTTTTCCGCGGGATTGCAGGAGAAGCATGAGTCTGAGGAGTCTGTCTCCACGCATACCTAGAAATTAGCATATTTCGCAAGTAATAACTGCCATGAGATGTCAGGATTGCCGCGTATCTTGTTCTATATTTTTAGCGGAAAACGCGAAAGCAGGAGGCAAGCGAATGACTATGAACGCTGAGAAGCTCGATCCTTCAAGGGTCAGCATCGTTGAGCTCCCGCCCTTCCGGGTGGCCAGCTGCACGGGATTCGGCCAAGGCCCCGAGAACATCGCCTGGCAGGGACTCTTCGACTGGATGAAGGCCTCGGGGCTGAGCCTGCGCTCGGGACGCTACTTCGGTTTCAACAACCCGAATCCCATGCCCGGCAATCCGAACTACGGCTACGAACAGTGGCTCGTACTCGAGGACGAGAAGATGAGAGCCCTACCCGCGGGAGGCAACGTCGTCCTCAAGGACTTCCCCGGCGGACTCTTCGCCGTCACCCGCCATCGAGGGAGCCCCGAGCTCCTGCCGCGGACCTGGGGCTCCCTCATGCTCTGGGTCGAGTCCTCGGAGTACAATCGCTCCGGGCGGCAATGGCTCGAAGAATGCCTAAGTCCCCTCGTCCTCGAACCCTCTCAAACCGCCGCGGGCGCGCCGCCTAATTGGGAGGACATGGTTTTCGACATCTACATGCCCATGGATCGCTAGCCTAATGCTCCGGTAATAGCCTATACTGCCGTCACTTCGCGGCGTCGAGCCCGCCCACAGGCGGGCTCGCATTTTATCCGCGGATACCTTCGGGACAGGGCGGCGCTACAGCGAGTCGGCGCCGCCCCCATGCCTCGTCAAGGCGCGCTGCCGCAACCGGCGGCGGGGCGAAATCAGCGGCCCGCAGGAGTCATCATGGACAGCAACGTGACGATGGAGAAGATCGTCTCACTCGCCAAGCGCAGGGGCTTCGTCTTCCAGTCCTCCGAGATCTACGGCGGGCAGTCGGGAGCCTGGGACTACGGCCCCATGGGCATCGAGCTGAAGAACCGCATCCAGCGGTTCTGGTGGAAGGAGATGACCCAGCTCCACGACGACATCGTGGGCCTCGACGCGGCCATCCTCATGCATCCGCGCACCTGGGAGGCCTCGGGCCACGTCGAGAACTTCACCGATCCCCTGGTCGACTGCAAGAAGTGCAAGCAGCGCTTCCGCGCCGACCAGATCGACCAGGCGAAGCTCGCTAAGAAGGAATGCCCGGAGTGCGGCGGCGAGCTCACCGACACCCGCAAGTTCAACCTGATGTTCAAGACGAACATCGGCCCCGTGGACGACGGCACGGGCCTCATCTACCTCAGGCCCGAGACCGCCCAGGGCATCTACGTCAATTACAAGAACATCGTCCAGTCCAACCGCATGAAGATACCCTTCGGCATCGCCCAGGTCGGCAAGGCCTTCCGCAACGAGATCGTCACCAAGAACTTCATCTTCCGCACCTGCGAGTTCGAGCAGATGGAGATGCAGTATTTCGTGAAGCCCGGCGATGACGAGAAGTTCTTCAACTACTGGCGCGAGCAGAGGTGGGCCTACTACCAGAAGCTCGGCGTGCGCATGGAGAAGCTCCGCTGGCACCAGCACGGGCCGGACGAGCTCGCGCACTACGCCAAGGACGCCTACGACATCGAGTACGAGTTCCCCATGGGCTTCAAGGAGCTCGAGGGCGTGCACAACCGCTCCGACTACGACCTGGGGCGGCACCAGCAGTTCTCGGGCAAGGACCTTCAGTACATCGACCAGGATAATGGCAACGAGCGCTATACGCCCTTCATCATCGAGACCTCGGCGGGCCTTACGCGCCAGCTCCTCATGGTCCTCTGCGACGCCTACGAGGACCAGAAAGTCGCCGACAAGGGCACGGACGACGATTGGCGGACAGTGCTGCACTTCCATCCGACTCTCGCGCCCGTCACCGTCGCCGTCCTCCCCTTGATGAAGAAGGACGGACTCGCCGAACTCGCCGGGGACATCCGCAAGGACCTCAAGGAAGAGTTCGCCACCGACTACGACCAGGGCGGGGCCATCGGCCGCCGCTATCGCCGCCAGGACGAGGTCGGCACTCCCTTCTGCGTCACCATCGACTACCAGAGCAAGGAGGACGGAACCGTCACCCTCCGCTTCCGCGACTCCATGGAGCAGATCCGCGTCCCCAGGGCCGAGCTCGAATCGACCATCAAGAAAGCGATCAAGGAATACAAGAGAGCCTAACGGCGCGAGCCGAGGCGAGGATCTGTGTCTTCAAACGGGCCGCTTTCGGGCGGCCCGCTCTTCGCTCTAGATCCCACTAGCGGAGGTAAAGATGAAAACGGTCGGGCTCTTTTCAGGCAGAAACGTCCTCAGCTCGCTTATCCTCTTCCTGGCTGCCTATCTCGTCATCAGCGGCGGATGGATAGGGGCGGCCGCGGTCGCATCGGCATCGGGAAGCGCGCCGATTCCGGACATGGTTTTCTCCTATGATCCGACCGATCTCGCGCCGATGCTCGCGGGCCTCGGAGAAGAGGGCAGGGCGGCCTACCTCTCGATGAACGCCGTCGATTTCTTCTTCGCGGGCGCATACGGAGCATTCTATTTCATCGCCCTTGGATGGATAGTTTCGAAACTCTTCCCCAAGGCAAGGGCGCTGCGCTTTATCGGCCTCATCGGAGCCCTCGGCGCCCTCTTCGACGAGATCGAGAATGTCATTTTCCGGCTGGCGGCCATGGGAAGGGAGATAGGCGATTCCGCAGCCGCCCTGGCCTCCTTCGCCACGACGGCGAAATTCTGCCTGATCGCGGCGGCGATGATCCTTGCGGCCGCGGGCCTCATCGCTGTGGCTGCCACTACGATTTCCAAGCGCAGGGCTTAATCGCGCGACGCATGGTTCCCTTCTTCTGAAGCCCAGCTATCGAATAGCCAACGATTGATTGAATAGCCAATCGAAGAGATCTGGATCTTTGTAGCAAGGCCCCGGATCGTGGCCCATGCCTTCGTACTCGCTGTACTTCACGACCGCGATACCGGCCTTGGTAAGAGTCGCGGTCGCGCGCGAATAGCCGGCGGTCGAGTCGACTGCTATCGTCTCATGCGCTTTTGCGTTGATAGACCTCGCTTTGAGATCGGCATAGGTATCCCTCGCCACCTGCACGCGCTCCGCGGTGTCGGATAAGCCTATGTGGTACCAGAGCGAGGTCTTCTCGGCGGCCTCGGCGGCGATGACCGATTCGCTCTGGCCGGCGACGCGGATTATCGCGGCGAAAAGCTTGCCCTTCGACAGCATGCCGCGCACGAGCTTGAAACTCCCCGAACCGCCTTGCGAGAAGCCGGTCAGGTAAACGCGAGACATGTCGATGCGATAGGCGCTATTCACGACATCGAGCAGGTCGGAGAGGAGTCGGCCGTGCTCCTCGGTAGAAAAATTGTTAAAATCGAGGAAGAAGGCCGGGTACTTCCTGCGTACCGTCTCGGTGAAGTAGGAACCTTCTCCCCAGCAGCCGTTCACGACGATAGGATACTCTCGTGACGCGTTAGCCGGCCGCTCGTAGCCCCAGGGCGCTTCGAGCGCGAAGGAATTTCCGTCGAGCTTGACGCTCGACGTCTTGGGACGGTCGTTCTCGGTGAAGGTCTCGACAGGATTTAGGGCCGCGGGGGCTCCGCCGCCAAGGCCGGTGCCGATTATGCATGCGCAGAAAAGCGGCTGAGCCGCCGCGAATAAGCAGGCGAGCCGTACGCGGAAACGCACATCCTCCTCCTTTCCGTTTCGAATTGACGTGGCCGCCTGCCATTCATATTATACCATCATGAATCGAATAATCGCATATTCCGGCGGCTGACGCTGATACCGAGCACGCGGACCTCCTTGGGAAGTCGATTCTTCGCGACGTCCCGGCATAGGAGGTTCATATGAAATCGATCGCTCGCGCCGCTCTCGCGCGGCAGATACTTCCCTTTATCCTCTTCTCTTTCCTCGAAGGCTTCGTTCTAGTCTATCCGGTTTACATGATCATGCTCGAAGCCTGGGGCCTCGACTTCCTCCAGCTATCGCTGATCCTGTCGATATGGGCCATTCCCGTCGTCATCCTGGAACTGCCCAGCTCGATGCTCGCCGACCGATGGAGCAAGCGGAAGCTCCTATCGCTGGGCATGGCCCTAAAGGCCATCGGCTACTCGGTATGGATCGCCTTCCCCGGCTTCATCGGGGCTTCGGTCGGCTTCGTCCTCTGGGGCTGCCAGGAGGCCTTCTGCTCGGGTACGCGGCAAGCCCTGCTCTACGAGCGCTTGGCCGCGCTCGGGCTGGAGGATGAATACGAGGCCGCGGCGGGCATCTGCGGAGCCGCCGGATCGCTAGCGGTCGCCGCGGCCATGATATTGGGAGGGCTCCTGTACTCCGCGAGCCCCCTCCTCGTCATCATTCTTTCGATCGCTTCATCCCTAGCGGCGGCGGCCGTCGCCCTCGGATTCGAGGACGCCCCCCGCGCGGCTCGCGCCGGCGCCGCTGGCCCTGGCCTGGCCGCTATCCTCGCCTCGCTGCGAAGCTCGATCCGCGCGCCGGGCATCGCGGCAGTCATCGCCGTGGCCGCCGTTACCGGCTCGATCTACGGTACCGTGGAGGAGTACGACGGCCTCTGGTACAAGGAGCGCTTCGGACTGCCGATCGCCTTCGTCGGATTCTGGTCCTCGCTTCGTTTCGGAGCCGAGGCCCTCGGCGGCCTCGCGGCGGGAAGGATCGCGAGGATCCTCGATAGGGCGGGGCGATGCGGCATCGCCGCCGCCATCGCCTTGGGCGGCGCCGCCTTCGCGGCCGCCGCTCTGCTGCCGGGTTTCATCGGCGCGGCGCCCTACCTGGCCTACTACATCGTAATGGCCCTTCTCGCGATCCTGATCGAAGGCAGGCTTCAGGCCTACGCCGAGGACGAGAGCAGGGCGACCTTGCTCTCCTCGTCGAATATGCTCATGACGATCTGCGCCATCTGCGTCTCTCCCGCCCTGGGGGCGATAGCCGAGGGCGGCGGCTTGGCCGCGGCCTTCCTCGTCTCCGCTGTCGCGACCATCGCTTCGGCTCCCTTGGCGCTTATAGGAATCCCGCGGCGCGGAAAGGCTTCGGCTGGCGCGACGCGATCCGACGCGCCGCCGGCGGATGCCGCGCCTTCCGGCCCCGCGCTAGAACAGGCGTCCGAAAAGGCGCCCTGAGAATACCTGCTCGGCGATGATGACCGCGCCGAGGGCGAAGACGTAGTAGGAGAAGTACTTCAGGCTCGCCTTGACGAAGACCTTGAGCATGAAGCGGATGGCGAAGTAGCCGGAAACGGCGGCAGCCAGCATGCCGACGAGGAGGGGGAGGGCCGGCACGCCGAGGCCCGTTCCCGCCTCGAGGAGGTCCTTCGCGTCGAGGAGGCCGGCACCTAGGATCGGCGGGATGGACATGACGAAGGAGAACTTCAGCGCGAACTCGCGCTCGATTCCGCAGGCGAGGGCCCCGGCGAGGGTCAGCCCCGACCGCGATATAGCTGGCAGGATCGCTATGCCCTGGGCAGTACCTACGGCGACCGCGTCGAGATAGGTCGTCTCGGCCTCGCGCTTAACGACGGAGCGCCGCTTGGCAAGGGCCTCGGCCACGATGAGGATAAGTCCCGTGGCGATGAACTCGATACCGAGGGTCCTCCCCGACTCGAAAAGCGACTCGATCTGCCCTTTCAAGGCGAAGCCGATGATCGCCGTCGGAATCGTTCCCACGATGACCAATAGGGTCAGCTTCGAGGTCGGATGCCTGATCATGGACCAGAGCTCCTGGCGGAAGATCGCGACGACCGCGGCCAGTGTGGCGAGGTGCACGGCGATATCGAAGCTCAGCATCCCCTCGGAGAGCCCGAAGAGGCGCTGGAAGAGCACGAGGTGTCCCGAGCTGGAAATGGGAAGGAATTCTGTCAGGCCCTGCACGAGCCCAAGGACGAGGCCCTGGAAGATTGTCATGAAAGCCGCTCCCTTTATTTATGGATAACGTCAGCCGAGTATAGCGACGACGCTGTTCTCCGCCTTCAGCTTGTCCGCCGGGATTAGGTTGCCCTCGAGGCTCTCTCCGTTGAGCTCGAGCCGGGCGACTCCCCTGCACAGGCCCTTCGGATTGCGGACCTCTATATCGATCATCTTCCCCCTGAAGCGCCTGGTCGCGGAGAAGCCCTTCCAGGCCGAGGGGATGCAGGGATCGAGGCGAAGTCCCTCGTACTCGGGCCGGATGCCGAGTATATACTGCGTCAGGCTGTAGTAGCACCAGGCCGCGGCTCCCGATAGCCAGGAAGTCCTAGTATTCCCCGCCCTGGGAGAGAAGGTCGAGTAGGTGGTCTGTGCCTGGACATAGGGCTCGCTCTGCCTGATCTCCGCCCGATCGTTGTAGGCGGCGGGCAGGGAGGCCTTGCAGTACTCGAAGGCCTGGTCGCCCCGGCCGAGCATCGCTTCCGCCATGATGCCCCAGCCCTGCGTGTGGTTGAAGATGCCCGCGTTCTCCTTGATGCCTTCGTTAAAGACCACGGCGCGCATGACTTCGATCGAGGCCTTGACGAAGGGAGGGGCGGCGAGCATGAGCCCGTAGGGCGTGGCGAGCTTCGATTTGACCGCGGCCATGGCCTTGCTCGCCTGCTCGGGAGTCGCCGCCCCGGACAGGACGGCCCAGACCTGGGTGTTGAAGTAGACCTGTCCTTCCTCGAAGCTTTTCGTCCCGTAGACGGTTCCGTCCTCGGCTATCGCCCAGATGAACCACTCGCCGTCCCAGCAGCGCTTCTGGATGCTCGCGTCCAGCTCGGCGCGGCGCGACATCGCCCACTCGGCCTCGGCCTCCTGCGACAGCCTCCGCGCGACGTCGGCGTAGACGGTAAGGCCCAGGCGAAGCTGGAAGGCTACGAAGAGGCTCTCGCCCTTATAGCCGAGGCGCAGGCAGTCGTTCCAATCCGCCGACAGGCCGCAGGGAAGGCCATGCGCCCCCATTCGCTCGAGGTTGAAGTCGAGGGCCCGGCGCAGGTGGCCGAAAACCGTCGCCTCGCCTTTGTCGGCGTAGGGGAGGACCTTCTCGTAGAAGCCGAAGTCCCCGGTCTCGGCCACCAAGGCGGGTACGGCGTTGAAGAACCACAGGCAGTCGTCGGATCGGTACTCGGACTCGGGCGGCGGGCTCTCGCGGCCCGGCGAGTGCGAGAAGGGCTTTATCACGGGAATGGCCCCGCCGTTCGAGAGCTGGCCGGTCAGCATAAGCTCGAGGCGCGAGCGGGCTTCCTCGGGGATCGCCGCCGCCACTCCCAGGATATCCTGCACCGAGTCGCGGAAGCCCAGGCCGTCCCGCTCGCCGTTGTACACGAGGCTCGCCGCCCGCGACCAGGCGAAGGTGATCAGGCTGTTATACAAGCCCCAGACATTGACCGTGTGGTCGATATCCTCGTCGGGCGTCTTCACCTTCAGGCTTCCCAGGCGCTCGTGCCAATGCCGCTTCAGCTTCTCGAGCTCGGACTCGGCGCGCTCCGGGCTGCCGAACTCCTCGACGGCGCGCCTGCCGGCCTGACGGGCATCCCCGATGCCCAGCATGAGCAAGAGCTCCCTCGACTCGCCGGGCTCGAGCTCGATGTCCGCCTGCAGGCTGCCGCAGGCGTTGTCGCCGTAGGCCTCGCTGTTGGAAGCGGAGCCTCGGACCAGGGCATCGGGCCTGTCGTAGCGGCCATAGGTTCCCAGGAAGGCCGAGCGGCTCGTATCGAAGCCGGCGACGCGCGCGCCCGACAGCGCCATCCAGGTACCCATCGCGGAGTCGACATTGGAGCCGTCGGATTGGCGCTGGGAAGCGAGATTGTCCTGGATCATGACGCGCAGGATGCCGTCCTCGAAGCTTCCCTTCGCGATGAAGAGCGAGTACTGGAGATTGACCTGGTCCTGGAAGGTGTCCCACTGATTCGTGAATTCGCAGTAGCTGAAAATCGAGAGGCGCCTGCGCGCCGGCCCAGTATTCGTTACTTTGAGCCGCCAATACTCGAAGCGCTGCCCTAGGGGTACGAAGTAGGTCGTCTCGGTCCGGATACCTCGGTAGGTCGACTCGATGGCGCTATACGCGGTCCCGTGGCGGCATACCGACTCGTACTCGTCGAGGCTCTTGCCCACCGGCTGCCAGCTCGCGGACCAGAAGTCGCCGGAGTCCCCGTCGCGCAGGTAGAAGTAGCGTCCGGGCTGATCCATGGGAACCGAGTTGAAGCGCAGCCTGAGGAAGCGCCCCTTCGCCCCGGACTTGTAAAAGCCGTAGCCCCCCGCATTGTTGGTGATTACGGCTCCGTATTCGGTCGATCCGAGGTAATTGCTCCATGACTGAGGAGTGTCGGGGCGGGTAATGACGTATTCCTTGCGCTCGTCGTCGAAGTGTCCGTACTGCATCGAGTACTCCTAAATGCAACCGATTGTAGCAATCGCCTGATTTTATCGCTTCGACGAGGACTAGGCAATCTGGAAAATCAAGCCTCCGCGAAAGGCGAAAGCGCCTTTTGCGGAGGCTACCATAGCTCAGAAATTGAGGAGAAGGCCGAAGGTCTTCGAGCAATTCCTCGACAGGCCGACGGCAAGCGACGAGTTTGCCGTCGGCCTGTCGAGAAACCGGCCGGCTGATAAGGCCGGCCGGAAACCGGGCGGAACCCGGCTTTTTCAAGGGTGGGGCTCCTTACGAAACCCTGCCCCCGCAAGTGTACATATCCATCGTCCACCTCCTTTCCCTCGTACCGGCGAGGCCTCGCCGCCAAGGGCTTTCGGCTAGCCGTCGATACTCAATATACCGAGTCCGCGCTATCGGTAAAGCGAGAGAACGTGTAAAATAGCCGCGTTGCCGATCTACCAAGCAACCGATCGCCTATAATCGTTTTTTCGGTATTTACGCTCGCGGCCGAGTATGGCAGAATCCGTGAGCCTAAATCGCTCAAGGAGGCGCAAGATGATAATGACGACCTACAAAGACACGCTTACCCGTATCGTCGGCGCCGACTGACGCATCGAGGACGAATACCCCGTATTCGAGCGATTTCGCCTAATCGACGGAAGCTTCGCTCGTCAATTCCAGAAGCCAAGCAATGCATTCTGGGTGACGCCTCGAGCCTCGGACGGATGTATATGCCGGTCCAAATCCGGACCGGCCGGCATTCCGCGAGGAAAAGGCATGTCCTATATAAACGCAGACTCTCTCCTGCCCCCCGATCTCCTTAAGGAGGTCCAGACCTATGTCCAAGGCTCGCTCGTGTACATACCGCGCGAAAATGGCGAAAGGCGCTTGGAATGGGGATCGAGATCCGGAGCGAGGAAAAACTTCGACGAGCGCAATTCAGAGATCAAAGCCGCCAAGGCTCAGGGCCGACGAATTGACGATCTTGCCGATGATTATGGCCTATCTCCAGGTGGCATAAGGAAAATACTCTACTGCAACAAAAGGCGAGAAAAAGCTTGACACCGGTTGCAACGATGCCTATCCTATGGGCAAGGAAATTGGCATGCAGAAGCTTAAATCGATCGATGACATCGCCAAGATAGCCGGAGTCTCGAAGTCGACCGTCTCGAGGGCCTTGAACGACAGCCCCCTGGTCGGCGTCGAGACGAAGGCGCGCATCGTCGCCATCGCCAAGGACCACGAGTTCACGCCGAGCGCCATCGCGAGGAATCTTTCGACGCGGAAGTCCCGCACGATAGCCTTCGTCAACCACGCCTACTGCAAATCGGACGGAGAGCTATCCGACATCTTCAGCGTGGAGATCATGGGCGGGGTGACGCTCGGCCTCGCCGAGCTCGGCTACGACATGCTGATCGCGCATATACGCCCGGGACAGACCGATTGGGTATCCGGCTATCTCGATACGGGCAAGGTGGACGGCTTTATCCTCGTCACCTCCGAGTCGAAGCACGATCATGTCGACCTCCTCCTAGCCTCAGGCGCGCCCTTTATCGCCTGGGGATTCGGGGGAAACCGCTATTGCAGCGTAGCGGGCGACGACGCCAGGGGCGGCGCCCTGGCCGCCGAGCGCCTCGCGTCGTCCGGGCGCCGTAGGATCGGCTTCATCGGCGGCCCGCGCGTCGAGACCGAGGTCAAGGAGCGCTTCCGCGGATTCTCCGAGACGCTAGGCGAGGCCGGCATAGACTCGAGAAGCCTCGCGACCCATTGCGACTACAGCAGCCACGGCGCCGAGCGGGAGATGAACGCCCTCCTGAAAAAGGATCCGAGGATCGATGCGGTCTTCGTAGCCAGCGACATCATGGCGATAGCGGCGATGAAGGCGATCAAGGCGAGCGGAAGGAAGATACCCGATGACGTCGCGGTGATCGGCTACGACGATCTCACGGTCTCTTCGTACGTCACGCCGGGCCTGACGACGATCAGCCAGAATGTTCCGGGGGCGGGCAGGCTTCTTGCCCGCAATCTCGTAGCCTATCTCGAGAAGGGCGTCGTCAATACGACGACTGTTCCGGTACATCTCGTCGAGCGCGACTCGGCCTGATTTTTTACAGCGAAATGCAACCGGTTACAAAGGAGGGCGCTATGATTACATGGGAAACCTATGACGCGACGAGGGCTTTCGAGCGCGCGAGGAAGAGGGCATTCCTCAGACTCGCTAAAGCCTCGATCCTGGGAAGGAAGAGCGGGATGCGCTACTCGGGCTTCCTGCCGAAGGAAGACTACCTAGTCGAGATTGACGATCTGGCCATGCTCGACGTGGAGGGATTCGCGGTCCCTTTACCCGCCTTGCCGGTCTCGCAGAGGGCGATCTGGATTAAGAAGTACAACGGCTTCTGCCTAGGCTCGATGGAACTGTGCCGCGAGCCCTTCATCACGAGGCTCGCTTCATCGTTCCTTGTGCTGGAAGGGGGAATAGCCGAGCTCAGACGCCTTGAACTGCTGAGGGCATTCGGAGAGACGAAGGTCGAGGCCAGGATGAGCGCCGGCACGGGACCGGTCATTGAAGTCATCGAGTACCCGGAGAGGCTGGACGCGCCCTGCCGTTCCGACAGGGCGGCATCTTAAAACGGCAGCTCCGTTTTCAGCCCGAGCCTTGCCTTCACGTCGCGGAAGTCCTTCCGCAGGGGTTCGTTGAAGGGTACGCCCTTGTCCTTGCGGAAGAGCCAGGTCTCGTATTCCTTCTCGCCGGGCGTGTAGATCCTCCGCGCGCCCGGCGCCTTCTTCGAGGCGCGCAGCTGGCGGCAAATCTCGCCGGCCTGCTTCTTGAATGCGTCCAGCTCGACGAAGGACTCGATCTTGACGGCCATGAAGAAGTGCCCCAGCTCGATCGGGGCGCTCTTCCCGTCGGCGCCGACGCCGGAGAGGGCTTTCATGAAGTTCGCCTGGGACAGGCAGGAGGAGAGCAGCTCGCAGACCATGGCGTAGCCGTAGCCCTTGTAGCCGGACAGGTCCTCGCCTAGGCCGCCCAAGGGCGTCAGCGCGGCCTTGTCGCGGGTAAGGTCGATGAGGACTTGATGAGTATCGCTGCGGTATCGGCCGTCCTCGCCTATGACCCAGCCTTCGGGAAGCTCCTTGCCTAGGCGATCGTAGAGCTCGATCTTCCCGCGCTGCGTCGTGCTGGTGGCGCAGTCGATCATGAAGGGAAAGTCCTCGTCGGTGGGCATGCCCCAGGTCAGGGGATTCGTTCCCAACATGGGCTCGACGCCCCAGGTCGGCGCGATCGAGGGCCGGGCGCTGGTGCCGGTGAAGCCTATCATCCCGCGGTCGACGGCCATGCGGGCGTAGTAGAAAGCCGCCCCGTAATGCGTCGAGTTGCGGACGACGGCCATGCCCATGCCCATCTTGTCCGCCTTCTCGACCGCCATATCCATCGCGCGCTTGGCGATATAGTGCCCCATGCCGTTATGGCCGTCGATGACGGCCGTGGTCGGGGTCTCGCGGACGATCTCGAAGCGGGTCTTCGGATTCTGGTTCCCGGCCCAAATGCGGTCTAGGTAGATCGGCTTGAAGCGTCCCACGCCATGCGAGTCTACGCCGTGCTTGTCCGCCGAGATGAGGACATCGGCGCAGACCGCCGCTTCCTCCGAGGGAACGCCGATGCCCTCGAATCCCGCGCGCATGAAAGCTTCGACTTCGTCGAAGGGCCACCATGTCGTTTCCTTCTCGTCCAAAACCCCCTCCTTGATCGCTCTTATCCTGATTAACCTAAAAGTCCCCGATTATCCGCCCTCTACCGGGCCGAGCCCTCAGCCGGTCGCGGAGCGGCCGGCCTAGGCAAGTAAGTATCGTTTACGTTCGATAAGGAAGCGAATAAATTCCTCTTAAGCGCGCTCGATCCGCCGGTAAGGCCCTCGAGGCGCGATCGGGCCATGCGGCGCTTCGACGCGCCGTCGTACTCGCATTCGCCCCCGAGCTCGCCGAATCCCTTTTCCGCGGCGAAAGCCTCGATCTGCCTTTCCTCGCACAGTATGAGGGGCCGGATTATCCTAAGCGGATACTTATCGTAGGCTAGGCTGGGCGGCATGCTCGAGATCTGTCCCTTATCAAGCATGTTCATCAAGAGAGTCTCCAGCGCGTCGTCAAGATGGTGGCCCAGGGCGATGGCTCCGAAGCCCTCGTCAAGCGCGTATCGGATGAGCTCGGTGCGGCGCTGCGTGGCGCACCAATAGCAGTTCATGGATTTGCCGGCCTTGAGGCGGCCAAGAACCGGCAGGCGGATCAGCTGGGTCTCTATACCCCAGCCCTCGAGCCGGCGTCGCACGGATTCCGCGTTCGGAGCCGCGCCAAGGTCGGTGACGAGGTGGAGCGCGCGCAGCTCGAAGGGCAGGGGCCACCAGCTCCGCTTCCGAGCCAGGTCGTAGGCGAGGGCGAGAGAGTCCTTCCCGCCCGATACGGCCACTAGGATGCGGTCCCCCTCCCTGATCATCGCGTAGCGGCGCAATGCCACCTCGACCAGCTTGGCGACGGTCGTCTCGGCGTTCTTCATCCGGGTAATTTAGTAGGGAAGATCGGCTTGTATTGCGGGAATAGGGGAGCCGCCTTCGCGGGCGGCTCCCTATGAGGCCTTACTTCGCGCCGATGATGGCGTCTTTGGCGACCTTGGATACGGTCATCCTGACGGCCGTCTTCGCGGGGATCTTTATCTGCTCGCCGGTGGCGGGGTTGCGGCCAATTCTCGCCTTGCGCTTGATGAGCTTGAGGATGCCGAGGCCGGGGATGGCGAACTTCTTGTTCTTCTTGGTTTCCTTGTACGCGAGCTCGACGAAGGACTCGAGGAACGCGGCGACCTGCTTCTTGGTAAGCTCGTTCTTCTCCGCGAGGGAAGCGATGATCTGCGACTTGGTCATTGCCTTGGGAGCAGTTTCTTTTGCACTTGCCATTGTCATCTCCTTGGACGAGTTTTAGGTACTATAACCACGCGAAGCCAATAAACGCAAGCGAATTCCGCGATGAGGCCAAGAAAAGCCTTGAAATTCAAGGGTTAAGCGCGCAGCGGCGGCATCGAGCGGCTTACGGCGCCTTGGCCAGGATCTCGGCCTTCGATATAATCGCAAATCGTCCAAGGAGGAAGTGCGCCATGAACGCAGCCCTGCAGACCCTCGCCGAACGCGGCTTCATACAGCAATGCACCGACATCGAAGGCCTCTCGAAGCTCATGGACGAGGGCCCCGTGACGCTCTACGAGGGCTGTGACCCGACGGGCCCCAGTCTCCACATCGGGCATATGGTCCCCTATTTCGCCATGCGCCACCTGCACGAGGCGGGGCACCGCGTCATCGTGCTGATGGGCGGCGGCACCGCGCGCATCGGCGATCCCTCGGGCAAGACCAGCATGCGGCAGATCATCAGCTACGAGGAGATCGACGCGAACACGAAGCGTTTCCTCGGCCAGATCGACCGCTTCCTCAAGCTGGACGGGAAGACGATGTACGACGAGAACAACAAGAACTGGCTCGCCGAGCTCAACTACATCGATTTCCTCCGGGACATCGGGCGGCATTTCTCGGTCAACCGGATGCTTTCCTTCGAGGCCTATAAGCAGCGGATGGAGACGGGGCTCTCCTTCATCGAATTCAACTACCAGCTCCTGCAGAGCTACGACTTCCTCCAGCTCTATAAGCGCCACGGCTGCCGCCTCCAGATCGGCGGCGACGACCAGTGGGGCAACATCGTCGCGGGCATCGAGCTGATCAGGCGGGTCGAGGGAGCCGAGTGCTTCGGCCTTACCTTCCCCCTGGTCATGACCTCGGACGGCAAGAAGATGGGCAAGACCGAGAAGGG
>Ga0075317_1000020_pt1 | contig 19145 bp, 13 predicted proteins | sample MayberryNE_TuleB_FD_120068 | JGI IMG/M metagenome (GOLD analysis project Ga0075317, IMG submission 120068) | Natural and restored wetland microbial communities from the San Francisco Bay, California, USA, that impact long-term carbon... | ecosystem: Environmental > Terrestrial > Soil > Wetlands ... | reverse complement strand
GCGGCTCGGCCCTGATGGAGCTGGGCGAGTATCCCTTCGCGCGCCGCTACGGCTGGGCGGCCGACAAGTTCGGCGTCAACTGGCAGCTCATCCTCCGCGACGGCGCTTTCCGGCAGCGCGCCTTCCCCTCGCTCATGTTCACGAAGGATGCCTGCGGCCGCGCAGAGGAGGCGATCCGCTTCTATGCCGAGGTCTTCAAGGACGCCGAGATCGGCGCCTTGAGCCGCTACGGAGAGGGCATGGAGGGCGAGAGTCCCGAATCGCTGAGCTACGGCGAGTTCCGCCTGGGCGCGCGTTGGCTGACCGCGATGGACAGCGCCCAGCCGCACCTTTTCGCCTTCAATGAGGGCGTATCGCTGATTGTCGGCTGCGAGGACCAGGCGGAGCTGGACTACTTCTGGGACCGGCTCTCCGAGGGCGGCGAGGAGCGGCCCTGCGGCTGGCTTAAGGACCGCTTCGGGCTGAGCTGGCAGGTCGTACCGAATGTCCTAGGCGAGCTAATGTCCGATCCCGAGCGAGCTCCCCGAGTCGTCGCGGCCTTCATGAAGATGAAGAAGCTGGACATCGCGGAGCTTGAGAAGGCTTAGGGCGGCTGGACGCGGCCGCCTCCCGGATGGGGGGGCGCGGGGCGGGAAGGGCGCGTTGGGCGGAATAGGTCGCCGGCGGATCGGCGGTCGCGACCTTCTCCCCCGCTCAGCGCGGCTTTCCCAGGAGCCAGTCGCGGAAGCTGCGCCGCGGAAAGCGGGCCTTGATGACGCCTGAGAGGACTTTCCCTTTGATCCTGAGGACGGGGCATCCGGGCTCGGCGAGCTCGCCGACCTTGTTGGTGATGTAGCCGCTGGTGGCCGAGGCCTGGTCGACGTTGACGCCCCAGCCCTTGGGGACGATGAGGAGGACGGTGCCGGAGCGGACGCTGACGTCGACGGCGATTTCGCGGTGGGGGCAGCGCGCCTGGGTGAAGTCCAGCCTTATGGTGCCGGACGTGCATTCGGCGGTTATCCGCGAGGGCACGTTCCAATAGCCGGTCTTTTTCAAGGTGCCGCTCTTGGTGCGCAGCGCGAGGGGCTCGGCCGCGACGGCCTGGTCTGCGTGACGCTCGGCGGGCAGGTCGGCGAAGAGCGCGTCGAGCTCGCCTCGGGTCTTGGAGGCGAATACCGCCGTCAAGCGCTCTTCAAGCTCGATAAGGTCGAGCCGGCCCTCGGCCGACGCGTCCTGCAGGCGGCTGGCCGCTACTTCGCGGTCAGCGTCGGCGACGCGGGCGGAGGGCAAGGCGGCTTTCTTCTCGTGATCGTCGGTCATGGTTGGGCTAGTATACCGGATGCCGTTCCTATTTTGGAAGGTTCCATGGACGCGTCGTAGAGAACCGAGCGGTTGCGGCCCGAGTTCTTCCCTCGGTAGAGGGCGACGTCGGCGCGCTTGACCAATGATTCGGTGCTGTCGCCTGCCTGGGCGACGGCGAGGCCCAGGGTGGCGGTGACCGATATCGACTTCGATCCGAATCGGCAGCGGCGCTCCTCGATCCTCTTCCTGACGCGCTCGGCCAATATTAGCGCGCGATCGCCGTCGGTCGCGCTCAGGAGGAGGAGGAATTCCTCGCCGCCCCAGCGCGCCAGGATGTCGTTCGTCCGGACCGAGGCCCCGATCTCGCCTACGATCTCTTTTAGGATGAAGTCCCCGAAGTCATGGCCGTGCTCGTCGTTGACTTTCTTGAAGAAATCGATGTCGATCATGGCCAGCGAGAAAAGTTCTCCGGTCCGCCCATGGCGGCTAAGCTCCTCGGCGACGCGCCTCTCCATGTACCTTCGGTTATGGATGCCGGTAAGGTCGTCGGTGTCGGAAAGCCGCTCCAGCTCGATCTGGCGCCGAGCGGTCGTGATCGAGACCGAGATGAGGTAGTAGGTGAAGAAGATGAGGGCGATCGAAAGGGCGATGGGTATGATGCTTACTGCTTCGAATTCACGGACGCCGTAGTAGGCGAGCAGGGCGAATGAAAGTATGGGGAAGAGGGTGAAGCTCGGCCTTTGGCTGTCGATGATGCCGATGATGCCCCGCACGGGTTTGCGGAGATAGCGGACGGCCAAGGGCAGGGCGGCCAGCTCGGCGAGGAGGCCCAGCATGACGCAGAGCTGCGGTATCGGCGGCGAGATGAGGCGGTCGAGGTAGAGGGACAAGAGGTAGATGAACTGCGTGGCCGAGTAGTTCATGAAGAATACGAAGATCTTAGCGCGGATCGTTTCCTTGAAGATTAGTACGCATGGAACGAGGTAAAAGCAGCCCAGGAGGTAGCGCGCGATTGGGTAGGCTTCGAAGACCCGGCCGATGAGGTAGGGGAAGAAGGCGGCGGCGGCGGTCATAAGGAAGACGGCCGCTTGGAATGATCGCGAGCGGCGCGGCGTCAGGAAGATATATAAGAGGAGGATATTCTCGACGAGGTAGAGCGCTCCCGTGACGAGGAGGGATAGCGGATGGATAGTATCGGTCACGGATCCATTATAGCTTCCTCGAGGTATGAGCGTGAGCCTAATCGCTAGGAAGGATGATGGCGGCCCGACCGCAAGGGCCGTTTCCGATTGCCTTGACCGCCCTCTCCCCGCGTGGCTACGATACCGCGATGCGACTGACCTACGAGGCTCCCGCGAAGGCTTGGACCGAGGCCCTGCCCATCGGCAACGGGCGATTGGGCGGAATGGTATTCGGCGGCGCCGAGCGCGAGCGCGTTCAAGTGAACGAGGACACGCTCTGGTCGGGCTTCCCGCGTTTCCGGGAGCGGCCCGGCGCGCGCGAGTCGCTGCCGGGAATCCGCGCCGCCCTGGCGCGGGGCGACTACTCCGAGGCCGACCGGCTCGGCTGCGCCCTTATGGGGGCTTTCGTCGAATCCTACCTGCCGATGGGCGACCTTGAGTTTCGCTTCTTCCATGGCGATTGCCCAAGGGACTACGAGCGCTCTCTCGACCTATCGGAAGCCGTCGCGCGATCTTCGTACCGCCACGGGAAGACGCGCTTCGAGCGCGAGGCCTTCGCGTCGGCGCCGGATGGAGTCATCGCGCTGCGCCTGAGCTCCAGCGTCCCCGGCTCGCTTAGCTTCGAGGCGAGGCTCGACAGCAGGCTGCGCCATAGCGTCGCGCGGGAGGGAGACTTCGTCGCGTTGCGGGGCGTCTGCCCGGAGCATGTAGCGCCGAGCTACTGGGACGAGGACGAGCCGGTTGCCTACGGCGATCCCGAGTCGTCGCGGGCGATGCGCTTCGAGCTGGCCTTCGGCCTGTCGGCGAGCGGGGGCGCCGTCTCGCGCGGCGATCGCGGCATCCTGGTCGAGGGCGCCGACGAGGCGCTTGTCGTAGTCGCGGCGGGCACGACTTTCCGGGGCTGGAAGGAAGATCCGGGCCGCGATCCCGGGCCGCTCTCGGCCCGGCTCGCCGACGCGTTGCGCGACGCCCTCGCCAAGGGTTACGGGAAGCTGCGCCGGGACCATGTCGCCGATTACCGCCGCTATTTCGACCGGGTCTCGCTCGACTTAGGTCCCTGTCCCGCGCCCGAGGCGCCGACAGATCGGAGAATACGCGAGCATGGGGCCAGCGATCCGGATCTCGTGTCGACCTTCTTCCAATACGGCCGATACCTCATGATCTCGGCATCGAGGCCTGGTACCCGTCCCATGAACCTCCAGGGCATTTGGAACGATGAGGTCAGGCCGCCCTGGAGCTCGAACTACACGACCAATATTAATCTCGAGATGAACTACTGGCCCGCGGAGAGCTGCAATCTCGGCGAGATGGCGGGCCCCTTGTTCGACTTCATCGGAGAGCTCGCGGAAAGCGGGGCGCGGACGGCCGCGTCCTACTTCGGCTGCCGAGGCTGGAGCCTCGCGCACAATAGCGACATCTGGGCGCATACTACGCCCGCGGGCGACTTCGCGCGCCCCTCGCCGGGCGGCGGCTGGGACGCTGAGAGCCGCCTCTCCTGGGCTATCTGGCCGATGGGAGGCGCCTGGCTCTGCGCGCATCTTTGGGAACATTGGCTCTTCGCTCGCGACGAGGCTTTCCTTCGGGAGAGGGCCTGGCCGATCATGCGCGACGCCGCGCTCTTCCTCTTGGATTGGCTCGTCGAGCTTCCCGACGGCTCCTTGACCACGGCGCCCTCGACCTCGCCCGAGCACCGCTTCCGCGATAGCTCGGGCGAGCTGCGCTCGATCGCTGCGGGCAGCGCTATGGACCTGAGCCTGTGCCGCGAGCTATTCGGCAGAGTCTCGACCGCGGCGCGGACGCTCGGCGTCGACGCGGATCTGGCGCGCCGCTGCGAGGAGGCCGCGGCGCGCGTCGCGCCCCTCAAGATAGGCCGCGGCGGACGGATCCAGGAATGGTCCGAGGACTTCGAAGTCGAGGATGATCATCATCGCCACCTCTCGCCCCTGTACGGACTGTTCCCGGGCGACGAGATCGCGCCGGGAACCGAGCTCGGCGAGGCCGCGCGCGCCTTCCTTGAAGCTCGCGGCGATCCGAGCACGGGCTGGAGCCTCGCGTGGAAGATCTGCCTGTGGGCGCGCCTTGGCGAGGGCGAGCGCTGCCTGTCGCTTCTCTCCAGGCTCCTAAGCCCGGCCGGCGCGAACGCGTACAGCGAGTCGGGCGGGGTCTACCCGAATCTTTTCGACGCGCATCCGCCCTTCCAGATCGACGGCAACTTCGGCGCGGCGGCGGGCATCGCGGAGATGCTACTGCAGTCCCATGGCGGCGTTCTGCGCCTCCTGCCCGCTCTGCCCTCGGCTTGGAAGGAAGGGAAGGTCAGCGGGCTGCGCGCGCGCGGCGGCTTTGAGATCGGCATCGATTGGCGGGACGGCGCCATCGCCGGGGCCGAGCTCTTATCGCTAGCCGGCGGCGACTGCGTCCTGGCCGAGGCGGGGCGCTACGCCATCCGGGACTCGGGCGGCCGCGAGATCGGCCTCGAGCCCGTCCCCGAGAGGGGCAGCACCGCGTACGCCGCCGGGGCCGGCCGCTTCCCGACGCGAGCGGGCGAGCGTTATGCGATACTGCCGATAGGAGAATGAGACATGGCGAAACTGGAATCCTTCGACCTCGCCGACGTAGAGCTGCGAGATCCTTTGTACCTGCAGCGGAGGGAGGACGACCGCGCCTATCTCCTGCGGCTCTCGACCGACAACCTCCTAAGGCCCTACCGCTTCGAGGCCGGGCTTTGGTCCGAGGGCGCGAAGCCGGAGGGCATCCACTGGGGCTGGGAGTCGCCGACCAGCCAGCTGCGCGGGCACTTCCTGGGGCACTGGCTTTCCGCGGCCGCGATGTGCGCCGCCGCCACCGGCGACCGAGAGATACGGGGCAAGGCCGAGGCTGTCGTCGACGGCCTCGAACTCTGCCAGGAGGCCAACGGGGGCGAGTGGCTCGGCTCCATCCCCGAGAAGTATCTCTACCTCATCGCCGCGGGCAGGCCCGTGTGGGCGCCCCATTACACCCTGCACAAGACCTTCATGGGCCTCTTGGACGCGCATAGGTACCTGGGTTCGGCCAAGGCTCTTGAGCTCGCGGAGAAGTGGGCGTCTTGGTTCCTCAAGTGGACCTCGGCCTTCTCGAATCAGAAGATGGACGTGCTCATGGATAACGAGACCGGCGGCATGCTCGAGATCTGGGCCGAGCTCTTCGCGGTCACGGGGAAGCCCGAGTACCGGACCCTAATGGAGAAATACACTAGACGCGCGCTTTTCGACGCCCTGCTCGCGGGATCCGATCCACTGACGAACATGCACGCGAACACGACGATCCCGGAGGCCCTGGGCGCGGCGCGCGCCTACGAGGCGACCGGCGAGGGCCGCTGGCTCGAGATCGTGAAGGCATACTGGAACCTCGCCGTCGATCGCCTGGCCCGCTTCGCAACGGGCGGCGGGACCTCGGGCGAGGTCTGGATCCCCGAGGGGAGGGCGGCCAATCGCCTCGGCGACAAGGATCAGGAGCTCTGCACCGTCTATAACATGATGCGTCTCGCGGAGTTCCTCCTGCGGCATACGGGAGAGCCGCGCTACGCCGACTACTGGGAGCGGAATCTTCGCAACGGCATCCTCGCGCAGGGCTTCTGGAGATGGAGGGGCCTTATACACGGGCTGAAACTGGATCATCCGACGACGGGACTGGTGACCTACTTCCTGCCTATGCGGCCGGGCGCATCCAAGCTCTGGGCATCCGAGACCGAGCACTTCTTCTGCTGCCACGGCAGCAACGTCCAGGCCAACGCGGCGCACACTAAAGGCATCTTCTACAAGACCGAGGAGGGCCTGGCGATCTGCCAGTTCGTCGAGTCTTCTCTTTCGTGGAACCGAGGCGGCGACGCGGTCCGCGTCGAGCTCAGGGGCGCCGACCTCGCCGGCCACATGACCAGGATCGACGGCGTCGCGCCCGGGAACCCGGCCCCGCCCGACCGCATGGCCTTCGAGATTCGCATAACCTGTCCCCGGCCGATCGAGTTCGAGCTCGCGCTCAGGATGCCCTGGTGGCTCGCTGGGTCGGCGAGGATCGCGGTGAACGGCCAGGCCGCGGCGGCCGAATCGACTCCCTCGTCCTTCGCGCGGCTGCGCCGCGAGTGGCGCGACGACCGCGTGTCGATCGAGCTGCCCAAGGTCCTCGCCTCCGAGCGCCTCTCCGGCTCGGCAAGCGCCTTCGCCTTCCTGGACGGTCCCGACCTCCTCGCCGGCCTCTCGGCCGAGGACAGGACGATCTACTGCGAGGATCCGGAAGCGCCTGAGCGCGAGCTCGTCCCCGACGACGAGCGCGAGTGGAGCAGGTGGAACCAGGGCTATAGGACGAACTCGCAGGAAATGGGCATCCGCTTCGTCCCCCTGCGCGAGGTCGGCTACGAGCGCTACTCGGTCTACTTCAATACAGCGCCGCGCCGCGGCTAGCCCTGGCCGGGATAGGCCGCCGGCCGCTATTACTCAGTTTTTACTTGCGGTTAACCTGTGTTACGAAAGCTCCTGATACATTCCTTCCCGACGGGCGAGGGACGCCGAGCCCGAAAGAAGGAGAATGGAATGAGAATCGAGAAATTGCCTATCAGCCGAGTCGGCTGGGGCTCGTACCGGCGCTTCGCGGCGCTCTGCCTTGTCCTAGTGATGTCGCTGTCCTGCGCCTTCGCGGCAGGCGGAGGCGCGCCCGGCCAGGCCGGATCGGGCGATGCCGGAGGCGGATCCGGGGCGGTCGATCACGGCAGCTACGCGAACCTCGCCGAGGCCGACGCGAGCGAGACTGCCTACGTTTCCTCGAAGGCCTCGGAGAACGCGTTGCGGATCCAGGGCAAGGCGAAGGTGAGCCTGACTGGGGTCACGGTCAATAAGACCGGCGACGCGGACGGCTCGGACGAGGCGAGCGGCTTCTACGGTCTTAACGCAGGCGTTCTGGTCATGGACGGCGCCGCGGCGACGATCTCCGCTTCGACGGTGAGCACCTCGGCTAAGGGAGCGAACGGCATCTTTTCCTACGGCGACGGGACCTCGGCGATCGTGTCGGATACGACCATACGGACCTCGTCCGACGGATCCGGCGGGGTAATGGTCGCGGGCGGCGGCGGGATGACCGTTTCGAACTGCGATATCGAGACCCAGGGAGGATCCTCAGCCGCGCTGCGCAGCGACCGGGGCGGCGGCACCCTCTCGGTCTCGGGCGGGAGCTACGTCGCCCACGGCTCGGGATCGCCTGCCATCTACTCCACGGCGGCGATCTCGGTTTCGGGCGCGAAGCTGACGGCGACGGGATCCGAGGCGATCGTCATCGAGGGCAAGAACTCGGTGACGCTGAAGGACTGCGTCGTCTCGGGGAAGATGATCAAGGAAAACGTCGAGAACCTTCAGGCGGTGATGATCTACCAGAGCATGTCGGGGGACGCCGACGTCGGGAAGAGCTCGTTCTCGATGAAGGGCGGCAGCCTGGCTTCGCTGAGCGGCGACCTCGTCTACGTGACGAACACGGCCTGCTCGATCCGCCTGGAGGGCGTCGCCCTGAAGCTTTCGAACGAATACCTTCTCAGGGTCGCGGGCAACGACGCGCGCAACGGATGGGGCAAGGTCGGGTCGAATGGCGGGAAGTGCGAGATGACGGCGGCGTCGCAGGATCTCTCGGGGAAGATCATGGTCGATTCGATATCGAGCCTGAGCCTGTCGCTGACGGAGGGCTCCAGCTTCGCCGGGTCGATCAACGATGGCGGCGAGGGCGGGACGGTATCGGTCGCGTTGGACGATACCAGTTCCTGGAAGCTGGGCGCTGATTCCTATATCGCCGCCTTGTCGGGATCGGTCGACAGGATCGACGCGAACGGCCACATGCTCATCGTCGCGGGAAAGCGGGTGAAGTAGGCGGCGGGATGCCGGCGTATCGGGGCGGCCGCGAGGCCGCCTTTTCGCGCGCTGGCGGCGGATTCGCGGGACGAGTCCTAGTACCCGTTCGGATCGAGGTAGTCCGAGAAGAATCCGTCGACGCCGAGCTTCATAAGGGCCGCGGCCTCGGAGGGCGCGTTGACCGTGTGCGCGAAGACCTTTAGGCCGCGTTTTTTGAATATCGAGCTGGCGTTGTTGGAAGCCCACTCTTTGGGGAAGGCGATCGCGGGGATGCCCCGCTCGACGCAGAAGTCGGCGATTTCGTTCAAGCGAACCTGGCCGTGCCTGTACAAGGTGAAAAGGTAGTGCTTGAAATGATGGATGCCGTCGATAAGCTTGTAGTTCTCGATATCGAATACCTGGATGACGAAGCGGTCTATGACGCCCCGTGCCTCCGCTTTCGCGACGATCTGCGAGACATAGGACCTCGTGTTCGAATAGAGCTTGTCGACGACGATGTAGGCGTCCTCGTAGCGCGCCATCAGGTCGATAAGGTCGTCGATCGACAGAGGCGTGAATAGCTTGTATATCTTCGACTTCTTGTAGCGTTCGAGGGTGGGAGGCGACTCGACGGAGAACTCCGGCGTATCGCAGAAGTCGCTCCAATTGTGGCGGAGCACGGCGACGCCGTCGGAGGTCAGCTCGAGGTCGACCTCGAATACCCGGTATCCGCGTCGGTAGTTGTGCTCGAAGGCCTCGAGCGAGTTCGAGTAGGAGCAGCCCCCTACGGCGCCCATCGCGTGGGCGATAAGGGATTCGGACTCCCACCATCCCGCTTCGGCGTGAACGCATTGCGCAAGCAAAAGAGCCGCGAAAGCGGCGAGGAATCTCCCGGATCCGCGTGCCATGTTTTACCCTACCGCGTAAGCGCGGGACGGGCAAGGCGGTATCCGTGCTATACTGTCTTCATGGCAAGCATCCAATCGAAGTTCTTGAAGGTCGAGGCCGCGGAGAGGGGAGCCGAGCTCCAGAGCATAGTCGGCCCCGGGGGAATCGAATACCTATGGCAGGGAGATCCCGCCTTCTGGGCGCGTCGATCGCCCCTTCTTTTCCCGATCGTGGGAGCCCTGCCGGGCGGCACCTATTCCTACGGCGGCAGGACCTACAAGCTGGGCAATCACGGCTTCGCGAAGGAACGCGAGTTCAAACTAGCCCGGCAAAGCCCGGACTCGCTACGCTTCGAGCTCTCGAGCGACGAGGAAAGCCTCGAGCTCTATCCCTTCAAGTTCAAGCTCGCGGTCTCCTACGCGCTCAAGGACGATAGTCTCGAGGTCGGCTACGAGCTCGTCAACGCCGATGCGAAGCGTCTGTTCTTCTCCATCGGCGCCCATCCCGCCTTCCGGGCGCCCCTGGTGCCGGGAGAGCGCCGCTCGGACTACGATCTCGCGTTCGAGAAGCCCGAGAGGGTCGACCGCTGGTTCCTTAATTCGGATAACGTCGCGACCGGAGAGGTCGAGCGCTTCATGGACGGCTCTTCCTCCCTGGCCGTGGCGGACGAGCTCTTCGAGCGGGGCGCGATAGTCCTCAAGGATCCGGTCTCTCGCAGAGTCAGGCTGGAGAGCCGCGTCTCGAAGCGTTTCGTGGAAGTAAGCTTCCCCGGCTTTCCCCAGCTCGGCATCTGGGCGCCTAAGGCCGGCGCCGCGGGCATCGCTCCCTTCGTCTGTATCGAGCCCTGGTACGGCGTCATGCCCATGGCGAGCTCGACTCAGGACTTCGAGAAGAAGGAAGCCGCCTTAAGCCTCGCGCCGAGCGGGGTTTCCAAGGCGGCCTATACGATCAGGGTGGGCTAAAAGGGGGCTGGCCGTGAAATTCCCTCGATGCGTCGCGCTCGCCGCGGCGTCTTTACTGTCCTGCGCCTCGATCCCCAGCCTCAACGAGGCTCCCGAGTACTCGAGCTACGCCGAGGAGCGGAAGATCGAGGCGGGCGCCGAGTCAGTCCTGGTCTTCGTCCTTCATAGGGCGAGGGGCAGCGCGAGCGAGGACCTGCACGAATTCCTGGTCGAGAGGCGCGGGGATTCGAGCCCCGAGCCTTCATTCTCGATCGTCCTGCGCTATATAGGAAAGGTTCCAGAGAACATCTCAGGCGTATCGGCGAGCGTCGACGGGCGCGACCTGGAGCTGGGAGAGGCTCGAATCGCTCGCGGCTATTCGGGCCGGAATATTTCCGAACGCGTCTCCGCCGGGATTCCCGAGGCGGCGGTATCGCTCCTAATGAGCGGTGCGAAGCTGGTTATACGCTATTATTGCGAGTATCCCGCCCCGCCGCACGAGGTGCCCGGTCCGGGATTCGAGGCGCTGAAGGCTTTTTTAACCGATTGAAGCTCGCCTATGAGCGCCCCGCGGCGGTATTATCTGTTTCGATGAATCCGATCGCTAAATCCGTATCCGCGCTTCTGCTGGGCCTGGCGGTGGTGGCCTGCGCCACGGATGTCTCCGGCGCCGCGGCCGAAGCGCGCGCCGATTCCGGGGGAGATGCCGTAATGCGCGATTGGACTTCCGAGGAAAGGCTTGCCGTCGAGCTTTCCTTCCTGTCGTACGCCGGCTTTTGGCTGAGCGACCCGAGCGAAGCCGAGGACGCGGTAGCCGACATTGTCGGGCGCATCGCCCTCTCCCAGGAGATCGTGTGGGGCCCCGTCGCGCATCAATCAGGCACGGGGATACTCGACAGCGCGACCGACGCCCTCCTCTTCGTATGCCGCGATCGAGGCACGGGAGCGTACAACGTGATCCTTCGCGGCACCAATCCCATATCGATCATGGAATGGGTAGTCCAGGACTTCCAGGTCCTCGAGCGCGTTCCCTGGAGAGATATCGCTCCCGGAAGCGCTCCCTCCGACGCATGGATATCCGAGGGCACGGCCAAGGCGCTGGCGATGCGGGCGGGACTCAGGCCCGGCCCGGCCCGGCCCGGCGCGGGACTCAGCCTAGTCGAGGCGCTGACGCGCATCCTCGAGCTCTCCGAGGGCGGCTGCCGCGTCCGCTTCGCCGGGCACAGCCTCGGCGGCCTTCTCTCGCCCGTCATGGCCCTCTATCTCGTCGATGCCCTCGAGGCCGAGGCTAGGGAGGATCTCCTCGCGAAGCTGGACCTGGAGGTCTACGGCTACGCCGGGCCCACCGCTGGAAACTCGGTATTCGCCCAGTACCTCGCGACGCGCCTGTCGGGAGTCGCCTCGAGCGCGGCGAATGCGAAATCCGCGAGCGGGCAGACGAAGCCGGCGGCCCTCCGCTCTTCCCAAGTGGCGCGTTATGCGAACGATCTCGACATAGCGCCCCTGGTCTGGGACGAAAGGGCCATGGAGGCGATGCCTTCGCTTTACCTGCCTCAGGTGAAGATGAAGGGGCTTACGAAGGCCCTGTACAATATCTGCCTGGATATGTCCCGAGGGAAGGGCTACAGCCATCACTGCGGGCGCATCCTGATCCCGTCGCGGACGATAGCCGTGAAGGGCCGTATATACCTTCTCGAGGCGGCCTACCAGCACAGCATTCCCTACCTGGATATCCTAAGCCCCGAGCGAGAGGACGCGATACTCGCCGAGATCATCGATCCGATCGTCGTCAAGATGGGCGTGAAGGGCCTAACGCCGAAGGACCTCAGGGCCCTGATCGAGGAGAGGCGCAAGGAGCTCTAGGCGGAGACCGCTCCCGGCACGGCGATAAGGAAAGACGTCCCTCCCCCGGCTCTCGGGCGAATCTCGTAGATCGCCTGGATCTGCTTGGACAGGGTTTCGACCAGGTTAAGCCCCAGGCCCCTGCCCGCTCCGGGCGCTATGCCGATCCCGTCGTCGTCGATCGACAGCCGCAGCGTCCCGTCCTCGTCGGCGCGGGCGCGTACGCTGATCGCTCCACTTGAGGTCTCGGCGAAGGCGTGGCGGAACGAATTAGCGACTATCTCGCAGAATACCAGGCCGATCGGCACGGCGAGCTCGAGGTCGAGGGAAAAACGCCCGCAGTCGATGTCGATACGGATCCGCGGTCCCTCGTCGTAGCTGTCCGCGACCATCGAGGCGAGGCGGCTGAAAAGGCGCTCGGCCTCGACGCGCTCGATCTCCCGGTCGAGGTAGAGCTCCTCGTGGACGAATGCGATCGCGAGGACCCTGCGCCTGATGTCGGAGAGGGCGCCGCTCTCGCGCTGATCCGCCTTTCCCGCCTGGAGGCTGACGAGGCTCGAGATCACCTGCAGGTTGTTCTTCACCCTATGATGTATCTCGCGGATCGCCGCGTCGCGCTCGGTCAGGAGGGAATGGAAGCGATCGAGCGTCGCGTTGACGGACCGCACCAGGGCCGTCAGCTCGTCGTTTCCCGATACCGTCAAGCGAAGCTCGGCGCCGCCCTTGCCCGCGATCGACTCGAGCTCCGATCCCATCGCGCGCATCCTGCCGAGGATCGCGGCCTCGAAGAGCAGTATCGCGGTCATGCCGACGGCGACGATCGCGATTATCGCGGCCGATAGGAAGAGGATCGAGGGAATCCGGTTGCGGCGCTCGAGCTCGCGATCCATCGAAACGGAGATTTCCGCGCCGAGCGGGGATCCCGGCAGCGGGATGAGGGCGCGCGCCTCGACGACGCCGTCCTTGATCGAGATCCAGGCGGGGCCCGGGAGTCCCTCGATCATGCGCGGCTCGACGCGCGCGCCGGCTCCGGCCGCTCGCGCGTCCTCAGACGCCGCCTCGAGGGCGACCGCCAGTCCCGAGAGCCGCGAATACCTCTTCAGGAGCTCGTCGTCCACGGCCTTCGACATGATGAATGTGCCGCGCCATTCGCCCGTTCCGTCGCTGCGCAGTATCGGCCTCGCGGCCGAGACGTGGAGGGAGCCGCCCGAGGCCGCGAGCCGGGTCCAGCCCGTCCCGCTCGAGGGCCTCGCCTTGCGGTAGCTTTCCGCGAGGCCGGTGATCCATCGGTCATCGTCCGCGGCGGAGTACGCTGCCCGCCCGCCCGTGTCCAGCATGAGGAGGGCGGAAATCCCGAGTCCCTCGAGCAGGCCGTCGAGGGCGAGATTCTTGCCGACGAACTCCGGATCGCGAGTCCTCATGAAGTCCCAGGTATCGTCCCAGGCCGCCCAGTCTTTTACCAGGACGTCCAGCTGTTCCATATCATCCTTGACTATCGCCCAGGCCCTGCCTAGGGCCTCGGCGGCCTCCCTCGACTCGATCCGGTCGATGCTGCCCAGGATGAAGAGGCGGGCAGCGAAGCCGACCGAGGTGGCGGCCGCGAACACCGTCGCCGTCAGGATGATGACGGTCTTACAGCGGAGTCCGACGCAGAACCGACCGGTCCGTCGGATGCCCGACGGCGATTTTCCCTTCATCACCGGAGTATAATCCCCTATCCGCAGGATATCGAGCTTCCGGCGCCAAGTGCGAAGGCGCCTCAGCCCAGGCCGAGCATCCGCGCCAGCTTTGCGACGGTGAACCTGTCGCGCAGGTAGTGCGCGTCGCGGTAAGCCAGGCGCTCGTCGTCAGGGCCGAGCCCGAGGGCGGCCGCTTCGATCGGGCATCCCGCGGCGGCCAGGAGCTTCCGCGCCTCGAGCTCTCCCGGGACGGAGGCGGCGATGTTTCTTACCGCCTCCCACGAACCGGAGAGAAGGCGCGTTAGGCGGCCGTAGTCCTCCCGCCCCATGGACAGGAAGCGCTTGTGGGCGGAGATGATGTCCCGAGACTCGGCCCCGAATGACTCGTGTATCAATGCTTCCTCTTCGGCGCGCGATGGCGGCGCGTAGGCGGCTAGGCGCTCGCTGGCTTCGACGGCCCCGATCACGCCTACTGACTGCCACAGGCGGGCCGCGCGCAGGACGCCGAAGCCGGCCTTCAGCCCGTGCAGGACCGGGGGCCTCTCTTCAGCGTAGAGCCTCATCTCCCAGTAGTGCGCGTAGAGGTGCTCCGTCCCCGATGCCGGGCGCGAGTGCCCGGCTAGGGCCATGCAGCTTCCCGACTCGACGAGGGCGTCCATCAATACCCGCACTCCGGATTCCTCGGCGGCGCCGATCGACGCGGCCGCTAAGACGCATTCCCGCGCGGCGGCGACGGACCTGGCGGCGATCGAAGCGTCGTAGGCCTCGCCCCAGGCGAGCTCGCCGAGCCGCCAGTCGGCGTCCGCGGTCAGCTTGGCCAGCATGTCCCCGAAGCCCGAGGCGATCATGGGCCTCGGAGAGGAGGCGAGCAGGGCGGGATCTGCGAAGATGCCGATCGGGGTACAGGCGCCCAGGCTGCGCTTGACGCCGTCGATGAGCATCGGGGCGACGATCGACGAGTAGGCGTCGACCGAGGGAGCGGTAGGCAGGCTTACGAAATCTCGGCCCGTCCTGTGCGCGGCGAAGCGCGCGATATCGGTGATCGTGCCCGATCCGGCGGCGATGAACAGCCGCTCGGCCGGATCGAAATCCGCAAGGAGCCGGAAAACCGCCCGAGCGTCGGGCGCGAGGTCGGGACGATCGAAGATTGTGGCCCGAACCGAAAGGCCGGCGGCCAGAAGCTCGCGCTCCGCCGCGGCGCCGGCCGCGGTCCAGGTGTTCCGGTCGGCGACCAGGCGGACGATTGCCTTGCCCGAATCGCCCCCGCACTTGGCCGCGCAGAAGGCGGCCATGCGCCCGACGGCTCCCGTCCCGATGTCGATTACTTCCGGAACGACCGCTTCGCTCATTTAGCGGCCGCCTTTCCTTCTCTCGATGTCCGCATATTTCCTTCCTAATCGGTAATTCTGCTTAAAGGATAGTAGGGTAAAGAAGTTTGGGGAAGCGCTCCGGCCCCGGGATGAAAGTACCTGATCCCGAGCTCTGTCCCTTTTTCCTTGACCAATCCTAAAAGCGATGCTAAAACGAGGGGTCGTGTACGTACACGGTCCTTTCCGTGTACGAAAACGCCAATTACCAATCGAATGCTGCGCGAGCGCATTACCGTAAAAGAGATTGCCCGTCTCGCGGGCGTCTCTATAGGCACCGTGGACCGCGTGCTTCATGACCGGGGCGGCGTCTCGGTCGAGACGAAGGAACGGATCAGCGAGATCATCGAATCCATGGGCTACCGGCCCGACGTCGTCGCGCGCCAGCTCTCCCTTAACAAGGCATACACGCTTCGCGCGGTCCTCCCTCGCGCCGACCAGGATTCGGGCTACTGGTCGCTCTGCCTTGAAAGCCTTCGCCGCGTCGAGCGCGAGCTCTTCGTTCCCTATCGGGCGCGGCTGCGTATCGACGAGTTCGACCGCTACGACAGCGCCGCCTTCATTCGCCTCCTGGACGAGGTCATCCGGGATCCCTGCGACGGGCTTCTGTTCGCGCCGGTGCTTCCGACTGAGCTCGTCGCGGCTCTCGGGCGCCTATCCTCCCGCGGCGGCGCGGCGACGCCCTACGCCTTCTTCGATTGCGAGGTCCCGGGCGCTTCGCCCGTAGCCTCGGTCATCCAGGATCCGGAGCGCGGGGGGCGCCTTGCCGGGCGCCTCATGTCGCTGCTCGCCCCGCCGTCGGGGCGCTTCGTCGCCCTGAGCGCCCACGCGGGGGACAGGCACATCGCGCATCGCATCGACGGTTTCCGATCTTATTTCTCCCAGGCCGAGGGACCGCCGCGCGAGATAGAGTCCTTCGAGTGCCGCGACCTCGAGAGTCCGGGGGAGCGCGATCGCTTCCTATCGGAGCTCTTCGGGGGACGGAGCGACATCGCGGGGGGTCTGGTCGCCAACTCCTCGGGGCACTTCGTGGGCGAGTGGCTGGCCGAGCGGGGGCTCAAGGCGGGCCTGGCCCTCGTCTCCTGGGACCTGGTGCCGGCCAACGCGCGCGCCCTCCGGGAAGGGCGGATCGACTGCGTCCTGTCCCAGCGGCCCGCCGAGCAGGCCCGGGAGGCGCTGACGAGGCTTTTCAAGTCCGTTATCGAGGGGACGGCGCCCGCCGGGGACGGAGCCGCGGAGAGCGAGGCAACCATACCCCTCGACGTGTACTTCAAGGAGAACATACCGTCCGGCGCCGAAGCCGGCGAAGGCCCGGCCTGCCGGGAAAGGAGTTGACGATGGGCATCGCTGATGGGCGATCCGACGGGGCCGCCGGCTTGATAGAAGCCGGCAAGGCCGTCCTGGGGATCGAGTTCGGATCGACGCGGATCAAGGGGGCGCTTATCGATCCCGAGGGCAAGACCCTGGCCGCGGGATCCTACGAGTGGGAAAATCAGCTGAGGGACGGGATCTGGACCTACGACCTCGGCGAGATATGGAAGGGCCTCGCGGGCTGCTATTCCTCGCTGGCGGCCGACGTCCGGGCCAAGTACCGCGTCGAGCTCAGCCGCCTCGCGGGCATGGGCTTAAGCGGCATGATGCACGGCTACATGGCATCCGACGCGGAAGGTAATCTCCTCGTCCCCTTCCGGACCTGGCGCAACAACATCACCTCCGAGGCCTGCGCCGCGCTAAGCCCCGAGTTCGATTTCGCCATACCCCAGAGGTGGACCATCGCCCACCTCTACCAGTCCATACTGGACGGCCAGGACCATGTGCCGCGCATCGCGCACCTGACGACGCTCGCGGGCTTCGTGCACTGGAAGCTGACGGGCCGGAAAGCCGTCGGCGTCGGCGAGGCATCGGGCATCTTCCCGATCGGCTCGGGCGCCGGGGGCTACGACGCGGCGATGATCCGCAAGTTCGAGGCCATGACGGCGGGCCGCAAGCTCGGCTGGAAGCTCCTGGATATCCTGCCCGAGGTCCTTCCCGCGGGCGCTTCCGCCGGCGCGCTTACGGAGGCCGGGGCCAAGCTCCTCGATCCCTCGGGGAAGCTCAAGAGCGGCGTCCCCTTCTGCCCGCCGGAGGGCGACGCGGGCACCGGCATGGTCGCGACCAACAGCGTGCGGCCGAGGACGGGCAACGTATCGGCCGGCACCTCGGTCTTCGCCATGATCGTCCTCGAGAAGAAGCTTGGGAAGGTCCACGAGGAGATCGATATCGTCGTCACGCCGGACGGCGCTCCCGTGGCCATGGCTCACGCCAACAACGGCTCCTCCGACTTCGACGCCTGGATCGGCCTCTTCGGCCAGGCCGCCGAGGCCTTGGGAATGAAGGCCGATATAGGCGAGCTTTACGCGAAGCTCACGCCCCTGGCGCTCAAGGGCGATCCGGACGCCGGAAAGCTCCTGGCCATCAACTTCGTGTCGGGCGAGCATGTGGCGGGCCTTTCCGAGGGCCGTCCCCTCTTCGCCCGGAGCGCGAGCTCCTCGTTCACGATCGAGAATTTCATCCGGGCCCTGCTCTTCTCCTCCCTCTGCGCGGTGCGCAGCGGGATGGATATCCTCACCGAGGACGAGGGCGTCAGGATCGAGGGCATCCGGGGCCACGGCGGCTTCTTCAAGCGCGGCGACACGGGGCAGCGCCTCATGGCCGCGGCCCTGAACACGCCCGTCAGCCTTCCCGCCGGGGCGGGGGAGGGCGGAGCCTGGGGCATGGCCCTCCTCGCCGCCTATATGCTGCGGGAGAAGAAGGATCAGTCCCTGCCGGACTGGCTCGACGAGAAGATAGCCGGCAGCATCGGCGAGCCCGTCGCGCCCGACCCGAGGGACGTCGAGGGCTTCCGGGAATTCTTCGCCCGCTACAAGAGCGGCCTTGCAATCGAGAAGGCGGCGATCGCCGCCCTGAAATGATCGCTCGGCCGGACGCTCGGGCCGGCATACGTTATGCGACATAATCGGCCAGCGGCCGAGAAGGAGATGGGAATATGATCGACCTGAAGAAGTACGAATTCTGGTTCGTTGTGGGCAGCCAGGACCTCTACGGCGACGCCGTGCTGAAGACCGTCGACGAGCACTCGAAGAAGATGGTCGCCGCCCTCGATCCGAAGCTCCCCTGCAAGCTCGCGTGGAAGAGCGTGGTCCTCAGCCCCGACGCCATAGTCAAGCTGATCCGCGAGGCGAACGCCGACCCTAAATGCGCCGGCATCGTCACGTGGATGCACACCTTCAGCCCCTCGAAGATGTGGATCGCCGGGCTTTCCGAGCTGAACAAGCCCATGGCCCACCTGCATACGCAGTTCAACCGCGACATCCCCCTCGACTCGATCGACATGGACTTCATGAACCTCAACCAGTCCGCCCACGGCGACCGCGAGCACGGATTCATCGGCGCCCGCATGCGCATCCCGCGCAAGGTCGTGGTCGGCCACTGGGAAGACCCGGCCGTCGTCGAGCGGCTGGGCGGCTGGATGCGCGCCGCGGCGGCATTCGCCGACGGAAGGTCCCTCAAGGTCGCGCGCTTCGGCGACAACATGCGCGAGGTCGCCGTCACCGAGGGCGACAAGGTCGAGGCCCAGATCAAGCTCGGCTGGTCGATCAACGGCTACGGCATCGGCGACCTGGTCGAGGTCGTGAAGACGGTCAAGGAAGCGGAGATCGACGAGCTCGTGAAGGCCTACGAGAAGGAGTACGAGTTCGCCCCCGACGCCAAATCCGGCGCGGGCCTCCAGCGCGTGCGCGAGCAGGCGCGGATGGAGCTCGGCATGAGGAAGTTCCTCGAGGCCGGGGCTTTCGGCGCCTACACCGACACCTTCCAGGACCTTCACGGCCTTCCCCAGCTGCCCGGCCTCGCCAGCCAGCGCCTCATGGCCTCGGGCTACGGCTTCGGCGCCGAGGGCGACTGGAAGACGGCCTGCATCGTGCGCGCGATGAAGGTAATGGCCGCGGGCATTCCCGGCGGCGTCTCCTTCCTCGAGGACTACACCTACAACCTCGATCCCGCGAATCCCGCCGTGCTCAGCGCCCACATGCTCGAGATCTGCCCCTCCATCGCGAAGGACAAGCCCAGGCTCGAGGTCCATCCCCTG
>Ga0075317_1000019_pt1 | contig 19410 bp, 18 predicted proteins | sample MayberryNE_TuleB_FD_120068 | JGI IMG/M metagenome (GOLD analysis project Ga0075317, IMG submission 120068) | Natural and restored wetland microbial communities from the San Francisco Bay, California, USA, that impact long-term carbon... | ecosystem: Environmental > Terrestrial > Soil > Wetlands ... | reverse complement strand
GTCCTGACGCTGGCGAGGCAGAATGTGGCCAAGCTCTACGGCTACTACCAGGAGAGATAAGCTGGGCCGATCGGGAGGGCGGCCGCGCCTTCCCGATCGAGCCGCGATGGCCCTGCGCGATAATTTCATGCTATAATTCGAATGCGCGCCGCCTGCCCCGCAACAGCGGGGCCGCGGCTCGCCTCGATCAACTTCAAGAAGGGTCGTTTCTTCATGCTTAAGCTTCCTCCAATCTTCTCGAACGGTATGATCCTTCAGCGCGGGAAGCGGACCGCGCTGCGGGGAAGCTCGGATCCGGGCGCCGACATCGCCGTCGAGTTCTCAGGCGAGAGCTATGCCGCGCGCGCGGACGGCTCCGGCGACTGGGAAACGGCCATCGACGCATCCGAGCCGGGCGGTCCTTTCGTATTGAGCGTATCGGCCACGTCTCCGGGCGGGAGAGGAGAGCCGGAATCGCTGCGGATCGCCGACGTATACGTAGGCGATCTCTGGATCTGCGCGGGGCAGTCGAATATGCAGACGCCGATGGACAGGCTAAGGGAAACATTCCCCGAAGAGTTCTCCCTCTCGCCCTTTCCCGTCATCAGGCAGTTCGCCCTTCCCTGCACCGCCTGCTTCGCGGGCCCCCGCGAAGAGATGCCGGATGCCGAGTGGGTCCAGTCCTCGGCCGAAAGCCTGGGCGGCTTCTCCGGCGTCGCCTGGTTCTTCGCGCGGCGCGAGGCGGAGAGGCGGTCCATGCCTATCGGCATCCTGCTGGCGGCCAACGGCGGCGCCCCGATCGAGTCCTTCATGAGTTCGGATGCCCTGCGCGAGTTTCCCCTCAAGATCGCGGAGGCGCGGAAGTACGTCGACCCGGCCGTCCGCGAGGAAGCCGAGCTGGCAGCGACGCGCGCGGCCGAGGCGTGGGAGCTTCTCGCGCGCGAGGGCGACCGCGGCCTTTCCGAGGAATGGTTCCGGCCCGCGACCGACGCTTCTTCCTGGCGCCCGATACGCCTGCCGGGAAGGTTCGACCAGGAGGCCGAGCTGCGCGGCTTCTGCGGCGCGGTCTGGCTTCGCAGGAGCTTCGTCGCTCCTCCCGGATTCGGAAGCGCGGCCAGCAGGATCGAGCTCGGCACGATCGTCGACGCCGACCGCGTCTTCGTCAACGGAATCGAAGTTGGCTGCACGGGTTATCGCTATCCGCCAAGAAAGTATCCCCTTCCCGCGGGCCTAATAAAGGACGGGGAGAACAGCCTCGTCATCAGGGTCTCGTGCAGCGCGGGGGACGGCGGCATCACCCGCGGGAAGCCGATACGGATAACGTCGGCGAAAAGCCCAGGCGGGCCCGGCTCGGGCTCGATCGACCTGCGCGGGATGTGGTCCTACGAAATCGGAGCCAGGATGCCGCCGAGGCCCTCGGAGCTCTTCTCCCAGTGGAAGCCGACCGGCCTCTTCAACGGTATGGTCGCGCCCCTCCTGCGCTGCTCGGTCGCCGGAGTCCTCTGGTACCAGGGCGAAGGCAATACCGATCGTCCCGAGGAATACCTTCGCATGCTGGAAGCGATGATCCTCGACTGGAGGAAGAGGTCGGGCAGGGACGATCTGCCCTTTCTCGTCGTGCAGCTTCCCCTCCTCGGCCAGGCGGGTCCCAATGACGAGTCGAGCAAGTGGGCCCTCCTGCGCGAGGCGCAGGCCGAAGCAGTCAGGCGCATGCCGCGGACCGGCCTCGCCGTCGCCCTCGACTCGGGCGAGTGGAACGACATCCATCCGCTGAACAAGAAGGCCGTGGGCGAGAGGCTCGCGCTGGCGGCCGAGGCTCTGCTCTACGGCGAGGCGAACGGATCTCCCGGCCCGACTCTCGCGCGCGCCGAGAGGCGCCCGGGCTCGCTCGCCCTCCGCTTCGAGCATTGCGGGACGACGCTGGTCGAGCGGGGAGGCGAGGCCTTCGTAAGCGTCGTGGACGACGAGGGGATATCGCATCGCTCGCGGGCGAGGATCGAGGCTCCCGACCTCGTCTCGGTGGACCTGTCCGGGATCGAGAGGCCCGCCCTGGTCCTCTACGCCTGGGCCGACAATCCCGCCGACCGCCGGCTATACGGCGCCGAGGGGCTGCCCGCGCTGCCCTTCCGCGTCGCCTTGCCGCCCGCTTGAAATAGCCGTTCGCCGCCCACGGAGGCGGACGGCCGAGGGCCAATCAGCCGCCTAGGCCGAGTCGGCTTTCATCAGCCCCCACTTGGCCCATTCGTACCACTGCTCCGGGGTCTCGAGCAGCTTGCGCTCCCAGAGCCTCAGGGCCTTCTCCGCGACGTTCTCGCGGCGCGGCTCCATCGCTATCGTCTCGCAGGAAAGGCTGTACCGCAGTCCCTCGAGCCGCCTGCAGAAGATTCCGACCGAGGGAGAGAGGGAGCGCTTCGCGATGAAGTCGAGGCTGTGGTCGTAGAAGAGCGAATTGCCGAAGAGCCTGATGGTCCGCGATCTCCGGCGCCTCCAGGCGTTCACCTCGTCGACCTGGGTAATCAGGATGCGGCCTTGGGCGAGCGAACTGAAAATGCGGTCTAGGACCTTGTCGCCCCTCGAGGCGATGATGAGCTCGAGGTCGGTCTCGGAGGAGGCGCGCTCGAGGGCGGCGCGCAGCCGGGTCGTCCTGGTCTCGAGGACTACCGAGACGGGATAGCCTCGGAGCGCGAGGGCCGGCGGGATAAGCTCGACCGCGCCCAGGTGGGCCGTCGCCGCGATGACGCCCTTGCCTAAGGCCAGGGACTCGTCGAGGGACTCGAGTCCCGCGCATGCGACGCGCTCGCGGATGTAGGCCCGGACGAAGTCGACCGGCCGGTTCGCGAGGAGGAGCTTCTCGAAGTAGTGCTCGAGGATATTCCCGAACACCCGTTTCTTGACGGAATCCGCGCGGGAGCCGCGCCCGAGCAGGTCGTCGATGTTGTTCTCGATCAGCTTGCGCTCGCCGCGGCGCAGCGCGTAGTACAGGCGGCCCGCGGCGATCAGGAGGCCGCGAGAGGTCTCCGGCGGCGCCGAGCGGACGATGTCCGGGAACCAGGTCTGCAGAAGGAGCGAGAGTCCGGCCATCACGCGGCCTCCTCGGGCTCGACTGAGGCGGCGCCTGAAAGCGCCACGGCCCACTTAAGCGCGTTGCCGCCGCCGAAGTCGACGCGCCATCTTTGGCCGCGATGGTCGAACTCGGAGAAGGCGTTGAAGTTGTCGACGAATCCGCGTATCGACGAGGCGTCGAACACGGCCCTCCCGTCCCCGCCCTCGAATACGAGCTCGGCCCCGCTTCCCCAGCCGTCCAGGAAGAGCTTTCCCCTTCCGATCCTCTGGGCGGAGGCGCCCTGCCGCCTCGACAATACGACCCCGTCGGAAACGATGGCCGGCGCGCGTCCCCATCCGTCCTGCGCGAGGGAGCCCAGGGTCCTGGCCTGCCAGTCGTGCCAGTCCTTGAGGTCGGCGATGGAGGCGCGGTGCAGGGAGTGGGGAGTGTTGATCGGCTTGACGCGGCAGTTCGCGTCGAGAGCCCATTTCGAGCCGCAGTGGCCGCAGCGGATCTCGTTCCCCGACCCGCGTATCCCGTCCGCCTTGCCGCAGATAGGGCAGCGCCACAAGAGGCGGCCCACGCCCGCGGCGCAGCTATCGCTTTCGAAGTCGCGGCCCTCGCGGTCCGCGTCCTTGATCTCGTTCTTGGCGAGGGCGGCCGCGACGATCGCGTCTACGAGGGCGTCGGGCATCCTGCCCAGCTCGTCGGCGCCGAAGGCCGAGAACTCGACGCTCCAGCTGCCGCGCCTCTCCGACGCGGCCCAGCGCGGGCGAGAGAGGTAGTTGCCCTTCTGCCTCGCGATGATGAGGGGGACGCCCAGGCGGCGGGCGAGCTTGCCGGCTCCCGGCCTAAGGGGCAGGGAGGCGCCGTCCCAGCTTCGGTCTCCCTCGGGGAATAGGCCGATAGCGTCGCCCGAGCGCGAGATCTCGAAGGTCTCGCGCAGCGCGGCGATGTCGCTCGCGCCCTTGCGGTGGCCGTAGGCGCCGACGATCCTGGCGATGACCGCCCTGGCCCGGCTTACGCCCTCGAGATTGGCCATGTAGCGGATCGGCGAGCCGCAGAGCGCGCCTAAGACATAGGCGTCGAGGGCGTTCGAATGGTCCGCCATGAGGATGAAGGGCGGTTCCGGCAGCATGTCGAGTCCCGCCGCCTCGACGCGGCGGCTCTTGACCAGGCGCGGAGCGTAAAGGACGCGCAATAATCCCCAAGCGGCGCGGTGATACCATGTGCTCATGTCTCGCCTCCTTCCCGGATCGCCTCGCTCGGACGCGCCGACGCGGCGACTCGTTCCATGACCTCGTCGATTCCCGACGATCTCACCTCGATCCTGCTATGCTTCAATCCCTTTTCCGTTTCCCGCGCGATCGGGGACGAGCGCTCGTCGCGCAGCCATCGCACGAGCCGTATGCGTCCCTCGCTAATCTCGATGAAGCGGATCCCGCGCGCCCCCGCGGCGCGTCCCGGGCAGAAGAGGGCCGGGGAAGCGCGGCCCTCGAGGGCGATTCCCGGTCCCGAGACGGGCAGGAGCCCGGAGCGCGAGCGGCGCTTCGCCTCGCTTCGGCAATAATCGATCAGGGCGTCGACCGTCGATTCGCCCGAGCCGGGATCGCCTTCGTTCAGCATCCGCTCGAGCTCGAGCCGGATCGCGTCCCTGTTGGTGATGGATTCGAAGAGCGGCCTCCGCGTGTGTCCCTCGACGAGGGCCATGCCGAGCGAGGCGGCCGCGCGGCAGAGCCGCCTTTCCGCCTTGTATCGGCTCGCTCCGTCCGAGTCCTTGGCCTCGGGCCTGCGGCGGGGCGAGGAGTGCAGCCAATGCTGGAGGAAGTCCGAAAGGTACTCCCTGCCGAGATAGGGGCTCGAGGCCTGGTGCCCGTGGCATATCAGGATCGAGCCCGATTCGGCGTCGAGCCTGAGCCCGTGGAGGATCTCGTAAGGATATGACTTAAGCTTAAGGAGAGTCAGGTCGCGCTCTCCGGCGATCTTCCGAAGCCTGCCCTTGTCCGCGAAGACGTCGAAGAGGGCATAGATCCTCGGCCAGGCCGCGAGGATGTCCTTGATCCAGAAGGTCCGCAGGTCCTCGACGTCGCCGTTCAGCACGAGCGTGTAATCCCTCGGCAGGTACCACTTCGACAGTATCCTGTACAGGGCCTTCATCGATCCGACGGATTCGTCGCGCCTTCCGCCGTCTCCCATGCGTATATCCGCCGCGATGACGTAGCGCGAGGCGCGATCCAGCTTCTCGGCCGGGCACCGGGAGGAGATATCGGAGAGAGAGGCGGCTAGGGTCCTGATATTCGCGTTCATAGGCATCGCGCGGAGTATGGGAGGCGAGGGTTAGGCGGGGATGAGCTTGGCGTTAATCCTCGGTCAAGACTCGGGCCCGCCCTCGCGCAATTCTTACGCGATTCTCACCGAACGTTAACCAATGCGCTTCCGCGCGGGCTGTATCCTCGCCGCGAGAGGCGGTTATGCCATGATGAGCCGCGCGCGCAGGACGAGGATACTGGCGAGATCGAGTACCGGACTGGCGGGAGTCCTCGCCTCATCCATCCAGGATCGCTACGAGATCGAGGTGATCGCTCCCCCGCAGGCCGCCCTCGTCATGATCAAGAAGCGCGACGGCGCCAGGGGCGCCCTTTTCTACCTGGGGGAGATGCTCGTGACCGAGGCCAAGGTCAGGATCGGCGACGCGGTCGGCGTCGGGATCGCGTCGGGCTACGCCGACGAGGATGCCCGGCGGATGGCGGTGATCGACGCGGCCTTCAATTCCTCCCTGCCCGAGACCGCGGGATGGATCCCCCTTCTCGAGAGGGAGGAGGAGGCGATCGCGGCGGCCGACGAGGCCGAGGCGAGGCGCGTCGCGCGCACGCGAGTCGCCTTCGAGGGCATGGATAGGGAGATGCCGCGTTGAACCTCGATCCCGTGCACGACCTCCAGGCCGTGTTCCGCGCCCTCATGGCCGCGACGGCCTCGCCGGGGACGATCCGGGATATCGGCGCGAGGGCCCGGAGGATCGACATCGACGTCCCAATCCCTCGGCCCATGCTCGCGATAGCGATGACCCTCCTCGACGCGGAGACGAGCTTCTGCCTCCGTTCCTCTCCGGGCGCGGAGTTCGCCGAGGCGGCGATATCGCGCATGACCTCGGCGCGGCCGGCTCCCGTGGGGGAGGCCGACTTCATCCTCTCGATCGAGGACGGCCCCGGCCTCGCCGAATCGATAGCCGCCGCCCGCGGCGGCACCCTCGTGGACCCTCACCTCGGCGCCACCATCGTCGCGCTGTCGGAGACGCTCGGCTCCGGCGCCTCCCTTCGGCTCTCCGGTCCCGGCATCGCCTCGTCCGCCTTCCTCGACGCGGGGCTCGGGGACGAGTGGGTTGCCGCCAGGGCGGAAAAGAACCGCGAGTACCCGCTGGGGATCGACATGCTGATCGTCGACCGCGAGGGGCGCGTCGCGTCCCTGCCTCGCACGACGGTAGTCGCGGCCGGAGGGCGGTAATGGGCTACATCGCGGTGCGCGGCGGGACCGAGGCTATCGAGGCCTCGATCGAGCGACTGCGCTACGAGCGCCTCCGGAAGGGCGCCGGGCCGACGCGCGGGAGCGTCGAGGCGGGCATGCGCGCCCTAGTCGACCAGGTGATGTCCGAATCGAGCCTCTACTGCGAGGAAGTCGCGGCGGCCGCCGTCCGCCAGGCCGAAGGCGGTCCCGAGGAGGCGGTCTTCCTCATGCGGGCCTTCCGATCCACCCTGCCCCGGCTCCGCTATTCCCTGGAGGCGAAGTCCGAGGACATGCGCGTCGAGCGGAGGATTTCCGCGAGCTTCAAGGACATCCCCGGCGGCCAGCTCCTGGGCGCGTCCTGCGACTACACCCACAGGCTCATCTCGCTCGAGGAGGAAACGGAGGAGGAGGCGCGTTCCTGGGTCGAGGAATACCTCGGGCGCGATGAAGCCGGGGCCGGCGCGCCCGGCGGGCCGCGTTCCGCCCGCTTTCCGAAGGTGACGGATTACCTTAGGGCCGAGGGCCTCATGAAGTCCTTCTCCGAATCGGACGAGGAGCCGCGGGACGTCACGAAGTCGGCGATAGAGTTCCCGACGCGCCGCTCCGAGCGCTTGCAGATACTGACGCGGGGGCAGACCGGAGCCGTGACCGCCCTAGGCTACGCCTCGCTCCGGGGATACGGAGTCCTCCACCCCACCGTCGCCGAGCTTCGCGTCGGCTTCCTCCCGGTCTACGTTCCCGATCCCTCGGGCGGGGGCGCCGACGACGCGTATTACGTAGGTGAAGTAATGATAACCGAGGTTGAGACCCTCGTGCCCGTGCAGGTCCGAAAAGGGCAGGGCCGCTCCGAGATCGAGTTCGAGCTCGGCTACGGCGTCGCCTTCGGGCAGAACGAGACTAAGGCGATCGCCATGAGCGTGCTCGACCAGGGCCTCGAGTCCGAGGACAAGAAGTATCCCACGCAGGACGAGGAGTTCGTGCTCCTCCACGTCGACTCGGTCGAGGCGACCGGATTCATCTCGCACCTGAAGCTGCCGCATTACGTCACCTTCCAATCCAAGCTCGACTCGGTGCGTAAGGCGAAGGAGGCCTCGCGGTGAACGAGCCGGGACTGTACAACTTCGCCTTCTTCGACGAAGGCTCGAAGCGCGAGATCAGGAGGGCGATACTCAAGGCGATCGCGATTCCCGGCTACCAGGTTCCCTTCGCCTCCCGCGAGATGCCGATAGCCCGGGGATGGGGCACCGGCGGCCTGCAGATCACGCTGTCCATCATCGGCCGGGACGACGTGCTTAAGGTGATCGACCAGGGGTCGGACGAGTCGGTCAACGCGGTCAGCATAAAGCGCCTCGTCGCCGGGACGACCGGCGTAGAGGCGACGAGCGAGACCTCGAAGGCGACTATCATCCAATCGAGGCATCGCGTGCCCGAGGAGCGCCTGCGGCCTGACCAGGTCCTCGTGCTGCAGGTACCCATCCCGGAGCCGCTCCGCTTCGTGGAGCCCAGCGAGTACGCGACCAAGCGCCTTCACGCCGAGGGGGAGTACTCGGGAGCCTACCTCGCCCTCTTCGAGGAGATCATGCGCTACGGAAGGGTCTCGACCGGAGCGGACCATCCCGTCGCCGTCGCGGGGCGCTACGTCATGGCGCCGAGCCCCATCCCGCGCTTCGACAATCCTAAGCTGGACGGCTCGGAAGCCCTGATCCTCCTGGGCGCGGGCCGGGAGAAGAAGATCTACGCAGTCCCTCCCCATACACGCGTCGCCTCCCTCGACTTCGAGGACCATCCCTTCGCGGCCGAGTCCCTCGAGGGACGCCGCTGCGGGCTCTGCGGGGCCGAGGGCGTCTTCATGGACGAGCTCATCGACGGGAATACGGGCGCGAGGTCCTGGCGATGCAACGACACGGCGTACTGCGCGGCCCGCCGCGGCTCGGGCGCCAGCGGCAGCGAAGGGGGCGCCGCGTGAGCGACGATGAAGCGGCCGTTCTCCGCGTCGATCGGCTGTCGAAGACCTTCGGGGACGGATGCGCGCGCTGCGCGGGAGGCGACGATCGGGAGCTCGAGCGGAACTACTGCCCCCATTGCGGCACGGTCTACGCCCTCCGCGACCTGTCCCTGGAGCTCTACGAGGGCGAGGTCCTGGGCGTCGTCGGCGAGTCGGGCTCGGGAAAGTCCACCATCCTCAACTGCCTCTTCTTCGACACGGAGCCGAGCTCGGGCCGGGCCTTCCTGTCGGCCTACGAGGGCGGCGGCTCGGACATCTTCGCGGCCTCTTCCCAGGCGCGGCGCGACATCCGCGGCCGCTTCCTGGGCAAGGTATACCAGAGCGCCGCCCAAGGCCTGCGCATGAGCTTCTCGTCCATATCGAACATCGCCGAGCGCATGATCGCTTCGGGATCGCGCAACGTGGCCGCGATGGAGGAAAGGGCCGTATCCCTCTTGAGGCACGTGAACATAGCGCCCTCGCGCATGCGGGAGGCCCCCGAGCGCTTCTCCGGGGGCATGCAGCAGCGGGTCCAGATAGCGAAGGCCCTTTCGACGAATCCGCCCGTCCTCCTCCTCGACGAGGTGACGACGGGCCTCGACCTCTCGGTCCAGGCGAAGGTCCTCGACCTGATCGAGGAGATACGGCGTGAGCTCGGCATATCGATGCTGCTGGTGTCCCACGACCTCGGCGTCGTCCGGATGCTCGCCGACCGCACGATCGTCATGCTCGACGGACGGGTCGTCGAGCGCGGCCTGACCGACCAGGTCCTCGAGGACCCGCAGGATCCGTATACGCAGGAACTGGTCCATTCGATGCTGTGAGAAAGGAGTCGCCGGTGAGGTACGCGATAACGAACGCGAGGGCGGTCCTTCCCGACAGGGTCGCCGACGATCTCGACGTGATAGTCGAGGACGGGCTCATATCCGATTTGCGACGGCCCGGCGGCGCCGCCGACTACGGCTTCGAGGCGATCGACGCGCGGGGCGGCTATCTCCTGCCCGGCTTCATCGACGTCCACGCCGACTATATCGAGCACATGGCGGCGCCACGGCCGACGAGCGTCATGGACCTGGGGATGAGCCTCAGGGAGGCCGAGCGCGAGCTGGCGACGCACGGGATCACGACGATGTTCCACTCCCTGTCCCTCTACGGAGTGTCCGACTTCGACGTCAAGCCGATCCGCGATCCGGAGAACACGAGGAAGTTCATCGACATCATCGACGGGACGCGCGCCGCCAGCCACCTGATACGGCATTTCTTCCACGCGCGCTTCGAGATCGACAACCTGGCCAGGACGGAAGAGCTCGAGGGCTACCTGCGATCGGGCAGGGTCCAGCTCGTCTCCTTCATGGACCATAGCCCGGGCCAGGGACAGTACCGCGACCTCGAGGTCTTTCGCAGGACGCTCAAGGGCTACCGCGACCTGAGCGACGGCGAAGTCGACCGGATCATCGGCGAGCGGACGGCCGCGGCGAAGCTCTCGGAATCGAGGATACGGGAGCTCGCGCGCCTGGCCAGGGAGCACGGCATCTCCGTCGCCTCGCACGACGACGACAGCGTCGAGAAGCTGGCCCTCGTGTCGGGTTTCGGCTCGACGATCAGCGAATTCCCCGTCAGCCTCGAGATAGCGCGCGAGGCCAGGAAAAGGGGGATGAGAACCGTCGCGGGAGCGCCTAACGTGCTCCTGGGCGGATCGCACTCCGGGAACCTCTCCGCCCGCGAGGCGATCCTGGACGGGTCGGTCGACATACTCTGCTCCGACTACTACCCCGCGGCCATCCTCCACGCGATCTTCAAGCTACACCGCGAGGACGGCCTCGACCTCGCGTACCTGGCGCGCTTGGCGACCCTGAATCCCGCCGAGGCAGTCGGGATGGCCGCCGAGATCGGATCGATCGAGAGGGGGAAGAAGGCCGACCTCATAGTCGTGGAGGACGTAGACGGGACCTTCCCGGCCTGCACCTCGGTCCTCGTGGGCGGCCGCAGGGTCATATACTGCGACTACGGGAGGGCCGCATGAAGCCGAGGCTCGGCGAGGAGCCCGTCCTGCGCGGCCGCTCGGAGATCGCGGCCTCGCGCCTGGGCCGCTGGACCGAGATAGGCGAGGACAATGTCCTCGAGAACGCCGAAATCGGCGACTACTCCTACTCGGGCCCGCGCTGCATCTTCCAGAACTGCGTCGTCGGGAAGTTTTCCAACATCGCGGCCTCCGTCCGGATCGGGCCGACGGCGCACCCGATCGAAAGGGCGAGCCTTCACCACTTCACCTACCGATCCGCCATGTACGGCATGGCCGAGGACGACGGCGAGTTCTTCGCGAGGCGGGAAGGGCGGATCGCGAGGGTCGGGCACGATACCTGGATCGGCCACGGCGCCGTCGTCATGCCCGGCGTCGCGATAGGCGACGGCGCGGTGATCGGCTCGCTCTCGGTCGTGACGCGCGACATACCGCCCTACGAGGTCGCCGTCGGCGCTCCGGCACGGCCTATACGACGCCGCTTCCCGCCGGAAATAGCCCGGGCCCTCTCGCGCATCGCCTGGTGGGATTGGGACCACGAGAAGCTGGGCGCCAATCTCGCGCTCTTCCGAGGCCCAGTCGAGGAATTCGTCAGGGCCCACGATCCGGAGGCGTCGATATGAGCGCGATTCTCCGCGTCGAGGGCCTCGCGAAATCGTTTTGCGTGCATCAGCTGGGGAAGCGCATACGCGCCTGCTCCGGCATCGAGATCGCGGTCTCGCGCGGGGAGTTCGTCGGGATCACGGGAAGATCGGGTTCGGGAAAGTCGACCATCCTCAAATTGATATACCGCAGCTACCTGCCGCAGGAAGGCAGCGCGCTCTACGATTCCGAGCGCTACGGGACGATCGACCTCTTCGCCGCGAGCGAGCGAAGGATCATCTACTTAAGGCGCCGCGAGATCGGCTACGTCAGCCAGTTCCTCAGCCTCGCGCCGCGGGCTACCGCGCGCGGGACGATCGAAAGGGCGGCTCTCGAGACCGGCATGGGAAGGGAAGAGGCCCGATCCGAGGCCGGGAGGCTCCTGGGGCACTTCGAGCTCGATCCGGAGCTGTGGGACAGCTACGCCTCGACCTTCTCCGGCGGCGAGAAGCTTAGGCTGAACATCGCCCGCGCCATGGTAAAGCGCCCGCGCCTACTCCTCCTCGACGAGCCGACCGCCAGCCTCGACCAGCGCTCGAAGGAAAGAGTGCGCCAGCTTATAGGCCTCTTGAAGGCCGAGGGTACGACGATGCTCGGCATATTCCACGACCTCGAGTTCATGGAGGGCCTGTGCGACCGAGAGTACGCGATGGCCGGCGGCAGCCTCGTGGGGGCGAGCGCATGAAGGGCGATCTTCACGTCCACAGCCGCCTCTCCGACGGATCGCTCACCATCGCCGAGCTTTTCAGCGAAGCCGAGCTCGCCGGCCTGAGCTTCCTTTCGGTCACCGATCACGATACGACCCTCGGCGCCCAGGAGTGCCTCGCGCTGGGCGAGGAGCGCGGGATAAAGGCGATACCCGGAATAGAGATCTCCGCTTATGACCGCAAGAGGGGGCGGAAGGCCCATATCCTCGGATACGCCTACGATCTCCCCGCCAACTCGCTGGAAGGACTCTGCGGACCGACGCTGGCCGCCCGCGACGAGATGACCAGGCGCCAGATCGGCATCCTGGCCGATGCGGGCTATCCGATCTCCATACGAGAAGTAGAAGATGAGGCCGGAGCTTCCACCGCCCTCTACAAGCAGCACCTCATGGCGGTCCTCTCGCGGAAGGGCATCGCCGACGGCATCGACGGCAAGGAGTACGTTAATCTTTTTAAGCGTGGCGGCGTATGCTCGCTCGAGATCGAGTATCCCGACGTCTTCGACGCGCTTAAGGCCGTGCATGCCGACGGGGGCGTGGCCGTCCTCGCGCATCCCGGGCAGCTCGATTCCTGGGAGCTCCTGGACGAGCTCGCGGACGCGGGGCTCGACGGTGTCGAGGCCTTCCATCCCGATCACGGGCTCTTCGATCGCTGCAGGGTCTTCGCCGCGGCTATCGATCATTCGCGCCTTATCCTGACGGGCGGATCCGATTTCCACGGCGAGTACGGCCGAATTCCCGGCTTGGGCGCCGTGCGATCCCCGGGCGGAGCTGCCCAGGCGATATCGAGGCGGGCACTCGATCCCGCATTTAATCCAATTCTCACGCCGAGCGAAGCTTTTCCTAACAATACCCTAATAGCATCCGCGCGAGGTATCCCGCAAAGGAGTCGACGATGAGAAGAATTATTTTCGCCGCGATGCTCGCGATGGCGGCTATGGCCGCAGCGGCCGCGCCCAAGCCTTTCGTGGTCGTGTGGTATCCGAACAACTCGGGAGAGGACTGGAAGGCCGGGCGCGAAGCCATCGGCGAGGTGATCTCCAAGGCGATCGGCCGGCCGGTCGTCGATAAGCTGACGACGGACTACGTGATCGCCATCCAGGCCATCGCGAACGGGCAGGCCTCGATGTGCTACCCGGGAGCGGTCGGCTATATCCAGGCCGAGCAGAAGAACCCCAAGGTCGTTCCCCTGGTGACGATGTCGAGCTCCAAGGGCACCCTTGACGACTCGGTCTACTATTGCAGGATCGCGGTACGCTCGGCCGACGCGGCCCAGTATCTCAAGGGCGGGAAGTACGTCCTCGATCCCATAAAGGGAAAGACCTTCTCCTTCGTCTCCTCGAGCTCGACCTCGGGATTCCTCATCCCCTCGAGCATGATCAAGGCCTACTTCGCGAAGAGCATGGGCTTCAAGGCCGACGACAAGGTCGAGGACCTCTTCCTCGAAGGCGGGAAGGGAAAGCTCTTCGGCCAAGTCGTATTCGGCCAGACGCATCAGGGCTCGATCTTCAACGTGCTGACCGGCAAGGCGGATGCCTGCGCCGTAGACGATATCGACGTCGACGCCTACTTCGACCTGGTGTCGGGAAAGGCGAACCAGCCGGGCGCGGTCTACGCGGTCAAGAAGAGCGCCGAGGCGCCCTTCGATACCATCCCCGGCGCCTCTTTCACCGTCGTCGCCTCGACGACCGTCCGCCAGGCTCCGATCATCGTCAATATGGACCAGGTGACGAAGGCCGAGTTCGCGAAGCTGCGCGCCGCCCTGACCTCCGACGAGACCGCGGGCAATCCCTTGATATTCACTCCCAAGGACTACAAGGACCCGAGCGGCAAGGCGGTCCGGGGCCTGTGGAAGAAGACCGACAAGGAGCGCTTCCTTGCCGTCGACGCTCCGTGGTACTCCGACATTCGCGCCATGATGAAATGAGGGGGGGAGGGGGCCATGGCCATCCTTGAGATCCGGGACCTGACGAAGTACTACAAGGACGTCAGGGCCCTCTCCGACCTCTCCCTGAAGGTCAAGCGAGGCGAATTCGTCTCGGTGATCGGCCGCTCCGGAGCGGGCAAGTCAACCTTGCTGCGCTGCGTGAACCGCATGATCGAGCCGAGCTCGGGGACGATACGCTTCGACGGCGTCGATATGCGCTCCCTGGGGCGCAGGCAGCTGCGCCGCGCGCGTACGAGGATCGGGATGATCTTCCAGCACTTCAACCTCGTGCCGCGCCAGTCGGTGGTCGAGAACGTCCTTCACGGCAGGCTCGGCTATAAGAACGCTTTCCAGGGGGCGCTCGGCATCTATACCGCCGAGGAGAAGGCCGCCGCCTACGAGATCCTGGACAGGCTGGGCCTCGCGGACCAGCTGCACAAGCGCTGCGACCAGCTGTCGGGCGGGCAGAAGCAGCGCGTCGGCATAGCCAGGGCCCTCGTCCAGGATCCCAGGCTCATCCTCTGCGACGAGCCCATAGCCTCCCTCGATCCGGGATCGGCCAAGATCATCATGGACCACCTGCGCCGCATATCGCGGGACCTGAACATCACCGTACTGATGAATCTTCATCAAGTGGACGTCGCGATCAAGTACTCGGACCGGATCGTGGGCATGCGCGCGGGAGAGGTCGTGTTCGACGACGATCCGGGAAAGCTGAAGAAGAAGGTCGTTGCGGAGATATACGGCTCCGAGGCCGACGAGATACTCTTCGAGGAGTCGCCCGGGGAGCGGACCGCGTGAGTCCGCCGGCCGCGAGAGCGTCAGCCGCGATATCCAGCGTCCTCGGAGCGAGGAACCGCTCCTTCATCCTGTTCGCGTCCGCGCTCGCCCTGCTGTACGTCGCCTCTTCGATAGGGACGGGCTTCGATGCCGGGGCCGCCCTCGCGTCCTTCCCCAAGTCCTTCGGCTGGCTCGTCTCGAATCTCGTTCCCGGGGAGAAGGCGCTGAAGGCCCTGCCGAAGATCCTATCGAAGCTCGGAGAGACGGTCATCGCGTCCGTCATGGCGACCGTGCTGGCCTCCGCGGCCGCCTTGGCCCTCGCCCTCCTCGCGTCCAGGACCACCAGGCCTTCCGCGGCCGCGGCCGCGGCCGCGCGCCTTTTCGCCTCCTTCTGCAGGAACGTGCCCCTCGTCGCCTGGGCAATAATTTTCCTTATCTCCTTCGGGCAGACCGTCGTCACCGGCATCATGGCCCTCTTCATAGGAACCCTGGGCTACCTCGCGAGGGCCTTCGCGGAGACGATCGACGACGTCGCGGAATCCTCGGTCGAGGCGCTTCGCGCCTCGGGAGCTCCTTGGCTCGCGGTGGTGGCGCGCGCGGTCCTGCCCTCGGTCCTGCCCCAGGCGACGAGCTGGATGCTGTACATGGTCGAGACCAATATCCGCGACGCTACCCTCGTGGGCATCCTGACCGGGACGGGGATAGGATTCCTGTTCGACCTGTACTACAAGAGCATGAACTTCCAGGCGGCCGGCCTCGTCGTCCTTGGCCTCATCCTGACCGTAGTAGCCATCGAGACCGCCTCGAACGCGCTTAGGAGGTCCTTCCTGTGAATGCCCCGGCGCCGCGCGCTCCCGCGTCCCGATCGTCCATCGCCCTGTCCTTGACCCTTTCGGTCCTCGCGGGGCTTACGATATTCGGCTTTTTCGTCCTCGATACGAAAGGATTCGATTCGAGAGAAGCTCTCGCGAAGCTCGCGGCCAATTTCTGGCGCATGATCTCGAGTCCCGCCGCGAGGCACTTCACCCTTCCCGAGGCCGGCCTCGCGATAGCCGAGACTTTCGGCCTCGCCTTCCTGACGACCTTCGCCGGAGCCTTGGCCGCGATCGCCCTGGCTCCCTTCGCCTCGCGCAACCTGTCGAAGGCTCCGGCCGTGGCCGCGATCAAGGCGGCCGTCGCCCTCGTGCGAGCCGTGCCGACCGTCATCTGGGTCCTCGTCTTCGCGATCGGCGCCGGGCTGGGCAGCGTGGCGGCCGTCGTCGGCATGTCCTTCCATTCCTTCGGCTATCTTCTGAAGGCCTATTCCGAGACCTTCGAGGAGCTGGACGGCTCCGTCGTCGAGGCGCTCAAGTCCTCGGGGGCGACCTGGGGCCAGGTAGTCCTGCGCGCGGTGATCCCCTCCTCGGCGAGCGGCCTCGTTTCCTGGACCTTCATCCGCTTCGAGATCAATTTCGTGAACGCCGTCGCGATGGGCGCCGCGGCCGGCGCGGGCGGGATCGGCTTCGAGCTCTTCATGGCATCCGGGTATTACTTCGATATAGCCGAGGTCGGCCTGATAACCTGGCTGATCCTGGCGGTGGCCGTATGCCTGGAGATCGGCGCGACGCGGCTTAAGCGGACCCAGCACACGCACAGGTAGGCGCCGCGCCCGCCGAGCTTCACATCATCATGGATTGGGACGCGCTCATGGAGGCCGCGGCGATCATCGCCTCGACTTCGCCGCCGTCCGGCTCGATGTCGTCGTCATCCTCATCCTCCTCGGAGCCCAGGAGCTCGATCCTCGCGAAGACCCGGTCCAGCGTGTCGCGCCTGAGGACGAAGCGGCGCCAGGGACTGCCCTCGATGCCCTCGCTCTCAAGCGAGCCCTCCGCGATGTAGTTGCTGCTGGTCTGGGCCGAGCCCCAGTGGACGAGCTCGATGCTCGGCCCGGAGATCTCGATCGCGGTGTAGCCCTTCTTGCCCGTCGCGCAGCCCGAGTTGAAGAGGCATGGAATAAGGACGTCCCTTTTCTCGTAAAGGCTCCGCGAGAGGCTGTACTTGACGCCGTCGGCGCTCAGCCGCCTGAGCTCCTTCCTGTACGTCCTGACGATGGCGGCTATCGCTTCCCTTCGAGGGCCGTCGGCGTCGGCGTATTCCGCGAGCTTTTCCTCGACCGCCCAGCGGAGGCTCTCGTGCTTGGATAGGGAATCGAAGAGGGGCCGGTGGGTATGCCCGGTGATCGAGATCATGCCGAGCTTCTTCGAGGCCTTGTATATCCGCCTTTCCGTCTTGAAACGGTAGCGGACGTCCGACGAGACGCTGGTGTTCCGGATGCGCAGCGGCTTCGCCAGATAGCGGATGACGAAGTGCGAGACGTAGTCGTAATGCACGAAGAAGCGGGAGGCCTGGTGGCCGTGGAAGACCGCGATCGTCTTGCCCTGCCTGGTAAGGCGGAGGCCGTGCGAGAGGGGATAGGGATAGCCCTTCTCGCGCACGAGGGCGAGGTCGTGGTTGCCGACGATCTTCCTAAGGCGTCCGGCGGCCGCGAACGCGTCCAGGAGCTCGAAGAACTTCGGCCAGGCCTTGCGGATATCCTCGAGCTTGAATTTGTGCACGTCCTCGATGTCTCCGTTGAGGACGAGGGTGTAGCCCCGCTCGAGGTACCAGCGCGACAAGGAGTCCATGACCAGCTCGCGGTTTCGCTCGAGGTCGTCGCGCTTGCCGCCGTTCCCCAGGTGGAGGTCGCTCAGGAAGACGTAGCGCCCGTCTTCCCGAAGCTCCTCGGATGGAATAGCCTTGAGGAACTCCTCGAACGATTTGAAGAAATCCTTGAATTTCATGACAGCCTCGCGTCGGCGTGATTTGATCCGAGCCCTAGCTTGGCCATGCCGGGAGAATACTCGGTTAGGAAGGCGTTAATGTTGGGTTAATTCATTCCGGATGAGGCCGGCAATTCTGGCGCTTGACAGGATCGCGCGGGCCGGGGGATAGTTTGCCGTCGCCGGTTCGCGCGGTTCAGATCGCGCGATTAAAAGGGAACCCGGTCCGAATCCGGGACTGCCCCGCAGCGGTATGCGAGAACGAAAGCCGTCAAGAGCGCCGGGAGCCCTTCGCTCCCGGGAAGCGACGGCCTGTAGGTGCCGATACGACATCGACGCGCTCGCGAGTCCGAAGACCTGCCGCGGCCGTCCGCGCGTCGCGCGCGGACGATACGACCCGGGAGTCCCGAGGGGGGCGAGGGCCGACGGCCGCTTCTCCTATCCGCATCGCTGCGGCCGCCCGTCCGCGCCCTATCCGTCGGCCTAATCTCGGCAAGGAGCCGGACGATGAAGAAGGCATTCGAGGTAGAGGATCCCGATCGTAAGCTGAGCCCCTTAACGGGCATGACGAAAAAGCACTACATCGAGTGCGCGAAATACCTCTTAGAGCGCGCTTTCGCCCACGTGAAATCGATCGACGATCCCTTCGCCTTCCCGATCGTCCCGGGCAAGACCTATCCCCAGGAGGACTCGCCCGCGTGGCGCTTCCGCTCCCTCGAGTTCGAGTCCCTCGAACGCACCATGACTTTGGCCGGCCCCTTGATGCACGCCGATCCCGAGGTCGAGATCAAGGGCCTGAAGCTCCGCGACTACTACTGCAATCAGCTCTATCGCATGTTCACCCCGGGCAATCCCCAGTCCCTGCCCTATCCCGAGGACCTTCCCGACGCGACCTATCAATTCACCTGCGAATTCGGCGGGCTCTTCAAAACCCTCCTTCTCCTGCCGGATATCCTATGGCCCTACTTCACCAAGAAGCAGAAGGACGAGATGGCGGTCTGCATCTCGAAGTGGGCCCACCACCGCACGACGCAGAACAACTGGCGCATTTTCAATATCGCGGCCCTGTCCTTCCTGAAGCTGCAGGGCTATCCGATCGACGAGGAGCTTTTGAAGAGCCACCTCCTCTGGGTGGTGTCCTACCACTCCGGCGGCGGCTGGTACCTCGAGCAGACCTACAATTACTACACCATCAGCCTCTTTATCGTGTACGGCACGATCTGGAACCGAGCTTTCGGGGACCGGTATTACCCCGAGATCGCCGCCGCGATCGAGAAGTCCGCCCGAGAGATGATGGACAGCTACGCGAATTTCTTCGGCCGCGACGGCTTCGTGAACATGTGGGCACGCTCGATCTGCTATCGTACCTGGATATCCGGGGCCTCGCCGGTTTCCTTCTGGCTCAAGGGAGGGTCGCCCATCGATCCGGGCTTCGCCCGCCGCATCTGCTCGGGCTCGATATTGCAATTCGTATCCCGAGAGGATTTCTACCACAACGATATCCCCGCGCTCGGCTTCTACGGCCACGTCGACTCGGAGTACATGGTCCAGAACTACAGCTGCCCGGGCAGCCCCTTCATCATGTTCCTGCCCTTCATCTGCCTTGCCTTGCCCGACGACTCGCCCTTCTGGACCGCGAAGGAGAACGAGGGATTCTGGCCCGAACTCGGCGAACACTCGAAGCGGACCGTGCTTGAGAACCCGGGCCTCGTCCTCGTCAACCACGGGAAGACCGGGGCTTCCGAGATCATCCCGGGGAAGACCTACTACGACGACCCCAACTACTCGAAGCTCGCCTACAATACCCATTTTCCCTGGGAGGATCACGATCCGCGCGGCGGCACCTCGATGGAGTACGCCTATCGCAGCCTCGACCCGCGCGACCTTCGAGGCGACGACATCAACTTCTACCTGACCGGGAAGAAGCTGGACAACGCGAAGGCGAAGGACTCGGTATTTACGATCAACCAGAGCATGGTCTACAACGGCACGCGCGGCGACGTGACCTATCGCCAGGCTATAATGCGCAG
>Ga0075317_1000018_pt1 | contig 19993 bp, 14 predicted proteins | sample MayberryNE_TuleB_FD_120068 | JGI IMG/M metagenome (GOLD analysis project Ga0075317, IMG submission 120068) | Natural and restored wetland microbial communities from the San Francisco Bay, California, USA, that impact long-term carbon... | ecosystem: Environmental > Terrestrial > Soil > Wetlands ... | reverse complement strand
TCGCCTCGATGATGTCGGTCGAGGCGCCGACGGTGGACCAGGCGCCCTCCCCGTCCGCGCTCTCGATGAGGACCCGCACCGCCGCGCCGCTAGCGCCCTTGGAGTCGAGTACGCGCACCTTGAAGTCGGTCAGCCGCATATGCGCGAGCGAGGGATAGAAGCGCTCGAGGGCCTTGCGCAGGGCGAGGTCGAGGGCGTGCACGGGGCCGTCGCCCTCGGCGGCGCTGATCGCGTCCTCTCCGTCGACGCGGATCTTCACCATCGCCTGGGCCGAGAGCTTGCCGGGCGTCGGCTGCTCGCCGATGGTGCGGTAGTGCCCCAGCTCGAAGAAGGGCTTGTACTTGCCCGCGGCCTTGCGCATCAGCAATTCGAGGCTCGCGTCGGCGCCCTCGAACTGGTAGCCCAGCCTCTCCATCTCCTTCAGGCGCTTGACGACCTGCGCCACGACGGGTGAGTCCTTGGTGACGCTCGGGTCGAGCTTCTTCATCCGCTCGAGGATGACCGACCTGCCCCCGACCTCGCTCGCCAGGATGCGGCGCTCGTTGCCGACGGACTCCGGGGAAACGTGCTCGAAGGAGACGGAGGTCTTCAGGACGGCGTCGACGTGCATGCCCGCCTTGTGCGCGAAGGCGCGCAGGCCGACGTAGGGCATGCCCTCGTCCATGGTAACGTTGGCGATCTCGGCCACCCGCCTCGTGGCGTGCGAGAGCATGGCCATCGAATCGGGAAGGAGGCACTCGAGGCCCATCTTGAAGGTTACGTTCGCGGCGATGGTCGAGAGGTTGGCGTTGCCGCACCTCTCGCCGAAGCCCACCAGGGTTCCCTGGACGTGCAGGGCCCCCGCCTTGATCGCCGCGATGCTGTTCGCGACGGCGAGGCCCGAGTCGTTGTGCGCGTGGATGCCGACGCACGTGCCGGTCTCGGCGACGGCCCTCGCGGTCAGCTCGGCCACACGGTCGGGAAGGCTCCCGCCGTTCGTGTCGCAGAGGACGAGGCATTCGGCTCCCGCCCCGGCCGCCGCCTTCAGGGTCGCCATCGCGTAGCCCGCGTCCGCCGCGAAGCCGTCGAAGAAGTGCTCGGCGTCGTAGACGACTCGGCGGCCCGAGGCCCTAAGGAAGGCGACGGTGTCCTCGATCATCTTCAGGTTCTCTTCGAGAGTCGCCTTGAGGACTTCCTTGACGTGGAGGTCCCAGCTCTTGCCGAAGATCACGACAGTCTCGGTGCCCGCGTCGATGAGGCTTCGAAGCGCCTCGTCCTCCTCGCAAGGGGCGCCGCGCCGGCGCGTCGATCCGAAGGCCGCGAGGCGCGCGTTCTTGAGCTCGAGCTCGCGGGCTTCCTTGAAGAACTCGAGGTCCTTCGGGTTCGAGCCGGGGTTTCCGGCCTCGATGAGGTCGACGCCGAGCTCGTCGAGGCCGCGGACGATGGCGATCTTGTCCGCGACCGAGAAGCTGATGCCCTCTCCCTGCGCTCCGTCGCGCAGCGTGGAATCAAGAAACGCTATTCGCCCCATACTCCGCCTCCGTTTCCCCGGCCATGGAATTCATGGCCGCCAAATACGCCAGGACGCCCGCCTCGACGATATCCGTCGATAGGCCGCGCCCGTTGAATCTCCTGCCGCCCGAGGCGATGCGCACCCTCGCCTCTACCTGCGCGTCCCGGCCCTCGGTAACCGCGTCCACGGCGAAGCGCTCGAGGACGCCCTTCGAGCCGACGATGCGGTCGATGGCCTTGAAGACCGCGTCGACCGGCCCGTCGCCGACGGCGACGCGCTCGACCGATGCGCCGTCCGGCAGGGCGAGCTTGACCGCGCCCGTCGCGGCGATCCCCGTTCCGGAATTGACGACGAAGCGCTCGAGCCTGTAGGCCTCGGGCGCGCGCACCGTCTCGCCGAGGGCGAGAGCCTCGAGATCTCGGTCGGACACCGCGCCCTTGCGCTCGGCGAGCGCCTTGAATTCATCGTAAAGCCTCGCGACCGACTCGGGCCTGAGCTCGTAGCCCAAGGCGCCCAGGCGCTCCTCGAAGGCCTTGCGGCCCGACTTCCTGCCTAGGGCCGCCCGCGTCGGGGCGGCCGCCGCGACGCGTCCGACCGACTCGGGGCTAAGGAGCCCCTTCGCCTCGGATCCCGAGCTCGCCTCGCCCCGGTCCTCCCGCGCGAGGGCGTAGTCGCCGACCACGGCCTTGTTGGGCTGGGCTCGGAAGCCGGTGACCGCCTGCACGAGGCGCGAGCTCCCGTATAGGCGCGTCGTATCGACGCCCGTAAAGGCGCCGAGGATGTCGCCCCGCGTCGCGAGGGCCATCACCACTTCCTCGAGGGCCGCGTTGCCGGCGCGGTCTCCCAGGCCGTTGACGGCGCATTCGACCTGCCCCGCCCCCGCCCCGATCGCCGCCAGGCTGTTCGCCGTCGCGAGCCCGAGGTCGTCGTGGCAGTGGACCGAGAGCGTCGCGCGCGCGATGCCGGGCACGCCGGACGCGAGGCTACGTATCAGCGCGGCGAATTCCTCGGGAAGGGCCCGTCCCAAGGTGTCGGCGACGTTGACGATGAGCGCGCCCGCCGCGATGGCCGCCCCGAGGAGCTCGCGAAGGAAATCCGGATCGGCGCGGGTCGCGTCCGCGGCCGAGAACTCGACCTCGGGGCAAAGCGCGCGGGCCCGGGCGACGGCGCGGGCCGCCGCCGCGATCGCTCCCTCGGCCCCGACTCCGGCTCCCAGCTCGCGCTCGAGCCTCTCGGGCGAGGAGCCCAGCATGACGTGGAGCCGCGGGCGCTCCGCCCCTCGGACGGCTTCCCATGCGGCGTCGATCTCCCCGCCTACGGCGCGGGCAGCGGACGCGATCACGGGGCCGCGCACGAGGCGCGCGATCTCGCGGACCGCCGCGCGATCCTCGGGGCCGGCCGCGGGCCTTCCCGCCTCGATCACGTCGACGCCGAGGCGCGCCAGATGGCGGGCGACCTCGAGCTTCTCGTCGAGGCACATGCCGAAGCCCGGCGCCCTCCCGCCGTCGCGCAGCGTCGTATCGAGAATCGCTATCCTACGCGCCATGCGGCCCCCGGTAAACGGCATACGGCAAAGAGTCTCACCGCGGAGGATGCGGAGTACGCGGAGGGGGAAGGAGGAGAAGAAGGAGGGAGTATTTGATCGGCCCAGAGACCTATCAATTCTTCTATTATTCCTTTCTTCATCCCCTATCCCTTTTCATTCCCTCCGCGATCTCCGCGCCCTCCGCGGTAAATCCATATCGAGTTCTCCGCGCTCTAACGCTCGGCTAGCGCCTCGCTAGGCTCCGCTCCGCGTCCTCCGCGGTGAACACATATTGAGTCCTCCGCGGTCAACTCCTATCTATGCCTTCTCTTCGGTCGGCTTGGTCCAGGACATCATCTTCCGCAGCTCGGCGCCGACCTTCTCGGACTGGTGCTGGAGGTTGATCTCCCGCATGCGGTTGAAGTAAGGCCTATTGGCCTGGTTCTCGAGGATCCAGTTGCGGGCGAAGCTGCCGTCCTGGATCTCGCCCAAGACCTTCTTCATTTCCTTCTTGGTCTCCTCGGTGATGATGCGCTTGCCCACCGTGTAGTCGCCGTACTCGGCGGTGTCGGAGATCGAGTAGCGCATGAAGGAAATGCCCTTCTGGACGACGAGGTCGATTATGAGCTTCATCTCGTGGATGCACTCGAAGTAGGCCGACTCGGGCTGGTAGCCAGCCTCGACCAGGGTCTCGAAGCCGGCCTTCATGAGGGCGGTGACGCCGCCGCAGAGGACGGCCTGCTCGCCGAAGAGGTCGGTCTCGGTCTCTTCCTTGAACGTCGTCTCCAGGATGCCCGCGCGGCCGCCGCCGATGCCCGAGGCGTAGGCCAGGGCCTGCTTCTTCGCGTCGCCCGAGGGATCCTGGTAGACGGCGATGAGGTCGGGAACGCCCTTGCCCTCGAGGTACTGGCTGCGGACCGTGTGGCCCGGGCCCTTGGGCGCGATCATGACGACGTTGACCTCGGCGGGCGGGAGGATCTGCTTGAAGTGGATGTTGAAGCCGTGGGCGAAAGCGATGGTCTTCCCGGCCTTCAGGCCCGGCTCGACGCTTTCCTTATACAGCTTGGCCTGCTTCTCGTCGTTGATCAGGATCATGATGAAATCGGCCGCTGCCGCGGCGTCCTTCGCGGTCATGACCTTGAGGCCCTTGGACTCGGCTTCCTTCCAGCTCTTCGAGCCCTCGTACAGGCCGACTATGACCTTGAAGCCCGAATCCTTCAAATTGAGGGCGTGCGCATGGCCCTGGCTGCCGTAGCCGATGACGGCGATCGTCTTGCCGGCGAGCGCCTTGGGGTCGCAGTCCTTGTCGTAATACATGATCGCCACGATGCTATGCCTCCTCCCGAGCCCATGACGGGCGCAGGCGAAAAGGATTCCGCGGACGCTCTACGGACCGCGGTTCGTTCGCTGTCGTTATCGGCCGCCTTCGCGTCCCGCCCGAGGGGAGGCGAAGGCGGCTAAATAAGAGATAACAGGCGGCTTCCGCGCTCGAGCGCGGCTATGCCGGTCCGAGCCATCTCGCGAATGCCGAAGGGAGAGAGCAGCTCAATAAAGCCGTCGATCTTAGCCTGGTCGCCCGTGACTTCGACGGTCAGGCTCTCGTGCGAGACGTCGACGATTCGGGCTCGGAATATGCCGGCTATCTGGATGATCTCGGGCCTGGAGTCGCCGTTGGCCGATACCTTGATCAGCGCCAGCTCGCGATAGACCGAGTTCGAGGGATCGAGGAGGTGGACGGCCCCGACTTCGACCAGCTTTTCAAGCTGCTTCTGGATCTGCTCGATCGTCGCCTCGTCGCCGCGGACGACGATGGTCATGCGCGAGACTCCCGGATCTTGAGTCTCCCCGACTGTCAGGCTGTCGATGTTGTAGCCCCTGCGGCTGAAGAGACCCGATATACGCGACAGGACACCCGCGTGGTTCTGAACCAGTGCCGACAAGACGTATCGATCCATAGCCAGAGACCGTATCGTATAGTAAAACATTTGTAAAGAGAAGTGAGAAGGAAACGGCAACATTTGATCATCAAACTCTAAAATTCATAGAAATACAGGCCTATTTCTCCTAAGCATACTTAACGATACTCCGAATATTTGAGTAATTGACTAAAGTATATTTCATTATTTGAAACGCCATGAGGCTCTTATATAACCTGTGGTCTAGCCTTGATCTCAGCGCGCAGTTCTCCAAGATAAGCTCGATACTCGGAGCTTGCCCAGTCGGGATAGGTCCAGCCGAGGGCGCGGTACTCGCCGGATTCGTAGACCAGCGTCAGCTCGCCGAAGATGCCCTCGGCCAAGGGAAGGCGATGCGGCCTCTCCTTCGTGGTAGCGAGGACGAAGCGCGTAAGCGAGAGGAGGCCGGGATCGAGATTGAAGAGCCTGCCCCCGCCGGGCCGCGAAAAACGCAGCTCGATCTCGTTCGTCGCGGATTTAATAGAGGCTAAGGCCGAGGGATCCACGCTCCGTTCGAAGGAGGCGAAGCGGCGCGACGGCCGGCCTCCCATCTCCTCGTCGTAATAGGAGCTCCACGAGAAGGGAAGGCGCGGCCCAGGCTCGAAATCGCCGAAGCGGGAACGAAGCTCGCGCGCGAGGCTCTCCTCGTCGCCGCTCCCGGCCTCCGGAGAGATGAGGATGCCGATAAGCAGCCGCTCGGGCTCGAAGGCGCGTTGTCTGCCCATATGCTTGCCTTGGAGGCAATGTACACGATAGTCTTAATAATATGGAAGACTCGCAAAGTTTCGCCCAGCGGCTCGAGGCCTGCCTCGACGCTCGGCGCGAGAAGCTGGACAGGACCGATCTCGCCAAGCTGCGCGAATCCTTCAAGCTCTTCCAAGCGGCCTTCCAAGGCCTGAAGGCGGTGCTCTATAAGAAGGGCGTCCTCCACGACGATCCCTACAAGTACGACCTCAAGATATCCGAGGTCCAGAACCCGCCTGAAGGCCCCTTCTCCGAGTCGGAGAAGGTCGACCAGATCAGCCTGCGCGTCTCGCAGTTCGAATCCTACCTCGACTTCCTCAACAACTACTACCAGTTCTCCTGCGATTTCCTGACCATGGGCAGGATCAAGCGGCTGCTAGGGCTGGTGAAGTACTTCAACTTCCTCCAATTCACCGAGACGAGCACCCAGCCCAACACCCGCGCCCTCGCCGAGATCGCGGGCATGGTCAAGAAGGGATCGGACCAGCTCTCGTCCGGGCTCATCGGCGAGTCGGCGGGCCAGCTCGAGCGCGCGACGCGCGACATCCTGGCCGTCCTCAAGGAGCTCGCGGCCTACCATCGCGAGCGCTACAAGCTCCAGCTCAGGCAGATCGTGCTCGTCGGGCTGCCGATCGACGCCGACCTCGCCATAGGCAGGCGGGACGAGGCGATGCGCCTGATAAAGAGGAAGTTCGGCGAGATTTCGGGCGAGCTGGCCTTCTATCCCGAGCTCGTCGAGGAGGTGCTGAACGAAGACTTTTCCTCCGACGGTCCCGCCCTCCGGGAGGAGCTCCTGCGGAAGTTCGCCGTAGCCGAGGAGAAGAAGGCGGTCGAGTCGAAGGAGAAGTCCTACCGCGGCATCCTCATGGACGGGACGCGGGCCCTCTCCGGCGCCGCCTGGTCGATCGACGCGGCCGTCGCGAAGCTCGGCGAGGATTCGGTCCTGCTCCAGTCCCTCGACCAGGGACTGGGCGCGCGCATCCGCCGCGTCCTCAAGAGGATATTCTCTCCCGACGAGGGCATGCTCGAGTACGAGGTCGTCTTCGTCGACCAGGCTTCCGGCGCCCGGAGCGTCGAGAAGATGGACTTCAAGCGCTTCTCCGAGGACGCGGGCAAGAAGGCCCGCCTCCTCGCCTCGCTGTCCCAGCGGGGCGGCGCTTCGGTGAAGCGCCTCGAGGCGATGACCGAGGAGCAGGTCTACCAGTTCCTCCAGCGCAACGTCGAGGAGACCCAGCGCATCCACAAGGCGCTCGGCGCCCTCGAGGACTATTTCAAGGGCTCGCTTCCCCCGGCCCTGCGCGCGAGGATGAAGAGCGTGCGCGTCGAGATGACGACGATCAAGGGCGCCCTCATCAAGGCCAACCAGAAGAAGCACGAGTACGTCGCCCAACGCGAGGAATCCGAGCAGATGAAGCGGCTCGGCATAAAGGATGTCGGAGCTTAACGCGCTGACGCGCGTTGACTGATGGGAAGTGCTTGCAGGGGTCGCTTCTCGCGACCTGCGTATGAGGCTTCCGAGGAGAGTACATGAGATCGACCTTAAGAATAGCCGCCGCGATCGCGGTCCTCGCCTGCCTAGCCTTTCCCCTCGCCGCCGCGGAGGACGAGGAGGAATTCGTCGTCGCGTTCAACGCGCTGGACGTGCAATTCGATCCCCACCACGCCATCTATTCCTCGGAGGCCCAGATCTTCACGGCCATCTACGAGGGACTGTTCAGCTACGATCCCGAGTCGACCAATCCCGTCAAGGCCGCCTGCCGCTCGTACAAGATCTCCCAGGACGGCCTGACCTATACCTTCTACATCCGCGACGAGGCCCGCTGGTCGGACGGCTCGCCCCTCCTGGCGCGCCACTTCCGCGACGCCTGGCTGCGCGCCCTCGATCCGAGGACCAAGGCGGACTACGTCGAGTTCTACGATATCATCGAGGGCGCGCACGCTTTCAGGACGGGCCGGTCGAAGGATCCCTCCTCGGTCGGCATCGCGGTCATCGACGAGCGCATACTCCAGGTGAAGCTCCGCTACCGAGCCGACTACTTCACGCGCCTCTTATGCCATCACTCGTTCTCCCCGATCCATCCCTCGATGCTCGAGGCCAAGGACTGGCGGAAGGCCATCCCCTATCCCGTCAACGGCCCCTACCGCTTCGCGTCCTTCAAGGACGAGCTCGTCCTCGAGCGCAGCTCGGCCTATTGGGACGCCGCCGCCGTCGCGATACCGCGCGTCCGCGCGATCTTCACCGACGACGACAAGGCCGCATCCATGCGCTTCGACGACGGGGAGATCCACTGGCTCGCGGGACCGACCGACTTCGACGTCCTGCTCTCGCGCAGCGCGATCCAGTGGGGACTGATGTTCGGCACCCATTACTGGTTCTTCGACTGCGGCGCCGGGCCCTTCAAGGACCGCGACGTGCGCGCCTCCCTGGCCCTCCTCATTCCCATGGACGAGCTGCGGTCGAAGGACCTGTATATCTCGCCGGCCCAGACCCTCGTCTTGCCGCATTCGGGCTATCGCGACGCGATAGGGATCGCAGGCCGCGACGCCGAAGAGGCGAAGCGCCTCTTGAAGAAGGCCGGGCACGAGGACGGCTCCGGGCTTCCCGCGATCAGCATACTTATCGCCCAGGAAAGCGAGGACGGAGCGCGGATCGCCGGGCTCCTGAAAAGCTCCTGGGAAGTCCTGCCCGGCCTCAAGGTGGAGGTAAAGGCGGTACCGGCCTCGCGGTACTTCGACTATGTCCGCTCAGGCCCCGACGAGGGAGGATGGACGATCGCGTCGATGAGCTGGATAGGCGACTTCGCCGATCCCCTAGCCTTCCTTCAGATGTGGGGCTCGGACTCGAGCCTGAACGACGCCCGCTACGCGGACGAGGAATACGACCGGCTCCTCGCGGAGGCCGCCCAGAAGGCGGGCGAGGAGAGGCTCAAGGTGCTGGCCGAGGCCGAGACCCGCCTCCTGTCGGGAGCCGCGGTGCTGCCTATCCACTACAGCCTCTCGGCTAGCGTCATCGATACGGATTACATCGACGGCTGGTACGCGAACATACTCGACGTGCATCCGTTTAAGTATCTTTCGTTCGGGACGCGCAGCGTCCGATCGAACGTAGCCGCGGCGCGCACGCGCGCGGCATTATAGGCGAGCGCTAAAAGGCGATAGAGCCTTCTCAACGCTCGCCGGGAGATGTTGCCATGCGCAAATTCCTCGCTAACATCCTGTTTCTTTTCCTGGGCCTGCCCCTGGCCCTCTCGGCCTTGATGCTCCTGTCGGCGCGGCCCTGGGCCCTCGACCGGGACACCTACAAGAGATTCATCCTCGACGACCGCCTCTACGCCGTGATGCAGGCGCCTGAAGCGGCGGCCCGGGCGCCCGAGACCATCAGCCTGGGCGGCGTTTCCATGGACGGGAAGGCCTTGGTCGCCGCCGTCCAGAAGAACCTTCCCGTCGCCGCGGTAAAGGCCGCGGGAGAGAGCGCCATCGACTCGATCATGGACGGCGCGCTCTCCGCCTCCGCGGACTCGGCCTCGATAGACTTCAAGGGATTGAAGGCCGCGCTGAAGGGCGCGAGCCCGGCCGTCGCCCGCGACTACGTGGCCGCCATACCCGTCGAGAGCCGTCCCCCGAGCGCGGTCGACCTGAGCTATCGGCCCGCCGCGGTCGGACAGAAGACAGCCTCGGAGGCTCTGTCAAAGACGCTCAATGCCGCCCTCGACCAGGCTATCCCGGATACGGCCGCCCTGGAGCTTCCCGAGGCGCGCAGTCCCAGGATCGGCCTGAGCGCGGGAGCGCAGACGCTATCGCAGGCCCTCCTCAACCGGACCAGCATCGTCACCGCGGTCTTCTCCGGCATCCTCCTCCTGGGCCTGGGCGCCCTCGGCGGCTCAAGATGGGGGGCTCGCCTCTCCCGCGCGGGCAAGTACATCCTCATCCCCTCGGCCTTCGTCCTCGGCATCGGCGCGGTGATAGCGATCCCCGGCGGGCTCATCCTCCAGAACCTCCTGCCCAAGGAGGCCTTGGACATCTTCAAGGGCGATGAGGGGGCCCAGCTGCGAGCCTACCTCTCGAGCTGCCTCGGGCCGATCGCGAAGAGCTTCTTCATCACCGGACTCGTGGGCGCGAGCCTCGGAGGCCTCCTCGTCTCGATGAGGAGGATCGCGGAGCCCAAGGAAATCGAGTAAGGGTGGGCATCGATCTCGCGGACGGGCCGATGGGCGAGGCGGCGAGCCTCCTAGGGAACCTCGGTTTTCCCCAGCTCAGCGTCCACCATCCCTTCAACCACTTCGACTTCGAGAAGCCGGGGCGGAGGATCCTGGTCATCGGGCCCATGGGCTCGGGCAAGACCGAGTTCTCCGCCAGGCTGTGGCGCGACAGCTTGGTCGCGAGATCCAAATCGGGTAGGGCCGCCGCGGCCACGACGACCGACGGAGCCGACCGACGCGACATCTTCGTCGTGCGCTCGAGCCTCGACTCCTCGCGCTTCCCTGACTACCCCGCCGACGCCCTCGCCTACCGCGGAGGCTACGAGAGATGCGGCGACCGGATCGGCCCGGCGAGGGACTCCTTCGCCCTCGAGAACCTCCTCGCCGAGAATCCGAGCTCGGGCACCTGGATAGTCGACGAGGCCTCCTTCTTCGACGAGCGGCTGGCCTACCTCATCCGCGACGAGTCGCTGAGGCGCGGCCTCGTCTTCGTCTGCCCGACCCTGGTGCTCAACTTCCGGCGGGAGATATTCAACCAGACCGCGCGCCTGCTTTTGGAAATAGCGACCGATGTCTTCCCACTAACCGCCTACTGCGAGCACCGCGAGTGCCTCGCCGCCTCGCTCTATACCTACCGCTATTATCTCGTCGACGGTATCGAATGCCCGGCGCCCTACTTCGACCCCCTCATCATCATCGGGGGCGACCGCACCAAGGAGGACGGCCGCGAGCCGAACTACTGCACGAGGTGCGACGCGCATCACTACCTGTCGGGCAAGGAATATACCTTCTTCACGCTGAAGCCCTTAGGCGAGGCGGCCGCTCGGGGAGACTCGAGGCCGCTCTTCGCCGAGCTCGCGGCCGTCTCAGGCGGCAGTCCCGAATCGCGCCTGGCCTCGAGCCTGCGCGCCCGCTGCGAGCAGTCCGAGGACGCAAGCCCCCAGACGCTGGAGACCCTTAGGCTTCCCTGCCTGGCCGAGCGCGCGCTCGCCTATCTCTACGCCGAGCAGAATCTCCTGTCGGCCGAGCTCCTGCGTAAGATCGTCGCCGACCTCGGCCTCGACCGCGAGTACCTCGCGAAGAGGCTGAGCGACAACAGGCGGCCGATCGAACTGTAAGCCTGAACCGCGTCAGGCAGGCTCGGAGGGTATCTTGATCGTGAACGCGGCGCCGCGCTCGCGGGCCGGGGCCGCCTCGATCGTCCAGCCGTGCGTCTCGACGACGGTTTTAGCGATGGAGAGTCCGAGGCCCATGCCCTCCTCCCTCCTCGAGGTCGATCCGCGATAAAAAGGCTCGAAGATGCGGGGGAGGTCCTCGCTCGAGATCCCCGGACCGTCGTCGGAAACCGTTACGAAGTATGCGTTTCCCTCCATGCGGGCAGCGAGCCCTATCTTTCCGCCCTCGGGCGTATAGCGGAGGGCGTTGTTGACGAGGTTCTCGAGGACGCGCGAGATGAGGCGCTCGTCCATGCGGACCGGGGCCGGCCGCGGGAGCTCGATCTCCCAGCGCAGCTCGCGGCCCAGGAGCGCGGCGTCAGCGACCGTGCTCTTGGCGAAGGCCGTCAGGAAAGGGCCCAGGTCGACGCTATGAAGGCCGCGGCTCCACTCGCCCGTGTCGACGCGCACGAAGTCGATGAGGTCGTCGATCATGCCCTCGAGCTGGTCTGCCTTCGCCTGTATGATGCCGAGGTACGAGCGGGCCGCGGGCCCGGGCTCGCGAAGGTCCTCCTCGAGAGCCTCGGCATAGCCTTTTACGAGGGCGAGCGGCGTCTTAAGGTCGTGCGATATTCCCATGATAAAGCGCGCGCGCCTCGCGTTGTCGTCCTTGATCTCCTCGCGGAGCAGGTTAAGCGATCGAGATAGCGAGGCTATCTCGTTGCTCCCCTCGACCGCGATCGGGACATCGAGCTCTCCCGCGGCGACTCGCCTGGTCGCGGACTCGAGCGCAAGGACGGAGCGCGTGATAGAGCGGAGCATAATGACGCTCATGACGGCCGCGAAGGCGAGGATCGAGGCGAGCGCTACGATCCCTATCCTGACCGCGTCCTCTAGCGCCTTGGAGGACATGAAAAACGAGCGGGGCGCGAGCGCGACGGCCGTATAGCCGGAGGGGAGAGGGGGCGCGAATCCGAAGCCCAGCATCTGCCCCCTCAGATCGCCGCGGGCGAAGGCCAAGAGCGAATCGGCGAAGCCGGCGCCGGCCGGAATCCCTTCGATGGACGACCACGAGACCTTCCCGTCGGGGCCGCATATCGCCATGTCGATGCCCTCGGGCCTCTCGGCGAGGATCCGCGCGACCGCCGCGTCGGCGTCCGGAGCGGCGCCTTCCAGCCTCATCTCCTCGAACCTCCTCGCTTCGCGAGTCCTGAAAGACATCTTCTCGATCACGAGGAAGAGGGAGATTACGATAACGGGCATCAGGAGGATGCCCGTTATCATGATGAAGGACTGCGTCTTGATCCTCATGCGCCGACCCCGTTCGCCGCGCCGCCTTCGACGGATCCGCCCCTCCCGGACGAATTGAAGCGATAGCCCCTCCCGTATACCGTCTCGATGTAGGCGGGATCGGCCGGATCCGCTTCGATCTTCCTGCGGAGCCTCTGGACGTAGACCGCGACCGCGGTCAGGTCTCCGTACTCGCGCTTCCAAACCGCGTCGTAGATGGCCTGGGGCGTCTGCGGACAGTCCGCATGCGTCGCGAGGAAGGCGAGGAGGTTGAATTCCTTAACGGACAGCTGGATCGCCTGCCCCTCCTTCCGGAGCTCGAAGGCCGATCGGTCGAGGATGAAGGGGCCGAAGGCTACGAGGTCGCCCGGGTAGTCCGCGGAAGAGCTCCCGCGAGCGCGGCGCAGCAGGGCCCGAGCGCGGGCGACGAGCACCTTCGGCGAGAAGGGCTTGGTCATGTACTCGTCCGCTCCCAGGCCGAGGCCCGCGACGAGGTCCTCGTCGGCCCCGCGAGCCGAGACTATGAGCACGGGGCAGTCGGTTCCCTTCCTCGCCTCGGCGAGGAACTCTAGTCCGTCCATGCCCGGGAGGTTGATATCGAGGACGATCAGGTCGAAGGCGGCCTCCTTGAGGAGGACGAGCGCTCCTTCCGCGGTGTCGCGGGCCGAGACGCTCATTCCGTCCTTCTCGAGAAAGAGCGCGATGAGATCCGCCATCTCTTTGACGTCTTCGACGACCAGGACCCTCGCTTGCATCCGCTATCCGTCCTTCACGTCGATTATATGCGCGGCGCCCGGCCGTAGCCAATGACGGCGAGGCCGCGCCGGAGCGATTATAACAAGCTTTCATCTCGTGTTTATGCCCTGTTTATATATGAAGCCGCCGAAAAACGGCATCATACGCTCGTCGCCGAGGGCGCGCGACGCCGCGGGCATTCCCGGCGGCCTGAGCCCGTACGGCATCATCCGCTCGCGGCCCGTATGCGAGCGAGGAGAAACGAACGATGATTTCGTCAAGAACGGCGCGGGCCGCGGTCTTCATCGCCGCGGCCATGGCATCAATCCCTATCTTCGCGCAGAGGACGATCGGCGTGGATGAGGCGGTCGCCGCCGCTCTCGCCAGCGACGAGTCCCTAAAGCAGGCTAAAATCGCCCTCGAAGCCAAGAAGCGCGCCGTCGATCTCGGCTGGAGCGACTTCCTTCCTTCGGTGAGCGCGAGCGCGGGACTCTCTTCCAGCGATACGCTGCCGGACGCATCGCCCGCCGACGGCGTAAAGGCCCTAGGCAGCATGTCGGCGTCGCTCTCGCTCTCGCCCTCGCTCGGCGACTCGCGGAGGGTCGATCGAATCGCCTACGAGCGACAGCTCATCTCGTACGAGTCCGTCCGGAGGAAAGTCGAGCTCTCGGCCCGCAAGGCGGTCTACGCGATACTCCTCGACGAGGAGAAGCTCAAGGACGCGCGCTCGAGCGTCGAGCGCGCAAGGGAGAGCTACGCCCAGACCGAGGCCAAGTACAATGCCGGCCTCGCGCCCGAGCTCGATCTGCTTACGGCGAAGGTTAGCCTCGAGACGCTGAAGCCGACCGTGGAAACCTACGAGACCGCGCTCGCTTCCGACATGGACGACCTGCGCGGCCTCATGGGCCTTTCATCCGACGAGGCGATAGAAGCGAAGGGCTCGCTCGAGGTCCCCGACTCGGCTATCGATTTCCTTCTGGCCGCGGCCGCGAAAGCGCGCGACAAGAACCCGTCGATCGCCTCCGCGAAGAAGGCCCTGGAGAGCGCCGAGGCCGCGCGGAACGAGGTAAAGAGCTCGAAGTACCTGCCCTCGCTCGGCCTCAGCCTAAGCGTATCGCCGTCCCAGTCGCTTAAAAGCGGCTCGGAGCTCAGTACGAGCCTCAGCGCGAGCGCGATGCTCAGCTATCCCATCGGCAACCTCTTGCCGGGGTCGTCGGCGCGCCAGGCGGTCGACTCCGCGCAGGACGCGGTGGATACGGCTTTCAGCGCTCTCCGCTCCGCCCAGGAATCCTCGGCCCGCGCGATGAAGGCCGCCGAGCGGAGCGTCGCGAGCTGCAGGAAGTCCCTTGCCGCCCTCGAGCTGAACGTCGATCTCGCCGAGCGCGCCTACGAGGCGACCAATGCGGCGTACGAGAAAGGATTCGCGACGCTTGCCGCGCTGCAGAGCGCGGCGAGGAGCCTCGAGTCGGCCAAGCTCAGCGCGCTCGCGAAGTCATACGATCTCATCGCGGCCGTCCTCGATCTCGAGTCAGAGGCGGGACTGCCCTTCGATTACATCTGGAGGTCCTCGAAATGAAGAAGAGAGGTCTCGCTACCCTATCCATACTCGGAGCGGTAGCGCTTTGCGTGGCGATCATCGCCGTATCCGCCCAGCGGCCCGCGCCGGGCGCCGCAAGCCCCGTTTCGGGCGACGGCGCGAGCCCAAGCGCCGGTTCCGGCGGCGCCCCGCCTTCCGGAGCGAAGCCAGAGTCCGGCAAGAAGGGATTCCCCGGCGGCGCGATGCCCGGCTTCGGCGCGTCGACGACGACCGTGAAGTCCGTCCGCGCCAAAGCCGCCGAAGCCAAGACGCTCAGGCCGTATCTCGACCAGGGCGGCGACGTCGAAGCCTCGGCTACGGTATCCGTCTACCCCGAGATCGGGGGCAGGCTCGCCGAAGTCTCGGTCTCGGCGGGAGACTCGGTCCGCAAGGGATCGCGCATCGCGAGCATCGACCCGTCCAAGCCGGGCTCCAGCTACGCTCTCAGCGAGCTCGAGTCGCCCATCGCCGGGACGGTCACCGCGGTGTTCGCCAATCCGGGCGAGACGGTCTCCTCCGGCACGGCGATCGCGAAGATCGGCAATATCGATGACCTCGAGATATCGGTCAACCTTCCCGAACGCGACTCGGCCAAGGTCAAGAAGGGCATGGCCGCGCGTATCTCGCTCGAAGCGCTGCCCGACGAGAGCCTTGCCGGCACCGTCGCGCGCGTCAGCCCCGTGCTCGACGCCGTAAGCAGAAGCCGCGAGGTCACCATCAAGCTCGACTCGCGGGACGAAAGGGTCGCCGCCGGCATGTACGCCAGCGTAAGGATCTTCACGGCCCCGCTGTCCGGGCGGATCGTCGTTCCGGCCGGCGCCGTCGTGACCCGCGACGACCGGACCTTCGTCTACGTCGTCGCCGACGAGTCGGGCAAGAAGGCCGTCCGCACGCGGACCGTCAAGGTCGGCGCGGCCGTCGACTCGGAGATCGAGATCAAGGAGGGCCTCGCCGCCGGGGACGTCGTCGTCTACGAGGGACAGGACCTCCTGTCGGAAGGCGCCGAGGTGAGCGTCATCGCCGAGGCCGCGAGATGACGCTCTCGCAACGCGTCGTAAATAGGCCGGTCCTCATACTGGTCCTCTTCGCCCTCGCGATCATTGTGGCGATCTACTCGATTCCCTCGATCCCGCTCGCCCTCATGCCGTCTAGCGATATGCCGCGCATGATGGTCACGACCTCCTACGTAGGCGCCGCCCCCGAGACCGTCGAGAAGACGGTCACCAAGGTCCTCGAGTCGAGCCTCTGCAACGTCCAAGGGCTCAAGAGCATGACGTCCACCTCGTCCGACGGCTTTTCCATGATCAGCCTCGAGTTCGACTACGGCAAGGACATGGACAAGGCCTCGAACGATATCCGGGACAAGATCGAGCGCATCTCCGGCAGCCTCCCGGACGACGCGTCGTCGCCGACCATCATGAAGATGGACGCGAACTCGCAACCCGTCATCCGCGTCGCCATTCGGGGCAGCCGGAGCTCGGAGGAGCTTAAACGGCTCGCCGAGGACACTATATCGCCGAAGTTCGAGCAGACCGAGGGAGTCTCTTCCGTGTCGGTCCTGGGAGGCAAGGCCAGCGTGGTCCGCGTAGACGTCTCCCAGAACCGCCTCGAGGCCTACGGCATAACGATAACCGCGATCACGGGCGCGCTCGCGACCCAGAACGTCGAACTCGGGGCCGGCAAGATCGCCGACCTCAACACAGAGTACTCGATCCGGATCACCGGAGCCTTCTCGGACGTCGACAAGGACATAGCCAACGCCCTCGTCGCCACGAGAAACGGAGTCCCCATCAGGCTAAAGGACATCGCGACCGTCTATCAGGGCAACACGGACGCCGATACATCGGTCTACATCAACGGCGAGCCGGGCATCTATATCTCCGTAATGAAGCAATCCGACAAGAACACTGTCACCGTCTGCAACGGCATCTATGCCGCGATGGAGAAGCTCAAGGCGACCATGCCCTCCGACATCCGGCTCGTGGTCGTCGACGACAGCTCCGTCCAGATCAGGACGACGATCACCGACCTCATCAAGGCCATCGCGGAGGGCGCGGTCCTCACCATGCTCTTCGTCTTCGTGTTCCTGCGCAGCTGGAAAACCACGATAATCATCGGGCTCGCGATCCCGATCTGCGTGTCCGTCACGCTGCTCTCGATGTATTTCATGGGATTCACCCTTAACATGATGACGATGACGGGCCTCCTTATCAGCATCGGAAGCATCGTCGACAGCTCCATCGTCATCCTCGACAATACCTTCAAGTACCGGGAGCGCGGAGCCAAGCCTACGGTCGCGGCCGTACTCGGCAGCCAGGAGATGATGGTCGCCATCACCGCTGGCATCCTCGCCTCGATGTCGGTATTCCTCCCTATCGTCATCTTCGCGAACAAGCTGGGCATGCTCGGCATCATGTTCAAGGATATGATCTTTACGATCATCATATCCCACATCGTGAGCTGGATCGTCGCCGTATTCCTCGTGCCGGTCCTGGCGAGCAAGTATCTGCCGCTGACGACGCGCGAGGAAAAGCCCCTCAAGCGGCGTGTCGCCGTCGCGATGGATAGGGCCATCGCGAAAGCCATCGACGGCCTCATCGCGGCCTACAAGAAGGCCCTGGCGGCCTGCCTCAAGCATCGCCTCGCCACCATCGGCGCGGTCGCCGTCGCCCTCGCCGCCTCTCTCCTCTACTTCCTGCCCCGATTGACGATCGTATTCTCCCCGCCGATGTCCCAGAATTCGGTCACGCTCTCGATAACCATGCCCCTCGGCACCGAGTTCTCGACGACCGAGAAGGTCGTCAAGGAATTCGCCGCGATCGCCCAGGAAGAGCTCGTCGGCATGAAGAACGTCATAGCGACCACGGGCTCGTCGGGCGGCTTCTCGATGAGCTCGTCGAGCAACTCGGGATCGCTCACGATGAGCCTGCCCGACGACGCGTCGGACGGAGACGGCTCGGCGGCGGTACAGTCGAAGCTCCGCGCGCACTTCAAGGAATATCCCTCGGCCGAGTTCGCCTTCTCTCAGGGCTTCAGGATGGGCACGCGCGGCGACATTGAGATACGGATCACGTCGACGAACTACGCGGCCATGGGAAAGACGGCGAAGGAAATCATGGCCCTTCTCAAGTCCGACGTGCCCGAGGTCCTCGAGCCCGAGAACGACTTCGCGGACGGGCTGCCGCAGGTAGACGTCGAGATCGACCGCGAGCGGGCCGCGCAATTCGGCATCTCGGCGCAGGCCATCGCCTCGGAGATACGAGGCGCGGTCAAGGGCAATACCGCGACGGTCTACCGCGAGGGCGGTACCGAGTACGACGTGATCGTACGTCTCCAAGGCTCGGACCGCGAGGACGCATCGGACCTCGACCGCATCTTCGTGCTCAGCTCGTCCGGCGCGAGGATTCCGCTCTCGAGCATCGCGTCCGTCAAGAAGGGGCTTGGCCCCGTCTCGATAAATCGCACGAGCCAGGCTCGGACGATCACCATCTCGGCGAACCTCGCCGCGGGCAACCAGGCCAACGTGGTCGAGGACAAGATCAAGGGACTCGTCGCGACGAAGATGACCGTGCCGAGCGACGTCTACCTCGCCTACCAAGGCTCCTGGAGCGAAATCCAGGAGACGGGCGGCTCCTTCATGATCATAATCGTCCTGGCCGTACTCCTCGTGTTCTGCGTCATGGCCGGGCAGTACGAGTCCTTCAAGGACCCGGTCATCAACCTCTTCACCATACCCCTCATGCTGATCGGCGTCCTGGTCGCCTACGCGCTGATGGGCCAGGACCTGAGCATGTTCACTCTGGTGGGCATCGTCATGCTCACGGGCATCGTAGTCAACAACGGCATCCTCCTCGTCGACTATACGAACCTCCTGCGCGGCCGGGGCGCGGGCCTCATGGAGGCCTGCCTCGAGGCCGGGGCGAGCCGCTTCAGGCCGGTCATCACGACCGCGGGATCGACCGTGGCGGGCGTCATACCGCTCGCGTTCTTCGCTTCATCGAGCTCGAGCATGACGCAGCCCATCGGACTCGCGGTCGTCGGGGGGCTCACGAGCGCGACCTTCATCACGCTCCTCCTCATCCCGGTCATCTACTACCTGCTCAACAAGCGGCAGGCCGCGAAGGAAGGCACTCTATGAAACGGCTCGAGATAATAGCCAATCAATCCGTCCGCGATGAGCTCGAGGACGAGCTCGAGTCGGCGGTACCGGGCATAGAGTACACGCTATTGCCGATCGCGCACGGCAAGGGCGGCCGCAAGCGAAAGCTCGGCACGCGCATCTGGCCCGAGACGAACTTCCTCCTCTTCAGCTACCTGCGCGACTCGGACGCGCTCAAGGCCGCGGACGCCGTGCGTTCGGTCGTCGGCCGCTACCCCGCGGAGGGGATATGCGCCGCTCTTTCCGAGGCCGAGATGATCGTGCAGTCGGCTGCGCGGCAGCAGGCGCCCGCCTAACGCGACAGCTCGGCCGCGGCCGCGGCGAGGAAGGACTCGAGGGCGCCTGAGTCCGCGAAGACCGCGCGGAACGAGGCAGCTCCCCCGCCGCCTCGGCCGCCCGAGACGGCTAGGGCGGCCTTGAGCCGCCGCCCTAGGTCGGGGCCGCCGGCGGGAACGATGGCCTGGACGGTCAGGTCGGGCAGCGAGGCGAGGACGGCGCAGAGGCCTGCGCCGGCGAAGGCCTTCGCGGTCTCCATAAGCGAGTCGGCGCCGCGGTCGGCGTAGCGCCGGACGGCGAGAGGCGGCCCCTTGCCCCTCGCGGCGGCCTCGAGGGCCGCCGAGGCCGCTTCGGCCTCGTCATCGCGGCGACGCGCTGCCGCGAGGGAGGCCTCGGCCGCCGATCGGCGCGAGCTTTCGCGCGCTACGGCATCGGCCAGGCCGGCCTCGGAAGTCCCCAGCCTCCGAGCCGACTCGCGCGCGATGCGCGACACCGAGCGGTAATCGGCGGCCGCCCTCCCCCCCGCGAGGAAGCGGACGCGGGTCATGCCTTTATATCGCTCGGAACCGAGAATGCGGACGGCGCGCAGCTCGAGCGTAGACTGAAGGTGAAGGCCGCAGCAGGGTGTGAAGTCGACGCCCTCGATCTCGACGACGCTAATCTCCTCCCCTCCCTCGGGCGCGGGCCTTCGGAGAGGGAAGGACGAGATATCCTCGGGCGGGCAGGGATGCGTCCGTATCGGAAGATCGGCGGCGACGAGGGCCTCGACCTCGTCCTCGAGCTCGTCGAGCTCGGCCTGGCTGATCGAGCTCGCGTCCAAGTCGACGAGGGAGAGCGCGGGGCCGAAATGGACCGATACCGCCCGGGCTCCGAGGAGCCTCTGCGCCG
>Ga0075317_1000017_pt1 | contig 20062 bp, 20 predicted proteins | sample MayberryNE_TuleB_FD_120068 | JGI IMG/M metagenome (GOLD analysis project Ga0075317, IMG submission 120068) | Natural and restored wetland microbial communities from the San Francisco Bay, California, USA, that impact long-term carbon... | ecosystem: Environmental > Terrestrial > Soil > Wetlands ... | reverse complement strand
TCGGCGTTATGAGCGGCAAGGGCGGGGTCGGCAAGTCGACCGTGGCCGTCCTCCTGGCCCAGGCCCTGACCGCCAAGGGCCGCAAGGTCGGCGTCCTCGACGCGGACATCACGGGTCCCAGCCTTCCCAGGCTCCTTGGCGTCGATTCCTTCAGGGCCGAGTCCGACGGCGAGAAGCTCCTGCCCATCGTCAACGAGGAAGGCATCAAGGTCCTGTCGATCAATCTCTTCCACGAGGACGAGTCGGCGCCCGTGATCTGGCGAGGGCCCCTCCTCGGGAAGGCGATCGAGCAGTTCTGGACCGACTCGAACTGGGGCGAGCTCGACTTCCTCATCGTCGACTTCCCTCCCGGGACCTCCGACGTCGCGCTGACCGCCTTCCAGACCATCCCCTTCGCCGGGGTCGTTGTCGTGGCGACGCCCCAGGACTACGTCTCGATGATCGTCCGCAAGTCGGTGCGCATGGCCGAGATGCTGAAGACCCCCGTCCTCGGGGTGGTCGAGAACATGCGCACCCTGATCTGCCCGAAGTGCGGCGAGGAGATCCAGCTCTTCGACGACGGCAACGCGCGGAGCGCGAAAAGCCTCGAGCTGCCCCTGATCGCGTCCCTGCCCTGGAGGCGCGAGGTGGCCCAGGCGAAGTCCCTGCGCTGGTCCGAGCTGCCCGAGGACGTGCGCAAGGACGCGGCCAAGATCGCCTTCGTGGCCGACCGCGTCGAAGCTCCGGCTTCCGGCGGAGCCTAGGCCTTGAGCCGCCCGCCGAGCGAGCGCCGCCTTGGCGCGCCGATCCCCTCGAGGATCTACAAGCCCGCGGGTATACCGGCGCGCTTGATCGAGGAAGTGGTCCTCGGCTTCGACGAGGCCGAAGCCCTGCGCCTGGCCGACCTCGAGGGCCTCTATCAGGAGGCCGCGGCGAGGTCCATGGGCGTGTCGCGGCAGACCTTCGGCCGCATCGTCGAGCTCGCGAGGAAGAAGGTCGCGGACGCGATATTGAACGGCAAGGCCCTTCGCATAGACGGAGGGGAATGCAGGATCGATACAGGCAAGGAGAGAAGCATGAAGATAGCGGTTCCGTCGATGAACGGGCGGGTGGACGAGCATTTCGGGCACTGCAAGGAATTCCTCGTGTTCAAGACCGAGGGAAGCAAAATCGTCGAGGAGAGCGTCATTCCCTCGCTCGAGGGCTGCGGCTGCAAGTCGGGCGTGGCGGCCGACCTCGCGCGCGCGGGCGTCACTAACCTCGTCGCGGGCAACATGGGCGAGGGCGCCGTACGCGTCCTGGCCTCGCACGGCATCGCGGTCGCCCGCGGCGCTTCCGGCGACGCCAAGGCCGCGGCCCAGGCCTTTCTCGAGGGAGCGCTGAAGGATTCCGGCGTCGGATGCGCCGGGCACGGCGACGAGTGCTCGCACTAGAACGGAGCGCGTTTGCGGCCGATCGATGATGCCCGGCCCGGATGTTCGGCCTTAGCGGCCTCTCATCCGAGCAGGGGCGCTTGCCTTCGGGCACCTTCTCTAGTACATTGCAAGTCATTCGCAAATGCGAAAGATTCGCAATTCTATTGGAGGAAGACCTCATGAAAAGACCTATCATGATAGTCGCGGCGCTTATAGCCGCGCTCGCAATCCCTATCGCAGCGGAAGCTCCCAAGGCGGTCGTCGTCAGCATCCTGCCGCAGAAGTACTTCGTCGACCGTATTAGCGGCGGCGCATTCAAGGCGACGGTCCTGGTCGGCTCCGGCCAGAGTCCCCACTCCTACGAGCCGACGCCCCGCCAGATGGCCGAGCTCGCGAAGTCCGCGGCTTGGTTTACGATCGGGGTCGACTTCGAGAATGCCCTTAAGCCCAAGGTCGCCTCTCTTTATCCGAAGCTCGCCCTTGTCGACACGACGGTCGGCATCGAATACCGCTCCCTCGAGGCGCATAATCACGAGGGTGAGGAAGAGCGCGACGAGGGCGATGAGGAGGGCGGCCTAGACCCCCATGTTTGGCTGGGAAGGCAGGCAACGAAGGCAATGGCCGCGGCAATTAGGGACGCGTTATCCGAACTCGATCCCGCGTCGCGCTCGGCATACGCGAAGAACTGCGAGGCCTTCATCCGCGAGGTCGACTCGGTCTTCGACGATCTGGCTAAGGAGCTTCTGCCGCTGAAGGGCAAGCCGGTTTTCGTCTATCACCCCGCCTTCGGCTATTTCCTGGACGAGTTCGGCATCGAGCAGGAAGCCGTCGAGCTGGGCGGCAAGGAGCCCACGCAGAAGGACCTAGCCGATTTGATCGCGGAAGCCAAGGCGGACGGGGCGAAGGTCGTCTTCGTCCAGGCGCAGTTCCCCGCGAGCGCGGCGAAGTCCGTCGCCAAGGCGATAGGCGGCGTTGTCGTGTCCATCGACCCCCTGGCTTCGGATTGGCTTCCCAACCTGAGGCGCATGGGAGCGGCGCTGAAGAAGGCGGCGCGCTAGGGCGCCTTATGCGCTATGATCGGGCTATGACGCATGCCGAGGTCGGGCCTAGGCCCGTAGCCCTCCGCTTCGACGGAGTCTCCTTCTCGTACGGCGAGACGCTCGTGCTGGATAGGGCGCGTTTCCACCTGCACGAGGGCGAGTTCGCCGCCTTAGTCGGCCCGAACGGCGCCGGCAAGACTACGGTCCTCAGGCTGCTCTTGGGATTGGCTCGGCCTAGCTCGGGCAAGGTTACTATCTTCGGCCTCGATCCCGGCGAGGCGCGGTCCCAGGTCGGCTATGTCCCCCAGGCCGCGAGCTTCGACGCGGCCTTTCCCATCTCGGTCAAGCAGGTAGTGCGCATGGGCACTCTCGGAGGCGGCGCGAGGCGCTATACGCCGGAGGACGAACGCGCCGCCCGCCGCGCCCTCGAGGCGGCCGACGTGGCCGACCTCGCCGACCGGCATTACGCCGCGCTCTCGGGAGGGCAGAGGAGGCGCGTCCTCGTCGCCCGCGCCCTCGCCGCGGAGCCCAGGCTCCTCCTCCTCGACGAGCCGACGGCGAACATGGACTCGGAGAGCGAGGCGAGGCTCTTCTCGGTCCTGGGCTCGCTGAAGGGGAAGGCGACGATCCTCATCGTCACCCACGATACCGGCTTCGTCTCCTCGCTGACCGATTCGGTCTTCTGCGTCGGCGACCGCGGCGCGGGCAGGAGCATCGTCAGGCACGGATCGGCGCCCGCCGACCACGTCGCCGGAGCGCTCTACGGGGGCTCGGCCCTCCAGGTCCTCCACGATACCGAGCTTCCCGAGGACGCCTGCTGCGGCGAGGAGCATAAGCCATGAGCGGCTATCTCTCAGCCCTCCTCGATCCCGACCTTCCCTTCGTGCGCAACGCCCTCCTCGCCGGCCTTTTATCCTCGGCCCTATTCGGCGTCCTGGGCGCGGTGGTGACCGTACGGCGCATCGCGGGACTCGCCGGCGCCGTATCCCACGCGGTGCTCGGGGGCATCGGCCTCGCCCTCTTCCTCTCGGTCACGGGAATCGTCCCCGGCCTTCCGCCCATCGCGGGCGCCCTCGTATTCGCGGTGGCCGCGGCCGCGATCATCGGCTTCGTGTCGCTGAGGGCCAAGCAGCGGGAGGACACGGTCATCAACGCGGTCTGGGCGGTCGGCATGAGCCTCGGCGTCCTCTTCATCGCGAAGACTCCGGGCTACGCCGATCCCATGAGCTACCTCTTCGGGAATATCCTCCTGGTCACGGAGGGCGATCTCGTCCTCTTGGCCTGCATCGACGTCCTGGTCATCTTCCTCGCCTGGCGCTTCTATCCCCAGCTCGAGGCGGCGTCCTTCGACGAGGACTTCGCCAAGGCCCGCGGAGTCCCGACTGACGCCGTCTTCCTGATCATCCTGGGCGTGACGGCCGTGTCCGTCGTCCTCCTGCAGACCTTCGTCGGGCTGGTCATGGTCATCGCCATGCTGACCCTGCCCGCCGGCACCGCCGGCTACGCCGCACGCAGCCTGGCGGGCATGATGGTCGGCGGAGCCTTCCTGTCCGCCGCCTTCTCAGTCGGGGGGCTCGCGGCCAGCTGGTCCCTGGACCTGCCCTCCGGCGCGGCGGTCGTCATACTCGCCGGGGCCGTCTTCCTGGCCGCGGCCGCAGCCTCGGCCCTGCGGGGCGGGCGGCGGGCGGCCGGCCGCGCCCGCTCGGGGCGGAAGTGACGCGCGCGCGAGAGGCCGTGCTGGCCGCCCTCGCGGCTGCCGACGAGCCCCTGTCGGCAGCCGGCGTCAAGGCCGCCTTAGGCGACGCCTGCGACCAGGCGACGGTCTACCGCGCCCTGCACTACCTCGAGGAATCGGGCCGCGCCGAGTCCTTCGTCCTCCATTGCTCCGAGCACGGAGTCGAGCGCTATTATTCGTCCAGCGCCGTCGCCCATCGGCATTGGTTCCACTGCGAGTCCTGCCACCGCTTCCTCGACCTGGGATCCTGCCGCCTGGGGCCCATGCTGGGCGAGGTCGAGGCCGAGACGGGAGTGCGCGTTATGCGACATACCTTGTACATGACCGGGCTCTGCCCGGACTGCGGGCGCAAGCGGCCCGAGCGCGGCTGAGCGCCAGCGAGCGCTGACCGGCGGCGAGGGGGCCGTGGTAGAATGGCCCAATGCCGCCTCGCGCCGCGCCGTCCCGCCTCGCGCTACTAGCCCGGCGTGGCGCCCTAGCTGCGCTCGCCGCGCTGTCGGGCGCCCTCTTCGCCTCCTGCCCCGCCTCGCGCTCCTCCCTAGCCGAGGCGGACGGGCCCCGAGCCCTCCTTCGCTACGCCGAGGAGCGCGGGGCCAATCATCCGGCGGTCCGCGCGGCCGATCGCTTCGCGACCCTGCTCGAGCGGGGCTCGGGCGGCGCCCTCCTCGTTAGGGTCAGCCCAGGCGGAAGGTTCGGATCGGAGGAGAGCCTCGTCGAGCAGCTCCGCTTCGGCGGCATCGACATGGCGCGCGTCCGCCTCAAGTCCCTCGCGCTGCTTTCCCCCGCGGCCAAGGAATTGGCGGCCGCCGGCCTTCCCGCGGGCCGCCCGGCCCGCTCCCTCGCCGAGCTCGAGGCGGGCCGCAGGCTCGAGGAGGAGCTCGAGTCGAGCATGCTCCTTCCCCTGGCCTGGTACGACGGCGGCTCCGAATGCAGGATCCTGCCGCGAGGCAGGGGAGGGAGCGGCTTCGACGGGCTCAGGATCGGCGTGGATTCCTCCCAGGCTTCGGTATCCTTCGTCGTCGGCGAGGGCGGCATGCCTATCCCCCTCGCGCTGCGCGACTTCCGCCGAGCCCTCGATACGGGCTTGGTCGACGGCTTCTACGTCCCCCTGCTGTCTGCCTGGTCCGAGCGGCTTATGGAATCGATGGAGGTCGCGATATTACCGGAATCGCGCTCGGTCGAGGTCCTGGTCGCCAGCCGCTCGACTTTCATGCGTCTCCTGCCCGTCGATCGCGAGGCGATCCGCGCGACGGCCGCCGAGTCGGAGTCCTTCCAGGACCCCTATTACGACGAGGCGCTCTCCTCCGCCCGGACGGCGGCCGGGGCCGGCGGATGATTTCCCGCATCCCGCTTCGCTTCCGCCGCCTCTTCATCGACGCGCCGATCAAGGCGAAGATCCTCGTCCTGGTCATGACGGTCCTCGCCTTTCCCTTCATGCTCAGCCTCGGGCTTATACGGGAGAACTACCGGGCGATCTCCTCCTTCTCGGACGACGTCGCCCTCTTCGGGGCGATCGCCCGCCTGGGCGAGGCGAACGCCAGGAATCCGGAGCTCGTCGGAGCCTATCTCGAGTCGGGATCCTTCGAGGACCTGCGGGCCTACAACGAGAGCGTCGACGAGCTTTCCGCGGCCCTGGACGCGATCGAGGATGCGGCGAGCGATCTCGAGACCCGCTTCATCCTCAGCTCGATACGCAATTCCTTCCAGTCCTTCTACGAGGAGGCGCACCTCTCCATCAGGGCCCGGCGCTTCGCCTCGCCCGATCCCTACGCCGGCTACTACCGCGCCGAGCGGATAGCGCGCTACCTCGACGACTACGCGTCGATGCTGACCGATCGCAACCTCGCGGCCAGCGCCTCCGCGTACGGGCGCCGCGTGCAGGGAGCCGCCGCGGGCAGGGCCCTCGCGCTGACCGCCCTCGCGGCCGGGGCCCTGATCTGCGTGGCCTTCGGCATCGTCTTCTCCGACTACCTGACCGGGCCCCTGAGGCGGCTCGCCGCGGCGGCCTCGCGCATGGCCGCGGGGGACCTGGCCGTCGACCCCGTCCCGATCTCGTCCTCGGACGAGGTCGGCAGGCTCTCCGATTCCTTCAATACGATGAGCGCCCACATCGCCGACCTCGTCGAGGGATTGAAGGAGAAGGCCGCCGTCGAGAAGCGCCTTCACCGCGAGGAGCTGCGGAGCGCGCGCAGCGCGAGGCTGCTTAAGGAATCCGAGTTCCTGGCCCTGCAGGCGCGGATCAATCCCCACTTCCTCTTCAATACGCTCAACTCGATCTCGCGCGACGTGACGCTCCGGGGCGGCCGCGGAGCGACGGCCCTGATCGACGCGCTCTCCGCCCTGCTCCGCTACTCCCTCGATCAGGGAGGCGGGGTATCCACGCTCGCCGACGAGCTCGAGATCGTCCGGAAGTACGCTTTCATCCAGGACCATAGGTTCGCCGGCAGGATACGCGTCGATGTCGTGTGCCTGGTCGAGAAGCCCGAGGAGATCGCCCTGCCCGTATTCTCGATCCAGCCCATCGTCGAGAATTCCTTCATCCACGGCCTCGAGCCCAAGGTCGGCGGGGGCCGGATATCCGTGAGCGCGGAGCGCGAGCGCGAGGCCGTAGTCATCAGGATCGAGGACGACGGGATCGGCATGGACGAGGAGCGCCTGAAGGCGGTGAGGCGCGGAGAGGACGGGATTACGGCCGGCCGGCACTCCTACGGCGTCGCGAACGTCAGGGACCGTCTGCGCATATTCACGGGCGACAAGCGCTGCTTCGCGATCGAGAGGAGAGCCTCGGGCGGAGTAGCGGTGACCATCGCCCTGAGGGAGGGAAAGCATGCCGAGCGGATATCGGCTGCTCATCGCGGACGATGAGCCGATCGAGCGCGAGGCCCTGCGCTTCTTCGTATCGTCCTACGGCCGATTCTCCGAGTGCGAGGAGGCCGAGGACGGCCTCGCCGCGGTGGACGCGGCCTCGCGCTTCAAGCCCGACGTCATGATCCTGGACATACGCATGCCCGGCATGGACGGCATCGAGGCCGCCCGGGCCGTCCGGCTCTTCGACGGGAGGGTCCGCATCGTATTCCTGACCGCTTTCGGCGAGCTGGACTACGCCCGGGCGGCCTTCAAGGTCGACGCCGCCGACTTCCTCCTGAAGCCCTTGTCCGAGGAATCCTTCCGGGAGGCCATGGACCGGGCCCTCTCCGACCTGCGCGAGGCGGGAGCGGCTCTCGCCTCTCTCGTCGACGCCTTGCGCGAGATCGTCGGCCGCGCCGCCGCTTCCCTGCGCGCGGACGACGCCGCCTCCGCCGCCGAGGAGCTCTTCTCGCTCTTCGGCGAGGAGGGGACGGGCGGCGCGGGCCTCTCCGAGGCCAGGAGGATAGCGGACGCGATCGTCGACGAGCTGGGCAGGGCGCCGCCGCCCGCCGGGCTCGGGATCGACCCGGCGCGCCTCGAGGCCGCCCGGACCCAGGTCCGCCGCGCGCGCGGCCGTCCCGAGCTCTTCGAGGCGGTCCGCTCGCTCGTCGCCGGCATCCGCGCCGATATGGGCGGATCGCGCCGCGATCCGGGAAGGAAGGCCATCGAGGCCGCCATGGCTTATATCGACAAGGAGAGCTTCGACGCGGTTTCGCTCGAGGAGGCGAGCAGGATCGCCTGCATGAGCCGCTATCATTTCAGCCGCGTCTTCCATCGCGAGACCGGGATGACCTTCGTCGACTACGCGCGCCGGCGGCGCGTCGAGTGCGCCAAGGGCCTCTTGGCCGATCCGGCTATTCCCATCAAGCGCATTTGCGACCTCGCCGGCTTCTCGACGCCGGCCTACTTCGCCTCGGCCTTCAGGAAGGTCGAGCGCATGAGCCCCTCGGAGTATCGGGCCCTGCATCGCAAGGGCGCTCGGAAGCCCCTGATCGGGGAGCGCGGGGCGGAGCCGTGAGAAGCTCGAGATTCGCGGCGACCGCGGGACTCCTCGCCCTCGCGCTCGCCTCGGCGCCGGCCCCGGCCCTGGGCGCGCAATCGGCGGCGATGCCCATAGTCATGCGGATCGGCCATGCCCAGCCGGTCAGCCACCCCAGGCACAAGTCCCTCCTTCGATTCAAGGAGCTGGTGTGGGAGAAGACGGAAGGCCGCATCAGGGTCGACGTATTCCCGGCCGGCCAGCTGGGGGATGAGGCCTCGATGCTGGAGGCGACGAAGATCGGCACGCTTCAGGCCACGAGGGGCGGCCTCTTCGAGCTCGTGTCGCCGCGACTGCTCGTCTATACCTTGCCCTTCCTTTTCGACGATCTGGACGGCATCGAGAAGGTCACCATGGGCCCGATCGGCGAGCGGATCGCCAAGGAGGCCGAGAAGAAGGGCATCTGCATCCTGGCGACGGGCGACGCAGGAGGATTCAGGCAGATCACCAATGACCTCCGCCCCGTACAGGCGCCCGAGGACCTGGAGGGCATGAGGATACGGGTGCCCGACATCGCCACCATAGTCAGGACCTTCGAGGCTTTCGGGGCGACACCGGTCGGCGTTCCTTATGGAGAGACCTACCAGGCCTTGAAATCGGACCTCGCGGACGGAGAGGAGAATCCATTCGTCAATATCGACGCGATGAGATTCTACGAGGTTCAGAAATACCTGACCGTCCTCGACTATCAGTTCCATCCCGATCCCTTCAACGTCAATCTCGCCTGGTATCGGGCGCTTTCCGCTCAGGATCAGCGGATACTGAAGGAGTGCGCCGTAGAGTCGATGAGATACAATAATCGCCTGGTGAGGTCAGCGGGCGCCGCTTCCTACGCGAAGCTTCGCAACGCCCTCGAGGTCAAGGTGCTCAGCCCGGCCCAGCGCCAGGCTTTCAAGGACCGGGTCGGGGGCGTCTACGATCACTTCATCGCCCAGGGGGTGACCAGCCGGGAGGAGATAGAGGAGATCCGGGCCGCCGCAAAGAATCGACATAATTAGCAAGAAGTCGAAATTCCCGGCCGCGAAAACGGCCATATAGTAGCCTCGCATGCCGTATCGAAAGAGCTAAGGCATGAGGAGGAAAGCATGAAAAGAGTCTTGGCGCTCGTCGCGCTGGCCGCTATCGCGGCTTCAATGGCTTCCGCGCAGACATACAAGATGAAGCTGGGCCACGCGTCGTCCATCGAGTCGACGCGCCACAAGGCCTTGCTCGTCTTCAAGGACTATGTCGAGCAGAAGTCCGGCGGGAAGCTCGCGGTCGAGATCTTCCCCGCCGCCTCCCTGGGCAGCGAGAGCGAGATGATCGAGTCCATGAAGATGGGCGCGCAGGAAGCCTTCGTCGGCGGCGTTTTCGACGCCCAGACGCCCAAGCTCAACCTGGTCCTGATGCCTTTTTTCTTCCCCGACCAGGCCGCATTGATACGCGTCGCGCGCAGCGACGTGGGCAAGGCGATCATGAAGGACGCCGAGAAGTACGGGATCAAGATGCTCGCCTTCGGCGACGGCGGATCGCGCCACTTCACCAATAACGTCAGGCCGATCGCCAAGCCCGCGGACTTCAAGGGACTGAAGATCAGGACCCCGCCCATCGAATCCATCATCAAGTGCATCCAGGAGCTCGGCGGCAACCCCGTCTCCATCGCCTACGGCGAGACCTACATGGCCCTGAAGACCGGCGTCGCCGACGGCCAGGAGAACCCCCTGGCGAACATCGGCGATATGAAGTTCTTCGAGGTCCAGAAGTACATGACCCTGATCGACTACCAGTTCCATCCGGAGCCCTTCGACGTCAACCTGGACTGGTTCAACAAGCTGCCCAAGGACCTTCAGAAGATCCTCGAGGACGGCGCCTGGATCTACACCGACAAGCAGAACGAGCTTCGCAAGAACCTGAACGACTATTACTACAAGATGATCACCGACGGGGGCGTCAAGGTCTATATACCGAACGCCGCCGAGCGCGAGGCATTCGTGAAGGCTTGCCAACCCGTATACGACTTCTTCATCCAAAAAGGCCTTTTCACCAAGGCCGAGCTCGACAACATGAAGAAGATCGCCGCGGGCAAGTAATCCGGCGCGCTTCGATGAAAGGCCGGCGGGACACGGGCCCCGCCGGCCGCTCTCCGGCGAAAGGGCGAGGACCGACTCATGAGCGAAAATCCTTTGCGCAGGGCCTTGAACGCCTTTATCCGCGCCGTCGACAGGGCGCATGCCCTCCTGTTGACGGCCTTGATAGGCATCCTGTTCTGCGGCGTCATCGTCTCCGTCATACTCCGATACTTCTTCGGCCTTTCCTCGGTCTGGGCCGAGGAGTTCCTTACCATGCTCTTCGTCGCCTCGACCTTCTTCGGCGCCTCACTCTGCCTGCGGGAGAAGGAGCATATCTGCATGGGCTTGGTCGATCGGCTGCGCTCGGATGCCTTGAAGAAGGGCCTATCGGTCCTCGTGTCGATCCTCGTGATCGTGGTCTGCTCATTTATCTTCCATTACGGCATGGTCTGGATATCGAAAATCGGAGCCGTCCCCTCGCCGGCCAGCGGCCTGCCCATGGCCGTCTACTATTCCTTCGTTCCCCTTTCCTTCGCGCTGACGATCTTCTACGCGATCGTCAGTATTCTCTCGGAGTTCTTTGCTATAGACGAGAGCTCTACAAAGTCCAGTTTTATAAGCAAGGCTATGGACGAGGCTCCCGCCGAAGGCGGCCGATCATGAACCTGACGATCATGCTCTGCGTGTTCCTGGTCCTCTTGATCGTCAGGATGCCGATCGCCTACTCGATCGGCGGATCGGCCATCGTGTACCTGGTCCTGCAGAATCCGGCCTTCCTCGTGACCATGCCGCAGAGGATTTTCTCCGGGACCAACAGCTTCATCCTTATCGCCATGCCGCTCTTCATGCTGGCGGGCGAGCTCATGAACCAAGGCGGGTTGTCGCGAAGGCTCATCGATTTCTCGATGCTCCTCGTAAGGCCCTTCAAGGGCGGGCTCTCCGAGGTCAACATCGTGACGAGCATGATCTTCGGCGGCATCTCCGGATCATCGGTCGCCGACACTTCCGCCGTCGGAAGCATCCTGATTCCCGAGATGGTGAGGAAGAAGTATCCCCTCGATTTCTCCGCGGGAGTGACTGTCGCGAGCTCGACGATGGGCATGGTGATACCGCCCAGCATACCTATGCTCATGTACGCCATGGTCACCGGCGCCTCGGTGGGCAAGCTCTTCCTGGCCGGACTCATTCCCGGCGTCCTCGTCGGCGGGACCCAGCTGCTCTTGAGCTTCGGCATCTCGAAGGCCAAGGGCTATCGCCCGACTTATGAAAAGATCGGAAAGAGGGAAATCCTCAAGACCTCGAAGGACGGGATACTCGCCCTCATCATGCCCGTCGTCATCGTCGTGTCGATATCCTTCGGCATCGCCACCGCGAGCGAGTCGGCCGCCGTAGCCTCGTTCTACGCGCTGATTCTCGGCTTCTTCGTCTATAGGGAGCTGAACGTAAAGAGCTTCCTGGGGGCGCTGAAGAAATCGGCTACCATGTCTAGCTCGATCATGATCATCGGCGGCTTCACTATGATCTTCACCTGGATCCTTGCCGTCGAGCGCGTGCCCTCGACTATCTCGACCTTCTTCCTGGCGAGCGATATACCCCCGGTCGTGATTTTCATCATCTTCGACTTGATCATCCTTTTCCTGGGAACCTTTATCGACGTGACTCCCTGCATCCTGCTGATCGCTCCCATACTGATGCCCGTCCTCCGCCAGCTTGGAATGGACGAGCTTCAGTTCGGCGCAATCCTCATCGTCGGCCTGGCTATGGGCTTGGTGACGCCACCGGTAGGCATGTGCCTCAACGTGGCCAGCAAGATATCCGGTCTTCCGATCGGGAAGATATTCAGGGCCGCCTTGCCTTTCCTTATATGCAACCTGATCGTACTCTTGCTGGTGACCCTGGTTCCCTCGGTCAGCCTGTGGCTGCCGAAGCTTTTAGGATGATGTGAATAGAGCGGTCAAGGAGTCTCCGATGTCCGAGAAAAAGAATGAAACGCAATCCTCGCGCTGGAGGGTGGAAACGGCTAACCCGCTTTCTTTCGCAAGGATGAGCGAGACGATCGAGATCGCCGCCTCCGACCTAGTCGGCGTCGATCCCGGCTCCTTGGCTTCGCTCCACGTGCATGATTCCCGCGGGCAGGAGATCCTCTGCCAGAGCCTGGATTCCGACGGATACGGAAGGACCGACTCGCTGATCTTCCAGGCCGATTACGGCCCCGGCGAGGAGAAGGCCTTCACTATCTCGACCGGCGAGCGCCGAAGATACCTGGCCTCCCAGTTCAAGGCCTACGGCAGGTTCGTGCGCGAGCGTTACGACGATTTCGTCTGGGAAAACGACAAGGTCGCGCATCGCATGTACGGCAAGGCCCTGGAGACCTGGATCGAGCACCCCCTCGCCTCGAGTACCGTCGACATCTGGTCCAAGCGCACCGGCCGGCTCGTGGCCAACGATTGGCTCATGACCGACGATTACCACGAGGACCGCGGGGAAGGAGCCGATTTCTACTCCGCCGGAATGAGCCGGGGATGCGGAGGCAACGGTATCTGGGCCAAGGGAAAGCTCTGGGTGTCCAGGAATTTCGTTGGCACGCGCCTTCTCGCGGGCGGACCGATCCGCGCGCTCTTCGAGCTCGTCTACGAGCCATTCCCTGTCGACGGGGGATTGGTCGGCGAGACCAAGCGCATCAGCCTCGACGCCGGCCGGCACTTTACGCGCTACCGGAGCTTCTACCGGGGCTTCACGCCTACATCCATGGCCTCGGCGGCCGGGATCAAGAAGGTCGCCGGCGAGCGCATGGAACGCGACGCGTCCAAGCTCTGGATATGCTCCTGGGAGCCGATGGAAATGAACGGAGGCGAGCAGGGTATCGCCCTGATCGCCGATCCTGAGCTCCTCGCCGGAACGGCCGAGGATGAGCTGAATTGGCTGGCCGTCTCGCGCATCCCGGATTCGAGCGCGGTAACGCATTGGGCCGGCTTCTGCTGGGATAGGGCCGGTCATTTCGACGGAGAGAAGGGCTGGAGGGCCCATGTGGGAGAATTCGCGCAGGGCTTATCCTCGCCGATATCGATCAAGGTAAGCCGCTCTTGAGACGAGGCCGGCCTCATGCGCGTTCGGCGGCGCCGATTCGCTATTTCGCCCGCGGATAGGGCCGAGCCGTGTCGCTGCGGTATTGCCAATCGCGTTCATGAGATGCTTTCATGATTAGGAAGCCGCGAACAATCGATAGATCGGTCGCGGCGGCCATATGGAGGCATCGATGTCGTACAACGCTCCGCTCGGCAATCCAACGACGAATACGAGGCTGAGAAGCCCCGCCCACCTCTCGCCCGCGTCGGGCATGTGCGCGGCCTGCACGGCCGATTGCCTGGGCGCCTGCGAGATCGGGCTGTCGGCGCTGCGCGGCGAGGAGGCCCTCCTGCCCTTCGGCGCCGACGTGAACCAGTTCGCCTCCGAGAAGGATTATCCCCTCGATTTCTCGCACTTCGCGATCAACGGGCGCGCCTTCGGCGCGCGGGGAATCGAGGCCGACCCCGATACCGCGGTGTACCGAAAGGCCGATATACGCGCGAGCTTAGGCCGCGCCCATCCCCTTCCCTGCGCGGCGCCTATCATATTGCCGGCGATGGCGAAGCTGGCCTGGCGGGAGTACTTCGCCGGGGCGGCGCTGTCCGGCGTGCCGGTCGTCATCGGCGAGGACGTCCTATCCAAGGATCCCTGCCTCGAGATGGACGGCCATCGCGTTACGCGCGCGCCCCTCGTGGCCGAAATGCTGGAGGCCTTCCGGATTTACCATCGGGGGCAGGGCGACATCTTCCTCCAGGCCAACTGCGACGACGAGCATCACGGCCTCCTCGAGTACGCGATCTCGAAGCTCGGCGTCAGGTCGGTCGAGCTCAAGTTCGGGCAGGCGGCCAAGGGCATCCAGGGCATGGGAATAGTGCCGAAGCTCGAGGACGCCCGGCGCTTCAAGCGCCTGGGCTGGCTCGTCCTGCCCGATCCCGACGACCCCCAGGCCGCCGCCGCGCACGAGAGGGGCGAGGGGCCGCGCTTCGAGAAGATCGGCCGCCTGCCGATCTGGGAGGCCGAGGCTCTCGCCCTGCGCGTTAGGCGGCTTAGAGAGCTAGGGGCCGAGCGCGTGGCCTTCAAGTCAGGCCCCTTCGATCCCCGGGATATCGCCCTCATCCTTCGGATCGTGTCCGAGGCGGGCGTCGATCTAGTGACCCTCGACGGGGCGGGCGGCGGCACGGGGCACAGCCCGGTTAGGATGATGGACGAGTGGGGCGTCGGCGCGGTCAGCCTCGAGTGCGCGGCCCGGAAAATGCTCGCGGCTCTCGAGGCGAAGGGCGCCTTCCTGCCTCAGGTCGCTATCGCCGGCGGCTTCGCGACCGAGGATCAGGTCTTCAAGGGCCTCGCCCTGGGGGCCCCGCATATAGGCTTCGTCGGCGTAGGCCGGGCGGCCATGGCCGCCGCGATGGTCGGAAGGCGCGCGGGCGAGGCTATAGCCCGGGGCGAGGTCCCCGCCGGCTACGAGCGCTTCGGCTCGAGCCTCGAATCGGTCTTCGCCGATTACAGGCTCCTAAAGGCGAAGTATGGCCAGGAAGCCGCGAAGATCCCGACCGGGGCCATCGGCGTATTCTCCTACCTGAATCGACTAACTTCCGGGATGCGCATGCTCATGGCGCTCAACCGGAAGTTCACCCTCGATCTCCTCGGTCCCGAGGATATACTTCCCTTGACCCCGGAGGCCCTTCGGGTCAGCGCCCTCCCGAGCTACGAGGAGCTGGCCGAGCGGGCCGCGGCGGAGATATAGGGCGGCCGCCCGCGGCCGCGAGCGGCCTTGACCCGGCGGCGCGGAGACTTGAAATCGCCGGAGCCTTGGCCAGGCTCCGAGCGAGGGCTAGCTCAGCCGCGCTGCGCCGCGATGTCCTTCCAGGTGATCTCGGGGTGGCGGTAGCGCGTCTTCGATTCGGTCTCGCTGCCTCGGTATTGAATAGCCGACGCGGGGCAGAGATTGATGCAGGCCTCGCATTCCTGACAGCCGGCTTTCCAGATCGGTCTATCGCCCGACATCTCGATGCGGCCCAGGGGACACAGGCGCGCGCAGATGCCGCAGCCCGTGCAAGAGGGGCTCGCGTAGTACTTCTCGTGCGAGATCAGGATGCGCTCGCGATAATGCCGTTGCCGCGGGCCGCCCATGAAGAAGACCGGCTCTAGGTCGCGGCGCTCTTTGCCTTCCGCGATATCCCGCGCGATGAGCTTGATTTTCGCCGGCAGGGCCTCCAGCTTGACTCGGTTTTTCTCCTCTGATTTTTTCGAGATGAGGACGAGGTCGTTGTTCGGCATGTCGATGTAGGCGCCATAGCGCAGGCGGATGCCTTGTTCCCTGAGTATGCGGCTCATGATGCCGAAGACCGCGCCCATGCCTCGGACGCCGCGCGTGACGACGGCGCAGGCCTCGTCGCCTTCGCGGAAGGGGAAGGCGCGGATCGCGTCCTCCACGGCCTTGGGCGGGCCGAGATAGAATAGGGGGAACACGAATACGTAGCGTCCCGGCGCCTCTTCCCCGCGTCCCCCGCTCGAGGAAAGAAGGGCCTCGCAGCTCGCGGAGCCGAGCGCCATAGTGAGAGCTCGCGCGGAGGCTAGGCTGTTGCCCGTCGCGGAGAACCAGCGTAGGTGCGTCTTCAGATTGGGATTCGTCATTACTTCCTCCAATTTTCCGCGAGGGCGGCCATTCCCGCCGCGTGGTACTCGATGACCCGAGCCAGATCGTCATCGCTCCTGAGCAGAGCCTCCGAGGCCAGCTCGAGCATCGAAACGTACAGGGATTCGATCAGGGGCAGCTCTTTTTTGGGCACGGCGGCGCCGATCGATCCGGCCCAGGCGCGATAGGCTTCCGCCAGCTTCGAGGCGAGAGAGACGTGGAAGCCCTCTCGCTTCGAGCCTGAGGCGCCTTTGAAGAGGAAGCCGAGCTCGCGGCGGTAACGTCCCAGATCCGAGGCCTGGCCGTCCGCCGCCCTTCGCGATCGCCCGCCGGGCTTATAGCGCGAGCCCGAGGACGCGAGGACGCGCAGGTTTGAAAGCGTCAGTTCCTCGATTCTCGTTACGACCGAGTCGGGAAGGGCGGCGTCGAGGAGGGCCTCCTTCGAGGGGAAGTAGCGGTACAGATTGCCGACGGCCGTTCCCGCCGCGCGGGCTATCTCGGGCATCGATGCCGCGCGGTAGCCCCGCTCGGCCAGGAGATCCAGGGCGGCTTCGAGGATGCGCTCCCGTACCTCGTCCTTGGGCTTTTGCATGTCTCTCCAAAAGCGAACATAGTATTCGCTATTAAAATACGATAAACCCGCGGCGCCGTCAAGGCTCCGCGGGTAAGGCCTACTCCTTGACCTGGGTCGTCAGGAAGACCTGCATCGACATCTGCTCGATCTGGCTCTGGAGTCCCTCGATATCGTCCATGTGCGCGTCCTCGTCGTTGAGGATGCCTTGGAGGAAGTCGCGGGTGGCGTAGTCCTTGACCTCGCCGGCCAGGATGATGGCCTCGTTATAGGCGCGTATGGCGTCCTGCTCCGCGGCGTGGTCGGATGCGAGCTGCTTGTCGACGGTCGCGCCGATCGTGATCTTCTTTAGGTTCGAGACCGTCGGCAGGCCCTCGAGGAAGAGTATGCGGCCGATCAGCTTCTCGGCGTGCTTCATCTCGTCGATGGCCCTCTTCTCGAAGTGCTTATGGAGCTTCTCGTAGCCCCAGTCGTCGCACATCTCGGAGTGGACCATGTACTGGTTGATCGCCGTCAGCTCGTCGGCCAAGAGATCGTTCAACGTCGCGATGAGCTTGTCGTTGCCTTTCATTCGTACCTCCGTTTATTCTTCGGCGGCTTCGGCCGCGCTGGCCCGAGCCGCTTCGTTCAATGATGGCGCCGCATCTTTCCCGAGGGTCGGCAGGGACCAGACCCAGGCGCTTCCGACAAGGGCGGCCGCCATGACGGCGATCTTTACCCATGCGCTCGGGATGGCAAGCGCTCCGAGGGCCGCGAAGGCGAGCATCGCGGCGATCGATATCGCCTTGCCGCGGGAGCTTATGCGGCCCTCTTCTACGAAGCTCCGCACCGAGGGACCGAAGCGGCGGTCCGAGACGATGCGGCGGTACATCCTCTCGTTCGTGCGCAGGAAGGCGAGGGCGGCCAGGATCCAGAATATGGTCGTGGGCAGGCCGGGAAGGAAGATTCCCGCCCAGCCCGCCGCGAAGCATAGCCAGCCCGCCGCCGCGATCAGACGACGCTTCATTGTTCGCTCAACGCGGCAGGTCGGATAGCGGGATGCCCAGGGCCTTGGCCACGCCCTCGCCGTAGGCCTTGTCCGCCTTCAGGCAGTTGCCGATGTGCCTGATCTTGATCTCCTTGGGCGCGTCGCCCATAGCTCTGGCCGTGTTGCCGAATAGCGCCTCCTTCTGAGCAGCGTTCATCATCCGGAAGAGGGCGCCGGGCTGACTGTAGTAATCGTCGTCGTCCTCTCGGTGGCTCCACCTGCCCGCGGTCCCGTGGAGCTCCAGCGGCGGCTCGGAGAAGTCGGGCTGCTCCTGCCATTCCCCGTAGCTGTTGGGCTCGTAGCCGAGGGTAGAGCCGTAGTTACCGTCGACGCGCATGGCTCCGTCGCGATGGTAGCTGTGATAGGGGCAGCGCGGCGCGTTGACCGGGATCTGCTGGTGGTTGACGCCGAGGCGGTAGCGCTGGGCGTCGCCGTAGGAGAAGAGCCTGCCCTGGAGCATCTTATCCGGCGAGTAGCCTATGCCCGGCACGATGTTCGCGGGATTGAAGGCGGCCTGCTCGACCTCGGCGAAATAATTCTCGGGATTGCGGTTGAGCTCGAGGACGCCGACCTCCTGCAGGGGATAGTCGCCATGGGGCCAGACCTTGGTCAGGTCGAAGGGATTGAAGGGGAACTTGGCCGCGTCCTTCTCGGGAATGACTTGGATTGACAAGGTCCAGCGCGGGAAGTCCTTGCGCTCTATCGCGTCGTAGAGGTCGCGCTGATGGCTTTCGCGGCACTTTCCTATCGCGGCCTCGGCCTCGGCGTCGGTCATGCACTTGATGCCCTGCTGGGTCTTGAAGTGGAACTTGACCCAGTAGCGCTCGTTCTTCGCGCTTATCATGCTGTAGGTGTGCGAGCCGTAGCCGTTCATGTGGCGGTAGGACAGCGGTATGCCCCGCTCGCTCATCGTGATGGTGACCTGGTGCAGGGCCTCGGGCAGGGAGGTCCAAAAGTCCCAGTTGTTCTTGGCGCTGCGCAGGTTGGTGCGCGGATCGCGCTTGACCGCGTGGTTCAGGTCGGGGAACTTCAAAGGATCGCGGAGGAAGAAGACGGGCGTATTGTTGCCGACTAAGTCCCAGTTTCCCTCTTCGGTGTAGAACTTCATCGCGAAGCCTCGGATGTCGCGCTCGGCGTCGGCCGCGCCCCGCTCTCCCGCTACCGTCGAGAAGCGGACGAAGAGCTCGGTCTTCTTGCCGACCTGAGAGAATAGCTTCGCCTTCGTGTACTTCGTGATGTCCTTCGTGACGGTAAAAGTGCCGAATGCGCCCGAGCCCTTCGCGTGCATGCGCCGCTCGGGGATGACCTCGCGGTCGAAGTGCGCCAGCTTTTCCAGGAACCATGCGTCCTGGAGGAGCATCGGCCCCCGCGGGCCCGCGGTCTCGGCGTTCTGATTGTCCGGAACCGGCGCGCCGGCCCGCGTCGTCAACTTTTTGGAATCGCCCATCGAATCCTCCTCGCCGCGCACGCGCGGCTATGGCGCCGGCGGCGCCGGCATCGGCGCCGCCCGAAGAGAGAGCTACTTCTTCGTGATCGCGCTCAGCACCTTCTCCTTGTCGATCTTCTTCGTGCAGAAGAACCAGTCCCTGCAAGTCACGCCCTCTTCCTTGCCGTCCATGCGGTTCTTGGCGACGCCGCAGGAGCCGGCCGTAGGAACGATGACCTCGTCGCCGGGCCTCCAGTCGGCGGGGGTGGCGATCGAGAATGCGTCGGCGGCCTTCAGGGCCTGGACGGCGCGCAGAAGCTCGTCGAAGTTGCGTCCCATGCTGAGCGGGTAGTAGATGATGGCGCGGATGACGCCCTTGGGATCGATGATGAAGACGGCGCGCACGGCCTTGGTCGCGGCCTCGCCGGGCTGGATCATGCCGTAGGCCCTGGCTACTTCCATGGTGATGTCCTCGATAAGGGGGAATTTCACCTCGACGTCCTTCATGCCCTTGTACTCGATCTTTTCCTTGATGGTGCGCAGCCAGGCGATGTGGCTATACAGTCCGTCGACCGAAAGCCCGACGAGCTTGCAGCCGAGCTCCTCGAACTTGGGCTCGAGGGTGGCGAAGGTCATGAACTCGGAGGTGCAGACCGGCGTGAAGTCGGCCGGGTGGCTGAAGAATATGACCCAGCTTCCCTCGTACTGCTTGGGGAAGTCGATCTCGCCCTGAGTGGTGATCGCCTTGAACGCGGGAGCCTTTTCTCCGATACGAGGCATGGCCTTTACTTCTGAGCTTTCCATGTGATCCTCCTTAATGGATCTTTACTGTAAATCTTCGAGTATTCTGTCTCCGTTGTGGGATGAATACTCCGCTTTTCTTTTGTTATTTAAGCAAAAGTCATGCCACTAAAGGCAAAGCGAAGATTGCTATTTGGAATAAAGGAATAGAGGCGAGTGTGCATTTTCTCTTGAGGACGCACCGAAATACCGGTAAGCTGGTCACCGATAATACAGTGAACACCGAAATATGGGTGGGGGTAAGCAATGCTGCTTTCCATGGGGACAGAGCTCAGTCCCGAGAAAACGCTTGAGATCATTCTCGAAAGCATCGCCGAGCTTGTCGACTACGAGCTTGCCGTCGTCCTGGGCTACGACGGGCAGGACAGGCTCG
>Ga0075317_1000016_pt1 | contig 20956 bp, 13 predicted proteins | sample MayberryNE_TuleB_FD_120068 | JGI IMG/M metagenome (GOLD analysis project Ga0075317, IMG submission 120068) | Natural and restored wetland microbial communities from the San Francisco Bay, California, USA, that impact long-term carbon... | ecosystem: Environmental > Terrestrial > Soil > Wetlands ... | reverse complement strand
GAGGCCCTGAGCGGCCTGGCCGAAGCCTCGCCCGACGGCCGCGTGCGCACCCACTACCTGCAGACCGGGGCCGCGACGGGCCGGCTTTCGAGCCGCGATCCCAACCTCCAGAACATCCCCGTCCGCGAGGAGGAAGGGCGCAGGATCAGGACGGCCTTCTCGGCGCCCTCGGGCCGCATGCTGGTGTCCGCCGACTACTCGCAGATCGAGCTCGTCGTCCTCGCCCACCTCTCGCAGGACCCGGGCCTCCTCGCCGCGTTCAAGGAAGGCGTCGATGTCCACCGCAGGACCGCGAGCCTGCTTTTCGGCATGAGCGAGGCCGAGGTCACGCCGGACAAGAGGCGCATCGCCAAGACCATAAACTTCGGCGTCATCTACGGCATGTCCGCCTTCCGCCTCTCGAACGAGATGGGCATACCGAGGGGCGAGGCCCAGGCCTTCATCGACGCCTACTTCAAGACCTACGCGGGCGTCCTCGACTTCATTAGCCGAGCGGTTGCCGAGGCCGAGAAGACGGGCTTCACGACGACCATCCTGGGCAGGCGCAGGCCGATCGCCGGAATAAACTCGCGCAACAAGACCGAGAAGCAGGCGGCCGAGCGCGTGGCGGTCAATACGCCCATCCAGGGCTCGGCTGCCGACATCGTCAAGCTGGCCATGATCCGCGTCCACGCGGCCCTCGCGAAGAAGAGCCCCTCGTCGCGCCTCCTCTTGCAGGTCCACGACGAGCTCATAGTCGAGGCGCCCTCTTCGGAAGCCGAGGAGGTCGCCGCACTGGTCAAGCGCGAGATGGAAGCCGCGATCGAGCTCTCCCTGCCCCTGCGCGCGAGCGTCGAGACGGCGCGGCGCTGGGGCGAGATGCACTAAAGATGCTGATCGGGCTGACGGGCGGCTACTGCGCCGGGAAGAATTCGGCCTGCGCCATACTCGAGGCGCGGGGCTGGAAGTGCATCGACGCCGACCTCCTGGGCCGCGAGGCCATGCGCCTTCCCGAGGCGCGGGAGGCGATCCTCCGGCGCTTCGGTCCCGGCGTCGCCCTGCCCGACGGCTCCCTTGACCGCCGCGCCATCGCGGAGCTCGTCTTCTCCGATCCCGCGGCCCTGGCCGACCAGGAAGCCATCGTCCACCCGATCGCCATACGCCTTATAGGCGAGCGGATCGCCGCCGCCGAGGCGGCCGCCCGCGCGGAGGGACGGGAGAGCCTGGTCTGCGTCAACGCCGCCCTCCTGCACCGCTCGGGAATGCTGGCCCGGCTCGACGCGGTAATCGAGATCCGCGCGCCCATCCTGATCCGTCTCCTGCGCGGCATGCGGCGCGACGGCGAGGGTCTGGGCGGCGCCCTGCGTCGCCTAACGCGTCAGCGGGGCTTCGCCGCCGCGCTCAGGTCCGCGGCCGCCGCCGAGTCCGCTCGGGCGGGGAAGCCGCCGCCGCCCATCATCGGCCTTCGGAACGGACGGGGAGGCGAGGTTCTCGAGGCGGCGGTCCTTGAGGCGCTCCTCGCGATCGGGAAGCAGGCTGCTCGTCATTGACGAATTGACACATATTGTAAGCCTTCAAACAGGGCGATCCGCGCTTCCTTCCTACGCCCGAGTGGGAAAAAGAGCCTCTTGCGGGATCGATTCATCTTGTTGAGCCATATGCTCGATTGTATAATCCGCCGGTAATTCATTTGAGAAACAAGCCGGGAGGGACCTGCCCTCGTCCGCCTCGCGCCCGCGGCAATTGGAGCCGGGCTCGAGGCGGGGCGGGTCCACGGCGTAAGGAGAAAGATGTGAGGAACGTATCGAAGCTCGTCCTCGTCCTGCTCATCGCTTGCGCGGCCGCGGGCGTCTTCGCCCAGGCCCCGAAGGCGGCCGGAGCGAACCTAACCATCGGTCTGGTCATGGTAGGGCCGTATAATGACCACGGCTGGAGCCAGGCGCATTACGACGGCATGCAGTACGTCCTCGGCAAGGTGCCGGGCACGAAGCTCGTCTATATCGACAAGGCCAACTCGGCCGACCGCCCCGGCACCACCGTGTCCCAGCTCGCCGAGAGCCTCGTGGCGCAGGGAGCCAAGCTCATCTGCTTCAGCTCGGACGACATGTCCGACGAGGCCACGAAGTTCGCCCAGGCCCACAAGGACATCTTCGTCATCATGTCGTCGGGCGACGCGGTCTGGAAGGACGGCAAGAACTACAAGGACATGCCCAATATGATCAACATAATGGGCAAGATGGAGTACATGAAGATGGTCGCCGGCGTAGCCGCCGCGATGACCACCAAGACGGGCAAGATCGGCTTCCTCGGGCCCCTCATCAACGACGAGACCCGCCGCCTCGCCGCCGCCGCCTACCTCGGCGCCAAGTACGCCTGGGTGAACTACCGCAAGATGGACCCCGCCAAGCTCGAGTTCAAGGTCACCTGGATCGGCTTCTGGTTCAACATCCCCGGCGTCACCTCGGACCCGACCCAGGTCGCCGACGACTTCTTCAACTCGGGCTTCGACGTCGTCATCTCCGGCATCGATACCACCGAGGCCGTAGCCGAGGCCAAGAAGTTCCGCGGCCAGAAGAAGGACGTCTGGGCCATGCCCTACGACTACAAGTTCGCGATGGACGAGGGCAAGGATGTCTGCCTCGGCGTGCCCTACTTCAACTGGGGCCCCGCCTACGTAACGAACGTCAAGGCCGCGATGGACGGAAGCTGGAAGTCCCACTTCGAGTGGAACGACCCGGATTGGAAGAACATCAACAACCCCGACACTTCGGCCGTCGGCTTCATAAACGGCACCCTCTCGGGCCCGGCGACCTACGCGGTCAATAAGTTCATCGGCGAGCTCGCCGCGGGCCTCAATCTGTGGAAGGGCCCCTTGAACCTCCAGGACAAGAGCTCCTACCTGAAGTCGGGCCAGGCCGCCACCGACCTGCAGATCTGGTACCTGCCCCAGCTCCTCGAAGGCATGACCGGCCAGAGCGTGGCGAAGTAAGGGAACTCAGTTAGTAGTTCACCGCGGAGTGCGCGGAGAACGCGGAGAGGAAAATGGGAGAAGAGGGAGAACCGAAGGCCGATTCGACTTCTCCTCTCCATCAATCCCCTCCGCGTACTCCGCGTCCTCCGCGGTGAATCGTTTATTGTCTCTGAGGAGTTGCGATGAGGATCGAGCTGCGCGACATCCATAAAAGCTTCGGGCCGGTGCGGGCGAACGACGGCATATCGCTCGACGTCCCCTCATCCTCGATCCTCGGCATACTGGGCGAGAACGGAGCGGGCAAGTCGACGCTCATGAAGATCCTCTCGGGCTTCCAGGACGCGGACTCGGGGGAGATAGTCCTCGACGGGAAGCCCGCCTCGATCCGCTCGCCCGCCGACGCCCTTCGCGCGGGCATCGGCATGCTCCACCAGGATCCCCTCGATTTCCCGCCGCTCAGGCTCGTCGACGACCTCCTTCTCGGCAGCCCCGGTCCACTGCGTCCCGATCGGAAGAAGGCGGCCCGAGAGCTGCGCGAGCTAGCCGCGAAATTCGACTTCGCCCTCGATCCCGACGCCTACGTGGACGCGCTCACGGTGGGAGAGCGGCAGCAGCTCGAGATACTCAGGCTCCTGTGGCTCGGCGCGAAGGCCTTGATCCTCGATGAGCCGACGACGGGCATCAGCCTCCCGCAGAAGGAAAAGCTCTTCGCTACGATCAAGCGGCTCGCGAGCGAGGGCATGACGGTGCTCTTCGTCTCGCACAAGCTCGAGGACGTCGAGGCGCTCTGCGATCGGGCGGCGGTGCTCAGGCAGGGAAAGCTCGCGGGCCTCGCCCCGAAGCCCTTCGACGCCGAGCTCCTGGTGCGCCTCATGTTCGGGAAGGAGCTTCCGAAAGCCTCCCGCGCGCGCGCCGAGGCCGGATCGGAGGTCCTGGCGGCGCGCGGACTCTGCCTCGACTCGATCAGGCTCCAGATCAAGGGACTCGACCTCTCGGTTTGCGCGGGCGAGACCATAGGGCTCGCGGGCATGGAAGGCTCGGGACAGTCTCTTTTCCTCTCCTCCTGCGCCGGCCTCGAGCGCCCCGTCTCGGGCGCGATCTGCCTGGACGAGCGCGAGCTGACCGGCCGCTCCCACCACGAGTACAAGCGCCGCGGCGTCGGTTACCTGCCCGCCGCGCGGCTCGAGGAAGGCCTGGTGCCGGGCCTGACGATATCCGAGCACTACGTCCTCGCCGAGAAAGGCGGGGGCTTCTTCATCGACCGGAGGGCGGCGCGCGATCGGGCCAGATCGCGCATCGAGGCCTTCAACATAAAGGGCCGACCCGACAGCCCGGTCGAGGCCCTGTCGGGCGGCAATCAGCAGCGCGCCCTCCTCTCGCTGCTCCGCGACGACCTCAAGCTGGTCCTGGTGGAGCACCCGACGCGGGGCCTCGACATCGAGTCGACGGCCTACGTCTGGTCGAAGCTGAAGGAAAGATGCGCGGGGGGAACGGCGATCGTGTTCATCTCTTCCGACCTCGACGAGATACTGCAGTATTCCGACCGCGTCGTCGTCTTCTTCGCGGGCAGGGTTTCCCCTCCCCTCGATGCCGAGGATCTCGGCGTCGAGGAGCTGGGCGCCCTGATCGGAGGCAAGCTCTGGGAGCGCTTCAGCGGCGCCTCCCCCCGCCTTGCCCCGCGCGCCCGATCGGAGGACGCCCGTGCGTAACCCGCTCTCCATGAAGCCCCTCGCCAGGGCGGCTGCCGTGATCGCCGCCCTCGGCATCACCACGATCGTCCTCGCGGCCACGGGCGCCCCGCCCTTCGCGGCCTACGCGAACATCGCCCGCGGCGCCGCGGGAAGCTGGACCATGGCGGCCGACGTGGTCGTCGCCTGGGTGCCGCTCCTCCTCGTCACCTCGGGCCTCCTCATGACCTTCACCGTCGGGCTGTGGAATATCGGCATCGAGGGACAGATAACGCTGGGGGCCGTCTTCGCCACTTGGGCCCTGAGATCCTGCCAAGGGGCCGCGCTCTCGCCCGAGCTGGCGATCGCCTTCGCCTTCGTCGCGGGCATGGCGGGAGGCGCCCTCTGGGCCATGCTGGTCGGCGCCCTGAAGACCTTCGGCGGGGTCAACGAGATATTCGGGGGGCTCGGCCTCAATTACGTCGCGACCGCCATCAATATCTGGCTGATCTTCGGCCCCTGGAAGCGGCCCGGAGTCGCGTCGATGTCCGGTACCCTGCCCTTCGACAAGAAGTTCTGGCTGCCGACCCTGAGCGAGCAGTCGCGCCTGGCGCCGATAGCCGTCGCCTTGGCCCTCGCCGCGATAATCGTAGTCTTTATCCTCCTTAGGGGCACGCGATTCGGCCTACGGCTCAAGGCCACGGGCAAGAATGCCCGGGCGGCCTTCCTCCTAGGGGTGCCGACCTGGCAGTACATGATGGCCTCCTTCGCGATCTGCGGCGCCCTGGCGGGCATCGCGGGAGCGGTGCAGGTGACCGCGGTCTACCACAGGCTCATTCCCTCGATATCCTCGGGCTACGGCTACCTCGGACTGATGGTCGGGATGCTCGTCAACTTCAGCGCGGCCCTCGCCGCGCCGGTCGCCCTCTTCTTCGCGGCCCTCAACGTCGGCTCGATCCAGCTGCCCATCGTGCTCAAGCTCGACTCGGCCCTGTCGGGAGTCATCCAAGGGACGATCGTGCTCTTCGTCATCCTGGGCGAGGGGCTGCGCTCCAGGCTGGCGGCGAGGCGGAAGGGGGGAGCCGTATGAGCTTCGAGCTGATCGTCATCGGGCTCGCGGGGGTGCTGGCCTCGGCCGGTCCGGTGGTCTTCGCCTCGATCGGCGAGACCGTTTCCGAGCGGGCCGGCGTCACGAACCTCTCAATGAACGGGATGATCCTCCTGTCCGCGATGGGGAGCTTCGCGGTAGCCCTGGCGACGAAGAGCATCGTCCTAGGCTTCCTGGCGGGCGCGGCCATCGGCGCGGCGGTGTCGGCCATCGTCGCCCTGTCGAGCATAACGCTTAAGCAATCCCAGGTGGCCGTGGGCTTCGTCCTGGCCCTCCTGTGCCGGGACCTCTCCTACTTCCTGGGCAATCCGATAATGGGACTCCCGGGACCGCGCCTGACGACGGCTCCCCTGCCCCTCCTCAAGGATATCCCGGTCCTGGGCCAGCTCTTCTTCAACCAGGATCCCATGACCTACTTAAGCTTCGCCCTGATCGCCCTAGCCTGGCTCTACGTCAACAAGACGAGGCCCGGCCTCGTCCTGCGCGGACTGGGCGAGCGTCCCGCGGCCGCCCACGCCCGCGGGGCGAATGTCGCGGGACTGCGCTACCTGTATACGATAGCCGGCGGCGCGATCGCGGGACTGGCCGGGCCTATGTACTCGCTGTCGATCAAGGCGGGCTGGAAGGGCACGATCACGGGCCTCGACGGAATCGGCTGGATAGCCTTGGCCATCACCATCTTCGGAGGCTGGAGCCCGATCCGCGCCGCCTTGGGCGCCTATCTTTTCGCCCTCCTCCAGTGGCTCGGCCTGGTGCTTCAGTCCAGCCTTCCGGGCATTCCCTCCCAGGTCCTCCAGGTCGCGCCCTTCCCCCTGATGATCCTGACCCTGCTTTTCGTGAACCTCGGCAACGCGGAATGGGTCGACAGCCTCCTCGCGCGCCTGCCCGAGGGTCCGCGCCGCGTGGTCGCCCGCATCCTCAGGGCAATGAACGCGAAACCCCCGGCGGCGCTCGGAACGCCGTTTGAAAAGGACTAGCGCCGCCGGGGGCTCTCGCCCGGAGCGCGGGAACCTGACGAGGGCGGCCATTAGGGCCGCTTTGGGAACTCCCTTCGAGAAGGATTAAAGTCGCCGGCGGGCGCCAAGCCATGGCGGCCGGCGACTTTAGCCTTGACTCGAGCCCTCGGAATGCCGAAAAGCAAATGGAGGGGTTCTGCCGATGTCCGAGGAACGAAAGAAACTACTTTGGATCTCCGTCTCGGCCTGCGTCTTCGGCCTCGTCCTCATCGGGGCGGGCTTCTTCCTCTTCGCTCCCCGATCGGGAGGCGCCGCCGCGCCCGCCACGATCGGCAATATAGCCGCGCCGAAGGCCCTCTACCCTCAGGACTACCTTTCCGCGCCGCTTCCCCTACCCCTCGAAGACATGACGACCACGACGATCGGCCCCGACGGGACCTCCTATGTCGTATATGGCGATCCGCTGCCGCCGGTCGGGGAAAGCCTCACTGCCCCCGCGCCCGACCGGACGACTCCTGATAAAACGGGCGCCGCGCCCGCCGGGGCTTCGGTGGCAAGCAAGGCCCCCGCCGCAAAGACTCCGGCCGCTAGCCCGCCCGCGGCGAAGAAGGCCCCCGCCCTCGCGAAGGTCCAAAGCCCGGCCAAGGCCGTGCCTGCCGTAAAGGCCGACTACTGGATCCAGGCCGCCAGCTTCACCAGCCGCGGCAGGGCCGACGATCTGAAACAGGCCCTCTCCGAGAAGGGCATAGCGACCCACCTCAGCGTCAAGGACATCGTCGGCAAGAGCTGGTATCGGGTCCGCGTCGGGCCCTACGCGACCAAGGCCGAGGCCGAAGGCTGGCTGGGCCGCCTAAAAGCCCTGCCCCAGTGCTCCGAGGCCTACGTCTCTAAAGGCAATTAAGCCGGACTTCTCAACAAGCGCGCTATATAGTGCAAAGCGCGCTTGACAGGTAAATCGGGCTGATTTCTGCGTCGCTCCGAGTTTTCGGTGCTCACATGCAGAAAGCATGCTCCGCTCCGAAAACATCGTCGCTCCTTGAACTCAGCCCGATTTCCCTTTTGAGAAGTTCGGGTAAATTTCGGACCTCCCGCCGAGCGCTCATTGCCGCGCTCGCCGCGGCGGACTAGAATTGCATTCATGACGCGGAAGGCCGGGCGACCATGACCACGAGCAAGGACCTCATCGATGCCGCGCGCGGCGCCGTCCCCTGCGACCTAAACCTTGCCAACGCTACCCTGGTCGACCTCCTGCGCGGCGAGCTCCGGCGCGGGGCCACGGTCTCGATCTACCGGGGCTGCGTGGTCGGGATCGACGACGGCCTCCGGGCCGAGCGCACCCGCGACCTCAAGGGCATGTACCTCGCGCCGGGCCTCATCGATTCCCACGTCCATATCGAGTCCTCGATGCTCACCCCGCCGCAGTACGCGCGGCTGGTCTCGCCGCGCGGCACTACCTCCATCATCGCCGACCCACACGAGATCGCCAACGTCATGGGCTACGAGGGCATGCGCTACATGCTCTCGGCGAGCGAGGGCCTGAGCGTCGACGTGTATCTCATGGTGCCCTCCTGCGTGCCCGCGACCGAGTTCGACACCTCGGGCGCCTCCCTCTACGCCTCCGACATGTACCCCTTCCTCCGCGAGCCGAGGGTCCTCGGCCTGGGCGAGGTCATGAACTACCCCGGAGTCCTCTACAAGGACCAGAAGCTCCTGGACAAGATCGCCATCTTCCGCGACGCCGCCCGGCCGGTCGACGGCCACGCGCCGGGCCTCTCCGGCGGCGGACTCTCGGCCTACATCGCGGCGGGCATAGGCTCGGACCACGAGTGCGCTACTCCGGAGGAGGCCCTCGAGAAGGTCTCCAAGGGCATGTACGTCATGCTGCGCGAGGGCTCGACGGCGCGGGACCTGCGCAACCTGCTTCCCGCCGTGACAGCCGCTACGGCCTCGCGCTTCCTCATCTGCTCGGACGACCGCCACCCGAACGACCTCGTCGACGAGGGCCACATGGACCACGCCCTGCGCCTCCTCCTCTCGGGCGGTGTCGACCCCATAGACGCCCTGCGAATCGCGTCCTTGAATCCCGCGATCTGGTTCGGCCTTCGGGGATCGGGAGCGGTAGCTCCCGGCTACAAGGCGGACTTCGTCGTCTTCGACTCCTTCGCCGACTTCAGGGCGCGGTCGGTCTACAAGGACGGCGTCCTCGTGGCCGAGGAGGGTGAGAGCCTCTTCGAGATTCCCGAGCGCTCCTCCCCGACCCGCGACTCGGTCAACATAAAATGGCTGACCGAGGAGGACTTCCGCATTCCCTACCCCGGCCCGGCCGACGGATCGAAGGCCCCCGCGAAGGCGCGCGTCATCCTCGCCCGCCCCGACTCGATCGTCACCGATTCGATCGAGGTCCTGCCCAAGGTCGAGGAAGGGCTCTGCGTCACGGATCTCGAGCGCGACATCCTAAAGATCTTCGTCATCGAGCGGCACACCGGCTCGGGCAATATCGGCAAGGGCTTCATCTCGGGACTGGGCTTGAAGCGCGGCGCCCTGGGGCTCACGGTCTCGCACGACTCGCACAACATGATCGTCGCGGGAGTCGACGACCGCTCGATATTCAAGGCCGCGCGCCACCTGAATAAAATGAAGGGAGGCCTTGTCTACGCCGTGGGCGACGAGGTGCTCCTGGACCTGCCCCTCCCCGTCGCCGGACTCATGAGCGACCGCGGCGCGGACTTCGTCGTCGAGCGCCTGCGCGCCTTCGAGAAACTCTTCGAGACCGAGGGGCTGTCGAACCGAACGCCCCTCATGACCCTGTCCTTCATGGCCCTTCCCGTCATACCCAAGCTGAAGATCACCGACCGCGGGCTCATCGACGTCGAGCGCTTCGTTCCCGTCGGGCTCTTCGCGGATTAAGAGGAAAACGGAGGAATGCTCAACATCATGCGTAAAGACATCGTCCGATCCGGCAATAGCGGCGCTTCGTTCAGCCCCGCCTGGCTCGCCTGCCTTCCCCTGCCCCCCGGCGCCGTCAAGGAAGCCTGGAAGCGGCGCCTTTCGACGATAGCCCTTCCCGCGGGCAAGCGCGGCCCCCTCCTCGAGTCCGCGGCCACCGAGCTCGAGCGCGGCATCGCCTCGATCCTCGGCCTCGCGCCGCGCCGCGCGTCGGCGTCGGGCGGCGGCGCGTCGAGCGAGGGTCCCTCGGGCCTCGTCTTGAAGCGAATCGAGGGAAGGCCCGAATCCTTCACTATCGAGTCGAGCGCGAAGGGCCTCGCGATTGCGGCATCGGACGATTCGGGCTTCCTTTACGGAGCCTTCCGCCTCCTCCAGCTCGTCGCGCGGGGCGTCGCCCCCGAGCTCCTCGTCGTCTCCGAATCGCCCCGCGCCTCTTTGCGCATGATCGACCACTGGGACAATATGCCCGGCGATGTGGAGCGCGGCTACGCCGGGCTCTCCCTCTTCTTCAAGGAGGGCAGGATACTGCCGCCCGGGCCCCGGCTCGAGGCCTACGCCCGGCTCATGGCCTCGATCGGGATAAACGCCGTCGCGATCAACAATGTCAACGTCCACAGGCTCGAGACCGAGCTCGTCTATCCCCGCTTCCTCAAGGAGCTCTCGAGGATCGCGGCCGTCTTGCGCTCCTGGGGCGTCAAACTCTACTTGAGCGCCAACTTCGCCTCGCCCGTCACGATGGGCGAGCTCGATACCGCCGATCCCCTCGATCCGCGGGTCATCTCCTGGTGGGAAGAGCGCGCGGCCATCGTCTGGAAGGCTATCCCGGACTTCGGCGGCTTCGTGGTCAAGGCCGATTCCGAGGGCAGGCCGGGGCCCTTCACCTACGGCCGCGACCAGGCGGACGGGGCCAACCTCCTCGCCAAGGCGGTCGCCCCTTACGGCGGGAAGATACTCTGGCGCTCTTTCGTCTATAACTGCCAGCAGGACTGGCGCGACCGCAAGACGGACCGCGCCCGCGCGGCCTACGATTATTTCAATCCCCTCGACGGCCGCTTCCTCCCCAACGTCCTCTTGCAGATCAAGAACGGCCCCATGGACTTCCAGATCCGAGAGCCGGTGTCGCCCCTCTTCGGCGCGATGCCGAAGACGGCCAAGGCCCTCGAGTTCCAGGCGGCCCAGGAATACACGGGGCAGCAAAAGCATGTCTGCTACCTGCCCGAGCAGTGGCGCGCCTACCTCGATGCCGAGATCCGCGAGGGCGGCGATGGGCGCCTGTCGCAGGCGGTCGACGCCTTCGTCGCCGTCTCCAACCTGGGCGACGACTACAACTGGTGCGGCCACGACCTCGCGCAGGCGAACTGGTACGGCTTCGGCCGCTTGGCCTGGGACCCCGATCTCGCGCCCGACGCGATCGCCCGCGAGTGGGCCGCCCTGAGCTTCGGCCCCGCTCTCGCGGAGGAGGTCGCGGCCTTCCTGCGCGGGACCTGGCGGGCCTACGAATCCTACACCTCGCCCCTCGGCCTAGGCTGGATGGTCAACCCGAGCCACCACTACGGCCCCAATCCCGACGGCTACGAATACGACCGCTGGGGCACCTACCACTTCGCCGACCGCGAGGGCCTCGGCGTCGACCGCAGCGTCGCGACCGGATCGGGCTACGCGGGCCAGTATCGGCCCGCCTTGGCGGCACTCTACGAGAGCGTCGCGGCCTGCCCCGACGAGCTCCTTCTCTTCTTCCACCATGTCTCCTACGGCCATCGCCTGAAATCCGGCAAGACGGTCATCCAGCATATCTACGACGAGCATTTCGAGGGAGCCGAGCTCGCGGCCGCGCTTCCGGGCCGCTGGAAAGCCTTCGAGGGCCGCGTCCCGGAGCCGGCCTACTCGGCAGTCCTCGGCCGCCTGTCTCATCAGGCCGAGCATGCCGCCCTGTGGCGCGACGTGGTCGACACCTTCTTCCTCAGGCTGTCGGGCATCCCCGACGGCAAGGGGAGGCGTATCTACCCATGAAGAGCGCGTACCGGATTACCGGATTCTACGCGCTCTTCTCCACCCTATGGATCATACTGTCGGACGCCTTCCTCATCCTCCTGTTCGGCGAGAAGGCCTTCGTCCAGTTCGTCTCCAGCATCAAGGGCCTCGTCTTCATCGCGGCGACGGCGGCCCTGCTCTTCGTCATGATCAGGCGCGAGCTGGAGACGAAGAACAGGATCATCGTCCAGCTCGACCGCGAGGTCGACATACGCGAGCAGCTGATACGCGAGCTGCACCATCGCATCAAGAACAACATCCAGGTCGTCATAGGCCTCATGAACATAGAGACCATGGACCAGGACTTCTCCCGGGAGGTCAAGGAAAGGATCGCCAACAAGCTCATCTCGATGATGTCGGTCTTCAACATCGTCTACGAGATGCGGGACATGCGCGGCATATCCTTCGAAAGCGTCCTGCGCGAATACCAGCGCATAAGCGTCAGGAATATCGAGCTGGGAAAGATCGATCCGGCCATCGGCTACTCCATCGAGGTCATCGTCAGCTGCCTCCTCATCATCGATACGATCATCGAAGTCCTGCTGGGCAGCAACAACTCGATCCCCACCCTCATCAGCTCCGAGACCTCGGGAGAGATCCTCCTCGAGTTCCGCCTCGAGGGCCAGAAGGCCAACGAGATAAGCGAGAAGGACAGGACCTTCATGGAGCTCCAGGCGAAGTCCCTCGACGGCGACATCGAGATCGACGAGGGCCAAGGGCGCGTCCGCGTCCGCTTCACCCGCAGCGAATGAGCCCCGTTCCTTGACGGCGCATCCCGTACGGAATACAGTAATCGAGGGTGCGGCGGAGGATCGAGGCGAGCATGACGATCCGTTTTATCGCGAATAACAGCCTCGTAGAGACCGAGTCCTACGGCCTTAGGCCGGCCCTGGACTTCATTCGGGGAGAGCTGGGCTTGACCGGCACGAAAGAGGGATGCCGCGAGGGCGACTGCGGCGCCTGTTCGGTCCTCGTCGGCAAAAGAAGGGCGCGGCCCGAGGGCGGCTTCGAGATCGACTACCGCGCCCAAGCCTCCTGCGTCATGAGCCTCGCCGAGCTGGACGGCCGCCATCTGGTCACCATCGAAGGCCTCGCGGCCTCGGGCCGCGGCAAGGCGGGCAGCGCGGTTTCGGGCGGCGCGGCCGAGCTTACGCCCGTCATGCGCGCCATCCTCGACGAGAACGGCAGCCAGTGCGGCTTCTGCACCCCGGGCTTCGTCGTCGCCCTTACGGCCTTCCTCCTGCAAGGACCGCCCTTCACGGAAGAGCGCGCCCTATCGTCGATCGAAAGCAATCTTTGCCGCTGCACGGGCTACGGCGCCCAGAAGCGCGCCGCCTTAAGGCTCGCGCGCGATTTCGCCGGCCTTTCCGCCGATCCGACAGAGCGCATCCGCTCCCTCGTCGAGGCCTCGGTCGTACCGTCCTCCCTCCTCGGCTTCGCGCTCGGCGAGCTCCTTTTCGATCGGCCGCCGGAAAGCGCCGCCGCCCGCCCGGCCCGGACTAAGCTCCTCCTCGGCGGGGGCACGGACTTCCTCGTGCGCCATCCCCATCCCGAGGGCGAGGAGTGCGCCGAGGGCTTCGCGCTGCTTTCGCGCGACCTGCCGCTCGGCCGGGTCAGCCTCGTCGGTGGCGGCGGCCCCGAGGATTTAGGAGCGAGCGTCCGAGCCGCCGAGCGCGGTCCCGTCGGGCCGCGCCTCGAGGTCGGAGCCGCGCTCAGCTGGCGGGAATTCTTCTCCGACAAGCTCGTGCGCGAGCTGGTTCCCTCCATCGCCTTATTCGAAGTCCTCCTCGCGAGCCCCCTCGTGCGCGAGAGGGCGACCTTGGGCGGCAATGTCGGGAACGCCTCGCCCGTCGCGGACATGAGCTCGATACTGATCGCCTTGGGCGCCCGCTCGAGGCTGCGCGACGAGACAGGCGGCGAGCGAGAGCTGCCCCTCGAGGATATCTTCCTCGGCTACAAGAAGCTCGATCTTCATGCGGGGGAGTTCATCGCCTCCTTCGCCATTCCCGCCGATCGCCAGATCATCCTCTTCAATTTCGAAAAGGCCTCGAAGCGCGAGAAGCTCGACATCGCCGCGGTCAACACGGCCGCGTCCTTCTTCCTCGAAGAAGGCAGCGGGACGCCGCGCATCGCGAGCGCGAGGATCTCGGCGGGAGGAGTCGCCGCGACGCCCCTGCTCTTAAAAAAAACCTCGGCCTATCTCGCAGGCAGAGAACCGAATGCCCAGACGGCCGCCGAGGCGGCGCGCATCGCGGCAGCCGAGGTCTCCCCGATCGGCGACGTGCGGGGAAGCGCGGAATACCGCTCCCGCATCCTCTACCGCTTCGTGATCGGCCACTTCGTCCGCCTCTTCCCCGGATGCGGGGCGGAGGAGGCCCTGCCGTGAGCGTCATCCGCGAGTCCGAGCTCAACGTCTCCGGTTCCACCCGCTACATCGACGACCGTCCCGAGAGCGCGGGCCTCCTTCACGGCGCCCTCGTCCCGAGCCCCTGCGCCCGCGGCCTCTTGAAAGGCATCGACGCGCAAGAGGCCGAGGCCCTGGATCCCTCTATCCGAGTTTTCACGGCACGCGAGGTTCCCGGCGAGAATCGGCTGGGCGACGCCGCGGAATACGAGCCCTTCCTCGTCTCGGAAGAGTGGAGCTACATGGGACAGCCGGTCGCCCTCGTCCTCGCGAAGGGCAGGCTCCTCGCGAGAAAGGCGGCGGCCCTCGTCAAGCTCGATTACGAGAAGCTTAAGCCGAGGCTGGACGCCCGCGAGGCCTCGGAGGCCGGAGCCTTCTTCATCCCGCCGCGGACCATGGCGATGGGCGACGCTAAGCGCGCGATGGCCCGCGCCCTGATCGTCGCCGAGGGCCGCGTGGAATCCGGCGGCCAGGAGCACGTCTACCTCGAGACGCAGGGCGCGATCGCGGAAGCCCTGGAAGGCGGGCGCGTCCGCATAATCTCGGGGACGCAGTCGCCGACGGGCGTCCAGCGCGAGGTCGCCCGCATCCTCGGCCTTTCCATGCACGATATCGAGGTAGAGGCCCCGAGGCTCGGCGGGGCCTTCGGCGGCAAGGAAGAGCAGGGCGGGCAATGGGCGGCCTTGGCCGCGTTAGGCGCTCGAGCTTGCGGAAGGCCCGTCAAGATCTACCTGGACAGGCGCGAGGACATGCGCCTAAGCGGAAAGCGACACCCCTACTCGAGCGACTTCCGCATCGGCCTCGACGCCCAAGGGATGATCGTAGCCTTCGAGGCCGACTACTACCAGAACTCGGGCGCCCTCTGCGACCTCTCGCCCGCGATACTCTCGCGCACACTCTTCCACGCGGCGGGGGCCTACCGCATCCCGAACATCCGCGTCACGGGCTACGCCTGCAGGACCAACCTCCCGCCCTTCACCGCCTTCCGCGGCTTCGGGGCGCCCCAGGGCTTCTACGTCATCGAGGCTGCCATCGACGCGGCCGCCCGGGCGGGCGGCTTCGATCCGGCCGAGCTCAGGCGGAAGAACCTCCTCTCCGAGGGAGACGTCTTCCATTACGGGCAGAGCGTCTCCGAATGCCGCGCCGGCTCCTCTTTCGACCGCCTCCTAAAGCTCTGCCGCTGGGACGAGCTGCGCGCCGAAATAGCGTCGCATAACGCGTCGAACCGCCTCGAGAAGCGCGGGGCGGCCCTGATCCCGATCTGCTTCGGCGTCTCCTTCACGAAGCTCGTCATGAACCAGGGAGGCGCCCTCGTGCACGCCTACCACGACGGATCGGTGTCGGTAGCGACGGGGGCCGTCGAGATGGGACAGCAGGTCGCCCGCAAGATACAGATCGTAGTCGCCAAGGCCCTCGGCATTCCCGAATCCCTCGTGCGGGTCGAGAGAGCGCGCACCTCGACCGTCGCCAACACCTACCCCACGGCGGCCAGCACGGGCTCGGACATCAACGGCATGGCGGCCCTCGCTGCCTGCGAGGAGATACGGGGCCGCCTTTTGTCCCTCGCGGCGCGGATACTAGGAGCCGAGAAGGGCGAGCTGCGCCTCGAGGGCGGCCTCGTCGTTCGCGGCTGCGAGCCGAGCGCCCTGACCTGGAAGGAGCTCGTCGACCGGGCCCACCTCGAGCGCGTCGACCTCTCGGCCCACGGCTTCTACGCCACCCCGGGCCTTTCCTACGACATGAAGGCCGAGCGCGGCAGCCCCTTCGCCTACCACGTCTACGGCTGCGCCGCGATCAGCGCGCGTCTCGACGTCCTGCGCGGAAGCTATCGCTTCGACCGCGCCTGGATAGTCCACGACGGAGGAGAGAGCATCGACCGCGCCGTCGACCTGGGCCAGGTCGAGGGAGCCTTCGCGCAGGGCCTAGGCTGGGCGGCCCTCGAAGAGCTCCTGTACGACGCCGAGGGCAGCCTCATGACGGATACGCTCTCGACCTACAAGCTCCCCGACCTCGGCTTCATGCCCAATGCCGAGGTGGAGTTCCTCGAGAACGCGCCGAATCCGAAAGCCATCATGCGATCGAAGGCCGTCGGCGAGCCGCCCCTCCTCTACGGCATCGCCGGCTACTTCGCCGTCCTCGACGCGCTGCGCGCGGCTCGGGCGGACAGGGCGCGAGGCGCGGAAGCCGGGCGCGGAGACGGGGCCGCATCGGCGCGCTCCGCTTACGACCTTCCCATGACTCCGGAGAAGGTCCTGGACTTCCTCGAGGGGAGGCGCCCGTGCTGATTTCGAAGGGACTCCTCGCCCTTCCCGGCGCCGAGGAATTGCGGCGAGCCTCGATCAGGGTCGAGGGCGGGACTATCGCTGAAATTTCCGAGAGCCTTTCCGCGCGAGCCGGAGAAGAGCTCGTCGACGCGTCGGAACTCATAGTCCTGCCGGGCGCCGTCGATCCCCACGTCCACTTCGACGAGCCCGGCTTTACCCATCGCGAGGACTTCCTCCACGGAACGGCCGAGGCCGCGCGCTGCGGCGTCACGACGGTCATCGATATGCCCTGCACGTCCATGCCCCCCGTAATCGACGTCGCCGCCTTGAGGAACAAGCTCTCCTATATTTCGAGGGGCGCTCTCGTCGACTACGCCCTCTACGGCGGCGTATCGGGGCAAAGCCTCGAGGCAAGCCTCGGTCCCGGCGGATCGGGCGGATCAATGGAAGAGCTCGCAACCGAGGTCGTCGGCTTCAAGTGCTACTTCATCTCCGGCATGGATAGCTTCTCCCGCGTCGAGCCCGCCGATCTCGCCCGCGTCCTCGCGAAAGCGGCCCGGCTCGGCAGGCCTGTCCTCCTCCACGCCGAGGACTACGAAATAGTGACCCAGGCCACGGCGCGGCTGAAGGCGGCGCGCGCCGGCGAGCCTTACCCTTGGTCCGACTACGCCGACAGCCGCCCCGAATCCGCCGAGATCGCGGCGGTATCGCGGGCCGTCGAGCTCGCGGGCGAAAACGCGAAGGGCCTCCATATCGTGCACGTCGCCACCGCCGCCGCCGCCGAGATCGCGCATCGCGCCGGCGCGACTTGCGAGACCTGCGCCCACTACCTGGCCTTCGGGCGCGAGGACTTCGCCGAGAAGGGAGCGGCGCTCAAGACCGCTCCGGTCGTCAAGGGCAGGTCCGAGCGCGAATTGCTGTGGCGCCTCCTCTCCGAGGGAAAAATCGATTTCGCAGCAAGCGACCACGCGCCGAGCACGCGCGAGGAGAAGGAGACGGGGAACCCATGGACGGCCTACGGCGGCATACCCGGCGTCGGGACAAATCGGCTCTACCTCCTCTCGGAAGGCTTGCTCGCCCGACGCCTCTCGCTCGCGCGCTTCCTCGAGGCGGCGGGAATGGCGGCCGCCCGCCGCTACGGCCTGTCCTCGCGCAAGGGCTCGCTGGAAAAGGGAAAGGACGCCGATATAGTCCTCGTAGACCCCGAGGCCTCGACGCGGGTCGAAGGCGCGAAGCTCCTTTCGAAGGGCAAGATCACTCCCTTCGAGGGCATGTCCCTTCGCGGCGAGGTGCTGGCGACCTACGTAAGGGGACATCTCGCCTATGACGCGGCGGCAGCTCGCGAAGGGAAGAGCGGGGCCGCGCCCGATCTTCCCGGCATCCTCGCCGAGCCCGGATCCGGCAAATTCCTCTCCTGGGGGCGTACTTGAGCAAGATTATGGAAGCGACGAGCCTGTCCGCCCTACTTCGCAGGATCTCGGGCGAGTACCGCGCGAAGCGCTCGATCTTCGACATTCCCGAGACCGCCTTCCGCGGGGCCTTCGAGCTCGAGGCCGGAAACGCCTCGATGGAGCTGCCGGGAGGCAGGGCGCGCCTGCCCGTCGGGCCCGCGGCCGGCCCGCACAGCCAGATGGCGCCCAACCTCGTCGCCGCCTACCTCGCCGGATCCCGCGTCTTCGAGCTGAAGACGGTCCAGGAGAACGACGAGCTCGATATCGAGAAGCCCTGCATCGACGCCCTCGACGAGGGACACAATACCGAGTGGTCGACCGAGCTCTCCCTGGCGGACGCGCGCGAGGAGTACCTTCGCGGCTGGATCGCGATCCGCCTCCTCGCCGCGGCCTTCTCCTCCGCGCCTGGCGATCTCGTCTTCAACGCATCGGTCGGCTATACCCTCGACGGCATCAAAAGCGCCAAGGTCGATGCCTTCCTGGAAGGACTCCGCGATCCCGCCCGAGGCCCCAATGCCGATTTCTGGATGGGCGCGTTGCGCGAACTCGAAGCCTTCGTCCGGTCCGGAGAGATGGAGGCGGCCTTCGGCTCCCGAGCGGCCTCGCGCGCCCGCGATCTCGTTGCGGATTTCCCCTCGTCGCCGGTCTCCTCGGTCACCATCTCGACCATGCACGGCTGCCCTCCCGAGGAGATCGAGCGGATCGCCGCCTACCTCATCGAGGAGAAGGGGCTTAACGTCTACGTCAAGCTCAATCCGACCCTCCTCGGCTACGGCCGTGTAAGGTCCATCCTCGACGAGACCGGCTGGAAGCGCATCGAGCTGGACGAGGGGCTCTTCGAGCGCGACCTCCGGATGCCCGAAGCCCTGCGCCTCGCCTCCGTCCTGTCGTCCAAGGCCGAGTCGCGGGGCCTCGCCTTCGGCCTCAAGCTCTCCAACACCCTGGCGAACGCGAACGACGGCCTCTTCCTGCCCGGAGCCGAGCGCTATATGTCGGGACGGGCCCTCTTTCCAATTACGATACGCCTCGCCGCGGAGCTCGCGGCGGCATTGCCGGGCTGGAAGGGAAGGTTCTCCTACTGCGGGGGCGCGAGCGCGCTGAACGCGGGGAAGCTCGTCGCCGCCGGCCTCGGGCCGGTCACGATCGCGACCGACATCCTGAAGCCGGGCGGATATCTCAGGCTGATCGGCGCCGCCCGCGCCGCCGCCCGGGCCCTGCCCCGATCGCGCTCCTCGCCCGACGCGGCCGCCTTGCGCGATCTCGCGGAGGAGGCCCTCGTCCGGCCCGAGTACCGCTCGGGCTATAAATCCGGCGAGGCCTCGATCCGCCGTCCCCTGCCCCTCTTCGACTGCTTCGCCGCGCCCTGCGTCGAGGCCTGCCCGGTCCGCCAGAAGGCGCCCGAGTACATCCGCCTCGGCGCCGAGGGCCTCTCCGCCGAGGCCTTCGAGGCTATCGTCGCCGATAACCCGATACCTCATATCACGGGAACCCTGTGCGACCACGTCTGCCAGGCCGCCTGCAGCCGCAACGACTACGAGGGACCAGTACTGATCCGCGCTTCCAAGCTTAAGTGCGCCCTCGCCGCTTCCGATCTCGCGCCCGCCCGCAAGCAAGCGGCGCCTGAGCTCGCGGCCGGCAAGGTCGCCGTCGTCGGAGCGGGTCCGGCCGGCCTCGCGTGCGCCTACTGCCTGGCCCTCTCCGGCGTGCGCGTCACGGTCTTCGACGAGGACCGCGAGATCGGAGGAGTTCCGGCTAAGGTGATACCCGCCTTCCGCATCGAGCGCTCGGCCCTCGCCGCCGACATCGACAGGATAAGGTCACTCGGCGTCGAGTTCCGCCTCGGCGTCCGCGTCGAGTCCCTCGATCTCCTCAAGGCCGAGGGCTACTCCTCGGCTTTCATCGCACCGGGAGCGCCGATAGCAAGGGGACTAGGCATCGAGGGCGAGGGTATTCCGATAGTCGACGCCCTCGATTTCCTGAAAAACGGAGGTCGGGGCTTCGCCGAGGCGAAGGCGATAACGGTCGCGGGCGGAGGCAATACCGCCATGGACGCCGCGCGCATAGCCCTGCGCATTCCCGGCGTCGAGCGCGTGACGATCTCGTACCGCAGGACGAGGGCCGAGATGCCCGCCGACCGCGAGGAGCTCGGGAACGCCATCGCCGAAGGGGCCGAGCTGCGGGAGCTCAGCCTTCCGGAAAGGGCCATCCCCGCCGAGGCGGGAGATCGCGCGCGGCTGCGCCTCAGGGTAATGGAACTCGGCGAGCGCGACGCCTCGGGACGAAGGGCCCCGGTCGCGACCGATAGGGTCGAGGATATCGAGTGCGGCCTACTCGTCGCGGCCATCGGCGAGAGTCCCGACCGGAATCTCTTCGAGCGCCTGGGCATCGAGCTTGACGCCCGCGGCGTTCCGCTCTTCGATCCTCGCACTATGATGACGGGCCTGGAAAACGTATACGTCGGCGGCGACGCCGCGCGCGGCCCCTCCTCGATCATTTCCGCCGCGGCGGACGGTAGGCGCGCCGCCCTCGCCATCCTCGAGAAAGCGGGCATCAGCCTGCCCGCCTCCTCGTACGCGCCGCCTGATCCCGATCCCGAGGCCTTAGCCGCCAGGGGAGAGCTTATCGAGAGCCTTGATGCCTCGGATCCGGGGTTCCTTAAGCGCGAGGCCGAGCGATGCCTTCAGTGCGACTCGGCCTGCCTCCGCTGCGTCGAGGTCTGCCCGAACCGCGCCAACACCGCGATCCCCGTCGAGAGAGGACGCTTCGCCCAGGGCCTGCAGATACTCCACGTCGACTCGCTGTGCAACGAGTGCGGCAACTGCTCGCGCTTCTGCCCCTACGAGGGCGATCCATGCAAGGACAAGGCGACCCTCTTCGCCGACCGCGAAGCCCTGACGAAATCGCATAACGTAGGCTTCGCCTTCGCGGATCGCGACACCTCCGCGAGCGCCGTCTCAGGCGGCCGACCCCGCGTCATCTACCGCGAGGCGGCCGGAGGCCCGGTCCTCGAGACCGCGTTCGGGACGGCCGTCGCGGGAGCTCCCGCACCCGCCCTCCTCGAGCTCGCGAAGACCGTCCTCGAGAAGCACCCTTACCTCCTTGGAGGCCCGAGATGACCGTCTTCGAGAACGTCCGCGTAATTTCCTTCGAGCCGCCCGCGGTATCCGAGCCCATGGACG
>Ga0075317_1000015_pt1 | contig 21187 bp, 27 predicted proteins | sample MayberryNE_TuleB_FD_120068 | JGI IMG/M metagenome (GOLD analysis project Ga0075317, IMG submission 120068) | Natural and restored wetland microbial communities from the San Francisco Bay, California, USA, that impact long-term carbon... | ecosystem: Environmental > Terrestrial > Soil > Wetlands ... | reverse complement strand
TCTACCATCCTAACGCCTGCAAACGCGCCTAGATCGAAGTTAACGATGCTATTGGTCACCGCTCCAATCGTCTGACCAGTTGTCACAGAGGCATTATCAAGCGAGATAGTCAGCGTGTTAGTTAATGGAGTCCCCGTGACAGTGAGAAAATCATCTGAGAGCAAGTTAAGGTTGAAACCAGCATCTGGACTAACTGCTCCGCCTATATCTCCAGTCATTTTCTCAAGACTTGGAGTTGGCGATCCTTCAAAGATTTTCGAAATCTGTGACATTAGACACCTCCGTGCGCGGCCATCACCTGTATCCAGAAGTTTCCAACTGTCGGGGCTACTACAGCGCGTTTAACGAAGAAAATCGTGCCTTTGCTAACGAAGAGGCCGTCATCCTTGACTTTATTCGCCGTGAGGTCGAAAACTTGGCCAGTTCCTGCTGCAACGCGAACGTGATCATTGACGTTGTCTAAAGAGATGATCAAGTCAGCATCTGTTGAATTAAAAAAGCTCACGAGTCGAGCATGATGTGACATCGCTGATCCAACTGGCGCGTATGCAGCCCCAATTCCGCCGAAAGCGACTGTCCTAAGCGGTTCGAAAATAACTCTTGTCCCAAAAGTCATAAAAAATCTCCTATATGGCAAATGAGGGCTCTATTTCTAGAGCCCAGTTCTCAAGTTCGTTATTGGAATCCGCATTCCATGCTAACCCAGTTAATAAGCCCAGGCGCCGCGACGTTGAATAGGTGTCTGAAGAATGGATGGACTACATCGCCGTTATCAAAGGTAAAGGCCTGAGTTACGGTAGGAGGCGCGCCGTCGAAGAGGAAGGTGACTACGCCAGCAGCAGAGACATTGATCCTGAGAGTATGAGTTGCCCCATCAGCCCAGGCATCATTGGTGTCAGTATCAACTAATCCACCAGTGTTAAGCTGAGTAGAGATCGCGCAATCTCCAGGAGAGACAGCATCATTTGGCCCATAAGCTACAAAGTCAGTGTAATTGGCAAACGTTGCATCATTAGCTTGAGTCTTGCGGAAACCAATGTAGCAAGGCTCTAATCCAGAGATATCAGCAACAGTAAAGCGCCATTGCAGGTAAAACGCTGGGGAAGTCCCAATCGTGAAACTATGCCTTGAATTCGCCCTTGCAGCCCCGAAGTTGTATTCATAGCCTTCAGAGAGGGTTAAGTCTCCTGAGACAGTCAAGCCAGCGGCACCCATTCTGGGAGCAATAATTGTCTGACCTGCTCCGAGGACGAATTCTTCCATTTCAACTCCGCCTTGAAGAGAAATGATGTTCACGTCGCCGGTTGCGCCAGTTGGTGCAGCCCCGGTTGTTGCAGCAGACTGCACGATCGGGGATTGAGTGAAGGTGATTTTGTCTCCACTGACAACGGCATAATCGGCAGTCAAAGTTTTAACTTCACTCGCGATATCGATTTTTCCAGTTCCAGACTGGATCACTGTTGCAGAGGCTCCGGTTAATGAGCCCACTGTGACAGTTCGCACGCCAGCAGTTCCTACGTTGACAGCGAAGTTGTCTGCATCACTGCCTATTCCAATCGCAGCTCCTGAAGAATTGAGCTCGACAACGCCTACAGCGTCCAGCGTAATCGGGGCGGCTGCGCCTACTGCGTTAACAGCGGCTCCCCCTGTGCCTGTAGTGACGAGAACGCCACCAGCGGCATTTGAAGAGGTAATTTGGACAGCGTCGGCAACTGCTTCGCCACCTGAGACGATGACCGAGCCAGCTGTTGATGAGAGTGTGACATCAAAAGCCCCTGTAGCCGTGATGTTGGTCGCGCCTGCTGAGTCAATCGAGACAACGCCCGTGCTATCGAGAGTGCATCCGCCAGTTCCGCAGTCGATATCGATCCCACCAGCGGCATTTGAAGCAAAAATTCGCACAGCGGTTGCAGCAGCCTGTGACGAGTCTAAGTTCATTTGCAAAGCAACGTTAGTATCAAGGCCACCAGCAGCGGACACCACCGTGATAGCATCGTCCGCGGCTTCTTCGCCATTGACGACAACTCGTCCTAGAGCAGATTCGAGGTTTAAGTCTATCCCAGCTCCGCCAACACTGACGTTGGAAGCAGCAGCTCCATCGATCGAGAACGCGCCTGTTGAATCGATAGTGATTCCTCCTGTGCCACAGTTGACGTCAATCCCGCCAGCTGCATCAGTCGCGCCAATTAAGACAGCATCTACAGCAGCTTGTGAGCCCGTAACGTTGATAGAGCCACCGACCGAGGAGAGAGTTAAGTCAGCAGCTCCAGTCACCGTGAAGTTAGAAGCAGTTGCAGCATTAAGGCTAATGCCAGCAGCAGAGTCAGCGGTCATCGCGCCAGCAAAGGCAGATCCTAACGCTAGAGTATGCGCAGCAGCCCCTCCGCCTATTGCCAATGCCTTAATGACGTTTCCGCCCCCGATATTGATCGCAGAGCCTAAGTTGTCCATCCCAAGATTTACAGCGCCAGCGGTCTGAGTAAGCGCGCCTGTCACAGTAACTCCAGCCATTGCCATTGTGCCATTTGAGTCGATCGCAAAGACTTCGGCGTTAGTAGAGTCAATGAAGCTAGTTTTATTCGCGCCAGCAGCATCGCCCATCTTGATGAGCACGTTTTGCCCAGCTGGAGCAGTGATAGCGACATCAACGCCAGCTCCTGAGGTATAGAGAGGAGAGGTTACGCTTGTTGCGAGCGTTATGGCCGGATCAAGATTCAGCGTGACAGTATTGCCAGCGTTGACATCAGTGAGGTTAAGTCCGCCAGCGATGAGGATATCGCCAGCTACAGGAGCCAAGCTATTGATGGTATCGACATCAGAGGCTCCGGGAGAAGAAAGAGCCCACGTTGCAACTCCAGCGGCATTGCTCGTGAGGATGAAGGCTTGATCAGTAGTCGTATTGATCCAATTCTGGCCAACGCGATAGCCAGTATCGGCAGTGACCGGATTTCTAATTGAAAGAATAGGACTTGGAAAATCGGAAGTTAATGGTTGCGAGAAACCGTAGGAGATCTCCCCTGCATCTTGAAGTCGTTTTACCATATAGACGCCCCTATAAATTGGTTAATTTCCTTTACATTAGCATTAAGTCGATCATGTGTCAAAAAATATATTAGAGTATTGTTAAAGATGTTCATAAAGGGGGCTATATGGCAATACTTACGAACATTTTGATTTGCACCGCGGTCGCATTGATAAATTTAATGCTGTGCGGACTTGCTGCCTTTTGCATGCACAAGCTATATTGCGAATTCAATCGATCTCTTGAGTCATATGAGAAGATGACTAATCTTAGGTTAGATCTATTAACAAAGAAAATCGTTGAGTTAGAAAAATGATGGGCTTTCTTGAGATAATTCTTGTAATTATATGGTTAGTTTTTTTAAGATATATGATGAAAAGACCGGAATGATTGAGAAAAGAGGAAATAATGGACTTTAGTTTTTTACAGCCAATAGCATATCTGGCAGCACTATATGGTTTCGTATGGTCTATGCGAAAGGATTCTAAAGAAGACTATCTTAGACTTGAAAAAATGATGAATCTTGTCCATGAAGAGATGAAAGATTTCCATGGCAGGCTCTGTGCGATTGAAGAAAGGAACAAGGGGAAGTAATGCATACCGCAATAATTGCACTGCTCATTCAAATAGTAATTATAGTTTTTTTTGTTCTATGCCTATTTATATACGTTAAGATAGACAATCTTAGAAGAGATATTGATTCCTTGAAAAGAGATATAAAGAGACTCGAAGATAGATCTTGGGAGAGAAAATAATGGACATTGATTTAGCAGTTATCACGATAGTCTCGGCTAATATTGGACTAGCTTGGGCATCTTTTGCAGCGAGCAAAAACTCTATCCAGGAGATGAGAAAAGAGATGATGTCTCTATATCTTCATACTGATAAGAAGATTGACGCCATGGCTGATGAGATGAAGGATTTTCACGGAAGACTTTGCGAAATAAAGGGGAAGTAAAAATGGCTATTGGGATACTTATGTTTTTATCATTGTTTATAATACCAGATATATATCGGACTATTAAAGTAATTTTTACAGAAAACTAAGGAAGATTTAATTCGGAAAACTCTTCTGGAAAATCCTCTTTTACTTTCTTTTTTATCGCATTATAAGCTGTTAAAGCCATTTTTGGGTTATCTTCCTTTAATGCTTTTAGAGTAAGCTTTTTAAGTCCCCCGGCATTAGGACTTGTTAAAAGCCAGTTTGCTGTTTTATTTATTGCAAACATCGTTCCTGCTCCAACAAGTGCTCCAGTTCCTGGCGTTCCAGACATTTGTCCTATTGCCCCCCCGACTATCGAAGCCAATGCTTCTTGAGCTGGAGTTCCTTTAGTCCATGACTTCTCAAGATTTTGCCAACCTACGTTATCAATAAATTCCATTCGAGCGGAATGAAGTCTATTTCCCAAACGAAAATCCCTTCCTAATTCTTTATCGGTTTTATAGACAGCCTGAGATATCGCTTTATTAATAGATTGAAGACGATTCTTTTGACTAGGCATTGTTTCTTTAAACATTCTGTTCGCATCTCTAAATGTATTTATGAGATGTTGAGCAGTAAGATTTCCTTTTTTAAAATCATCAAGGACTCCATCTAAATATTTTATAACACCAACTCTATTTGGTTCTTCTCCTGCGGCCATAGCCATTTCGTTTCGAAGAGACTCAGTTTTTTCAATAAGTCCAGACATGTTTTCTTCCGGAATTATGACTTTTTTCCCTCTTTCAGAAATATTATCTAAAAAAGCATCGGATTTTTTCTTTACACTCTTTAAAACTTCTCTATTCTTTTCAGTTTCAGAGGTTAATTTCCCTATTCTTCGCGCCATTTTTTCAGGTTGCAATAATGGTGTAAGTTCTTTTTCATTAAGACCAGCCTTTTTTCCTGCTATTCTTGTTCTATTTTCAGCAATCGAAGCTCTTCTGAGTCCCGGAAGTTGAGATCCTAAAGCAAATACCATTCTGGCTATATTTTGAGCAGCTTCTCCTATTCCAAATTCTTTCATCAAAGATGCAGCAGCCTCTCCGCCTCCAGCCCCAATTCCAGCTCTTGTAACTGAATTTATTAATGACCTAGGAGCACCGGGCATTAATAACGAAGTAAATGTCTCAAGAGTATTTTCATATTTTTGCTCCCCCTCAGTCTCCGGCTTTAAAGAAGGAATTTTCTTTTCAACAGAACTTTCTAGTTCCTGAGTTGTTGGAAAATGACCTGGAACATCAATCCCAAGCTCCTTCATCTTTTCTCTAGCTTGATCAGGCGTGATTCCAGAAGGTAGGCTCACTAGCCACTCAATTAAGTTTTGCGTTGCTCCTGGAGCTCCTAAAACTGTTGAAGAAACTACTTTGCCGCTTCTGCCCACATCTCTAAGAGCATTTTCTCCCATCGATCTATCTTGCTCTTTAGGATTCGAAACAACTTCAAATGCGGGAGTAGGCTCGTTTTTCCCCAAGGAAACAATTTCATAGCTCATTCTGAAACCTCTTTGAATCCATTAAGAGTTTTTTCATAAAAACGTCCCGATTGGCTCTTTATTTTTGTTCCAACTGGAAGGCTTTTTAGCTTATCTCTTTCTACTTTTTGACCGACCTGAAGATCTGCTTTTGCTCCCTTTGAAGAAATAAGTTTATTAAGCTTATCTTTTTCTTGATCAAAGAATTTCTTCGACATTTTAGACGTGTAATTTCTAGCTCTACCCAAGATTACGTCTGAAGGAGCAGTTCTATCCTGATCTATTGCCTTTTTAAGGCCATGATATTTAAATTTTTCTGCTTCTGCAAACTGTCTTATAAGGGAAATTTTTACTTTGTTTGCAATTGCTGGATCAGAAATGTCAGGGAGTTTTTTAATCCACTCATTAAATTCTGACACCCTCATCTGCCCGCCAAAAATTTCCTTTGCTCCTTTGAACATTTGAACCTTAGCAGTATCTACAGCATTAGCTAAATCATTTTTAGCCAATCCCTCTGCAAACTTAGCAATAAAGCTCTTGTCTCCTAATGTTCTTCTTATTGAAGTAACTATCTCTGGCATTTGAGCCCCAGAATCAAGAAACTCTTCTATATTATCTAACGACAATAGCGTATTTTCAGCATCGAAAAGAGATTTCCCAGCTTCTTCATATTGTGTCCTTACATTCGCAGGGAGCTCTTGAAGTTCTTTCTTTGCCATTTTCTCTGCAATATCTAATTTTGCTTGGGCAATATTCCCAGCCCTTCTCTTTTCAGCCATATCGATAGCATTTTTACGAGCAGTAAGAATTTGGTTTATTTCATTTTGATTGCTTGTTTGATTAAGAGCCCTGCCCGTCTCATTATTTATTCTCTGGATCTCTTCAGCATAATTAAAGGGTTTCTCTTGAGCTTGTTGAACTGGAACTGGAACCCCTTGACTAGCTTGAGGAATCTGCTCTTGAAGTTGCGCCTTTTGCAACTCATTCTGCTCCTGCTGCATCGCGAGACTCTTCGTAATGGCTTGAGGACTCACAGATTCTGCCTCAGCGGGCATATCTTCTCTATTGAGCATAGGAGCCACGCCAGGAGGCAAAGGCTTCCTGATGGCTTGAGAAGTGGCTTGCGTTCCAGATTGGATCACTGGTTGAGGAGCTGGCTGCATCGAGGGTTGAACAGATTGGCGATTCGCTGGCTGCATTGCTTCTTGAGACTGGCCTTCTGGGCTTGCTTCGCCATCAAGACCACCATATATGCCACTAAGTCTTTTAGACTGATTCCCACTAGATAATTTCGTCACGAGATGATTAACTATCGCAGATTGCTGCTGCTGATCCATGTTAGAAAGAGAGGCGAGAACTCCTTCTCTTTGACTCTTTGGAATAAGACCGGCGCTATCTAAGAAGTCAGTGAAACCTTGAGCAGATCGACCTCTAGCATCAGCCTCGATGGCAAGAGCCCGATTAGTCTTCTTCTCGTCATACATCTCTTGCATCTTGTTATTAAGATAGCTTCTTGCCACGTCGCTAGCTGCTCCAGCTGCGCCAGTTGCAAAAGCCTGCATCGCGCTTGGTAACTTAGGATTGCTTCGAGGTCCTTGAATTGGTTGTAACATCTTTTACCGCCTTAGCATTCTACATATTATTTACAGATGGAAAAATTGCTCTTGTAGCAGTATTAGCCGCTACTGCCGCTCCGGGCGGACCACCAAATAATGTTGCCGCTCCCATAATTCCAGCACTAGCAATATTTCCCCACATCTGGTTCCTAGATGCTTTTGCCTCATTAGTTCTTGCATCAACAGTTGCCCAATTAAATGGCTGAGTCCCAAGAATTGCGCCTCGTCGTTGATCCTGAAGCTGTTGCGCATAGCGATTGTATTCTTCTTGCTGCTGTTGAGGATACAAACTTGCCTGCATACCTGCTTGAGTGAATTGCATCTGCTGTTGCTGTCTCTGCATTGGCAATTGAGCATATTGCACAGCCTGTTGAGCAGCTTGCATCCCAAGACCGCCCCTAAGTGCAGCGAGCCTCTCCATCAAACTAGAGCCAGCCTGCCCCATCGTCTGTTGGAATCCGCTGGAGTTCATTCCGCCCATGCCAGCAAATCGCTCCGCTGTCTGGGGAACAATTTCTTCATTAAATTGGCGCATATATGGAGCCTCAAACTGCTTCATCATCTCGGGATCTTGGCTCATTACGCTCTGGAGGTAATTAAGGCCAGATTGTTCAGCTTGGCCCGGCCCTTGAGCCTGCATGCCCTGTCTTAAGACATCGAGGCCCTGGTTATACATCTGGGGAGTTTGAAAATCGCGAGGACTAACGTGCTTTTCGTATTTATCAAGAATTTTTTGCTGCTGCTTCGATAGCGTGCCGTATTGATACATTCGCCCATATTTTGAGCCAGCTTTCATCTTGATAGTTTTGTCGTAGGATGGCATAGATTACCTCGAAATAAAGGATTTCTTGTATCGTAACATGAAAGAAATTAATTGAGGAGATATTCGAGAATTATCATCCCTGAATTAATGGCGATAGCTCCATTCTGGACATTGACGTTGGCAGCATCAGCGGTTAGGGCGATATGGTTGCCAGCGACTACAGGAGCGTAAGGAATAGGCCTAAAATCGGCTGCTGTGACGCAAGTGCCATACATATGAGTAAATTGGACAACGCCAGTTATGCCATGAGCGAAAGTCAAGGTCGCGCCGGCTCCAATCGCCCCGAAATAGAAAACCTTGCGAAACGAGAACTTTTTCTTCTGATTTTCGCCTGGAATAGAGAATTGCTGGCCAGTTATAACTTGTTGATTCTGTTCATAAGCTGAAATCTCGCGAATGTTGACACAATTAGCAATATCAGTGTGCAGACTAGTCATCTTGATAAGCAATTGGCTTGCATCTTCAGGGAAGACCTCAGCTGGGACAAGAAATGGAGAAGCAGATTGCTGAGTTGTCACGGCGTGAGCCTCGCATTCGGTGATAAATAGAAAGCCATCGCATGAAGAACGACGGGCTCGTCATTAATGCCAGCAGTCGCGTTCTGCTCTTGAGTCAAGGATAAAACGACCTGGAAGTTCTGCGCCACTGATTGGATAAACTGGCGGTGCCAAATCTTATTTTGATTCGCCTGGAATGGGAACAACGCTGTATTTTCCGCTCTCGTAAGCACGGTATTTGTGCCCTGCAACGCTGTATTTACGCCGGTGTCAGTCATCGAGTAGTATTCATTCTCATCAATGTAGACATCAGAGGTGAGCTCGCCAGTGGGAGTCCGATCTAGGAGAAAGTCAACGTAGCCAAGCCGGCATTGCGCGCCTTGCTCATAAAATGGGCAGAATACCTTGGTCTGAATATTGAAGTTCTGGTTCATTTCGATAACACCGCCACCTTGGTAGACAGTGGTGGCATCAACAAGAGTAGTGCCGATTAGAGGGGTAAACTTCGAGGTAGGAGGAACGATCGTGGGGTCAAAGATATCGAGCGTCACTTCGTTTGCATTAACTAAATTTACTCTAAAGACTCGCCCATTTAGCACTGTAGGTGGCAGAGCGCCAGATCCTGCGATGTAATAGAGAGTGATGATGTCTCCCGAGCGCAAGTTATGATTCGGGACAGTGAATATTCCAGTTACGAAGTTGATCGCCTTGATGAAAAGAGTCTCGTCATTCGAGGTCTGCTCTTGCACTTTGACAACGAAGCCATGCTGGTTGCCTGCTACGACGTCAGGGAAGAGAGCTTGTGCAGTACCCGAGTTCCAAGCCTTGTCCCAATCTGCCCAGGTTTTATAGGTCAATTGAGCCCACGTCTCGTCTTGCCCCTTCTGAAATGTTCCAAAGCAAGTAAAGCTATCATTGAATTTCGCATAGGTATTATTGCGATAATTATACGCCAAGACTTTATTTGGATAAGTCGTTTCAGTCTGGCTCTCAGGATAGTTCCAATAGACCATTTCATTACTGAAGTCTCTAATGCCATGAACTCGCTCAACGCCATTGTCTGAATTTCTGAAATTAAATATTGTCGATGGAATTTGAAGATCGATCCTCTCGACGTTGACGCTGTCATCAGTGGTTATGCCGACGTCAGCAACGCTAAAGACGCCTCGATCAAAGGGCACTAGAGAGAATTTGCTTTCAGAGCCTAATTCGGTGTTAATCTTTTGAAACACGAATGGGGTGATATCGTTTCCAGTGTACACGAGCTTCCAGCTTGATTTCTCGCATTTCACGAGTAAGGTATCCTTGATAAATCCAACTGAGACAATAATCTCGTTCGTTGGCGCGTCTATCCAGCCGCCAGTTCCGATAGTATCAGACCTGAAGGCAGTTGGAGTGGTAGGATCGCCAACCCAGCTATATCTCAAGCGGCGCGGGAAGTTTGTAGCCGCAATAATCGTTCCGGCCGTCGTTCCTTCCCACGTATTGAACATTAGCAAGCGAGACTTATAGGGAATGATGCACTCGGCGTTATAAAGAGTCTCGGCAGCAGTAATTAAAGGAGCAAATGGGGTGAAATCCAGCCCGTCGTAATAATACATTGGATCTTGGGGCGCGCTTGTCATGCTGCAATTCGTAACCCAAAATAAATCCAGAGATGCTTTTGAGCCCCAGTTAGTTGACCAGAAGAAGTTAGAATTTGAGCCATGCCAGACAGTTGGCGTAGCAGAAGGAGCCTCTTCGAACTTATTAGTTGTCTGATTGAAGAGATATGCATATTTTTGGTCGAAGGCAACCATCAACTCGTTGTTTTTTGCAATCAATTCGCGAGTTCTCAAACCCATGACTGGAAGGGAAGGGAAGTATCCGCCCGTTACAGTGGCCGCAGAGGCTGCCGCAGCTCCAGAGTAGACTAGGGTCAAGGCTCCAGTATTATAATTGATTGTAGCTGAAGTAATGAGGCCTGCCGGGGCTATCGTGAGCACGCCCGTGCCAGTGGCATCAGTTAACACTTGAGCGATTGGAGCGGCGATAGTGATGACGAGGGGATCAGCAGCAGAGCCGGGCTCAATCATGGCATCAGGCTCTTCGAGAGCGACGACTCCAATTGCAGTTAGAAGATTGACCACGACAGTGCCAGCTCCAGCGGCAGAGAAATTGCCAGCGGCTTTCGCAGCTAGCTTCCGTCTTAAGCGCCCAAGAAGCTTGTTCCCCTCGCGCAATTTGACCCGCCCACGCCAGCAATATGCGTCTTCTAAGACTGGAAACGCCTTCTCTGGAATGAGAAATGGTTCTAGCGAAGTGTTAAGGCCACTATCTGCATCAAAAGACGCGATGAAGTGAGGTTGATATGACATTATCTTGGCCCTATTGCTATCCAATAAAAATCGCGATTAGATGTACTAGTATTTCTAAGTGTAAAGCTCGCGGCACCAATCGCAGCGATATTGCCCCCGACGATTTCTCCCCCGTTATGCCTTCCAGTGACAGTAACGCTATAGGCATTGCCTGAAAATGCAGAAGAAAACCCAATTACAGCGTTTGCATTAGATGCAATACCACCAGTTTGTCCCCACTGAAGCATAAGGCCACCAGGCAAGAAAGTGCAGCCATTAGCAGCAACTATGGGATCAATCGGGCCAGTTAATGGAATCTCTGTCCCAGAACTCGGTCTGCGGAAATAAAGCGTCTGCGCTCCCCCCAATGACTTTGAATACAGCGAGACCTCATTTGCAAGAGTCGCATTGCCAGCGCCCTGCGGAGTCAACGTGCAGAAGCGATGCTTGCCGAAAAAGGCAGCACCAGAGGTTAAAGACTCGTGATCAAGTGCGCTCCATGAGAACAGACTTTGGAAGTTAATTTTTAGCTGAGCTTGCGAGACGCTTGGGATATCGCTCGCATTCGGCATGTCCTTGACGTATGTCATCTTTCACCTATAATAATTACTTTAATCCATCTATTCGCTTTAGAGTCTTTGCGATCGTATAGGGCGAATATCCCATGACGCGCGAAATCTCTTTAACATCAAGGCCTTGATCTCTCATCTTGCGCAAATCGCCGTACTGATTTTCTGGAAACGCATTTAAATTCACGCGCTTTGGCCTTTTATAGTCATATCCAGTTGGTAACTGCGGCGCTTTCTTAAAAGACTTCTCGTATTCCATTAGAATTGCCCAAAGTTTCCGCCCCAGCCTCCATTGAATGGCTGATTATCTGCGAAAATAGTTGATGTTCTCTCGTTTGCTTGCTGAACTAACGTTCGCCTTTGAACTAGTCTCATTTGCTCGTCAAGGAGAGGCCGAAATTTAGCCATGTTGTCCATGTCGGCGTTGTCAGAGAAAATTTTATCAGCGGCGCCATACGCTAGGAGCTGCCACCACTCTTTAAGCTGAGGACTTGGCTGAGGTACTGCTGATATAAGAGCAGTTGGATATTGATACGCCTCGAAACTAATGGTGTAGGCCTTATCGGGGATTGGGAAACAGATTATTTGATCCTGGAAGAAAAGGACGGAAGTGGGCTTTCCTGCCACGTAGGCGATGTATTCGGCCGTTATATCTGTCCCAGCATCAATCGCGCTTATAAACGTCGCCGTGACCGCGCCAGATAGGTAGTTTATGCTTCCACGAGCAGCCATTGCGGTAGTATCGGTCGGATCGCGCAAATTGCCAAGGCCATCATCAACTAACGAGACCGAGGCCCCGCCAGAGAAGCCCGTGATGACAACTGAATAATTTATGTCCTTGACTTGAGTTATTACCGTAGTATTGAATGCGCCAGGTGGATTGCGCTTATAGCCCCTCGTGATAGGAGTTCCGCTTAAAGTAAACGTGTAAGGCCCCGCGATCCCTGTTCCGCTAGCGACGTTTTCAATCCTCTGAGTATTGGAATTTAGCCTATAGAAGTTGTCGCGACTCTGCGACATTACGCATTTAAAGCCAGCGACGTAGACTGGGGGCATGATATCGAGGTAAAACTCAACCGGGAAATCGTAGGCTTGAATATTTGCTTCAGTTAGGAATTGATAGTTAACTCTTAAATTCTGAAGGCGAAGATGCTCTGGAAGGTCGTAAACATAGAAAGTATTGATGTAATTATCGATCTCATCATCTGTAATTTGCGCAGTACTTGGCCGCCCCGTAATTCTTCGTACCTTATTTCTGATATCAAGGAGTGTCGATGGAACAGTCATTTTGCCTCACAAGACCAGCCCTTGCGAGCTGGCCAATAAACTAAAGTTTAAGAATCGAGATCAAATTGCAAGCTCTCGAAGCCAAAGCGGCGAGTCCATTTGCCAACTGCCGTTTTTTGTTGTCGACCCACCTGACCATCTCTTCGTTGATCCAAGTTGTTAGATTCATCATAGACAAATTCATGCTCAGGATAAGCGCAAGTATTAATTTTGCCACCGCACTCCATAGCCATTTTATCAATTCCATTTAAGAATCTCGCAACGTATAGGGGGATTTCATATATTTCGTTGTCAGTCATTAGCTTATCAAAAGGAGGAATATTAGCATATTTCCTTACATGAAATCTTTGACTCGCGCCCGGAGTTTCGTAATGGCGGAAACGACCTTTGACGTTGACAATTTCCTCTTTCATTAACTTCTCAAGCTTTTTTCTCGATAATTCTTTTGTAGAAGGCTGGAGAATCTCAACTATTTCATCTTTAGTTGGCTCAACGATTTTGACAACTTCTTCTTTTTCTTCCTTGTCCAAATCCCTGACTTGGACGACTTCTTTTTTAAAGCGAGACATGAATCACCTCTTTTTTTGGATTCAAGGTCACTATTTCAAAGATTACTTATTAATCAAAGTTAAATTTTAGCTTGAAATAAGAAGGGCTCCCCCACTTAAGAGGGAGCCCGTTCAGTAAATAAAGTTCTTTATGCCTTACTTAGACTGAAAGTCCTCGACGCGCAATCCACTGATATAGTTTACCAGTAGTTTGAACCCCTGTCCCAACAATTACCCCTGTTGCAGAGGCGTTGTAGGAGGCATCATCGACCAAATTCTCGTAAGGAGATTTGGCTGCTTCGCCTACAGGCACGATGAGAGGAAGCGAGATCCCGACAGCTGCCTGAGCAGAGGTTGGGTGCGCGAACGCGGTCATCGCAGTTGAGTTAATATCAAGCGTGATAGTCGAGGCCGAGACGGCGGTGACTGTCCCAAGCTTGCCATTGATCTCCGTCATCCCCCAGCCAGCTGGGACCATGACTCTAACGACTTGACCAACTGTGAAGCCATGAGCTACTGACATTGTCACTACAGCTGAAGCAGCTTGCGTGATAGCAGTAATCTGGCGTGTGCGAGGATAGAATCGAGGTGCATTGACTACAATTCTCATCCAGCCAGCAGTTGCAGCAGCTGCAAATCCTGCTGAGTTGAGATAGCCCAGAGTCTGCGTGACCCCTGGGTTGACGGCAGTGACCGTGTAATCGAAGCCAGAGCTCTGCAATTGCGCTGTTGTTCCATAGATGCGAACAACATCGCCTACAACGGCTGGTGAGGCTGAAGAGGCTACAGCTGCCCCCGCTTGGGAGATCGCTGTAATTGCAACTGGAGCTGTAAGAATTTCAGCTCCTGAGTCTGCTACGAAGGTGAAGCCAGCAGCAGTGATCATTGACTCGATAGCCAATGTCGCCGCGCCGTTTGTCTTCAAATTAAGGTACGCAGAAGCGGCTGGAAGGGAAGAATATCCCTTAGCGCGCATTACTTGCGTGGTCGCCCCTGCATCGCCAATATCGGTGATGTTGATCAACTCAAAAGAGTCGTATCCAGCTGGCAACGAAATAAATCGAGCTAGGCCGTCCGATGTGAACGATCCAGTCATCATTGCATGAACAGGTGTACTCATAGTTAATAACCTCCTTAGGCTAGCGTACAGCGCATGTTTAAGAGCCAAGAATCATTTTGAATGACTTGCGCCATACCAGCTTTCCAGCCCACGCTAGCGTTGAGAGCTAGTGCGGAATCGAAAATAGCGGGACGATAGATGTAGGTAGCATTAGCCCCTTCCATCTCGACCCCTGCATATGACTCGCGTCCACAGCAGAAGATGTTGTAGACGTCGGCTCCAAGAAGAGACGCTGCCGCTGTCGTCGAACCTATCGGCGAGAGCAGAAATCTCAAGTTGGCAATCGCACCGTGCTCAGACTCCAAAGTACTTTGTTGATTTGGCATTCTGTTACTTTCGGGTTCTACCCCTACTGACCATAAAATTATGGCGGGACAGGCTCTTCGACCCATCCTCAATGGCTTTCGTCCATTGTTCAGACTATGGCATAACGAAGAATTGATCCTCGTTCCATCGAATTTAGTCGTTGCGGGCAATCATTATATTTGGTAAAATGGAGCTTACCAAACCAAGGCGAGCTATGGAATATTTTGCAGGACTTTTTGACGCAGAAGGCTGGATTTCCCTTTGCAAGGATGGGCACTTTACCATTGGAACTGAAATGGCCAATGAAGAAATTCCACTCTTGTTTCAAGAAAAGTTTGGCGGAAAAATCTATGAAAGAAAGAGAAAAAAAAGAAAGAAAACTTGGAGCTGGCTTATTTCTACCAATAGAGAACCAGCCATTAACTTTCTTAATCAAATTTCTCAGTATTCCATCATCAAACAGCCACAACTTCTTCTGCTTAAGAACTACCTCGAAGATTCTCAACTTGGAAGGAGAGAAAATCGAGATCAGATCAGCCATCAAATTTCTGTTCTTAAAAATCCGCCTCTCTTTACTAAAAGTGAACTCGACGTTCCTACCAACACCATTCCAACTAATGAATTTTGGAAATGGCTCGCTGGCTTCCTTGATGGCGATGGGAACTTGTGCGTTTATGAATACCAAGGGCAAAGATCGAAAATATTCGACTCTTGGATTGGTTTTTTTAATTCTCACGCACAGGCTCTTCTCTACATCAAAAGAAGACTTAATGGATCGATCACTTCTGTTAAAGGATGTAAGCACCCAGTTTGGCGAATAGTTCTCTGTCAAAAAGACTCTGAATTTGCTTGCGAATCTCTCATGCCTTACTTGATTGTCAAAAAAGAACAGTGCAGACTTCTCATTGAGTTTTTGAATATTAAAAAAACAAAGATCAGAGAGCAAAGTTATTCTTTCGACCAAGTTAATCAAATTAGAGAGATCATCAATCAAATTAAACATTTAAACTCACTATAATAATTTTCCCTCAAGTAACCATGGGCTTATGCAGCCTTTAGGCTTCCTTGGTAATTATCGACGGTTTTAAAGCTACACAATTTATAGCTCCATTTCTGTACAAAGCCGTTTACTGCATCGAGTTGGCCAATCAAGTTCGTATGACCAAGCCCAAAATAGGCATCACGTACAGGCGCACTTCCAAACTTGTTTTCGCCTGGAATTCCTGTTACAAAGCTCATTGCAGAGGCATTTCTTAATGTGCGAATTACATAGTCCACGTCGGATCTTGTAATCTCGGTAGGACTATCACCGTTACTTCCGCCAATACAGTTTACAAAGTTGGCGCTCGCTTTCAATTTATCGCGCATTAGTGTATCTTCGGTCTCGCGAAGAGAGACGCCTAATCGGATCGTCATCTCATTGAGAACAGGATCTTGCGCTTGAAGCGTCACTTGTTCGTTCAATGTAACGAACGTTCCATAAAACTTCGCTTCTGCATCGATATTGATTGCAGAGGCAATTTGCCCAACTGGGCAGATCCCGCTATTGCCAAGTGGCACTAATGCCGTTGACAATGGGTTGTAGCGCCGAAATCTTAAGAAGCGACCACCATTTTTTGGCATTCGCTTCATCTCGGCGGGGATATTGTGGATCATATAAGGCACAGCTACTGACAAGAGTTTATATGAAAAGCTTGTCTGTACTGGCGCAGAAAGGAATGACGTAGTTGTAATACTCATTTTTTCACCAGTGTGAAAACAAGAGCCTAAGCATTACGAATGGAGTCCTGGATCTCTTTTCTGTACTGAGCCTTCATCTCTTCAGTCAACATGCCGTCATAATTATGAACGTTGCTTATTGCGCTCGATTTCGTCACCGACTGGACTGAACCAGGCTTCTTTGCGTTTTCAATGGCTCGGGCTTTTTGATTCTGAGTCTTCGCCATGTCAACACCTGCGCCTGATCGTTTGAGCAATTTATAAGCCAATGTGGCTTGAGAGAAAGGATCATCAGAGAGTCTTTGGATCGCCATCGAGAGCTCTGGATCTTGTTGTCTTAGTAAATCGATATTTTCTTTAGTTACAACGTCATCGAAATCTGGGAATTTGGACTTTAAGCGGTCATCAATCGTCAAGGCCTCTTTTTGCCTATATACGTCTTCGGCTACCTGCTTAGCTATTTTTGCAGCCATCTGCTTATGCTGCTTGACTGTAATGATGTCATCATCTGCTAGGGTAGCTAACTCGTCTTCCGGCTCTTTAGGGGCATTGTGAGACTGTAAACGCCTTAATTCAGCTTCTTGCTGTTCGAGGCGACGTTCTAGCTCACTATTTCTACGGCGAGCTTCAGCCCAGTTATATTCTTGATCGCTGATCGGGCGACTTTGAGGAACTGGGACTTCCTCTTGCTGTACGTCCTGTTCTGCTTCTGGCTCAGAAGGGAGAGCGACTTCCTCGATTACGCTCGTATTTTCTTCTTCAGTCATCAAACATTCCTTGAGTCTGCGAAACTCCTATACGCGTGGATAGAGTTAAAGACACTGACGACGTCAACGATTTATTTAACTCAATAAATTAGTACATAGCGCAGTCAAAGTGTTTTTGTCAAATTATTATGCACGAGAAGAGAATCATGTATAGAAAAAGGCGATTTCGTATGCATGACTTTGAGGGAATTAGTCTAACGTCTGTGAGACTTTTGAGTAAGAATTATAAGTGACTGCAACTGAATGAGTTGTGACTTTGCTCACTGCACGCTATGACGTAAGGAAGACTTTGAATAGACAAAATTCGCATCTTTCGATATGGTATGGCTGGACTCTCGTAAAAGACCAGTCGAGCCAATTTACACTTGCCTGTGTAGTTGGCTCTTTTTTTTGGCCATTCGCCTCTTCATTATAGATTTCTCTTTTAAAAATTCGCGTCACTTGGTATGGTGGGGCTGTTCGTTAAGACAACCCTGTTAAGCTAGCTGACACTAGTAATGTCAGCTAGCTTCCTCCCGAAGCTTTCCGTCTCCACTCTTACATTAATAATAAATTTTCTTACTCTCTTTCTCATCCTTATAGATTTCTCTTTTAAAAATTCGCGTCACTTGGTATGATGGGGGCTGCTCTGTTAAGGCAACCCTGTTAAGCTAGCTGACATTACTAGTGCCAGCTAGCTTCCGCTCTCTTTCCCAAGTTATCACCATCTATAACCAATCTGCGAACACCTCGCTCTAGAGGCAATTTCGCGCTATCTTCAGCTTCAACAGCCTCTTAAGAAGAAGACTTAAATATATATCTCTTCTATCATCTGTTGATGTTGGACTTGTTCACAGAATAAAGCCTTGATGATAAGGCTTGAGGAGTGTATCTTTGCTGAAAATAGGAGGAAAAATGGAAAAAATTCTCCTCAAGTGTATGAATTGCGGAGCAGACTTTGAAAGACCTGCATCTGTGGTAAATAGTTGCTCACGACGAGGAATAAAAAGGCATTATTGCTGTTTTAAATGCGCTAGAGAAGCGAATTATAACAGGTCAATATTTTCGATTTCAAAACCAAGGGATCTATGGACGTAACAACGCGTGATTTTAGACTTTTACTCAAAGAAGACCATGGATGTAGCATTATTAGGTCTGACGAAATTAACGACTTTATTGAGTTTTTAAGAGAAAGCGAGATGGAAGAGAATATAGGAGGTCAAGTTCAGACCAAGACGCCAGAGTCTAAGGTGTGAAACTAGGCTGAGTAAGCGTTCGCGGCGACCTCATCGAATTTCCAGTTATCGCGATCAAGTTGCTTGGTAAAGCATTGCTCGATCCACTTTAACAGCGTGGGATCGTGAGCCTCGGGATGCTTGGCGATGGCTATGCAGTCAGGAAAGGCGGGAAGGCACCAAACGCACTCTATACGGCCTCTGGCTCCATCGACCATGTAAAGGGTCTTGACGAAGTGTTTGTACTCGCCCATGGCCTTTAAAGCATGTGGAGCAGTCTGTCTCGCGATGAAACGATTGCGAAGCATGTTATCTGCCCAGAATTCTTTATTGGTGAGAATGAAGACATAGAAGGGTGATTTGTACTTCTTGGCCCCTTCCTCGACGCAAAGCTCCATCTGGCGAGCGAACTCTGGGGCATAGGCATTAAGGGTATCCCCAACGCTCTGCCGATCTTGAGAGTTTGCATTGATGTCTAAAATGGCTTGCCCTACTCGCTTGGCTTTCGACCCAAACCGATTGTAATCATATTTTGAGTCAAAATCATCTGACATAGGGCGCCCCATTATTTTTTCTTCGATTTAAGCTTCTTTACTGCCTTGATCTTGCTCATCAGCTCTTTATCTTCATGGATTCCATGCTTCTGCTCTCTAATATCGCCCTTGAGATGCTTTTTGACCTCGCTACAGGCCGATACTTTTTTCTTTGACTTCATAATTTGACGCCTTCTTGTTAGGACGCTTCTGCTCGCCCTTTTTATTCTTGGATTTCGGGGACTTCCCAGAGCTCGGGCTTTCAATGCCTTTCTGGCTCATGATGTTGTCACGAATTCTTTTGGACTTGCCTTCTGGCATTAACATAACCATGTTATTTTTGCTTTGAAGAGTGCTTGCGAATCTTTGCTTTCGATTCTGAATCAATGGCATCAATACCACTCATCCTGTCATCGCGTGTTGACTCAATTGAGCTCAACTTAGGATACGGTTTAATTGAAACCTCGGTAGGCAGCCCATACGGTGCTGACGACCCTTTTACTTTGCCTTCTGATTTTGCCATAGTTCCTCCTAGGAATAATTTAACTTACAATCACTACTCTATAAAATAAAGTAATTTTTGGGTATAGGCAAATTTAGCTTCGGCTAGTAGATTGAGGCTTTTGATGTGAGATTATAAATTTAATGAGAGGAAAGAATGAAGATGGAAATTGACCTTAGCGCAAAACCATGGACTGGAAAAGATTGCTATCATCCTAAGTGGGATCAATTACGTGCTGACGCTAGATCAAATGATGGGGGAGTCTGTAGAAAATGCGGGAGCCCCGATCGACTAGTTGGACATCACTTGGTATATCTGCGAGGGAGAAGAGATTGGGAATACCCAAGAAATTTCATTCTTACACTTTGTCACCATTGTCATGATGAATATCATAATTTGCCAGGAAGGAAATTTAGAGATGATATGACGAAAGATACGGAAGAAGAGGGGTTAAAATTCATAAATGAGGTTGCATCTTTAGAACTAGGATTGGCTAGAAAAGATAGTCCAACGAGAGTAAAGCAAGATGCCAAAATTGATCTTAACCCCCCAATTGAGGAAATGACCGTGGAGTCTGAACTAGTAGAGTTATTCAGTGGAAAGCCGCCTAAAACCGGGAGGGTTCACTATTTGAAAGCCGAAGTGCCCGAAGCCCTCTGGCAAAAATACCATGAGATGAGCAAAGGGCTAACGCAAGACCTCGTTGTAAGAGAAAGCCTTAAATTCGCGCTTGAGAATGATGTGTTTAATCAAAGGATCGCAAGATTCAAGGTATAAAGTTCGGAACTCGTGAACTCCGAAAGATCGCGAGTTCCTGATTTACTATCTTAAGAAATCAACGAGTCTTTGACTCAAGGAGTTACTAACTTATGGACTTCCTAGCTCTACTTATCCTAGTGGCGATTGCTGCGGCCTGGATTGTGACTGCTGCATAGGCTGCGAAGGCTGTTGCGAAGCCTGCATAGCCTGCTGCTCTTGCGCCATTTTCTGCATTCGCTCTTGAGCTGCCAACTGCTGTTCTGCTTGAGCTTGTGCCAACTGCTGCTCGTGAGCTTTGCCCTCTCGATCATGGAGCTCCATGTCTCTTTTGATCTGCAAGCCCTCCGCGATTTGGCTAATCTCCATGCCTTCTAGCTCTTTTAAGGCCTTAGCGAGATTTAAGAACGCGCCGGTTTTGTCTTCTTCTGCCCGCTGGATTCGCTCTGCTGATAACGCAGCATCGAGGTTTACTTTATTTAAGCGCTCTGCTGCCAATGCGCGTTGCCCTTCTGCATAGCTGATTTTAGTCTCATTTTCGACCATGAGCTGCTGCATTTGAAGCTCTTCCATCTTCTGCTGCTGCTGTTGCGCTTGCTGCATGTTCGAGGTGATCTCTTCGACGAGTTTGTCTTTATTAGGCAACTGCATATTTTCAAGCAGATACCCAACTGGGATCTCGATACCAAGCTCGCGCAAGTAGAGAGCCTGTCTCAAGGCAAGCTGCTTTTGAGTCGAAGTAAGCGGAGCCTCTTCAACCACGGCGTCGTATGTGGAAAAAGCGCGGTTATAAAACTCATCGGTTGGCTCTTCATTGATGATGCGCGATACCTTGCCCGGAGTCCAGTTTGCCTGGATCAGCTGCATATGGATTTTGCCTAGAAGGCGTTGGCTTAAGTCGAGGTTATCAAATATTGGCTGTAAGGTTACGAGGCCAGCTCCTTGGCGAAGCATCTCGAGCACGCCCGAGTTGTCTTTATCAGTTGTTGAGCCGAGCAACTCTTCATTGACACCGGATATTTGCGTAAGCTCTTGGCCCAAGAGCTCGTTAAGTTGGATCATCGAGGCCGGAACTTGGGGGGCTTCAATCCTCATCACATCGGTCATCTGGGCTTCAGC
>Ga0075317_1000014_pt1 | contig 21517 bp, 18 predicted proteins | sample MayberryNE_TuleB_FD_120068 | JGI IMG/M metagenome (GOLD analysis project Ga0075317, IMG submission 120068) | Natural and restored wetland microbial communities from the San Francisco Bay, California, USA, that impact long-term carbon... | ecosystem: Environmental > Terrestrial > Soil > Wetlands ... | reverse complement strand
TCGCCTCGCCTCGCAGGGCGACGGACGATACGGGCATACAAGCCACGGCCCTGCCCGTCACCTTGACCAGCCGCAGCTCCATCGCGGCTACTCGATCGCGGCGCTCTTCTCGCGGTCCGCGCGCGCGGACTCGATGTGCCGCTGGCCGGCCCGCGAGGCGCGCCTTCCCGCCAGCCTCGCGGCTACCGGCATATCCCGCTCCACGGCGGCTCTCTCGGCGTCCCGGGCGATCAGCCCGCGCCCTTCCTCTCCTGCGATCCTGAAGTAGGCGACCGCGTCGCTCAGCTGCTGGGCCTGGGCCGCGAGCTCCTCCGCGGTGCTCGCGAGCTCCTCGCCCGATGCCGCGTTCTTTTGGATTACGGAGTCGAGGCTCAAGAGCGCTTGGACAATCTGATCGACCCCGGTGCTTTGCTCCTTGCAGGAGGCCGATATCTCCTGCACAAGGGAGGCCGTCGAGCGAATTCCGGGCACGCTGGCGCCGATGCGGGAGGAGGCCTCCTCTGAGATCGCCAACGAGCGCGCGGAAAGGTCCAGTATCTCCGAGGCCGAGCCTTGGCTTCGCTCGGCGAGCTTTCGAACCTCGCTGGCGACGACCGCGAAGCCCTTCCCGGACTCGCCCGCCCGCGCGGCCTCGATCGCGGCGTTCAGGGCCAGGAGATTCGTCTGGCGCGCGATCTCGTCGATGATGCCGATCTTCTCGCCTATCGTCCGCATCGCGGATAGGGCCGTATCCACCGATGAAGCGCCGGCTTCGACCTCGGCGGCGGCCTTCGTAGCCAGATCCTCGGTCGACATCGAATTGCCGGCGTTCTGCTTGATAGTCGCCGACATCTGCTCCACGGAAGCCGACACTTCCTCTCCGCTCGCGGCCTGGGCCGAGGTTCCCGTGCTGAGGTCCTGGGCGGCCATGCTGATCTGGGCGCTCCCGGCCGCCACCTGCTTCGCGGCTTCCTGCACCGAAGCTACGGTCTCGGACAGCTTGATCGCCATTTCCGTCACGGCGCCTAGTATCCCAGTCGCTTCACCTCCCGATTCGACGCGCGCCCCGAGGTCGCCGGCGGCGATCCTCTCGGTGAACGCCGCTACCATAGCGGGCTCTCCGCCGACCTTTCGCATGACCGATCGGCCCACGATCATCGCGACCGTCACGGCGATCACGATGCCCGCTCCTATGACGAGGAAGGACAGCAGCGTCATCCTAGCCGATAGCGCCGCGTTCTCGCCCTTTATCGTCCTGGCCTGGGATATCTTGCGGTCCACGAGGCCATCGAGGCCGGCCTGGACGTCCGACGCGATCGTCCTTGTGTCGAGCAGTCCCTGCATATAGGCCTGGCCCACGTCGCCCTTGGCCGCGAGCGCCAGCATCTCTTCGGCCTTCGCCTTGAACTGCCCGAAGGGCGCGGAATACGCCATGAACAGCTTCCTTCCGACTTCGGTCAGCATCGTCCGTTCGTAGAGGCCGGCGTTTTCCTCGACCTGCGCGAAGAAGATCCCGATGCTCGCGGCATCGGCCTTGCGTTCTTCCGCCGTATCGATAGTGCCGATACGGTATAAATTAACCCTAGCGCGATGAAAGCCCTCGACCATCTTCTCGAGGTACATGAGGGGTTCGGTGTAATTCGCGTATAGCTTTACGTCGGCCTCGGCCATGCTGCGCATGCCGAGCACGCCGATGGCGCCGATGGCGCCGCTGATCGCGACCATGATGACGAACGAGATAGCGAGCGTTGCCTTTAGGGACAGGTCCCTAGCCCTTTTCATGAGTCCTCCGTTCGCCGTACTGAATTTCAGTATATGGGCGAGCGGCGGTCAATCAATACGCGTTTTGCGATTCGCTCAATTCGAGATTCGCGCCTAGAATCCCCAGACATGTATGGGCTTTTCGGCCGTGCCCTTCTGGGCGTATTGGGGCTTCCCCTCCCAGGCGAAATCGGGATTGACGTTTATGACGACGACATGGGTCTCGACCTTCCTGCCGAACTCAGGATCGCCGCAAGAGGAGGCCTCTTCCTCGAGCTGCGGAATCATTTGCCTATACCGTTCGATCGACCAGACGGCGACCTGCTTAATGACGAATAGAGCTTCCTGGCGCAGGGGATAGCTGCGCTTGTAGCGAAGGACGACTCGCCCCAGTCCGAGCCCGAAGTCGCGGTCTATCAGCCCGCCCGAGTCGGCCAGCTTCTGAAGGAGGGCCTGGAAGACGAGCGAGTATCCAGCCGAGCCGTAGTCCACGAGGCGCACGAGCCGGTCTATGTGATTACGGAAAAATGACTGGAACGATCGCATCAGCCTTAGCGTATCCAGCGATCCGTCGTCGTCCAGGAAATCGTCCTGCGCGAAGCCTATGATGTGCTCGATCGGCGCGAAGAGGGCCCTCGGTATTATTTCCCTGTATAGGCCGTTCGAGATCTCGATCTTCCTGTCGACCTTAATGATGCCTATCTCCTGCGCGAAGGACAAATCCTCCTCGCCAAGATCGTCCGGGATGGCCCCGCTCGCCAGGATGGGGATGAGGCACTTCTTTACGCGCTCGTCCCTGATCTGCGAGACGAGATACTCTATGTGATTGCCGCGCTTCGCGATGACGTTGCTAATCGCCTCGTCGACCTGCTCGGGCGAGACGCGGGCGATGAGCTTCGCCGGAACGATCTCGTGGACGATCTCGCCGGCAATCGTGCTGATGATCCAGGGCTGCCCCGAGGAGAAGCGCCAGATCATGTCGACTGCCTCTTTCGCGACGACGATGCCGTGCTTGGCGGTATAGGCCAGGAACATGGCGTCCAGGTCCTCGCGGCGGAGGAAATTTATCCTGATCGACGCATCCTTGATGTTGAACTGCTTGTCGATGACGTCGTGCGTCGCGCAGAAGATGATGCTCTGGGGGAAATGCGCGGGCCTCTTGTCGTAGCCGGCGCGTATCTGGCTTAAAACTGAAGTGAGGATCGGGCCCTGCAGAGTGTCGATCTCGTCGACGAGGAGGACTATCGGCTTGTCCGAGCGCTTCGACCACTGGGTCAATAGCTCGTTCAAGGCCTGGTAGGGACCGCGTTTCTCGAGAATGTGCGGAACCATATCCTCGAGAAAGTCGTCGCCGAAGGTATCCCTCGCCCTGGAGGATATCTCGAAGAGGATGCTCCGCATGCTTTCCTCGAGATTCTCCTGAACGCCCCTCAGGGATTCGACGTTGAAGTAGAGGCACTTCGCTTGGCCGTTGCGGTTTACCAAGGAGGCGAGGGCGAGGAGGTAGGATGTCTTCCCGCACTGCTTCGGGCCGCAGATCAGGAAGTACTTTTTCTGGAGGATAAGCTGCCAGACCTTGGCCGTATCGAGCCGCTTGATCGGCGAAACGCAAAAGTGGTCCATTTCATTGACAGGTCCGGAATTATTGAAGAAACGGCGGGCTTGCATCGCTTCGGCACCCCTTTTTAGTATTGACCTAAAGCTAGCATGCCGAGGTCCGTGCAATCCATAGGCTCCGGCCGAATAAGCGCCCTCATTCGATTCATCCGGAGCAGGACGAAAACAGTATTATTAGGATATGAATATCCGAATTACGGCCCCAAGGGGAAATATATGAAAGTTGGGATTGTCGGCTCAGGTTTCGTCGGATCGACTGCGGCCTACGCGATCGTCATGCGAGGCGTCGCCAGGGAAGTGATCCTAGTCGACAGGGATGAGAAACGCGCCCAGGCCGAGGCCGAGGACATCCGCCATGCCGCCCCCTTCGCCCACCCGGTGGAAGCGCGTTCGGGGGACTATGCCGATCTGTCGGGCTGCAAGATCGTAATCCTGACCGCCGGCGTCGGGCAACGCCCCGGCGAGACGAGGCTCGAGCTCCTGGGAAGGAACGCCGCCGTCTTCAAGGAAGTCGTCGGCCGCGTCGTCTCGGCCGCGCCCGAGGCGGTACTCGTCGTGGCGACGAATCCGGTGGATATCATGACCCACCTGACCGCCCGATTCGCCGCGGAGGCAGGGATACCGGCTGGACGCGTGCTCGGCTCGGGCACGACCCTGGACACGGCCCGCTTCCGCGCCGTGCTGGGCCGAAAGCTCGGCGTCGACTCGCAGCATATACACGCCTACGTCCTCGGCGAGCACGGGGACTCGGAGGTCTTCAACTGGTCGGCCGTATCCGTGGGCGGCCTTCCCCTCGCCTCCTTCCCGAGCGAGGACTGCGGATCCGGGACGGCGCGATTGGATCGCGCGGCCATCGAGGAGGAGGTGCGGGGCGCGGCGTACCGGATCATCGAGGGAAAGAAGGCGACGTATTACGGCATCGGGTCCGCCCTGGCCCGAATCGTCGAGATCATCTCCAAGGATCAGCGCTCCATCATGACGGTCTGCTCCCCGCCGAAGGACGGAGATTGCGTTCCGGCCGGCCTCGAGGGAGCTACGATCTCCCTTCCCCGCCTGGTCGGCGGCTCCGGAGTCATCGCGACGATGGCGCCCTCCCTCGACCCGGCCGAGGCGGAAGCGCTGAGCTTAAGCGCCGGGATCGTCAAGGAGGCGATAGACTCGATTCGGGTCTGATCGGTATCCTCCAAGGCGAGATGACGGGAACGGACGCGCGAATCGATGTATTCGGATTGACCTTGGCGGAGCTTGTCGAGGCCGCGAAGAGCCTTCCCTCCGGCAGGGGGGCGGCTTCGGCGATCTACGCTCGTTCCCTTCGCGAAGGTCGCTCGGCGCCGGACGGAAGCGTCGATCCTTCGGGCCTAGGCCTCTCCCCCGCGTCAGAGGCGGCCTGGCGCGGGGCCTTCCGCGCCGGCCTCCTCGAGATCGCCGATCTCGTCGAGGAGGCGGGAGAGGCGGGAAGCACCACGAAGGCCGTCTTGATCACAGAAGACGGCGAGCGAATCGAATGCGTCAGGATACCGATGCCCGGCTCCGACGGGACTAAGTCTACCCTTTGCCTCTCCTCACAGGCCGGCTGCCGTATGGGATGCGCCTTCTGCGAAACCGGAAGGAAGCCCTTCGCCCGGAATCTTTCGGCGGCCGAGATCGTTTCGCAGGCCGCGACGACGCGCGCCCGCCTCGGATGGCGCTGCGGCAACATCGTGTTCATGGGAATGGGAGAGCCCCTCGACAACTTCGATGAGCTAGCCCGGGCCCTGGCCGTCCTGAACGAGCCGCGCGGCCTGGGCTATTCCTGGGAGCGGCTGACGGTCTGCACCTCCGGCCCTCCGGGCGGCATCGAGCGGCTGCGCGCCCTGGGCCTCAAGCGCCTGGGCCTTTCCATCAGCCTCAACGCGGCTGCGGACGAAGCCCGAACGGCTATCATGCCGGTGAACAGCCTTAACGGCCTAAGCGCGCTCGCCGCCTCGCTGGCCGCCTACCCGCAGCGCCGCAATTTCGCCCTCGGCGTCAACTGGTGCCTTATACCGGGCCTCAACGATTCGCGCGAGGATGCGGCCGGGGCCGCCGCCTTCTGCGCGCGGATAGGCCGCTGCGTCGTCAACCTGATACCCTACAATCCCGGGACCTCTCCCCTCGCCCGGGCCCCCTCGGAAGGGGAGATCGAGCTCTTCGCCGCCCGTCTCGAGGAGCATGGCTGCCTCGTGAAGAGGCGCGCGGCGAAGGGAACTTCGATCATGGCCGGATGCGGCCAGCTGTCGGGCAGGAGCGGCTAGATCAGGGGATCAGCCCGGCTGATCGGCCCCGGCGCCGCCTGAGGCGATCTTCTCAATCTTCTCGGCCAGCGACATTGCGAAGGCTTCGAAGTCGCGCGCGGCCGATTTCTCGAAGCGGAAGCCCACGGCCCCCGGATGGCCTCCCCCATTGGTTGCGCCTAACGCGCCGATCATGTCGCGCAGGTCGATGAGCGCGTAGGAGTGGCTGCGCCTCAGCCTGAATTGCAGGAAGTCGGATACCGAGGGAGGATCGGGGTAGGCGACGAGGCCGAGGGCCCCTCCCTCCTCCGCCAGGGAATCCGCGACCGCCTTGGCCATCGCCGCGGTCGTCTCCTCGCCGTAGAGGCCGTGCATCCTCGCGATATCGGCGGCCGGGATGATGACGTGCTCGAGCCGGCCGAGGGAGCCGCGGAATCCCATCATCGCGCGATAGCACTCCTCTTCCTCGGAAGAGAGGGTGACGATGGCCTCGAAGACTTCCTCCTTCGAGGCGAAGTTGCCCGAGCCGGCCTCGGTGGTCTGCGCGAGGAGCTTGTCGAAGATCGAGCTGAAGCGCTCGTAGAACCATCTTTCCCGCTTGGTCTGGAGGTACTTCCCCATCCTGGAATCGGCGATGATGCCCGTCAGCACCGCGAGCACGAGGTTCCTGGACAGGAAGCCGCCAGAGGTCCCGACGGGAGAGAAGCGCGGGTCCTCGCCCATCTTTATCGCCAGGTAGCCGACGAGCTCGCTGGCCGAGGAGGCCGTCGTCACGAGGCGATAGCCTTCGTCGCCGAAGTAGGAGGCGTCGGTTCCGAGGTGGTGGTCTATCTCTATCTTCAGTACCGAGGGATCCTCGATGACGCGCCGCGCCGCGCCGCCGGAATCGAGCATGTTGGGCTTCGGCGTGTCCATCGCCACGACAGCCTGGATGGCGGGCAGGTCCTCCTCGCAGTCGCAGAGGATGCCGATCGAGTTATAGGAGCATATCTTGAGCAGGTAGGAGAACTGCTCATGGACGCCGCCGCAGATGTAGATATACGCGCGCTTATTGAGCTTGCTGGCGAGGAGCCCGAACGATACCATGGATGCCACGCAATCCTCGTCGGGATTCCGGTGGCCGATGATGAGGAAACCGTCCTTCTCGAGGAGGGCGAGGGCAATCCGCTCGGCGGTCCTCTTCTTCTCCGCGATCGTCGCTATGTCGACCTTGGTCATCGGGCTCAGGCTCCTACCTCCGCCGACAATATATCGCTTTAGTCTAGCCAAGCCGAATCCGGCGCGCAAGCCGGCCGCGCGGCGCCCTAGGCGCCCAGATCGCCCAGGGCGCGCTCGGCCTGGTCCGCGAGGTCGTCGATCTCGTCCATCCAGAAAGCCTCGCTTCCCCAATCCGGGAAGCTCGAGCGGAACCAGAGGTCGTTCCGCTGGCGCGATCTCCATGCCAGGAAGTAGATCATGCGCATGAGCCTTAGGCCCTCGACCAGGCCGAGCTCCGATCGGTCGAAGGGCAGGAAGGTCTCGTATCCCTCGACGATCAGGTCGAGCTCTCGCCGGCATTCCGAGGCGTGGCCCGGCAGGAGGAGCCAGATATCCTGGGCGGCGGGCCCGTTCATCATATCGTCGAAATCGATGACGAGGAGCCCCGAATCGGCCTCGCCCGAGCTTCCCAAGCGGTCCAGGATGTTCCCCCGATGGCAATCGCCGTGGATCCGGCGGACGCGCAGCGCGTCGAGGCGGGGCGCGAGGGACTCGAGGGCGGGCCGGCAGACGTCCTCGAGCTCCGATCGATGATCGGGATGGACGACGCCCTCCGAGATGAGTCCGTCGAGAAGAGGCTCGGTGAGGGCCCGGGGACCGCAGCGGGCGCGGAATGGAGCGTCGCGGAGATCGCCGACGGTATGGAGCCTGCCCAGGAGGGCGCCCAGCCTTCGCAGGTCGTCGTCGCCCTCCGCGTCGAAGTTGCGGCCGCCCATCTTCGGGAAGAGCGCGAAGAAGAAGCTCTCCAATCCGAGCTCGGATTCGACCTCGAGCTCGCCGAGCGTGCCTCCGCCCTCAAGGGGCATGGGCCGCACGACGGGAAGCTCGGCCTTCGCGCAATCCTCGAGGAAGCGGTGCTCGTCGAGGATGCAGTCCCGGGGCCAGCGCCCCGGCCGATAGAACTTGGCGACTATATCGCCGCCCTTCTCGAGGCTCAGGCCGTAGACCCGGTTGACGTAGCTGGGATAGGCGAAGATCGCTCCGTCGACGCGCAGGCCCGCCGCGCCTTCTACGGCGGCCGCTACGGCGTCGGGAGAGAGGCTGTCGAAGGAGCCGTAGCCCTCAGTCCTCATCGCCGCCCTTGCGCGGGGGCGGCGGGTCGGCCGCATCGGCCGCGCCGTCCTCGACGCGCCCTTGGGCCGCCTTCTCGGCCGCCTCCGCCGCGGCCCGCTTGTCGTCGCTCCAGATCTTGCGGTTCCAGAGCGACATGCCCAAGGCCGCCAGTATGACGCCGTTAAAAAAGTTCTTATCGATGAAGTCGGGGGCGAACTGGCCGATCTTCCACCTGATCGCGTAGTAGGCGACGAGGATGAGCGCCAGGGACGCGAGCACGATATAGAAGAACCGCCGCGGAGGCCTCAATGTCATGGCAATCTCCTTATTCCTTGGCCGCCAGCTCTTCCCACCTGGCGGTCTTCGTCTCTATCTCGACGTTCACTTCGGCGTACCGCCTGCTCGAGGACTCGAGGTCGCGGCCTCCCCCGGCGCCCGAGAAGGAAGCCTCGAGCCGAGCCTTCTCGCTCTCCAGCCCGGAAATCTCCTCGAGAAGAGCCTCGAGCTCCCGCCGCTCGGGAAAGCTGAGGCCCTTGCGCTCGCGCGCTTTTCCGCGATCGCGTCCCGGCCCGGCGTCGCGGCGGAGCTCCGGGGCCTCCCCTGCCCCGACGCCCATCTCCTCGGACAGGGCGCGGTAGTCCGCGTAGCGTCCCACGAATTCCCGCGACGATCCCGATCCGTCCAATACAAGTATGGAGTCGGAGAGCCGATCGAGGAAGGCCCTGTCGTGGGATACGGCGACTACGCAGCCTGGGAAATCCTCGAGGAAGTCCTCGAGCAGCTCGATGGTGTCGATGTCGAGGTCGTTGGTAGGCTCGTCGAGGAGTAGGAAGTTGGGCGAATCGGCCAGGAGCCGTACGAGCTGCGCCCTCCTGAGCTCGCCGCCGGAGAGCCTGGACAGGGAGAGCCCCTGCATCGCGCGGGGAAAGAGGAAGCGCTCCAGGAATTGCTCCGGGCTCAGGTTCGATCCGTCGGCCATGACGATGCGCTCGGCCTTGTCCTTTATTAGGCCGAGCAGGGTCATGCCCTGATCGACGGACGAGGCCATCTGGTCGAAGTAGGCGAAGCGCGTATTCTCCCCCGCCTCGATCCTTCCCGAATCGGGGGCGATACGCCCCGAGATGATGTCTAGGAGGGTCGTCTTGCCCGAGCCGTTCGGCCCGACGACGCCCAGCCTCTCGCCCGCCTTGAACTCGCGGGAGAAGGGGCCGAGTACCCGCCTTCCGTCGTAGGACTTGATCGCCTCGTCGATGACGAGGATCTTCTTTCCCAGCCGCGGCGCGCCGGTCGAGAAGCCGTCCATGCCCTCTTCCCGGACCAGGGCTTTGGACTGGAGCTCCCTGACGCCTTCCTTCCGCCTTTCGCTCTTCGTCGCGCGCGCTCGCGCGCCTCGGTTAAGCCAGACGAGCTCGCGCTTCAAGACGACGAGCCTGCGCGACTCGGCCTTCTCGAGGATGGCCTCCCGCTCGATGCGCCGCTTGACGTACTCGGAGTAGCCGCCCGGGTATTTGGAGACGGTCCTGCGGTCGATGTCCAGGATCGATCCGCATACCGCGTCGAGGAACCAGCGATCGTGGGTCACGACTATGAAGGCGCCGCGGTACTGTCCCAGGCGCCGCTCGAGCCACTCGATCGTCTCGATATCGAGGTGGTTCGTAGGCTCGTCGAGGAGGAGGAGCTCGGCCGAGCTCGCGATAGCGCGCGCGAGGGCGGCCTTCTTGACCATTCCGCCCGACATGGCCTGCATCGGCATTCCGAGATCCCTAAGGCCGAGCTCGCTGCAGATCGAGGCGGCGGCGCGGTCGCGCTCGGGATCCGCTGCGCGACCCCCCGAGGCGGCAATGCCCCCGCGAAGGAAATCGGCCAGCTTCTCGCCGGGCGCGAAGGCGGAGCGCTGCTCGAGGACGCTGACGGAAAGCCCGCGCCGCAAGGCGATGACGCCGCTGTCGGGTTCGAGCGATCCCGACAGGAGCCTGAGGAAGGTAGACTTTCCCGAGCCGTTGCGGCCTACGAAGCCGATGCGGTCGCCCGAGTCTATTCCCATGCTGACGGCCGAGAAGAGCTCCGACTCGCCAAGCACGGCCGATACGCCGTCGAGTGTTATCAAGTTCACGTCGGCGCGACTATACCCCGCTCGGGCGAGGAGGCGCAATCGCCGGACGTTTCCGAATCTCCCTCCTCAGGGCTTCCGCAGACGGCGTTGAAGGAGTATCTTTTATCGGAGGCGAGCATCCGGCAATCCGGGCAATATGGGAAGGCGTATGAAGTCAAGGAAGTGGTTGGGACCCGTTCTTCTCCTCTTGGGATTGATCTCCTTCGACCTCCGGATCTTCGGCGGGCTTTTCCCGCTCTTCGGCATCATCCTCCTTATAGCTGGAACGACCATTATCGTAAGGAAGTTCGAGATCGGGACTAAGCTGCTATACCTCTTCGCCGGCAAGCGGCGCGAAGAGGCGGCTTCGACGCGAGTCCCGCAAGCCGACCACCTTCTTCCCGTACGCGTCCTCAAGCTCGCCGAGGCTCGCGAGGGCGTCCTTACCGTCAGCGTCGTCGCCATCGCCCTGGACGTCGAGCTCGACGCCGCCCAATGGGCCCTCGACGAGCTGGTGCGCAAGGGAGCCGCAAGCGTCGATGTCGACATTTCCACCGGCGTAGCCAGCTACAGCTTTCCCGAATTCCTTCCGCATAGCGTCCCAGGCCCCCTCGAGACCTGATTAGCCGCATGATGGGCTGCGACGACGGCCTCTCCTCGCTTTCGGACGCTCAGCTCGCGCCTCGAGGCCTGTTAGCGCTCGAAGGAGCCTTCCTCGTCGAGCGCGCCCTGTCGGCGGGCCTTCTCTTCGAGAAGCTCTATTGCGTGGGAGCCCGCTCGCCCTGGGCTGCCGGCCTGGGCCTCGAGGCCGAGGTCCTGCCCGAAGCCGAGATTGCCCGCCTAGCCGGATACCCCTTCCATCGCGGCGTCCTCGGCATCGCGCGCCGTCCACCCGAGCTTTCGGTCGAGTCGGCCTTGCCCGAAGGGAAGGCGAGCTCGATCGTCCTCGTCCTGCCGGAAATCGGAGACCCCGAGAACCTCGGCGCCGCCTTCCGCTCCGCCGCGGCCCTCGGCGCCTCGGCCTTGCTGCTCGGTCCCGGCGGCCCCGACCCGCTGTCGCGCCGGGCGCTGCGCGTCTCTATGGGAGCGGCTCTCAGCCTGCGCTGGGCGCGGCTCGGCGGCCCCGAGGATCTTCCGCGGCTTTCCCGCGCCGGCTACCGCCTGGCCGCTTGCGTCCTCGATCCCGGCGCGGCCGACGTCCGCGGCTACAGCCGCCCCGACCGCCTCGCCCTCGTCCTGGGCAACGAGGCTTACGGGCTGTCGGCTCCCTGGCTCTCGGCATGCGGGACGAGATTAACACTCGAGATGCTGGGGGGAACCGATTCGCTCAACGTGTCGACCGCCGCGGCCATCTTCCTATACGAGCTCGGACCGGGGCGGCGGATCGGCGGATGACCCCCTGATCATTGGCCGCCGGCCCGCGCAGGCCGACGGCGAGGCTCAACCAGCGAACGGCGTCGAGGGAAGCCCGATGATCGAGCCCGCGCAATAGGCGAAAATGCCGCCGGCGCGATCCTGCCCCTCTGCGCCCTCGCCGCCGGGCGCGGCCGTCGTGATGTACAGGGTATCGAGGCTCGGGCCCCCGAAGCAGCAGGAGGTGGTCCTCGCGGCCGGCACTTCGATCTTCTCGAGAAGCCTGCCGTCAGAGGGATCCCAGCGCCCCAGGCCCCAGCCCATCCAGAGCGCGACCCAAAGCATGCCCTCCGCGTCGACCGTCATGCCGTCGGGGAAGCCCATCGAGCGCGGTATGTCGACGACGGTCCTGCGTCTCGAAATGGAGCCGGACTCGGCATCGAAGTCGAAGGCGTCGATCTTCCCGGTCGGCGTATCGATGTAATACATGACGCCGCCATCGGGGGACCAGCCGATGCCGTTCGATACTCCGACATCGTCCAGCATGCGCGAAATCGACAAATCGGCCCCGACTCGATACAACGCCCCTTCCCGCCCCTGCGCTGAATCGGACATCGATCCAACCCACAACCTGCCGGAGGGATCGCACTTGCCGTCGTTGAGGCGATTGCCTGCCTTGCCGGGCTCGGGATCGACGAAGGGAATCGAGACGCCCGTCTCCATGTCGGCCAAGGCAAGTCCGCTCGAGAGGGCGACTACGAGTCCTCCCGAGCGCCTGCCGACGACCGTCCCCGGCTTGTCTCCGACGTCGATGCTCCCGTCCGCTCCCGACTCGGGATCGTAGGCGTGAACTCTCCGCCCCTCGATGTCGACCCAGTACAGGAGGCGCGACTCCGCGTCCCACCATGGCCCTTCCGCTAGGACGGCCCGCGCGTCGAGCTCCAGCTCGGCTCTTGCCATGCGGCGATTATAGGACCGATCCCGGTTGACGCGCCAATCCCCCGGCGGCTAGTGTTGCCGCGCGGCGGCCGCACTTGCGGCGCCGCGGCTGGATACGCATGAGCGACGCGATCGAGATCCTCGACGCTACCGTCATCTCAGGCGGAGCGGAAATCCTCAGCGGCATGAGCCTCGTCCTCCGTTCGGGCGAGCATGCCTGCATCCTCGGGCCCAACGGATCGGGGAAATCGACGCTCGTGCGCCTGATCGCCGGGGAGGTCTACGCCGCTTATAGCGACAAGCCCGCCATTCGGCTCTTCGGCCAGGAGCGTTGGAATCTCTTCGAGCTCCGCGGCCGGCTCGGCATCGTATCGGATGCGCTGCAATCGGCCAATTCCGTCGCGGACAGCGTGCGGGACGTCGTGCTGTCGGGCTTCTTCGGATCGGTCGGGCTGCCGCTCCGCGCCGAGCCTACGCGGGCCATGATCGCCAAGGCCGAGGAAGCGGCCGCCCGCCTGGGCATCGAGCGGCTCCTGGGGCGCCGCGCCTCGACACTGTCGTCCGGAGAGATGCGCAAGGCGCTCGTGGCGCGCGCCCTCGTGCATGATCCCGAAATGCTCCTCCTGGACGAGCCCTACTCCTCGCTGGACATCGCGGCTAAGAGCGCATTTTCCGCTTCGGTGCGCGAGCTGGCCGCGTCTGGCCACTCGATCGTCCTCGTGACGCACGACCTATCGGAAATCGGGCCTGAGATCGAGCGCGTGATCCTCCTCAAGGACGGCCGCGTGCTCGCCGACGGCCCGAAAAGCGCGCTCCTTACCTCCGAAGCGATGTCCGAGCTCTACGGTATCAGCGTCCACGTGGATCGCGAGGAAGGACCCGGCGGCGAGCGCTACCGCGCCCTCGCGCTTTGACGCTGGATACTCGGAGGGCCGCCCGATGCGGGCGGCCCTCCGATACGCGGCGGAATCGGCATCACTTGCCGACTTTGATCTCCTGCCAGGCAGCGTCGTACTTCGGCAGGTCCTCGCCGACGTCGAGCTTCAGCTCGCAGCTAGCGAGGTCCTCGGCCTTGTACCACATGTCGCCCTTCTTCAAAGCGCGCGCGGGCACGTTAGCCGTCGCCGGGAAGCCGAAGGCGTCGCAGAACTCGGCGTAGATCTCGGGCCTATGGATGAAGTCGATGAACTTCAGGGCCAGGTCCTGGTTCTTCGAATTCTTGAGGATGGTCATGGAGTCGAGGAACAGCGGGCCGCCTTCCTTCGGGATGAAGAACTCGACCTCGCCCCGCCGCGCCTCGTCGTACTCCGCGAAGATCGACTCGGCGTAGCCCTGGGCCACCCATATCTCGCCGTTCGCGAAGAGCTTCGCGAAGGCCTCGGCGTCGAACTTAAGGAGGTTGGGCTTCCAGGTATCGTTGATGAGGGCCCTTGCGGCCTCGATCTCGGCCTCGTCGCCCGTGTTGACGGACTTGCCCAGGTAGGCGAGCGCGTCGCCCATTACCTCCCGCATGTCGTCGAGCATGGTCATCTTGTCCTTTAGGTCCCCTCGGGCGAAGATCGACCAGCTCTTGTCGTAGCTCCTCACCTTGGCCGTATTGACCGCGACGCCTGCGGCTCCCATGTAGTAGGGCACCGAGAACTCGCAGCCGGGATCGTAGTCCTTCGCGCGCTCGATCACCGCGGGATCGATGTTCCCCCAGTTCTTGAGCTTCGACTTGTCGATTGGCGCCAGCATGCCTTCCTTGACCATGATGCTGACGTAGTCGGCGGAGGGGAACACGATGTCGTAGTTGGATCCGCCCGCTTTCAGCTTCGCGAACATGGTCTCGTTGGAGTCGAAGGAATCGTACACGACCTTGCAGCCGTATTCCTTCTGGAATTTCTCGATCACCGTCTCGGGCGTGTAATACGTCCAGTTGAAGATGAACAGGCTCTTTTCCTTCGAGCACGAGGCCAGGCTAGCCGCGAGGCAAAGGGCTAGAGCTACCGAGGCGGCCTTAGCCGCCTTTACGAGAAGACGCTTCATACCGTCCTCCCTTTTCGCATTAGGCTGGAGCGGCCTAGGGCCGCCCGCTGTTATTACCCCGGGTCGACCTCCGGCCCCGTAGGCCCTGGTCGGCCCGAAGGCCTTCGCCCCTCTAGCGAGCGGCGAAGGCCTTCAGGAAGTTTCGGAGCGGATACACCAGCAGCACGGTGCCGGCCACCATGACGACGGACAGGGCGTTGATAACGGGGGACACGCCGAATCGGATCGCCGAGTAGATGAATAGGGGCAAGGTAGTCGATCCGGGCCCCGACACGAAGAAAGTGATGACGAAGTCCTCGAGCGACAAGGTGACCGCGGTCAGGAAACCCGAGGCGATGCCCGGCATCGACATCGGCAGGATGACCTTAAGGAGGGTCTGGACCTCGCTCGCGCCGAGGTCGTGAGCCGCCTCGACCACGCTCGGGTCGAACTCATCGAGCCTCGCGGACACGAGGAGGTAGACGAAGGGTATGTTGAAGGTCGTATGGGCGATCCAGACGGTCACGAGGCCGAGCTTCAGCCCGACGCCGGCGAAGAAGACGAGGAGGGAGACGCCGACGATGATCTCCGGCAGGATCATCGGGATGAAGCTCATCGTCTTGACGTAGCCCCGGTACCAGAATCCGTAGCGGCTGGTGCCGACCGCCGCCAGTGTCCCCAGGACCGTCGCCGCCAGCGCGGCCGTCAGCGCGATGGCGACTGAATTGCCGAAGGCCCTCCACAGGTCGCCCGAGTCCAAGAAGAGCTTCTCGTACCATATCAGGGAGAAGCCGGTGAAGCTGCCTCCCTTGGACGCGTTGAACGAGTACGCGAGCAGGACGACGAGGGGCGCGAAGAGGAAGACGATCACGCAGGCGAATACGATGTCCGAGAAGGCTATTCCCTTGCGCCGCTTCGCGCGGCGGCCCCAGATCGAGCCGGCTTTCTGCGCGCCGATCCTGGGCGTAGTAGGGCGTATGCCCCTAAGGGCGGCCCTGATCGCGCGTATCCTCGCGCGCGCCCGGATCTTCACGCCTGGCCCCCGCTCGGCATGCCGCTCGCGGCCGCGATCGGGCCGAGGCCCGTCTCCTCGGGCGCCCTCTGCGCCGGGCGCCTTCCTCGAAGCGCGAAAAGGATAGCGGCGATTCCGGTCATCACCGTGACGCCCATGGACAGCGACGAGGCGAGGGGCCAATTGCGCGTCTTCGTGACCTGGTCCGCGATTATATTGCCGAGCATGTAGGAATCCTTGCCGCCGACGAGCAGCGGCACGGCGTAGGCCCCGAATATGGGAATGAAGGTAAAGAGGACCGCGGTTACGAGCCCTCCCTTTATGTTCGGCAGGAGGACCTTGCGGAGAGCCTGCATGCGCGTAGCGCCCAAATCGCGCGCGGCCTCGAGGAGGGTGAAGTCGAATTTATCGATAGTCGAGAAGAGCGGGAGTATCGCGTAGGGAAGGTACATATAGACGAGCACGAGTATCACCGAGCCTTGGTTGTACAGGAAGCGGAGCGACTGCGTCGTCAGGCCGAGGGCGCGCAGGGCGTCGTTGATGAAGCCCTCGTTCCCGAGGATGGCGATCCACGCGTAGATGCGCACGAGGAAATTCGTCCAGAAGGGCACGATGATCAGGAAGAGCCTAAGGGCCTGGTTGCCCGAGCGCGCTATGCTGTAGCCGCAGGGCAAGGCGATCAGTATGGTCAGCAGGGTCGCGATAGCCGACACCCAGAGCGTCCTCCACGCCACGGTCAGGAGGGTCGGGTTGGCGATCGCCTCGTAGGCGTCGAGGCTGAACTGCGGCACGACTCCGCCGTAGATGTCGCGCTTCATGAAGGAATAGGCGATTATTATCAAGAGGGGAGCCGCGAAGAACAGGGTGAGCCATATCGACTGAGGCGCGGCGTAGAGGCTTCCGTAATTGCGCTTCATTAGCAGGGCTTCCGCGCGTCGCTCTCGACGACCACCGAATCGCGGGCGCTGAAGGAAAGGTAGACCTCGTCCTTCCAGCGGATGTCGGGCACGCCCTCCGACCAGTTGGCGTGCTGGCGGAATACGATGAAGACGCCTCCGCCCGGCAGGTGGATGATGTACTTGGTCTGGAAGCCGGAGTAGATCGGCTCCTCGACCACGCCCTGCAGTATGTTGAGCTCGGGATGGTCCCCGGGGCTGAGGGCGCCGATCCGCACTTTTTCCGGCCGCACGGCGACGCTGACGCGGGCGCCAACCGGAGCCTCGCCGTTGGCCTCGACGAGGAGCTCGCCGATCCCCTCGGCATCGACCGTGGCGATCGGCCCCTCGCGCGAGGAGACGACGCCCGTGAAGATGTTGGTCTCGCCGATGAAGCGCGCGACGAAGTCGGACGCGGGATTCTCGTAGATCTGCTGGGGCGAGCCGACCTGCAGGACGTCGCCCTGGTCCATGACCGCGATCCGGTCGGAGACCGACAGGGCCTCCTGCTGATCGTGCGTTACGTAGATGAAGGTGATTCCGACCTTGTCGTGGATGGCGTCGAGCTCGACGAGCATCCGCTGGCGGAGCTTCGCGTCGAGGGCCGAGAGGGGCTCGTCGAGGAGGAGGACCGCGGGCTCGTTTATCAAGGCGCGGGCGATGGCCACCCGCTGCTTCTGCCCGCCGGAGAGCATGGAGGGCTTCTTCTCGGCATGGGCCTCGAGCTGGACCAGGGAGAGGTGCTTCATGACCATCTCGCGGACGAGCTTGTTGGGCACGCGCCTAAGCCGAAGGGGGAAGGCGACGTTCTCGAAGACCGTCAGGTGGGGGAAAAGGGCGTAGCTCTGGAAGACGGTGTTGCAGCGCCGCTTGTCGGGAGGCAGTCCGGATACGTCGCGGCCGTCGATGCCGACGACGCCCGTATCCGGATCCTCGAATCCGGCGATGACCCTGAGGAGGGTCGTCTTGCCGCAGCCCGAGGGACCGAGGAGGGAGAAGAACTCGCCCTTCTTGATCTCGAGGGAAACGCCCTTCAGAGCCTTGAAGGCGCCGAAGGACTTGGAAATACCCGAAACGGCAACGTCTGAGCCTTTCACCGCTTCAGTCTCCTCGAACCTGGAATCTTCTGCGCAAGGTATACGGAATCGAAGCCATGTAAGTCAATACTGAAAGCGTTGAATACGATTTCGTTACTAGTTCCCGCCCTTGCGCCTGGCTCCGCCGGGCTTCGCTCCCTTCATTATATTACTGCCGGGTTTTGGCCTTGACGCATTTCCCCTCGGCGTCGCGTAGCGAACCGAGGGCGAGCCGCCCTGGCGTCCGGCCGCGGCGATCGCCCGCTGGGCGGCCTCGAATGGAACCGTGGCGAAGGAGAAGTTCTCGTAGATCTCGATGCCTCCCACGAGCCGGTCCTGCAGGCCGGTCAAGCGCTTGACCAGTTCCGCCAGGGCCTTCGGCGTCGCCTTGTCGCGCTTTCCTAGCCCTATGAAGAGCCGCGCCGTCGCCGCGGCGTCTACCGAGCATTCCTCGATCTCCCGGTAGCGGGAAATGTCCATCTCGTCGCCGTAGGCCTCGCGCAGGGCCGCGGCCAGGGCGTCCCGGGGCTTTAGTCCCTCGAGAAGCTCGTCGGCGAAGGCGAGCCAGGGATCGGCGCCGTCCTTCCCGTCATCGGCCATCGCGCCGGCCTTCGCCAGTATCGCCGCCCTGGCGCGCTCCCGCTTCGCCGACAGGATCTGGGCGATCTCGGGGACCTTCGCCTTCTTGAAGCCCGAGCCCGCGGCGCGCTTGATCCTGAAAAGCTTCCGATACTCCTCGGGCGTCACGAAGGTTATGGCCGCCCCGGCGTTGCCGGCGCGCCCCGTCCTGCCCACGCGGTGGACGTAGATCTCCGGATCGTGGGGCAGCGACCAATTGACGACGTGGGAGAGCCGCTCGATGTCGATGCCGCGCGCGGCGACGTCTGTTGCGACCAGGATGCGGATACGCCGCTCGCGGAAGCGCGCCAGGATGCGCTCCCGCCTGTCTTGGGGAATATCCCCATGCAGCGATTCCGCCTCGTAGCCGCGCTCCTCGAGCTCCTTGGCGACGCGGTCGGCCTCGACGCGGGTCGCGGTGAACACGAGGCCGAAGAACTCGTCCTCGACATCGATGATCCTGCACAGGGCCTCGAGCCGGTCGCGCTCCTTTACCTCGAGCCAGACCTGCTCGGCCAGCTCAGTCGCCACTACCTCCGAGAAATCCTCGACGGTCTCGTAGGCGCCCAGCCGGCGCTTCGCGACGCGGACTATGCCCGCGGGCATGGTCGCGGAGAAGAGGAGGATCCGCCTCCCCTCCCCGCACTTCTCCATGATCGACTCGATATCCTCGACGAAACCCATGTCGAGCATCTCGTCCGCCTCGTCCAGGACCAGGAACTCGAGGCGCGACAGGTCGAGGGTGCCGCGGCTTAGGTGATCGAGGACCCGTCCAGGCGTCCCGACTACGACGTCGAGCCCGCCGCGGATGCGCCTGAGCTGCTCGCTCATCGAGGCGCCGCCGTAGACGGCCGCTACCCGCGGGCAGGTCCCGGAGCGCAGCGAGATGAGCTCGGCGGTGACCTGGAGGGCCAGCTCGCGGGTCGGCACCAGGACTATGGCGCGGATGTGCCCTGCCGGCTCGGCCAGGAGCTGGGCGAAGGGAATGCCGAAGGCGGCGGTCTTCCCGGTGCCCGTCCTGGCCCGGGCGATGAGGTCCGGACCCGGCTTCAGGAGCCGGGGAATCGTAAGGGCCTGTATCGGTGTCGGCTCCTCGAAGCCCTTGCGGCCGATCGCCGCGATCGTCTTCTCGTCGAGGCCGAATGATTCGAATGTCGTGGTTTCCATGTTCCTTCAGTCTAGATGAATGCGGCGATCTCGGCCAGGGATGGGCGCCGGGACGGTCGCTTCGCCCCGGAGCCGCCGCCGCCGAGCCTCAATCGCGTGACCACTCCGCATAGAGACGGTCCAGCATCCGTCCCGCCTCGGCCGCATCCTGGGCGGCCCTTCCCGCGCCCCGGAAGTCCCGGGACGCCGCGGCGGCGGCCGATGCCCGCTCGAGCTCCTCCTTGCGCCTCTCAAGCGAGGTAATACGGTCTTCAAGCGCGGCCCGAGCGGCAGTCCGAGCACGAGCGGCACCTTGAGCGTCGGCGCCGCCCGCGGCAGCACCGCGCTCTCCGCCGGTTTCCCGCCCCGCCCTGGATGAGCCCCTTCCCTCGAGGCCGCGATCCCGGGCCGCGCCGCCCTTGCGCTCGGCCGCCTGCTTTCCCAGATCCCGCCAGTACTCGGCGAAGCTGCCCTCGTAGGCGACGAAGCGCCGTCCCTCGACCAGGATGAGGCGGTCGACCGCCTTTTCCAGGAACCATCGATCGTGGGACACGACCAGGATCGTCCCCTCGAAATCCTCGAGTCCTTCCTCGAGCGCCTCCCGGGACTCGATGTCCAGGTGGTTGGTCGGTTCGTCCAGCACGAGGAAGTTCGCGCCCAGGTAGACCGCCCTCGCGATCTGCAGCCTGTTGCGCTCGCCGCCCGACAGGGATGAGACCTCCTGGGCGAGGACGGCCCTGTCGAAGAGGAAACGCCGTAATAGCTTGGCGGCTTCCTCTTCCCTGGCGCCCAGGGACTCGAACTCCTGACCGACCGTCCTATCCGCGCGCAGTACCTCCTGCTCTTGGGCGCAGTATCCGATCTTCATGCTCGGCCCGACCTTGACCCTTCCTCCCTCGTCCCATCGCCCCTCGGATTCCACGAGATCGCGGATGAACGAGGTCTTGCCCGATCCGTTCGGCCCGATAAGCGCCGCGCGCTCGCCGGCCATAAGATCGAAACCCGAGTCCTCGAAAAGGACTCGCTCGCCGAAGGCCTTCCCGTATCCGCGTACGATCAGCGCGAAGTCCGCCCTCGCCTTCTCGGCGCCGAAGGAGACTTCGATACGTCGCCCTTCTCCCGCCGGGCGCTCCGCGGCGGCCTCGCGCTCCCGCTCGAGCTGGCTGCGGCGGGCGCGCAGGCGCTTCCCCCACGAGGGGTCTGGCCGCGATGCGGCGATCTCGGCGAATCTCCTGACCAGGGCCTCGAGCCGCTCGACGCGCTTGCGGTCGGCCTGCCAATCCTTGCCCTGTCCCGCCGCCCGCTTCAGCTTCTCGAGCTTATAGGCCGAGTAGCCGCCCGCGTACTCGGACAGCTTCCCCGACTCGATCTCGAGAGTCCGCGATACGGTCGCGTCCAGGAGGGAGCGGTTATGGGACACCATGAGGATAGCCCGACGCTCGCCGAGGATGAATTCCTCTAGCCAGGACAATCCTGAAAAATCGAGGTGATTGCCCGGCTCGTCCAGGAGGATGAGTTCGGGTCCCTTCGCCAGGGCGATCGCTAGGGCGAGGACGTTCTTCTCGCCGCCGGACAGTCTGGCGGCGCTCGTGTCCGCCGAAGCGCCGAGCCCGGCGCGCTCGAGGAGCCGCCTCGACGTCTCCTCCGCCTCCTCGCCTCCCAGCTCGTCGTAGCGGGAGCGGAGCTCGCCGTAAATGCGAAGAGCCTCCTCTCCCCCGCCGGAAGAAAGCTCCTCCTCGACCCGGCGCATTTCCATAGCGACCTGAGCCCATTCCTCGAGTATTAGTTCAAGGCAGGTCGGTCCGGCGGGCGGATCGAAGACCTGGGGCACCAGGGCGACGGCGCAGTCCTTCTTGCGGCGCAGTTTCCCGCGATAGTCCTCGTCCAGGCCCGCGATGATCCTCATAAGGCTTGTCTTGCCCGAGCCGTTGCGGCCGACCAGAGCGATCTTCTCGCCTTCTTCGATGGCTAGACTCACGTCGGCGAATACAGGCTCCCCGTCGTAATCCTTTGAGACGCCGACTAACTCGATGAGCGGCACAATGTCCTCCCTCTCGCGCGCCGATCCTCGAGGCGGCCGCCCGCGGACAAAAAAAGCGCGGCCTTCTCGAGGAAGGCCGCGCGGTTTTGCCGATTACCGGAAATATCAAATATCTCCAGCGACTCCACCAGACAGACTTCCCCTACCTTCGAAGGACGCGCCCTGGGTGCGCCGCGCGACGACGAGGAAGAATTTCTTCCGTCCGGATTTCATGCTACGGAATGTATACGAGCTCGCCCTTGAGGTCAAGTCGGGCTTGCATCCGTTAAGCATACATGCGTATAGTACACGCATGGACCTCGGATCGAAGCTCGAGCTCCTCGCCGCCTCGGCGCGATACGACGCGTCCTGCGCCTCGAGCGGTTCTAGCCGTAGGAGC
>Ga0075317_1000013_pt1 | contig 22236 bp, 19 predicted proteins | sample MayberryNE_TuleB_FD_120068 | JGI IMG/M metagenome (GOLD analysis project Ga0075317, IMG submission 120068) | Natural and restored wetland microbial communities from the San Francisco Bay, California, USA, that impact long-term carbon... | ecosystem: Environmental > Terrestrial > Soil > Wetlands ... | reverse complement strand
GGCCGAGGCCCTGGAGGACCTAAGGCGCTATGCCCTGGAGAGCGATTGCGAGGCCTCGGATTGCCTCGAATCCGCGCGGATGGAATTGATCCGAGTATACGGGCAAGACGCGTACGAAAGTCTGAGGACGGCCCTGCGCGCCTACGATTTCAAGGCCGTCATCTCTATCGCGGATTCGCTGAAGGGGCCGCGGGACGGCGGCGGGACGAAAAAGGACGGGTTGGATAGATGACGGACGCTAAGCCCGCGATCCTGGTGGTCGACGATTCGCCGGGCAATGTCGCGCAGCTCGACTCGATATTGAAAGGACGCTATCGGGTCAAGGCCGCCGTCGACGGCCGCAAGGCCCTCGAGATAGCGCTGGGAGCGGATACTCCCGACTTGATCCTCCTCGACATCATGATGCCGGGCATGGACGGCTACGAGGTGTGCGCCGCCCTTAAGAGGAATAGGGCGGCGGCGGATATACCGGTGATATTCCTGACGGCCAAGGCGGACGCGGTCGACGAGGAGAGGGGCTTGGCCCTCGGAGCCGAAGACTACATCGCCAAGCCCATCAGCCCGGCGATCGTCCTGGCGAGGATAGCGACCCACCTCAGCCTGAAGAGCGCGCGCGATTTCCTCCGCGACAAGAACGCCTACCTCGAGGCCGAGGTCGAGCGGAGGAGCAAGGAAGTCGGCCTAATCCAGGACGTGGCGATGATCGCGCTCGGATCGCTCGCCGAGACCCGCGACAACGAGACGGGGGGCCATATCCGGAGGACGCAGTGCTATATCAAAGTATTGGCGAAGAAGCTGCAGGAGAATCCGCGCTTCGCGGATCGCCTCTCGGACGAGACGATCGAGCTCCTCTATAAATCGGCGCCGCTCCACGATATAGGCAAGGTCGGCATTCCCGATACCATATTGAGGAAGCCCGGCCCCCTCGATCCCGGCGAGTTCGAGATCATGAAGACCCACACGACGATCGGGAAGGACTCGATAATCGCGGCCGAGAAGAGGCTCGATTCGCCTACCTCCTTCCTGACGACGGCCCGGGAGATCGCCTGGTCGCATCACGAGAGGTGGGACGGCGCCGGCTACCCCCGCGGCCTGGCCGGAGAGGGCATTCCCCTGACCGGAAGGCTGATGGCGGTTCCCGACGTCTACGACGCCCTGATCAGCGAGCGCGTCTATAAGAAGGCCCTCCCGCACGAAGCGGCCGCCAGGATCATCAAGGAAGGGGCGGGGACTCAGTTCGATCCCGATATAATCGGGGCATTCGAGGAGCTGGAAAGAATCTTCCAGGAAATAGCCTGCGCATATAGCGATTCGCGGGGGTAGCCGGATGCCGAACGGAAAGAAAACGATACTCGTCGTGGACGACGTCCCCGACGACATCGCCATTCTCGAGGAAATCCTGAAGGACAGCTATAACGTAAAGGCCGTCACGGACGGCGAGGCCGCGCTGCGCGTCGCCCGCGGCGAGAACCCGCCCGACATGATGCTCCTCGACATCATGATGCCGGGCATGGACGGCTTCGAGGTCTGCCGGCGCCTCAAGCAGGATTCCCGCGGCGCGACGATACCGGTCGTCTTCCTTACGGCCAAGATGGCGGCGACCGACGAGAAGCTGGGCTTCGAGCTCGGCGCCATCGACTACGTGCGCAAGCCCATCGAGCCGGATATCGTGCTTCAGCGGGTCAGGACCCACCTCGAGCGGAAGGACCAGGCTCTCGGGATCTCCGAGCTGAAGTACCGGCGCCTCTTCGAGACCTCGCGGGACGGCATCATGATCGTCGACGCCCTGACCGGAACCGTACTGGACGTCAATCCCGCCCTGGCCCAGATCATGGGTACGAGCTTGGAATCCTTCCTTGGCAGGCGCGCCGAGGACTTCGCCTTCCTTAGGACAATCATGTCCCAGCAGCGAGGGCTTACCGAAGAAGAGCGGCGGCGCTACGTACGCTACCGGGACCTTCCCCTCGAGACCTTCGACGGCCGCAATATCTACGTCGAGTTCGTCAGCTCGGGATACTCGATAAACGGCCGGGACGTCACGCAGCTGAATATCCGCGAGATCACCGACCTCGTCGAGACCGAGCGCGAGCGCGACGGGCTTTCCTCGAGGCTGTCGCACTACCTCGCGACCAGCCCGACGATCACCTATTCCATGGTTCCCGCGGGAGGGAAGGCCGAGTGGCGCTGGATCAGCGAGAACGTCGGGGACATCCTGGGCTATTCGGTCGAGGAGGCCTTGGCTCCCGATTGGTGGTTCGACAACGTGCTCCCCGCCGACCGCTCCGGCGTCCTCGGCATCATAGGGGAACTGGCAAGGCGCGGCGTGGCGTCGCGCGAATACCGCTTCCTCAGGAAGGACCGAAGCGAGGTATGGCTGCACGACGAGATGCGCCGCCTTTCCGGCAAGGGCGCGAAGGAAGAGATCGTCGGGACGCTTACGGACATCAGCGAGCGCAAAAAGGCGGAGGAGGAGGTCCTGCTGAAGAGCGCGGCCTTGGATGCGACCGCCAACGCCGTGGTCATCGCGGATAAGGAAGGGAAAGTCGTCTGGGCGAACCGCGCGTTCTCGATCTTGACCGGATACTCGATCGCCGAGGCGATAGGCAGGAAGCCGGGCGATCTCCTTAGGTCCGGCGCCCAGGACGCCGACTTCTATCGCAGGCTTTGGAACACCATAATGCTGGGCCAGGTATGGAAGGGCATCCTCGTGAATCGGAGGAAGTCGGGAGAGCTGTATACCGAGGAGATGACGATTACGCCGGTGAAGGACGAGGCGGGCAGGGCCAGCAGCTTCGTCGCCGTGAAGAACGACGTAACCGAGAAGGAGAGGGCGCGCGAGAGGCTCGAGGCCGCCCTCGGAGAGAGGGAAGAGCTCCTGCGCGAGATCCACCATCGCGTCAACAACAACATGCAGATCATCATCAGCCTTCTCAATATCTCCTCCCAAGACATCGGGGACGAGGCGCTGCGCGCGAAGCTCGAGACCATCACCCGCAGGATGCATTGGATAGCGATCATCCACGAGCAGTTCTACAGGTCCGAGGACATGGCGAGGATAGACTTCTCGGTCTACCTCGGCCAGCTCGTGAAGCGCTCGTCGCGAGATTCGCAGTGGGCTTTCGCGGACATCGCCCTCGATTGCGGCGGGAAGGAGGCGCTTCTGTCGCTGGAGCAGGCCATCCCCGCCGGCTTGATCGTAGCCGAGCTGCTCTCGAACGCCTTGGAGCACGCGTATCCCGGCGGAGGCGAGGTCGGCGGAGGCGAGGCCGGCGCCGTACGGATTACCCAGAGGTGCTCGGGGCAGGACGAGATCGAGGTGGAAGTGGCGGACGCGGGAGTCGGCATTCCCGCCGGGGTGGATCCCGAGAGCGCCGGTTCCCTGGGCATGATCCTGATCCGCCTGCTCGCCGACCAGCTGAGGGGCAAGGTGGCCTTCGAGTCCGGCCCGGGCACGAAAGCGACGCTCAGCTTCCGCCTCGATCCCCGCCCCTCAGGGGGGAAGGATCCTTCGCGATAGACGGCTCGTTTCCGCCCGCTATATACTGGCCGCGTGCGCTACATCCTAATCGCCAACCCCGTCTCGGGCGGCGGCTCGGCGCGGCGCGAGGTTGACGCCGTCGTCCGCTCTTTCCGCAAGCGGGGCCACGACATCGAAGTCCGCTTCACCGAGGGCGCGGGACACGCCGAGTCCCTGGCGCGCGAGGCGGCTTTAAGCGACTGCGACGTGATCATCGCGGGCGGAGGAGACGGCACGATCAACGAAGTCATCAACGGCCTTGCGGGCAGCCCTAAGAAGCTCGCCGTCATACCCTGGGGAACGGGCAACGTCTTCGCGACCGAGATGCGCTTCCCGAAAAGCATAGCCGCGGTCTGCCGCCTCGTCATGAAGGGGGAGGCCGAGCGCCTCGACCTGGGAATCTGCGGAGGAAGGAGGTTCCTCCTCATGGTCGGGGTCGGCGTCGACGCGTATTCGCTCAGGCAGCTCGAGGGCCAGGGCCTGAAGCGGAGGCTCGGCGTCATAGCCTACGCGATCGCGGGCATCCGTGCCTTTACGCGCTACCGCTACCCTCCCGTCGCGGTCGAGCTTTCCGACGGCCGCAGGGACTCGGGCAGCTTCGTCCTCGTCTCCAACACGAGCCTCTACGGCGACCTCTTCTCCTTCACGCCGAAGGCCTCGCCCCTCGACGGCAAGCTCGACGTCTTCGTGTTCCGCGAGACGGGAAGATGGAACACCCTCGTCCTGGCCGTCCGCTATCTCTTCCGCCACCTCGTCAATCCCGACCTCTCGGTCCCGCCCTTCGGGCTCCAGCGCTCCAGGATCTACCGCTCGGAGTCCCTCAGGCTCGTCTCGGCCAAGGCCGCGTATTCCCAGATAGACGGCGAGCTCGGGCCGCCCCTGCCCCTGGACATCTCCATCGAGAGCGGGGCCGTCCGGCTTATCGTGCCGAAGCGCCGCTTGCGGCGCTATCGCCGGACCGTGAGGGGCGAGTAGGGGCCGGCCCAGGTATTGAAATATACGGCGTAGTTTTTCATCGCGCGCCTGGCGTATTAAAAAGATGTAACTATACTGTACCCATGGCGAACGAATCCGCGCCGCAGGAGGTACTGTTCGTCGACGACGAGCAGAACATCCTGAACGCGCTAAAGCGGGAGCTTCACGACTGGGCGAAGGAACGCTCCCTCGAGCTGAAGACCGCGATCTCCGCCCGGGAGGCCCTGAAGCATCTCGAGGAATTCTCCTCGCGCACCGCGGTCGTCGTCTCCGACCTGAAGATGCCCGAGAAGCTCGGCTCGGACTTCCTCCTCGAGGTGCGCTCGCGCTGGCCCCGCGTCATCACGATCCTGCTCACGGGCTATTCCGAGCCCGCGGAGCTCATGAAAGCCGTCCGAGCGGGAATCTTCAGCTTCATCTTGAAGCCCTGGGAGCCCGAATACCTCAAGATAGAGATCGAGAAGGCCCTCGATACGAAGAAGATGCGCGACGATGCCGGGGAGCGGGCCCGCATCGTCGACGAGGAGCTGCGCTGGGCGGGCGAAATGCAAAGGGCCATCCTCAAGCCCAAGCTTCTTTCCTCGGAGGGAGTCGAGTTCCGCACGAGCTACCGCCCCGTGACCGGCCTCTACTGCGGGGGAGACTACTACGACGTCATCGACATGGGTCCCAAGCGATACCTCATCCTCTTGGGCGACGTCGCGGGGCACGGGGTCAAGGCCGCCTTCGTGACCGGGATACTCAAGGCGATCATCTATCCCGAGTATCTCCAGGCGGTGCGGGGCAAGTCCTTCTCGCCCGCCGCCTTCCTCTCCTGGCTCAACGAGCGGATGAACTTCGAGCTGCGCAGGAGCTCGGGAATAATCGTTACCTTCTTCGCCGCCCTGCTCGACCTTCAGGCGGGAAGCCTCGCCTACGCGAACGCAGGGCAGACGCATCCCGTCATCATCGCCGACGGCAAGATACGGGAGCTTCCCGCCTCGGGCAGCTCCCTGGGCTTCGCTGCCTCGGTCAGCTACGTGGACAGGGCCGAGCCGATAGGACCCGGCGACCTCCTCGTCGCCTACACCGACGGCCTTACCGAATGCCGTACGGAGTCGGGCGGCTGCATCGAGGTTCCGATCAGGGATCTCCTTTCCGGGGTCGCATACGGTCCCGATTTCCATAAGCGCCTCCTTGATGCGGCGCTCGCGGCCGGGAAGCGGGGCGACTTCGACGATGACGTCACCATACTTACCGCGAGGCTCCTTTGAACGAGGTGCCTAAGCCGCTCTCCGACCTCATCGCGGGAAGGAGCGGGTCCTTCGGAGAGCTTTCAGTCCGGGCCGGTATCTCGGAATCTCCCCCGGGCCTCTGCCTCACGCTCTCCGGCAGCCTCGACAACGACAATTCGAGGGAGTTCCGCGCTTTGGCCCAGTCCGCGCTCGAGTGCGTCGGGAACGGAGAGGCGCTGATACTCGACCTCGCCGGCCTTGGCTACGTCTCTTCCGCCGGCGTCGGGGCTTTGACGACCCTCCTGGCCGACGCGAAGCGGCGGGAGACCTATCTCTTCCTAGGGAGAATGCAGGAGAGGGTAAAGGCGGTATTCGAGCTCCTCGGCTTCGCCGATTTCTTCTCGTACATTTGATAGGAGCGGGAAGGTGAGCGGAGAACGGGAGGGTGGACGGGATGTAGAGCTCGAGCGGAACGTAGCCTCGAGGACCCTCGAGCTCGAGCTGCGGAACGCCTTCCTCCGATCGATCGCCTCCGCCCAGAGCGATACCGTCGTCTACACGGCTGCCGCAAAGGCGATCGGAGAGCTTATATCGGCCGATGCCGTAGTGATCGCCTATTACGACGGCCTTTCGACGCCCTATGCGGCCGTCTACTGCGGGGGCGGGACCAGGATCGAGCCCCTGGGGGCCGAGGATACCGCCCGCCTCGAGCGCGCCGCCTCCGAGCGGAGGGATGATGCCCTGGCAGCCCGGGACTGCGCGCGCTATTCGGCGGTCTTCCGCCTCGAATCGCACGATGAGGTATGCGGCTACCTCGCCGTCGGGAGGGACGCCGCCCCCTTGGGCGAATCGGAACGCGCCTTCCTGAAGAAGACCTTCTCGAATTTCGCGCATCAGGCGAGGATGCGAAAGCAGTATTCGCGAGATGAGCATATCAGGCGCGAGGCGGAGCAGGCCTTGCGGAAGAGCGAGGAGCGTCTTAGGACCTTCTTCGCCGAGTCGAAGGACATGATCTATACGGCGAATGCGGATGACGTCATCGCATCGATAAACGGCGCGGGACTTAAGCTGTTAGGAATAGACGACCGCTTCGAGGCGATAGGCAGGCCCTTCGCCGACCACGTCATGTCGCCGGAGGATAGGCAGAATTTCCTCAGGAGGATCGGGAACCAGGGCTTCGTCATCGATTACGAGTACGTCCTTCGACGTAGGGACGGGAAGACCGTCTTCTGCATCGAGTCGGCGCACGCGGTCAAGGACGCCGCGGGGGCCATCGTGGAGATCCAAGGCATCGTCAAGGATATTTCCGAGCGCATCGCGAGCGAGCGCGAGCTGTGGAAGGCCAATCTCGAGCTCGCCGAGGCGAACGAGAACCTGAAGCAGACGCGGCTCATCGCGGTCCAGCAGGAGAAGCTCGCGTCCATCGGCCAGCTCGCGGCGGGCATCGCCCACGAGATCAACAATCCGCTGGGCTTCCTGAACTCGAACCACTCCATCATGACCGCTTTCCTCGACAAGCTCCGCGCCGCCTGGGAGGAGGCGTCGGCCCTCTGTCCGGACGAGCTCTCCCGGATCGCCGATAGCCACGACCTGGGCTTCGTGCTCGAGGAGCTGGGCAACGTCGTCGCAGAATCGGACGAGGGCTTCCGCAGGATCATAGACATCGTCCAGAACCTCCGAAGCTTCTCGCGCATCGAGACCTCTCCCGTGATGAGCCTGTACAACGTGAACGAGGGCATCAAGAGCACTCTCGTAGTCGCGCGGAACGAGGTGAAGTACGTCGCCGACATAGAGCTGGACCTGGGCGACCTGCCGACGATCTCCGCCCTGGGCGGGGAGATCAACCAAGTCTTCCTGAACGTCATCGTGAACGCGGCCCACGCGATCGCGTCGCAGAAGCGGAAGGAAAAGGGGAAAATCCTGATCTCGAGCCGGCTCGATAAGGAATCGGCGATCGTCGTCGTGGACGACGACGGCCCGGGCATCCCGGACGAGAACAAGCTGAAGATATTCGATCCCTTCTTCACGACGAAGGCGCCGGGCAAGGGGACAGGGCTCGGCCTCGCTATTTCCTACGATATCGTCGTCCGCAAGCATCAGGGAGCGCTTTCCGTATCCGATTCCCCCCAAGGCGGGGCGCGATTCCGAGTTCAACTTCCGATACAGTCCGCTGCAAGCGAGGGCTGAGTCTGGGTTAAATGTGCGTTAACTCCTTGTTTTTATATGACCAATGGTTATTATATGACCAAGACTCATGATGAGGGTTCTACTGATGGGAATCGCGGAGCGCAAAAGCAGGGAAAAAGAAGAGCGAAGATCGCTTATTTTATTAAATGCGAAGGAAATAATACTTGAAAAGGGCTTTGATAGCCTGAATATGCAGGAAGTCGCCGATAGGGCCGAGCTGAGCAAGGCCACCCTCTATCTATACTTCGAGAGCAAAGAAGCGATCCTGCTGGCTATCCTGGACGAAGCCGCCTCGACTTTTACCAACTTCGTCAGGGAGAGGATATCCGAAGCCTCCTCCGGGATCGAATCGATAAGGGCATTGTGGACCGCCTATCTGGAATGCTACGGCGAGTCGGAGGAGATATTCCTCCTGACCGGCGTCGAAAGCTATTTGAATCCCGGGACCTTCGCCCTCGACGCCGAATCATCCCCTGACGGCCCCCTCGCCAGGCTGATCGCTCTTTTCGCCGAAATCATAGGCCGAGGCATAGCGGACGGCACCATCGCCGCCTCGGCCGATCCCTTCAGGACCGCGCGCATAGCGGTGCTGGTCGCGACCTCGATCATCGACCGCGCCGCCCGCATGCCCCGAGCCGCGCGCGACCCGAAGATGATCCGCATCCTTCTGAGCGAGCTCTTCGAGATACTCCTGCGCGGCCTCGCGGGCAAGGACGCGGATCCTGCCTCGCTCAAGCTTTCCTAGGAAAGGGATTTACTATGGACAGGTTCTTCAAGCGGCCTCGGCTGATCGTCGCCGTCATCGGCGCGATCACCGTCTTCTTCGCCCTGCAGCTGCCACGGGCCCAGCTGGACAACAACAATTTCCGCTTCGTGCCGGCGGACGATCCCTCCAGGGTCGCTGTCGCGAAGATCTCCGAGGTCTTCGGCAGCCAGGTTACGGTGCTGATCGGGCTGGAGAGGAAGCACGGCACGATCCTCGAGTCCGACTTCCTCCGGCGCCTTCGCGAGCTCGACGAGAAGATGCGCGATGTCGATATGGTCGAGTCGGTGTCCTCGGTCATCTCCACGGACTATATCGAGGGCGTCGGCGATTCGGTCGTCGTAGCGCCTATCGTGGCCGAGGATTTCTCGGGCAGCGCCGCCGAGATCGCCGAGCTTAAGGACAAGCTCCTCGGCTGGGACGCCTATCGCAGGGCCCTGGTCTCGGACGACTTTTCCTCGACGCAGATCGTCGCCTCCCTCGACGTCGACGCCGAGGAGGCCGGATCGCCCAGGACCATCGCCGCCTACTACGAGCTGCGGCGACTGGCCCATGAAGCCGAGTTCCCCGGCACGACCGTCTATGTCGCGGGCCTGCCGGTCTTGAGCTCGGCGGTCAACGAGGCCACGAACCGCGACCTGGTGTTCCTGGTGCCCCTGGTCGTCGCCGTGATCGTCGGCGTTCTCTTCGTATCCTTCCGGCGGCCCGGCGGAGTCCTCTTGCCCCTCCTGACCGTCCTCGTGTCGGCGATCTGGTCCATCGGCGCCATGCCCCTGTTCGGCGTGCGGTTGTCGATAATCTCGACCATCCTGCCGGTGATACTGGTCGCCGTCGGCAGCGCCTACGGCATCCACGTCGTCAGCCACTACTACGACGAGGCGGCAGGAGGCTCCGAGCTCGACCGCGAGGGCAATAAGCGGCTCATCCTGGGCGTGCTTCGCAAGGTGAGATGGCCGGTCATGCTCGCGGCGCTGACTACCTTCGCGGGCTTCGCCTCCTTCTCCTTCACCGCCGTCCTTCCCATCCGCGAGTTCGGCTACTTTTCCAGCTTCGGCGTCCTCGCGGCCTTCGCCGTCTCGCTGACCTTGATCCCCGCGCTGATAATCATCAGAGGCCCCGCGGTCCGCAAGGACAAGGGCGCTCCCGCGAAGGCGGCAGCCGCGAAGGCAGTCGCAGTGGTGGACGATGGCGGATCGGCCGCCGAGGATCGCCTTAGCGCGGCGATAGCGGACGCCTTCGGGGCCGTCGCCTCCAAGCGGCGCGGCACGATCGGCGCCTACCTCCTAATCGGGCTCGTATCCGTGATCGGCCTTACTCGCGTCGTCACCGACAACGTCCTGGTCGAGTACTTCAAGGAGCACACCGACGTCGCCAGGTCGGATCGCTTCATTCGAGAGAACTTCGGCGGCACCAAGGCGGTCAGCGTCGTCGTTTCAACGGAGACCCCGGGCGAGGTCCTTAGGCCCGATGTACTATCGGCGATGGATGCCCTCGCGACCTACGCGACCAACAAGATCCCCGAGGTCGGGAAGGTCCTTTCATTCACGGATTTCGTGAAGCGCATCAATCAGGTGATGAATGCCGACGAGGACGCCGCGGGCCTCGCCGCGAATAGCGGCGCCGTCGCGAATAGCGACGTCGCAGCCAAGGGCGGCAACGCCGCAAGCAGAGGCGCGGGCGAGGACGCGCCTCTTTTCGGCTTCGGGCCGAACGACGGCGAGGGCGGCGACGACGCGGCCGCGCCCGCCTTCGGATTCGGGGACTTTTCCGCTCAGGCGGCCAAGCCGGCGGTCGCCCCGAAGGCGGCCCCCTCAGCTGCCGCCTCCGCGACTAGCGGCGTCGCCGGCTACGCCGGCCCGGCCGGCGTAGCCGGCCTGGACGAGAAGGCCGCCGCCGCCCTAGTCGCCAAGGCCCTGGCGGAATGCGGCCGCTACGGCTACGGCGCGGACGAGATCGTCGACGGCCTCTTCCGCGCGGTCAACTACCAGGGCCGGGCCTACTACGAGATACCCTCCGATCCGGCCCGCTACGGGAAGACGAGCGACGAGGAGCTCAAGGCCCTGATCTCCAACTACCTCGTCCTCCTATCGGGCTCGATAGACGCCTTCGCCGACGACCCCCTGGAGCCCAAGTCCCTGTGCATGAGCGTCCAGCTGCGCACCCTCGGGCAGATCGACACCGATCGCGGAATAGACGAGATGCGATCCTTCATCTCGGATCGCTTTCCCAAGGACGTCAAGGTCGAGATCGCCGGCACCGCCCTCATCGAGAAATCGCTCAACGTCCTCGTCGTCCAATCGCAGCTATTGTCGGTCGGCCTATCCCTCCTCATGGTCTTCCTCATCCTATCGATCTACTACAAGTCGGCCGCCGCCGGGCTCATCGGGCTGGCGCCCCTCGCCTCGGCCATCCTCATCGACTTCGCGGTCATGGGCTTCGCGGGCGTGAAGCTGAATATCGGGACGGCCATGGTCGCGAGCATCGCGGTCGGCGTCGGCATCGACTACACGATCCACTACATGGCGGCCTACCACCGCGAGTACCTGGCCTCGGGAGGGAAGGGAGATTTCCTCCGCGCGACCTTCTTAGGCTCGGGCAAGGCGATCATCTTCAACGCGACCTCGGTCGGGCTCGGCTTCGCCGTCCTCGGCCTCTCACAGTTCAACATCCTGGCATCGCTCGGGCTGCTTATCGCCCTGACAATGGCGACGAGCTCCCTGGCCAGCCTGACACTGCTTCCCGTCCTCCTCAACTGGATCAGGCCCGCCTTCATCCGCAGGCCGCTTCAGTGGAAGTGGGCGTCGGAGGCTTCGGAGGAGAAGAAATGAACGGAAGAAAGAGAGCTCTCGCGGCTATCGCCGCGGCGGCCTTCGCGGCGGCGGCCCAGCTCGCGATCGCCCAGGCTTCGGCGCCGAGCGCGGACGAGATCGTCCGCTCCTCGCGAGACCGTATCGAATCGAAGACCGTGTCCACGCGCTCGCGCATGGTAATCGCGGCCAAGGACGGCGGCGAGACCGAGCGCCTCGTCGACCAGTACTCCTCGGACGAGGGAGGGCAGTCGAAGGCCGTCGTTGTCTTCCAGAAGCCCCAGAGCGTCGCGGGGACCCGCTTCCTGACCATCGCCAACGAGGGCCGCGAGGACGACCGCTGGATCTACCTGCCCGCCTTGGGTAAGGTCAGGCGCATCGCGGCCAGCGAAGGCTCGTCCAGCTTCATGGGAACCGACCTCTCCTACGACGACGTCTCGTCTTCCGACCGGCCCGTCGACAAGGACTCCCACAAGCTCCTGCGCGAGGAGAAGCTGGAAGGCAAGGAAGCCTGGGTCGTCGAGTCGACGCCCAAGGAATCCGGCTACCAGTACTCGAAGATGATCTCGTGGATCGAGAAGTCCACGCGCATCGCTCTCAAGATCGAGCTCTACGACCGCAAGGGCGAGCTCGTCAAGATCCTCGAGATCCTCAAGTACGAGGACAAGCAGGGGCGGCTTACCCCGGTCCTCACGCGCATGAGCACGGTCAAGGCCAAGACCTCGACGACGATCAACGTCGAGATCATCAAGTACGACGATCCTATCCCCTCAAGCGTCTTCACGACGAAGTTCCTGGAAACGGGGAGGCCATAATGAGGATCATTAAGACTCTCGCGGCCTGCGCGTTATGCGCCGCCGCCATACTAGCCGCCGCCGATGCCCAGGAGGGATTCGGCTTCGGAGCCGAGGCTGAGCCCGAGGATGCCGCCGCGCCGAGCGGCTTCGGCCTAGCGTCGGGACCGAGGATCGGCGGCTCGCTGGAAATCGGGGGCATCCTCTTTTTCGACGAGCTGGACGATATCGGATCGGTCTCTCTCGGCGAGCTTTATTCGGCCAGGCTGTCGATAGACGCGGCCGGGAGCAAGGTCGACGCACTCCTCAAGCTAAAGGCCTCGCGGGCCATCATCGAGGAGCGCCCGGCCGAGATCATCGACGAGGCGCGCCTAAGGCTGTTCGTAGGCGGCGTGAGCATCGAGGGCGGCCTTATGAAGCTGTCCTGGGGCAAGGCCGACAGCCAGGGTCCCTTGGACGTCCTCAATCCCCTCGACCTACGGGACCTTAGCGTGACCGACTCGATGGAGCGGAAGATCGCCAGGCCCATGCTGCGCGCCGCCTTTGCGATCGGGCAGGCGACGAAGGCCGAGGCCGTTTTCCTGCCGGGCTTCGAGGGCTATCGGATAGCTACCGAGGGCCGATGGAGGCCCGCGCAGTTCGATCAACTTGAGGCGCAACTCGATTATCTAGTTTTTTTAGGAGCGCCGGCGACCTTGGATGCCACATATGACAGTCTAGCCTCCGCCCTCGAAACCTCGAGCCTCGCGCACTCCCAAGCCGGAGCGCGCATGACCACGAGCCTGGGGCCGGTCGATCTCGGCTTTCAATATTTCTACGGCTACTTGCCCACGCCCGCGGTCAAGTTCTCGGGCGGCGCGCTCCCCACGAGCGTCGAGCTCGGCTACGACCGCTACCATCAGGTCGGCGCCGACTTCGCCGCCGTAGTCGCGGGCTTCAACACCCGCGCCGAGCTAGCGGCAAACCTGACCGAAGACCTCGAGGGCGATGACCCCGGCGTCTACAATCCCAGCCTGGCATTTTCCTTGGGCTTCGACCGCGACCTCTTCGCGGGCGTCAACCTCAACCTTCAATACGCAGGAAGCTATCGGCTCAAGGACGATGCGATCGATCGGTCGGCGACGTCCTTCGACATCGAGAAGGGGACTGGCGCCCTTTCCAGCGCCCTGACCTGCGTCCTCATGAAAAGCCTCTTCAAGGATGCCCTGAGCCTTAAGCTGTCGGGCATCTACGAGTTCGACGACGAGGATTTCCTGGTCATGCCGAGCGCCGCTTACGCGTTAGGCGACGCCGAGATCGAGCTTAGCGCCGGGATCTTCGGCGGGGACGAGGGCGGCCAGATGGGGCAGTACGCGGACTCGAGCTATTTACGGCTTGTCATAGGCTACTCGTTCTAGCTCGGGCTTCGCGCTTAGGCCCGCGCATGCCGCGGGGGACAAAAAAAGAGGCGGCCCTTCGGGGCCGCCTCTTCGTATCTCATCGCCGAAGCCGAATCAACGATCCTTGAAGTCGGGATAGGTCCTAGACGGATCGTACTCGCCCTCGCGATGCTCGCCGTCGATGCTCGGGATCTTGATGACCTCGCCGGGCTCGATGTGGTCCTCGTCGTCCGGATGCTGCAAGGTCGACCTGTTGAACTGGAAGAGCCTGTACCACAGCTCGCCGTCGCCGTAGACGAAGGGGAAGCCCGCGATCTTGTACAGGCTGTCCCGATCCCCGGGAATCAGCTGGACCGTGTATGAGGCGGGCAGGGGAGACAGGCCGCCGCCGTACAGGGCGAGCTCGGCCTTGGCCTGGCGCGCCAGATCGGCGGCGCCGTCGTAGTCGCCCAAGTCATAGGCGGCCAGCGCCTCTTCGCGCAGCTCGACGGCTCGCAGGTAATGAGGGTCGTCGGACGCCTCCTGGGCGACCATGGGCGAGACCAGGACCGCCGCCAGGAGGAATATCGTGGCTATTCGTATACGCATTGTCGCTTCCTCCCTTTCCTAGCGGTTCGCCGCGGCGTCGAGCGCCTCGTCGAGCGAGTGGAGCTCGTCCTGGGCCGAGTACATCTTGTCCCTGGCCGCGTCGTGAGCCTCGGTAAAGGCCTCGGCCGCCTGATCGTAGAGCGAGGACGCCGATTCGAAGTCCTCGGCCTCCTCGAAGGCCTCGGCGCTCTCGTACAGGGCGACGGCGGACTCGAACTCGTCCTTGGCGGCGACGTCTGACTTGATGCCGATCGCCCTCTCGCGCTCGGACTCCGAGAGCGTCTTCCGGTCGCCGGCGTACAGCAGGAACGCGTTGCGCGTAACCAGGCGATATCGGAGCAGGGCCTCGTCGGCGGCGCCGCGCGACGCCGCCGCGTCGGATTCGAGGAGGTCGGAGGCCGAAGCCAGCTTGCCCTCCGCCAGGTTCCAGTTCGAGGTATCCCACTGCGCGAAGTCGCGCTCGGCTATCGCGTCGCGCTCGGCCGCCGCGTCGCACATGACGATGATCGCGCTGAAGCGGGAAGACGCCAGGCGGTAGCCCGCTATAGCGGCCTCGTAATCCCCGGATTCCTCTAGCGCTTCCGCGTCGAAAAGGTCCCCGGTGGAGGAACTGTACAGCCCTCCGAAGTAATCGGTCGCTCCCTTATCCAGGGCCGCGGCTTGCATGTCCCAGGCCCTCTCGCCCTCCCGCGCCGCCGCGAGGGGAAGCCCGGCTTGCAGCACGGCCTCGAATCGCGAGGCCGCGTCCTCGTAAGCGGCCGCCGATGCGGCATTATCTTTGCCGTATTTCTCGGCTCCCAGCAAGAAGGCCGACTCAGCCTCGCCGTACTCGACGGGCAGAAGGTCTTTAAGTCCTAGATCGAAGGCTTTCTTCCGAAGCTCGGTCGCCTTCGTCCTCAATTCGGTCGGAGCCCCGACGCCAGCGTCTATCGGCTCGGCTTTCGGCTCGGGCGCGACCTCGACGGTCGGCGCCTCGGGCTCGGGCTCCACGGCGGGCGGCGGCGTCTTGCACGAAAACGCCAAGGCCAACGCCGCGAGGACCGCGCCCACAAGCGTTAAACGTATCCTCATCAGGCATCTCCTTTAGTGGTAATTATGTAATAAAGTATGTTCGATCATGCCCCGTGTCAAATACCCAATTCAAAGAACCCATACTCCAGAGGCATATTAACCTAGACTTGACTTGCGCGATTCGGCATATACCTATACCCTACGGGTATGGAACTCCGCCATTTGCGCTACTTCGTGGCGGTCGCGAAGCACCTGAGCTTCTCACGAGCCGCGGAGGAGCTGCATGTCTCCCAGCCGCCCCTGAGCCGCCAGATACAGGAGATGGAACGGGAGCTAGGCGTCGCCCTATTTAATAGGAAGGGCAAGAAGATCGAGATGACCAAGGCGGGAGAGTACCTGAGCAAGGAAGCGCCGAAGATCCTCGACGGCATCGAGATGACCCTGAGCGCCGCGAGTACGATAGGCGGCGCCGAATCGAACAGCCTACGGATCGGTTGCGTCAACTTCCTTATGTACGCGACCTTGCCGGAGCTCTTCGAGACCCTGCGCCAACGAGAGCCCGAGATGAGGATCGAGCTTGCCGTCATGCCGACCGAGGCCCAGGAGCGCGCGCTGCGTTCCGGCTCCCTCGACCTCGGCTTCGTCCGATCCTGGGTGGGGACCGGCCTCATCTTCGAGCCCCTTTCCGAGGAGAGATTAGCCCTTATCTTCCCCAAGCGCGATGAGATAGATCCCGATCCCAAGGCCTGCATCGCTTCCCTCGCCGACAGCCCCTTTATCGCCATATCTCCCGATGCCGCGCCGGGCCTCTCGGACAAGATCCAGGCGATCTGCTCCGAGTACGGCTGCATGCCCGATGTCGGCTATTCCTGCGGCGATATGTACTCCATCGTGAAGCTCGTCAGCTCGGGCCTCGGCTGGTCGATCGTACCCGATATGACCTATCGCGAGGCGCGCGCCGCGGGCGTCGGCATCCTCATGCTGCCCCAGGCCATGGCCCTCGGCCTCTGCTACGCCAAGTCCCTGCTTTCCGACAAGGAAAAAAGCTTCATCTCCATGGCCAAGGATTTCTTCGCGGAGCGCTCGCGCGAGACGGGCGAGAAGAACTCCGCGTAGCGGACGCCTTGACACTCCTTTCCCGAGCGCGTACCTTTGCCTCGACGCTTGGACCCGTTATCGCGCGGCGAATGCCGCGCCTCTAGGGCCGAGACGCGAGGTGATCATGAACTCTTCACACCGCCCTCCCGCGCGTCGGGAGCGGTTATGCCGCTGATAGAGTTGCGCGGCGCGTCATTTTCCTATCCCGGAAACCTCAAGCCCGCGCTTAAGCCGATTTCTCTCCGCGTCGAGCGGGGCGAGTATGTCGCATTAGTCGGCCCGAACGGCTCCGGCAAGTCGAGCCTCCTTAGGCTTCTGGACGGCCTGGAAAAGCCGAGCTCGGGCCTCGTCCTGGTCAAGGGCCTCGATACCGCCGAGAGCGCGAACCGCCAGGAGCTTAGATCCGCCGTAGGCCTCGTCTTCCAGTCCCCCGCCGACCAGATCGTCTCCACCTCGGTCGAGGAGGACGTGGCCTTCGGCCCCGAGAATCTCGGGCTCTCCCGCGACCAGATCGCTCAACGCGTCGATGCGGCCCTCGCCGCGGTCGGCCTCGAGGCCCACAGGCGCAAGAGCTCGCATTTCCTCTCGGCAGGGCAGCAGCAGAGGCTCGTCGTCGCCGGGACCATCGCCATGGGAGCCGAATGCCTCTGCTTCGACGAGGCGACCTCGATGCTCGATCCCGAGGGACGCGAGGCGGTGCTCGGCCTGATCGATAGGCTCGTCGCGGGCGGGACCGCGGTCGTGCACGCGACCCACGACATGAATCAGGCCGCCCGCGCCCGAAGGATCGTGGCCCTCGATTCCGGCGCCCTCGTATTCGACGGCAAGAGCCGGGACTTCTTCGATCCCGAGGGGCCCGTTCCTCCCTCGCTGCGCAAGAGGCTCGGGCTTCCGGACGGCGACGCGGTCGCCAGGGCCGCGGGCCTCGAGCCGATCCCCGGCGAGCAGCCCGATTCACTAGCCTCGCGCATCGCGTCCCGCCTGCGGGGCCGGAGCGCGGGGCCGGGCTCGTCGTCCGCGTCGACGGCTTCGGCGGAGCTTTCCCGGGCGCGGGCTGACGCAGTCAGCGCCTTCGTCGTCGAGTCGGCCAGCCATTCCTACCTGCGCGGCAGCGCCAACGAGGCGAGCGCCTTGCGCGATTTCAGCATCTCGATCCCGCGAGGCGCGATCGTCGCCTTCGTGGGCAGGACGGGCTCGGGCAAGTCGACAGCCCTCCAGCTACTCGACGGCCTTGCCTCGCCCTTCGCTGGCAGGGTCGTCTCTTTCGGCCTCGACCTGGGCGCCAAGGGGACCGATCTGCGGTCCGTGCGCGTCAGGGCCCCCTTGGCGGTGCAGCGCCCCGAGGCAGCCCTCTTCGAGCGCTACGCTGGCGACGACGTCGCTTTCGGGCCGAGGAACCTGGGCTTGCGCGGAAGGGAGCTCGTCGATCGCGTGAAGTCCGCGATGGAGAGGATCGGCCTTCCCTACGCCGAGTACCGCGACCGCTCGACGCGCGGCCTGTCAGGCGGCGAGAAGCGAAGCCTCGCCCTCGCGGGAATACTCGCGATGGGAGGAGAGGCTCTCCTCCTCGACGAGCCGACCGCGGCCCTGGATACGGACTCCCGTGCCAGGGTAATGGCCATGATCGCGGCCGAGGCCGCGGCGGGGACGACCGTCGTCATGGCGACGCACTCGATGGAAGAGGCGGCCCTCGCCGATCTGGTCGCCGTCTTCAGGGACGGCGAGCTCGTCGCGTTAGGCGAACCCGAGCGCCTCTTCTACGAGGACTACGATCCCTCTTGGGGCATCGCGAGGCCCTACGCGGCGGAGGCGGCGGCTCATCTCGGCCGCGAGGGCATCGAGCTCGGCTCGAGGCCGCTTAGGACGAGCGAGCTGGCCGCCGCCCTTCGCGGCATAACGGCGGAGGTCGTCGCGTGAAGGGCATCGAGTTCTTCCGCCACGTCACGGTCGGCCAATACATGGCCGGGGACTCCTTCGTCCATAGGCTGACGCCCGCGACCAAGTACGTCTGGCTCCTCGCCCTCATGGCGGCGGGCATAGCCGGAGCGTCGCTCGCGTCGCAGGCCCTCCTCCTCGGCATCGCGCTTTCCTGCGGGGCGGCGGCGAGGATACGGCCGAGCTTCCTCCTCGGCAGCGCGAAGCCCCTCCTTCCCCTCATCCTCTTCATCGCCGCGCTGCAATTCGTCTTCGGAGCCCCCGGCGACGATTCGTCCGTCATCCTCAGGCTCGGGCCCCTCAGCTTCACCGCCTACGAAGCCAGGCTGACGGCCATGATGGCCGCCAGGACGGTCGCCCTCATCGCCGTCATCGGCCTCTTTACCGCCGTGACCAGCGAATCGCAGAGCATGCACGGCCTCGAGGACCTCCTCTCGCCCTTCGCGGCCCTGGGCCTGCCCGCGCGCCGCGTCTCGCTCGCGGCCGGCATCGTCTTCAGGTTCATACCCATCGTCGCCCTGGAACTGGAGTCCATCGTCAAAGCCCAGGCCTCGCGCGGCGCGGATTTCGGCTCGGGCAGGGGAGGGCCGATCGCCAAGGCCCGCGCCTACCTGCCCCTTTTCGTTCCGGTCACCGTCCGTGCCTTGGAGCGGGCCGAGCGTCTCGCGACCGCCATGGACGCCCGCTGCTATTCCGAGTCGGGCGTGACGCGTTACGTGGAATACAAAAGGATACGAGGAGAGACGGCCGCTAGGATCGCCGCGATAGCGGCATGCGCCGCGGTCATAGCGATAGGGAATACCCTTCGGATATTCGGACTATAAAAGGAGAGAAAGCCATGGCACAGCATTCCGCGCTCAGGAAAGTCATCGTTACCGGCGCCTTGGGCGCGATATCAGTCGTGCTCTTCCTGACTAACCTCGGGATAATTCCCTGGATCGTCGGCGTCTCGCTCACCGTCATGCACGTGCCCGTCATAATCGGGGCGGTCCTCGAGGGACCCCTCGTCGGGACCTCGGTCGGCCTCATCTTCGGGCTATCGACCCTGATCAAGGCGGCGACGGCGCCCAACGGACCGGGAGACGTGTTCTTCGTCAATCCCCTGATCTCCGTCCTGCCCCGGCTCCTCATCGGCCTCTTCGCCTGGCTGGCCTACAAGGCATTCCGCGGCAAGATCGAGCCGATCGCCGCCGCGACCGCCGGAATCATCGGATCGCTGGCGAACAGCATCCTCGTCCTCGGCGCGCTCGTCCTTTTCGGCGCCATTCCCTTCGCGACCGCCGCGGGAGTCTTCGCCGCGAACAGCATCATCGAGGCCGCGGCCGCGGCCGTCCTGACCCTCGGCGTCGTCGTGGTATGGAAAGGCATCGAGAACGGGAAGGGCAAGGCCAAGCTAGCCGACGAGGACAAGTAGCGTGCTCCTCGCCTTGGACGCGCGCAACGGCTCGGTCTCGGTCGGCTTCCGCGCCGACGGCAGGTGGCTGACCATCAAGAAGCTCGGCGCCCATGCCGGACGCAGCCCCGACGAATACGCCATACTCCTCAAGGCGATCGCTGGGGAGGCGCGCCCTGGCGGCAACGAAGGACGCCCCGTGGCGCGAGCCTGGATGTCCTCTGTCGTGCCGAGCCTGGCGCCGGTACTGCGCGAGGCCGTATCGACCGCGTTCGGGCTGGAGTGCTCGGTCGTCGGGCCCGGAGCGAGGACGGGAGTGCGCATCCGCACCGACAACCCGTCCGAAGTCGGGTCGGACCTCGTCTGCTCGGCCGCCGCAGCGCACGAGGCGATCGGCAAGGCCTGCGTGGTCGCCTACTACGGGGTCGCCCTGGCCTTTTCGGCCATCGGCAGGTCGGGCGACTTCCTAGGCTGCGCCATCGCGCCCGGCGTAAGCACCGCGGCCGAGTCCCTGCGAGCCGTCGCCGCGCAGATCCCGGACGTCCGCATAGAGTCCGGCGCGCCCGCCCTGGGCCGCAACACGAGCCAGTCGGTGCGGGCCGGCATCTTCGAGGGCTACCGCGGCCTGACCGAGCGCATCATCCGCCGCCAGCGCGAGGAGATGGCCGCGATGGGCGAAGCCGAGGACCCCTCGGCGGTCGAAGTCATCGGTTCCGGCGAGGAGATCGGCCGCGAGATCCTGAAGAGCCTGGGCTTCGAAGTCTTCGTCCCCGAGCTCGCGATGGAAGGCATCGCCATCATCGCGGATCGCGCGGCCAAGTCCTGATCGCGGGCGGTTGCCCCTCCTTCCCGCCCTACCAGCTGAAGATGTGGACGCTGCCCGCATACTCGGCGACGCTGGAATCCTGAGCTTCGCCCACGAGAATGCAGCTCTCGTGGATCGCCACGCCGCAGCCGAAGCGGTTATAGGCCTGGCCGCCCGGAGCGTTCAGGCGGGCGGTCTCGCGCCACAACCCGTCGGACCAGGCGCGGAAGACGCACGCGGCGCCAGAATTTGCGCCGAGGTCATCGGCACAGTCCGCAAGCTGGGCATACGCGGACAGGCGGATTTGTTCCGCCGGGGCATGTGAGGCAGGCCGCCTTGCCTAATACGCGAGAGTATTCCAGAATGACGCGTCGCTTTCCGCGATCATGCGGATCAGCTCCCGCCGTGCCTGTTTCGACGGTCGGCCGGACTGATCGGACATCCGGATCTTCGAGCCCTTCGGGAGGATCGCGCTTGCCGAGCTAGGGATCCTGGCGGCGATGCGAGCGCGGATCATCGCGGCCTGTATTTTCGAGCGACCCAGAAGCTTCTAGATAGTACGCGGATCGAATCCGTCCTCTAGAAGACGCGTCGCGCGATATTGTATCGATAAATTGTGCATCACTTAACTATCAGAATCTGATTAGCTGAATATATGAGGAGCTGGAATGATAGATAATGATTTTACTAACCTGACTCAGGAGAATATCGCTAAAGAGCATTTGTGTTGCATTATCCGCAGCAAGAAAGCCCATCCCGGAGTCGAAGCGAAGCGGAATTGGCTGTCACAACGACTAATCGAAGGTCATGTTTTTAGGAAACTGAATGCAAAAGCAACTGTATTTATTGAATATGCTCCTCTTGAAAACGCTTGGGTTCCTGTGATTGGCGATAATTACTTGTATATTTATTGTTTATGGGTTTCCGGCGAGTATAAGGGGAAGGGATACGGAAAGGCATTGATGGAATACTGTATTTCGGATGCCAAGGGAAAGGGCAAATTCGGAATATGCATGCTTGGATCAAGCAAGCAGAAGCATTGGCTTTCCGACCAGTCCTTCGCGAAAAAGCATGGTTTTACCGTCGTTGATGCGACAGATGACGGATATGAATTGCTTGCGCTTTCTTTTAACGGGGAAAAGCCCGAGTTCACGCAAGATGCCAAAAAGCGCAAAATAAAGAATCAGGAACTTACGATATACTATGATTTGCAATGTCCTTATATACATCAAAGCATACAAACAGTGAGAGAGTATTGCGAATCCAATGATGTGCCTTTATCGCTGATTCTGATTGATACGCTTCATAAAGCAAAAAACTTACCCTGCGTTTTCAATAACTGGGCCGTATTCTATAAAGGCAATTTTGCAACCGTAAACTTGTTGCTGGATATTGAGGCTCTTAAAAGAATACTCAGGAAATAAATAATCCAGTTCATTGGGAGAGCTGCAATATTTGAAAATTCAGATATGTTCGGTTATCGTCTTTGAGGGATGAACGAATACATAGGATTTTGTTATGGAAGATAAGAGAAGCATCTTAAGGAAAGAAAAACCGTTTTCATATAAAAAGATTGGTGATAATAGATATCTCATTTTTTATAAAGGCAATAATGTGTATACGGCAATAGGGAAAGATGCACTGAGGCTGGAAAAGGCGATAGATGGGAATGATGACTATAGCATTCAAATAGCGATGGCGAAAATGACTGGTAACTTTAAGCATGGCAATGAACGATAAGAGGCATGCAGGGCATGATTTTGTGGATTT
>Ga0075317_1000012_pt1 | contig 22696 bp, 14 predicted proteins | sample MayberryNE_TuleB_FD_120068 | JGI IMG/M metagenome (GOLD analysis project Ga0075317, IMG submission 120068) | Natural and restored wetland microbial communities from the San Francisco Bay, California, USA, that impact long-term carbon... | ecosystem: Environmental > Terrestrial > Soil > Wetlands ... | reverse complement strand
ATGAGCCACGACCTTAAGAGCCCCATCGCCAGCGTGCTCGCGGCCGCGAGGCTCATCGAGATGGGCGGCGGGGAGCCGGAGCGCAGGGCCTCCGCCATCATCGCGAGCGCTCAGGGCCTCATGGACATGCTCGGCGACATCCTCGACTTCGTGCGCTTCGAGGCCGGTACCGGGACGATCCGCAAGATACCCTTCGGCCTGTCCGCCTTCGTAGCCCGCAGCTGCGACCAGTTCCGCGCCAAGGCCGAGGCGAAGTCCCTTTCATTCGAGGTCGGCGCGATACCCGACGAGACGCTGAGATCCGATCCCGACAAGCTCGGGAGGGCCTTCTCGGCCCTATTGGCGAACGCCATCGCATTCACCGAGAAGGGCGGCATCGCCGTCTCGGCCGCGATCGAGCGCAGGAGGGGCAATGTCCCCTACCTCTCGCTCTCCGTATCGGACACCGGCTCGGGCATCGCGCCCGAGGACCAGGCCCGGATATTCTCGCCCTTCGTCCAGCTCTCCTCGCCCTACACGAAGGCGGGAGGGGCGGGCATAGGCCTCTCGCTCGCGCGCAATATCGTGCGGGCCCTGGGCGGCGAGATCCGCCTCCAAAGCGAGGGAGGCAGGGGCTCCGTCTTCACGATCCTCGTGCCGGTCGGCGATCCGGACGCCGCCGCCGCGTCGATTCCCTACTCGAGGGGACGGGCCTACCGGCTCCTGGTCGTAGACGACAACGAGGTCAACCTCGAGTACATGGCGGCCATCCTGTCGAACGCCGGGCACATGACGACCCTCGCCTCCTCCGGCGCGGAAGCCCTCCGCCTGCTCGAGGAGATCGAGCCCGACGCGGCGATCCTCGATATCCAGATGCCCGGAATGAACGGCATCGAGCTGGCGCGGAGGATCAGGGCCTACGCGGGCACGCGCTTCGATCCCGAGCTTCCCCTAGCCGCCCTGACCGCCTTCGGTCCCGAGGAGCTGGGCAAGTCCGGATCCGACTTCGACGGCGTCTTCGACAAGCCGGTGGACATCCCGAAGCTCCTGGGCTTCCTCGATTCCGCCGCGGCGCGCGCCGAGGCGCCGCCCGCCGACGAGACGCGCAGGCGCTGGTCCGGCAAGGGCCCTGACGCCGCGGCCGCCCTGGAGGCCGACCGCGCCGAGGCCGAATCCGCCTTCGCCGCCCTGCGGGCAGCCCTCGCCGCCGGCGACGGCGAGGCTTTGAGGCCCGCCGCCCGCTCTCTCGCCGCTCTTTTCTCGCGCCTCGGCTTCGAGAGGGGGGACGCCGCCCTGCGGCGCCTCGCGCTCGCGCTTCCCGGCGAGGATCCTCGCGTAATCTCCGGCAGGGCCGAGCGGCTCGCGCTGGCGTGGGACTCCATATTCGCGGCCGCCTTGGCCGCCGCGGTTTCCTCGGCGTCCGAAGAATCCGGCGCATGAGGGTCCTCGCGGCCGACGACGACGAGCAGGTGCGCGATATCCTTTCGCGCTTCTTTTCGCGCCTCGGCGTCGAGGCCGTCGTCGTCGCGAGCGGCGAGGAGGCCCTGGCGGCCTACAAGGACTCGCTGCGCGGCCTCGACGCGCGCTTCGACGCCGCCTTCGCTGACCTCGCGATGCCGTGGCGCCATGGCGAAGCCGGCGAGGGCGGGGGGCTTAAGCTGGCCGGGGCGATCCGCGCCGAGGAGGATCATGCGGGGCTCGGCCGCGCGCTTCTCATCGCTCTGACGGGCGCCGACGGCGAGGGAAGCGCGGGGATTTCGAGGGCCGGCTTCGACCGATTCCTGCAAAAGCCCGTAGGCGTAAAGGATCTGAGGAAGGCCCTCGACCTGCGCTGATTCCGGATCAGTCCGGCAGGAAGAACGAGAACGAGCTTCCCGCGCCGACCTCGCCGGCCGCTTCAAGGGCGCCGCCGTGGCGCTCGACGATATCCTTGCATAGGATCAGTCCCAGCCCCGATCCCCTCTCGCTCGCCGTGCCGGGGCGGCACTTCGAGGCCCCCGGCTCGAAGAGTCCGGCGATCGTCGCTTCGTCCATGCCGATGCCCTCGTCCCTGACGCTGACGAGCGCGCCGGGGCCGTCGCGCGCCGCCGATACGCGGATGCTTCCGCCGGCACGGCTGAACTTGACCGCGTTGGATATCAAGTTGCGCATCACCACTTTGAAGAGCTCGGGATCCACCCTGGCTTCCAGGCTATTCTCGATTTCGACGGAGAGGCTCAGATTCTTGTCCGATATCGATAGCGCGTGGAGCTCGACGCATTCTTCGATCAGCGGCTTCAAGCGGGTCCTCGCGAAGGCCGTCGCGGCGTCCTTGCGCATCGATCTAGCCCAGGCCAGGATGTTCTCGAGGAGCTGGGTAGTGCTGCGGGCGCTCTTGCGCAGCGCGGAGATGAATTCCCCGAGCTCGTCGCGCGTAAGGCCGTCGAGATCGGCGGCCATCGCGTCCAGGAGGTTCGAGATGCCGCCGATCGGGCTTCGAAGGTCGTGCCCCAGGATCGAGATCAGCTTGTCCTTCGTCGCGTCGCTTTCCCTCAGGCGCTCGAGGCTTAAGGACAGCTCGGCCTGGGCCGCGTTCTGCCTCCTCAAGGCCGCCAGGAGCCGGATCGAGACCAGGGCGATCGCCGCTATCAGGCCGAGGCCGGTGGCGATCCTCGAGATAAGCGCCCTTTCCCATTCGGCGAGGATGTCGAGCATGCTGGCTGATACGTTGACGGCGAGATCGGGATCGTTGATATGCTTCGTCGCGATGATGCGATCGATATTGTCCGTCGATGCGGCGCGGAGGACCAGGATCGGCGTGGCTTGGGTGTCTCTCCACCATTGATCGGCGTCCTCGGCGACGCGCCTGCCCATAAAGCTCGGGTCGAAGGGCACGCGGGCCAGGATGAGGCCGTCCCTTCGCATCAGCGAGACCGACCCGCCGGGCTTGGGCCTGACGTCCTCGTATATCGATTCGAAGGTCGGAATCTCCAAGACGGCGAAGATCACCGAGATGCCGCCGTTCCGCGAGGAAAGCGGATACGAGATGGGAATGCCCCATACGCCGGTCACCCGGCTCGGGACGGTATCTCCGACGAAGAAGCCGCGAGTCTCGGGACCGCCCTGCGCGAGGAAGTAGGAACGATCGCCGACATCCATCAGCGGCTCCTCGCTCGTCGAAGGGATGTTGTACAGGCCTCCCCCCTCCGAAACGAGGCGGATCTCGACATTTCCGGCGATCGTCGCGCGGAAATCATCGACGAGCCTTCGAAAATCCGGATCGAAGCGTGGATCGGAATTCGGGCGGGTCGACAGCCAAAAATCGGCCGCTAAGAAGAAGAACCGTATCTGGTCGAGCATGTCATTCATCTGGACCGAGGCGATCTGGGCCATTCGGACGAGGGATTCCTTCTCTTCCGAAATTATCACTTCCCGCTCGCGCAGCGACTGAGCGACGACCAGGCCTATTACCAGGACCGAGGCGAGTATGCCCAGCCCGGCGGCGCTGATTATCGTGTTTTTGCGGATGCGGCCGGCTAGCGTGGCCGAGCCAGCCGCTGAATTGGCCATAGCCGAAGTATATGTGTATCCGTACCGTGGTCTGCAAATAGGTAAAACGGTTTACATCGCTTATTTCATGGCCCTAAGGGAATTTCCGATCGCTAATAGCGCAACGCCGACATCCGCGAAGACGGCGGCCCACATGCTCGCCTCCCCTGCGACGCCTAGAGCGAAGATGACAGCCTTCGTCCCCAATGCGAGTGCGATATTTTGGGCGGCGATCGCGCGGGTCGTTCGCGAGCGCCGGATCGCCTGGACGACTAGGCCGAGGTCTCCCGACAAGAGGACCGCGTCGGCGTGCTCGACCGCGGCATCCGCGCCCGCGCCCATGGCTATTCCCGCGTCCGCCCTGGCCAAGGAGGGCGCGTCGTTGACGCCGTCGCCGACGAAGACGGCGGATCGGCCGGACGAGGATGCGTCTCGGACGATTTCCTCGAGCCGGTTCAGCTATCCCGCCGGCGTCAGTCCCGCTTCGACCTCCGTTATTCCTAATGCCTCGGCGACGCGCATCGCGGCTTCGGGGGCGTCCCCGGTCAGCATGACCGTCCGCCCGACGCCCTGCGTCGATAGGTCCCGGATCGCCTGGACCGCCCCCTCCTTAAGCGTGTCGCCGGCAAGGATCAATCCTGCCGCCTTTCCGTCGACGGCGACGCGGACCATGGTCGAGCCGGCGGCCTCGCCGCCGCCGCGCGTCCAGCCGCCGACGCCTTCGATGGCGAATAGCCTGTCGTTGCCGGCGAGGACGCGGCGCCCGCCCACCTCGGCGATTACCCCGGCTCCCGGCACCTCGCGGATCGACGAGGCCTCGTCCTCCGATCCGGAGGAAAGTCCGCGCCGCTCGGCTTCCGCCCTGATCGAGGCCGCGATCGGATGCAGCGACCTGGATTCCGCCGCGGCCGCGTAGGCGAGCACCGCCTTCTCGTCCCAGCCTGGCTCGGGCAGGATGGCGCGGACCGAGAACTCGCCCTTGGTCAGCGTTCCAGTCTTGTCGAGGATCACCGTTCCCGCCCTCGCCAGGGCGTCCATGACCTCGCCGCCCTTGACCAGGATGCCATGCCGCGCGGCCGCGCCGATGCCGGCGAAGTAGGCGAGGGGAACGCTGACGACGAGGGCGCAGGGGCATGAAATGACCAGGAGGATGAGGGCTCGGTAGACCCAGTCGGAAAGGCTGCCCAAGCCGGCGATCGGCGGGCCGAAGGCGACGAGCGCGGCGCCTCCGACGACGATCGGCGTGTATATCCGGGCGAAGCGGGTCACGAATCTCTCCGTCCTCGCCTTCGCCTTTGAAGCGCCTTCGACTAAGGCGATAATCCTCGATGCCGAGGAATCCGCCGCCGACCTGGTCGACCGCGCCGTCATGGATCCGTCCAGGGCGACGAAGCCCGACAGTATCTCCGAGCCGGGCCCCGCCGTCCTCGGCGCGGATTCGCCCGAAACCGAGGAGGCGTCGACGAAGGATTCTCCCTCGACGACTCGTCCGTCGAGGGGGACGCGCTCGCCCGGCTTTACCATGTAGAGCTCGCCGACCAGGGCCTCTTCGGGAGGAATCTCGACCCAGGCCTCGCCGCGGCGCACGCGCGCGACGTCGGGCCTCAGGGCCATGAGGGATCGTATCGATCGGACGCTCTTCTCGTAGGCCGCGTCCTGCAGGGCCTCGCCTATCTTGTAGAAGGCCATGACCCCAATAGCCTCCTCGTCGTAGCCGATGGCGAGGGCGCCGATCGTCGCGAGGCTCATGAGGAAGAGCTCGTTGAAGACGTCGCCGCGCGCGAGCCTTCGGGCGGCGGCCAGGAGGACGTCCAGGCCCACGGCCAGGTAGGCGGCGACGAGGAGCAGGCGGGAAAGGAGGGGCGGCAGGCCGAGCGCCCCGAGGCTTCCGCCGGGAGCGGCGAGATAGGAGGCCGCCAATAGGATGGCTGCCGCGGCGAAGGTACCGAGGAGCTTTTTCATATGCTCCGTCCGGCTTTTTCCGCGGCGCCGGCCTCGAATGCGGACGCGCGCTCGGCGGCGTGCTCGAGAGCCGTCTGGAGGAGTGTGACGACGTGGCCGTCCGCCAGGCTATAGGCTACCGACTTGCCCTCGCGGCGGGCATCGACGAGCCGGGCCGCCCTGAGGGCGGCGAGCTGGTGGCTGATCGCGGATTGGCTCATGCCAAGGGCCTCGCCTAGGTGCCCGACGCAAAGAGCCCCCGAGGCGAGGGCGTTCAGGATGCGGAGGCGGGTCGGATCCGCGAGCATCTTCAATAGGTCGCTCGCCTCGCGCAGGAGGGGCGCGGGGATTTCCGCGTCCCGGGCGGATTCGACCCTCTGTCCGTGATCGAGGTCGGCGCAGGCGGGCGGCTGCGCGAGGATCCTGGGCCTGCTCTTGGCTGCGCTCATGCCCGGCCTCGGGATAAGTATGAATGATTATATGAGCAAGTGTTCATATATAGAGTCTAGCAATTCTCTCGCCGATAGGCAAGACTGAAAGGCATGGAAACTACGAACGCGGCCTTTAAGCGCACGAAGATCGTCGCGACCCTCGGCCCGGCCTCGGACAAGGTCGAGACTATCGCCGACCTCATCCGCGCCGGGGTCGATGTCTTCAGGCTCAATTTCTCCCATTCGGACCCCGAGGCCGCGAGGGTCCTGGTGGCGGCCGTCCGCGAGGCGCGCGGATCCCTCCGCTCCCCCGTCGCGATCATGGCCGACATCAAGGGCCCGGCGGTCCGGATGTACGGCTACGCGAAGAGCATCGCGCTCGAGGCCGGGTCCATCCTAGAGATCGAGTCTCGGCCCCCCGAGGGGATCGAGCTTCTCGCCTCGCCCGACGCCTCGCGGGTCTACACGAACCTGCCCGATATCGACGCGTTATGCGCCATCGGGCAGAAGGTCCTGCTGATGGACGGGTACTTCGCGGGCGAGGTCGTCGCCAGGGGCGGCGCCGCCGGAGGAGCCGGCGGCGGGGGCTCGGTGTCGGTCAGGGTCGGCAATCCCGGCTCGCTAAGGCCTAAGGCCCACCTGACGATCCCCCGCGTCGACTATCCCATCCCCTTCCTGTCCGAGAAGGACATCCGGGACATCACCTTCGCCGCCGAGGCCGGGGTCGAGTACATCGCCCTCTCCTTCGTGCGCAACGCCACCGACATCGAGGAGGTCCGCAGGCTGATCCAGAGGACGCTGGCGCCATCGGGGCGGAAGAACCAGGTGAAGCTGATCGCCAAGATCGAGAGCGCCAAGGGCCTCGACGCGGCCGCGGAGATCCTGGGAGCCGCCGACGGGATCATGGTCGCCCGCGGCGACATGGGCGTGGAGATAGCGATCGAGACCGTGCCCATCGCCCAGAAGCGCCTGATCCGCGACGGATTCCTGAGCGCCAAGCCGGTGATCACCGCGACGCAGATGCTGGAGTCCATGATCGAGAGCCCCAGGCCCACGCGTGCCGAGGCGAGCGACGTCGCGAACGCCTGCTTCGATTCCACCAGCGCCGTCATGCTGTCCGGCGAGACGGCGATCGGGCGCTTCCCGGTCAAGGTCGTCGAGACGATGAGCGCCATCATCAGGCAGGTCGAGGCCGAGTTCGACTACGAGCTCTTCCACGAGCGCATGCCCCCCGAGGTCCGCGCCGGCAAGCTGGCGGCCATAATGTCGTACAACGCGGTATCCGTAGCCTACCAAACCGGGGCCGCGGGAGTCGCGGTCCTGACCGAGACGGGCAACGCGGCCCAGCTCATCTCGCGCCTAAGGCCCCGCATGCCGATCTTCGCCTTCGTGAAGGACGAGACGGTCTACAACCAGATGGCGATGAACTGGGGAGTCAGGCCCTTCCTCCTGGCCGGGCCCGAGGAGAGCCTCGACGCCCTAGTCGCGGAGATAATCGATACCTGCTCTTACGCGGGAGCCCTGAAGAAAGGCGATCGCCTGGTCGTCGTCGCGGGCCTCCCCTTGTCGCGCCGGGGCACGACAAACATGATCCGCGTCGAGACGGTCGCGTAGGGGCGGCCCGGGCGGGCGGGGGCCAGATGGCGGGATCCGGTTCGAGGACCATCCTCCTCGTCGAGGACGAGGCGATAATCGCGAAGGCCGAGGCGAAGATGCTCGAGCGCAGCGGCTATGCCGTGCGGCTGGCGTATTCGGGCGAGGACGCGATCGAGGCGGCGGCAGACCGGGCCGTAGACCTCGTGCTCATGGATATCGATCTGGGCAAGGGCATCGACGGGACGGTCGCGGCCGAGAGGATACTCGAAGCCAGGAACCTTCCCGTCCTATTCCTGTCGAGCCACACCGAGCACGAGATCGTCGAGAGGACCCAGGGCATCACCTCGTACGGCTACGTCGTCAAGAACAGCGGGGAGACGGTCCTAGTCGCCTCGATCGCGATGGCGTTCAGGCTCTTCGAGGCTAGGCAGCAGTACCAGCGGAAGGCCGAGGAGCTGGAAGCCGCCAACGCGCGCCTCCGGGAATCGCTGGCGCGGGAGGAGATCGTCTCCGCCGCGCTTAAGGCCAGCGAGGCCGAGATGCGGAGCCTGTTCGACGCGATTCCGGCCGGCGTGGGCATGCTGAAGAGCAGGATCATGCAAAGGGTCAACGCCGAGTTTTGCGCGGTATTCGGCTATTCCGAGGCCGAGCTCCTAGGCCGCGAGACGCGTATGCTTTACTTCGATGAAGCCGAGCATCGCAGGGTGGGAATCGAGCTCTACGGCGCTCTCTCGAACAGCCGGAGGTCCCTGCTGGAGGCGCGGCTGCGGAGGAAGGACGCTTCCGCCGTCGAGGTACTGATAGGGGCGAGCGCGATCGATCCGGCCTCGCCCGATCCCATGTCGAGCGTCGTGACCGTCCTTTTCGACGTTACCGAGCGCAAGCGCGCGCAGGACGCGCTGCGGATGAAGGACAGGCTCCTGGCGGAGCTGTTCCGCGCCTGCCCGGAAAGCATCGCGCTGGCTACCGCGGAAGAGGGCCGCTTCGTCGAGGTGAACGAGGCGGCCAGCCGCCAGCTCCTGTACTCCCGCGAGGAGCTCGTCGGGCGCGCGTCCAGCGAGCTCGGGATATGGGTCTCCAAGGACGCGCGGGCCGCCGCCATAAGCCGCCTCCGCTCGGGCGAGCTGGTGCGCAACCTCGAGACGAGGATGAGGAAGAAGGACGGTTCGGAATTCGACGCGCTGGTCTCGATGTCGGCCGTCGATATGCCGGATCGCCAGTACTACATCAGCTTCGTCCTGGACATAGGCGAGAGGAAGGCCATGGAGGCGGCCCTCGGCTCGTCCCTAAGCGAGAAGGAGACGCTTCTCTACGAGCTTCAGCACAGGATCAAGAACAGCCTGGCGATGATCGGGAGCATGGTCGGCCTCGAGATGGGAAGAGCCTCGCGATCGGAAATGCGCGCCGTCCTGGGAAACCTGAAAGATAGGATTCAGTCTCTCTCCTGCCTGTACGATGCCCTGCTGAAGTCCGGGACCGCGGGCGAGATCGACCTCGGGGAGTACCTCCGGTCGATCGTGTCGAGCCTCGCCGAGACCTACGCCGGAGATAGCCGCGCCGTGCGCATCGAAGAGGATATCGAGCCGATGCCCTGCGACGTCAGGCAGGCCGTCCCCCTGGGACTCATAGTAAACGAGCTCGCGACTAACGCGCTGAAGTACGCGTTCGCCCCCGGGCAAAGCGGCTCGATAAGGGTCGCGCTGTCGCGGCGCGGCGGATCCGCCGCGCTATCCGTCTCGGACGACGGCATAGGCCTCCCCGAGGGCTTCGACCTCGAGAGCTCCGGCGGGCTCGGCCTAAGCATCGTCCGGATGATGGCCTCGCAGCTCGGGTGGCGCCTTAGCGTCTCCGGGGGAGCGGGGACGTCATTCGTCCTCCGCGCTCCCGAGTCCGTCCCGAAGTAGGCCAGCCGCCCGGGCGAGGCGGCCGGCTCCCGCCCGCGGCTACAGTCCTTCGTGCCGGGCGGACATCCTGGCCCAGGCCCGCGGCAGGCGGCGGGACAGGAAGAGCCCGAAGCGCAGCTTGAGCGTGAAGCCCGATCGGACTTCCGCTGGGCCGCCCTCGATCGCCCTGACGATGTCCCGGCCTACGACCGCGGGATCGACCCCGCCCTCGATGTTCGGGTCGGCCTTCCCCGTCGGCCTGCCTGAGCCGTCGAGCGCGTTGTGCGCCACCGCCGTGCGTACGTAGCCGGGGTAGACCGTGACGACGCGGATGCCGCTCCCGCCCAGCTCGGCGCGCAGGTTCTGGAAGAGCCCGGCGATCGCGTGCTTCGCGGCCGAGTAGGCGGGCCGCCTGGGCATGCCCGCGAGGCCGACGAAGCTCGACACCGCGACCAGGCAGCCCGAGCCGCGCGATACCATCCCGGGAAGGACGCGGCGCGCGAGGTCGACCTGGGCGTCGAAGTCCAGCCGCATGACCCGGTCGAAGGCTTCCGCCGAGGTCTCCATGAATGTCGATCTCTGGGTCATGCCGGCGTTAAGGACCAATGCGTCGATAGGGCCCAGGAGCGAGGGCGCGGCCTCGCAGGCCTCGGCCCTGGCCTCCGGATTCTCCAGGTCGAAGGCCAATACCGCGGCCGCCTGGCCTCTCGCGGCCTTGCAGGCGGCGGCGGTCTCGTCCAGGGCCTCGGCCCTCCTGCCCGACAGGACGACGCGGGCGCCCCGCCTCGCGGCTTCGATCGCCGCGGCGCGGCCGATGCCCGAGGAGGCTCCCGTAATCCACAATACCTTTCCAGCGACGCTCGTCCTCATGCTCCGCCTCCCGCGTATATTTCGCTCAACGTATCAAGCATTTCCCGCCCGGCCCGATCAGGTCCCGCCGGCCTGCCAGCATCAGGGCCTCCCGTACCAGCTCCCGGTTCTCGGGCTTCTTGTACTGAAGCAGGGCCCGCTGCATCGCCCGCTCGCGCTCGCCGCGGGCGACGTATACCGCCTCTCCCGTGCGCGGGTCCCTTCCCGTCTTATACATCGCCGTCGACAGGGTGCCCGGCGTCGGGTAGAAGTCCTGGGCCTGGTCGGGCACGAAGCCCGAGTCCCGCAGGAATTCCGTCAACTCGATCGCCTCTTCCAATCCCGCGCCGGGGTGGGCCGAGATGAAGTAGGGCACCAAGTACTGCCGCATCCCGAGCTCGCGGTTCAGTTCCGCATAACGCGCCGAGAACGCGTCGTACGCCGCCCGTCCCGGCTTGCCCATTAGGCGAAGGACCCGTTCCGATACGTGCTCGGGCGCGACCTTGAGCTGGCCGGAAACGTGCCGCTCGATTAGCTCTCGGAAGAAGGACTCGTCCGGATCGAGCATGAGGTAGTCGAAGCGGATGCCGGAGCGGATGAAGGCCTTCTTGACGCCCGGAACCGCCTCGACCGCGCGCAGGGCGGCAAGATAGTCCGAGTGGTCGACGACGAGATTCGGGCAGCTTTCCGGGGCCAGGCAGAGCCTGTCGGGACAGGCGCCCTCGGTGTCGGTCTTCGCGCAGGCCGAGGCGCGGAAGTTCGCGGTCGGCCCCCCGAGGTCGTGGATGTAGCCCTTGAATCCGGGAAGGCGCGTCAGGGCGGCGGCTTCCCGCGCGAGAGATTCGCGGCTCCGTGACGAGATAGCCCGGCCCTGGTGCAATGTAATCGAGCAGAAGGAGCAGCCGCCGAAGCAGCCGCGGCTGGATACGAGGGAGAAGCGGACTTCCTCGAGGGCCGGTACTCCCCCGAACTCATCGTACATCGAGTGCCAGGTGCGCACGTAAGGCAGCTCGTGGATGCGGTCGAGCTCGGGAGCGGAGAGCGGGAGGGCGGGCGGCTCCAGGACGACATAGCGGTCTTCCGAGCGCTCGACGAGGGCCTTGCCGCGGCGCGGATCGGCGTTTCGATAACGCGCTCGCGTCGCTTCCAGGAAGGCCTCGTCGTCCGTAGAGGCGGCCTCGAAGGAAGGCAGCAGGGCGAAGGAGCCCGGCTCGAGCCGCGGCGCCGAGGCCGCGCGCCAGGCTGTGCCGCGGATGCCGGATAGGTCGGCGGTCGGTTCGGGGCCGCTGCCCTTGTCGGGGCCGCCCGCGCTGTCCGCGGGGCCGCCCAGCCGCCGCATTATTTCGCATAACGCGCGCTCGCCCATGCCGTGCACGAGGATATCAGCCTTGGAATCGAGGAGGATCGAGCGGCGCACTTTGTCGGACCAATAGTCGTAGTGCGCCAGCGCGCGCAGCGAGGCCTCGACCCCGCCGATTATAACGGGAACGCCCTTGTAGGCCTCGCGGCACTTCGTAGCGTAGGCGATGGTCGCCCGGTCGGGCCTGGCGTTGCGCCTTCCCTCCTTGCCCGGCCCTATCGTCCCGTCGCCGCGCAGGCAGAGCTCGCTCCTGCCGCCCGGCGCGTAGTCGTCCTCTGATCGCGGCTTGCGGTTCGCGGTGTAGGAAGAGACCATCGAGTCTAGGGCCCCCGCCGAGACCAGGAAGGCCAGCCTGGGCCGCCCCAGCAGCCTGAAGGCCTCGACGTCGTCGGGATCGGGACGCGCGATAATGCCGATGAGGTAGCCCTCGGCCTCGAGCAGCCTGCCCAGCAGGGCCGCTCCGAATGAAGGGTGGTCGACGTAGGCGTCGCCCGTCACGAAGATCGCGTCGAGGTCGCCGGGCTTTAGCCCGCGCTCGGCGAGGTCGGCGGGAAGGGCGGGAAGGAAGGCCATCGCCGCAGTATACAGCGAGGGCCCTCCCCGGTTCAGCGTCCCCGCGCGGACTTCAGGAGGAAGCCTTCGCGAGGGCGCGGTTCACGGCCGATAGGACGGCGCGCACGCCCGCGGCCGCGATGCTCGGGTCGAGGCCCACGCCCCAGGTCGAGGGAGCGCCCGACATGCGCGCCTGGATGTAGGCGACCGCGTTCGCGTCCGCGCCCACGGCCAGCGCGTCCTCGTGGAAGGACACGATGCCGATGTCCTCGATGCCCAGCGAGGATAGGCTCTTCACGAAGGCGTCGATGGGACCCTTGCCCCTGCCGACGATCTCGCGCTCCTCGCCCTTGTAGCGCACGACGGATTTCCAGGTCGTCTCGCCGTTCGCGTGGTCGGGCGCCTCGTTGAAGGACAAGAGGGCCAGGGGCTCGGCGACGTTGATGAACTCGCCCTCGAAAAGCGCCCTGAGCGACACGGCGTCGACTTCCTTGCCGCGGATGTCCGCGACGCGGTTGACGAACATGCCCACCTCGGGATGCATGGCCTTGGGAAGGTCGTAGCCCGCGTCCTCCTTGAGGATGTAGGCGACGCCGCCCTTGCCGGACTGGCTGTTGATGCGGATGATCGCCTCGTAGCTGCGGCCGATGTCGCGGGGATCGATGGGCAGGTAGGGAACCTCCCAGGGAGCGTCCTCGGCGGCGCTCGGCCCGCGCTTCTCGATGCCCTTCTTGATCGCGTCCTGATGCGAGCCCGAGAAGGCCGTATAGACGAGGTCGCCCGCGTAGGGATGGCGGGGCGGGATCTCCATGCCGGTGAAGTCGGTGTAGGCCGAGGCGAGCTTGGGTATGTCGTAGACCTCGAGGCCGGGATCGATTCCCTCGCTGAACATGTTCAGGGCCATGGTCACTATGTCGAGGTTGCCGGTCCGCTCGCCGTTGCCGAAGAGCGTTCCCTCGATGCGCTCGGCCCCGGCCAAAAGCCCCAGCTCGCTGGCCGCGACGCCGGTTCCTCGGTCGTTGTGCGTGTGCAATGAGACGATCGCCGCGTCGCGGCGCGTCAGGTGGGTCACGAACCATTCGACCATGTCGGCGTAGAGGTTGGGTGTCGAGGCCTCGACCGTGGCGGGCAGGTTCAGGATGACCTTGCGCTCCTTCGAGGCTCCCCACTCGTCCATGACGGCCTCGCAGACCTCCAGGGCGAAGTCGACCTCGGTATTGGAAAAGCTCTCGGGCGAGTACTCGAGGATGATATCGGTGCCGGGCGCCGATCCTAGTCCCGCCTTGACCATCCTCGTGCCCTCGATCGCCATGGCCTTGATCTCGGCCTTCCCGAGCCCGAAGGTCACCTTGCGCTGCACGGGCGAGGTGGAGTTGTAGATGTGGAAGACGGCCTTCTTCGCGCCCTTGAGGCTCTCGAAGGTGCGCGCGACCAGATGCTCGCGGCACTGGCAGAGGACCTGGATCGCGACTCCCTCGGGAATGCGGTTCCCCTCGATCAGGGCGCGGGCGAAGTCGAACTCGATCTGGCTTGCCGAGGGGAAGCCGATCTCGATCTCCTTGAAGCCCATGCGGACCAGGAGGTCGAAGTATGCGAGCTTCTCGTCGACGCCCATCGGCTCGACGAGGGCCTGGTTGCCGTCGCGCAGGTCGACCGAGCACCAGATGGGCGCTCTCTCGATGCTGCGGTCGGGCCAGCGTCGATCGATCGCCGGCGGCTTGGGGAAGGGACTGTACTTGGCCATGGCAGAGCTCCTTGTTCCGGAGCCTCCCGCCGCCGCGGATATAAAAAACCCGCGGCCGGCTCGAGCGGCTGCGGGTTCTTTTTAAGGGCTAGAAGCCCCTATCCGGCCTCGACCGCCGAACCCGTTCCGCTCGTGCTCCTAAGGAGGAGCCCGCTAAGAAGGAGGCCGGAAAGCAGGAGGCCGCTCTTCGCGTGGGGGAGGGATTCGATCTGTCCGAAACTCGGATTCACTTTCATAGTGGTTAATAGGAACATACCCGGTATGCCCGGCCGGGTCAAGGGCTCTATTAAGGCTTGCATAGGAATACCGACATAAGGCATGAGAGCGAACCGTATCCGAAACCGAGGATACGGTTCGCGGCAAGCCTTTACACGAAGTTTTTCAATATTCGCATCGACACACTGTGTCGACCTATTATCGAAAAACTTCGTATACTGGGCTCCAGATGAACTCGATCGAGTCCCTAAGCCAGGCCCAGGCGGCCTACCTCCTGGCCGCGGCGGCTTTCGCGGCCCTGGTTATTCTCATCCTCGGCCTGTGGCTGGGCCTGCGCCTGGGCAGGAGGGCCGGAAGGCTCGAGGCCGAGCGAGGCCTTCCTGGCCGCCTCGCCTCCGAGCGCGACGACGCGGTCCGCCGCTCCCGCGCCGTCCTGGGCGGGCTTGCCGCCGAGCAGCTCGCGCCCTGGCTGCCCGGCTTCCCCTTCGACCCGACCGAGGTCCGCTTCGTCGGCAAGCCCGTCGACTTCATCGCCTTCGTCGGCGCGTCGTCCGGCAAGGTCGAGGAAGTCGTCCTGGTCGAGGTTAAATCGGGCAACGCGTCTCCCAGCTCCGTCGAGCGCTCGATCCGCGACGCGGTGCGCAGGGGGCGCGTCAGATGGGAGGAGTACAGGGCGCCGCTGTAGCCGCCGTCCGGCTTAGCCGCGGCGTTGCGTCCGGCTTCGCGCCCTTGTATTCTTTTTCCGTCATGAATGGAACGAAAGCGCGCAATGCCGGAATCTCCTTATTCGCTTCATTCCTCGCCTCGGAGGCCCAGGTCTCCCGCGAGCGGAGCTGCGCATGCATTTGATCGTAACCTACGTCTTCCTCGCCGTGGGAATCGCGATGATGGTATTCGCGGCGCTGCAGCTTACGGTCCGCAAGAGCAACTTCGTCAACCTATCGCTCGGCGCGCTATTTTTCTTCCTCGGCTATATCTGGCTCTATTACGGCTTGTATCGCCAGGATCGCTTCGCCGCGGCCCCCTGGCTCCTGTACAGCGACGTGCCGATCACCTACCTGGTCGGGCCCCTCCTTTTCGAGTACGCGCGGAATCTAGTCGGCAGACCCCGGATGCCGGCGACTAGGAGAGTCCTTCCTTTCCTGCCCGCGCTGGCGGTACTGGGCTACATGGCGCTGGCCCGCCCCTATGCCGGAATCTCCGCATCGGAGCTGCCCGGCCCGAATCCGGATCATTTCCTGGTTCCGATCGTGAGCATCGTCAATGCCGCGGGAGATATCTATTTCTTCTGCTTCGTCGCGGCCAGCGCTTTCTTGGTGGCGGGCGCCTACCGCGCGGGGAGCGCGCCGTTTAGAAGCCGGTTCCGCGGAGTCCTGTTCTATTTCTCCAATGCCCTCCTCACCTTCATCCTGTTCTTCGCCGGCCACGTTTTCGCGAGCGACGATCTCCTGGGCGTCGCCGTCCTCGCCAACGGGATCAATAGCGTGTATTTCTTCTTCCTGAGCTATCGCAATCCCGAGTACACGCAGAGGATAATTCGTCCCGCGACGGCGGATAGGAAGCCCGCTTCGGGCGGGACCGACGCGGACGCGCGGAGGATCCTGTCGGAGTTGCGGACTGCGATGGAGAACGAGAAGCGGTTCCGCGATCCCGCTCTCACGCTGCAGTCGCTCAGCGCGCGGCTCCGGATACCTCATCATCGACTGTCCCGGATCCTGAACGAGGAGCTGGGCGCGACGTTCCGCGGCTATGTGAACGCGCGCCGGATAGAGGAGGCGAAGAAGCTCCTGTCCGAGAATCCCGAGGAGACGATCCTGGATATCGCCTTCGCCGCGGGCTTCAACTCGAAATCGACATTCAACGCGGCCTTCGTCAAGGAGACGGGAATGACCCCGACCGCTTACAGGAATATGCGAACGCGGTCCTGAATTCGTAAATCCGGACGACTTCTTCCTATTCGAGAACTATTGTCCTCCGTCAAGGCGCGGCGTCGAGCCCCGGCGACGGGGCCGCGATGCCCGCGCGATCTCAAGGAGGCTAATAATGAATAAAGCGAAAGGCCTAGCCTATGTCGCCGTCCTCGCCTGCGCGATCCTAGCCCTGACCGGCTGTCCCGGACCCGGATCGAGTCCCGGGGGCGGCGATCCCGGATCGGTCGAGCTCAGCGTCGTTTTCGATTCGCGGGGAGGGGGAAGCGTAGCCACGGCGAAGGTCCAGCCCGGCGAGACGGTTATAGAGCCATTGGACCTGACGAATGCCGAGAATGATGATCTGATCTTCAGCGGCTGGTATACCGAGGCCGCCTGCGAAAACCGCTGGGACTTCGACGATCCGGTCGAGACGAATATGACGCTCTACGCCAAATGGAACGCCGCGGATACCCTGTCCTTCGCCGCGATATCCGGCGGAACCGCCTGGGAAGTCGGCAAGGGAACGGGAACCTTGGACGCGGACCTGTACATTCCTGCGTATTACCAAGGCATTCCCGTGGCGAGAATCGCGAACTGGGCGTTCTTGAACTGCTCGGGATTGAAGGACGTCGATTTGCCGTTGAGCGTCCAGGCGCTGGGAATCGGGGCCTTCAATGGTTCGGGAATTACGAGAATCCGTTTGCCGGTGAATGTTGGCGCGATCGCGGCTTATGCGCTAAGCAATTGCGGTTCGTTGACGGAGATAACCGTCGATGGGGAGAATACCAGCTTCAAGTCCGTAGACGGCGTCCTCTTCAACTCGGCTTTGACGTATATCTGGGCCTATCCCGCGGGTAAGTCGGGGACTTCGTATTCGATTCCCTTGGGCGTGACCGGGATCGGGCCGAGCGCCTTTGGGGGCGCGTTGCTGACTGACGTGTCGATCCCGATGGGCGTCACGGCTATCGAGTTCAACGCCTTCTCAAGTTGCGCGGCCCTCAATACCGTCAATATACCGACCAGCGTCTCATATATCGGCGATAGAGCTTTCGCCAATAGCTTCTATGGTGCGGAGAGCACGATTTTCATACCTGATTCCGTGGATCTCGGTTACTATGTTTTTTATCTCTCGAAGAATCTCATCATCCGTTGCCAGGCGGCCTCGGAGCCGGAAGGATGGGATGCCAATTGGAATCCGAGCGGCCTTCCCGTTGCCTGGGGTTGCTCGAACTAGGGCATCGGTCGCCCCGCCTCGGGCAAGTTCGAGGTAGTGGTCTTCGTCGAGGTGGAGTCGGGCAACGCGTCGGCTTCCGGCGTCGAGCGCTCGCTGCGCGACGCCGGAAGCAGGGGGCGGGTCAGGTGGGAGGAGTGCCGGGCGCCGCTCTGAGCGGGCCCGGCGCAATCGCCGGGAAGCGGGAAATGCGTTATCCTCGCGTCATGGCGGAGCGGATAAGGTACGGCGTTTCCACCTGGGGCGGAAGATTCGTCCGGGCGATAGCCGATAGCGATGAATCGGCTCGCCTCGCGCGCGGGAAAAGCTACGCTTCGACGGGAAAGGTCCTATCGATACGTTTCGAAGGGCGCTCCGTCGTCGCCAAGGTACAGGGGCGTTCTTTCCCCAGCTATACGGTTCGTATCGCTTTTCCCGCCCTCGGCGACGAAGAGCGCGAGCGCCTCTTCGAGGCGATCGGGTCCGACCCCCTGATCCCGGCGCGGATCGAAACGGGCGATTTACCAATAGAGCTCATCGATCGCCTGGAGAAGGCGAAGATTTCGCTGTTCCCGCGCCGCTGGAAGAGCCTTTCGCGCGAGTGCAGCTGCCCCGACTGGGGCGATCCCTGCAAGCACATGGCCGCGGTCTATTACCTAATCGCTAAAGAGCTGGATCGCGATCCCTCCCTCATTTTCCGGCTCAGAGGAGTGGATCTGGCGGAGGGGCTCGGCCGTGCCGCCGCGGACGAGGCGGTCTTGCCCGCCCCCTTCCGGCTCTCCTTCGGCTCGGAGCCCAGGGCGCCCGGGCCGGAACCGCCGCCCGATCCTCCTGTTTTGGGAGACTATCTGGGCTTCGTCACGTCGCTGATACCGCCCAAGCCCGTCTTCGCCGAGATCGATTTCGGGGCGGCGCTCGTCGAGTTCTACCATCGCGCCGCGGCGGAAGAGCAGCCGCCCTCGGCCGTCGATTCCATGCTGGAGCGGCGATTCTCGGCCTCGAGCTTCGGCCTGGAGATAAAGGCGCCCGAGGCCGAAGGGCTCTTCGCGTCGGCTTTCCGCGCGATTCCCGTGATCGAGGCGCGCGGACCGGAGGGGAAGGCTCAATCATTCACGGTTAGCGATCTCTTCGGCCTATTCCTCGGATTCGAAGACGATCGCGGCAGCCCGGGCTACCGCTTCCTGTTCCATCTGTCGCGCCTGGCCTTCGCGGCCTTCCGAGCCTCGGCCTTCGTACCGGCTCCGCTGGTAGAAAAGGGCGTCTTGCGGGTCGCCTGGGTACCCCTCCGGGCCGCCGCCGAGCTTCAAGAAGCCCTCGCGGCGATCGGCCCCTACGATCCGGGCATACTGATCGCGAAACCGGGGCGCGGAAAGGGCTCTCCGCTCTCCGGGCGGTCCGCGGCCGAGCTCCTTTCCTCCATCGCCCTGACCGGATGGACGCGCCGCCTGGGCTTCCGCCCCTCTGGGGAGCGCGCCTCGGTCCGCGAGCTCACGGATCTCTTTTTCTCGGGCGGCGAGATCGACGCGTCGAAGCCCGGAGAGCGGACCTTGCCGCGCGCCCTCGCCGCATGGCTCTCGATATTCAATCTCGATTTCGCCGGCTCGGACTTTCGCTACAGGTTCGATATCGTAGAGGACGGCGACGCTGATTCGGAGGCGATCGGCCGTTTCGCGATTAGCCTTTCCGTCCTCGGCCCGAAGGCGGAGGGCTCGGGCTTCGCGCGTCCCGTGGCCTTGAAGGACGCGGTCTGTAAATCCGCCGACGCCGAAATCCTCAGGATACCGGCCGCCCTGGCCTCCTACGTCCCTGAGATCAGGCAGCTCTCGACGCGGAAGAGGGTTTCGCTGGATGGCCCGAGGCTGGCGGCCTTCCTCGGCGACGCCGCCCTGATCCTGCGGCGCCTCGGCGTCGAGGTCGTCCTGCCCAAGGGACTCAGGAACGCGCTCTCCCCGCGGCTCGTGCTCTCGGCAAGATCCCTAGGCGGGCGATCCCCGGTATCCTACCTGGATCTAAAGACCATGCTCAGCTACGATTGGCGCGTCGCGATAGGCGATCGGCTCCTGTCGCCCCTCGAATTCGCCCGCCTCGTCAAGGGCAAGAAGGACATAGTCCTCTTCCGCGACGGATTCGTCAGGATCGATCCCGACGAGATCGCGAGGCTCCTGGAGCGCGCCCGCGCCGCGCCCGCGCCGACGGCCCTCGAGGTCGTCGCCGCGCGCCTGTCCGGCGACGCGATATTCGACGCCGACGCCGAGGAATTGGCGGCCTCCCTCCTCGCCGTCCGAGAAGAGCCCTTGCCGGCCGGCCTCGCGGCCCGCTTAAGGCCCTACCAGGAGCGCGGCTACCGCTGGGCCGTATCGAACCTTCGTTCCGGCTTCGGCTGCCTGCTCGCTGACGACATGGGACTGGGAAAGACCGTCCAGGCCATCGCCGTAATCCTGCGGCTCCGCGAAGAGGGCCTCCTGCCGGACGGGACGCTCGTGGTCGCGCCGGCCGCCCTCATGACCAACTGGGCGCGGGAACTCGGCCGCTTCGCGCCCCGGCTGCGCGTCTCGGCCTACCACGGCAAGGGCCGGAGCCTCGGAGGCGGCGCTGACCTGTTCCTGACGACATACGAGACGGCGGCCCGCGACGCCGCCAAGCTCGCCGACAGGGGCTTTTCGCTCCTAGTATGCGACGAGGCCCAGCTCATGAAGAACGCCGGCACGCGCCGGGCCCGAAGCGTCAAATCGATAGGATCTGCCTATCGGATGGCTCTCAGCGGGACGCCGGTCGAGAATAGGCTCGAGGACTTGAGGTCCATCTTCGATCTGGTCTTGCCCGGCTACCTCGGAGGCCCCGAGGAATTCTCGCGCAAGTGGCGGTCCAGGATCGAGGGCGCGCGGGACGCCAAGGCGGCGGAAGAGCTGCGCCGCATAACCTCTCCTTTCCTGATGCGGCGCCTGAAGACCGATAAGGCCATCGCTCCGGACCTGCCCGACAAGATCGTGTCGGACGAATACGCGTCCCTGGTTCCCGAGCAGGCCGCCCTCTACGAGAGCGTCGTTCGCGTCGGGCTTGAAAAGAGCGAGGCCGCCGAGACCGCGATCAAGAGATCCGCCGCCGCGCTGACTCTCCTTACCTCGCTCAAGCAGATATGCGATCATCCGCGCGTCTACGACAAGGAAAGCCCCCCGTCGGCCTCGCTGTCGGGGAAGTGCGTCCTTCTCCTGGAGCTCCTGGGCGAGATGCTCGAGCGGCGCGACAAGGTCCTCGTTTTCAGCCAGTACGTCGAAACCCTCGATCTTTTACGGAAGGTCATCGCCGACGAGCTGGGTGAACCATGCCTCGTATACCACGGCGGGATGGCGAAGAAAGCGCGCGACGCCGCCGTCGATTCCTTTCAGGGCGACGCGCGACCCCGCGTGATGCTCGTCAGCCTCCGGGCGGGAGGCCTGGGCCTGAACCTGACGGCGGCCTGCCGCGTCGTGCACTACGATCTGTGGTTCAACCCGGCGGTCGAGAATCAGGCCACCGACCGCGCCTTCCGGATCGGCCAGGACAAGAACGTTTTCGTTCATAGGATAATCGCCGCCGGAACCTTCGAAGAGAGGATCGACGCGATGATAAAGTCCAAGCGCGAGCTGGCCGGAATGAGCGTCTCGTCCGGCGAATCCTGGATCGCGAAGATGAGCGTCGGCGAGCTGCGGGAGCTTTTCGCCCGCTGACAACCGAAGGGGCGGCGAAATTAACGGAAAATGAACCCGCTCGGCGATCTCGCCGCCCTTGCTCAATTCCCAGGAAGGACTATAGTTGACTCCAGGCGGCCCGAGATCGGGCCCGAAAACGGAGGAGTTATGAAAGTTAAACGGTTCTTTATCCTGGCGGCGGCCTTGGCTCTGCTGGCCGCGATCCCGGTCGGCGCGGCCGGCCCCGAGGCGGCGCAGTACTCGGACAAGCCCTTCGTCCTGACCATCGTCGAGACCTCGGACACCCACGGCGCTTTCTTTCCCTACGACTTCAAGACCGACAAGCCCAAGGCGACGAGCCTGGCCCAGGCGGCGACCCTCATCGCGCAGGAACGCGCGAAAAGCGGCTCAAAGGTGCTCCTCCTCGACGGCGGGGACAACCTGCAGGGGCAGCCCATCATCTACTACTACAATTTCGTCGCGGACAAGGAACAGAGCGTCTTCTCCGCTGCCATGAACCTCCTGGCCTACGACGCGATCGGCGTCGGCAACCACGACGTCGAGACCGGCCACGCGGTCTACGACAAGGTCCGGTCGGAGCTCGACGCGCCCCTTATCTCGGCCAACCTCGTCAACGCGAAGACCAAGATGCCCTATTTCTCGCCCTATAAGCTCGTCGTGAAGGACGGGATCAAGATCGCCATCCTGGGACTTACGACGCCAGGATTCAGGAAGAACTTCCCCGTCGTGCTCTACGAGGGCATCGAGATACAGGACATGGTGGACGCGGCCCGAAAATGGATTCCCATCATCAAGCAGAAGGATGATCCGGACCTCATCCTCGGCCTCTTCCACGCCGGGGTGGACTATACCTACGGCAAGGGCGAGAACGCCGACACGCCGCTGAACGAGAACGCCGCCCAGCTCGTCGCCGAGCGCGTCGAAGGCTTCGACGCCATCTTCGTCGGCCACGACCATCAGGGCTGGGAGGGCCAGGGCTACGATCCGGCGACCAAGGCCAAGGTGGACGTGAAGAGTCCCTCGGGGAAGATAGTTCCCGTTTACGGCGCCCTGGACGACTGCCGCAAGATCATCGTCGCGACCGTAACCATGAAGTGGAACAAGTCCAGCTCGGTATGGGAAAAAACCTTTACCGGCAAGCTGGTCAGTACCGAAGGCGTACCCGCCGATCCCCAGTTCATGAAGAAGCTCGATCCCCAGCTGCTCGCGGCCAAGGCCTGGGTGTCGCGCCCCATCGGAAAGATCGACGGGGTCATGAAAGGGCGCGACGCCATCTTCGGCGACTCGGCCTTCGTCGACATGGTCCACATGCTCCAGCTGGAGCTGACCAAGGACCCGGCGAACAAGCTTAAACCCGCCCAGATCTCCTTCTGCGCGCCGCTGGACACCGGAGCGGTCGTTCCGTCCAGCGCGGACGGAGTCGTCTATGTCCGCGACATGTTCGGCCTCTACCGCTACGAGAACTGGATGTACACCATGGACCTCACGGGCGCCCAGATAAAGGGCTTCATGGAAGCCTCCTACGGCGACTGGTTCGACACCATGAAGGACAAGAGCGGCCAGCTCATCGCCTTCAAGACCGACGCCGAGGGCAAGATCGTCTTCGACAACCGGACGAACCTTCCGGCCACCAAGGTCGCCACCTACAACTACGATTCGATCGCGGGGCTTAAGTACACGGTCGACGTGTCGAAGCCCGCCGGATCTCGGATAAGCATCCAGTCCATGAGCGACGGGACTCCCTTCGATCTCGGGAAGACCTACTCGGTCGCCATCAACAGCTATCGCGCCATGGGCGGCGGCGGGCT
>Ga0075317_1000011_pt1 | contig 23560 bp, 16 predicted proteins | sample MayberryNE_TuleB_FD_120068 | JGI IMG/M metagenome (GOLD analysis project Ga0075317, IMG submission 120068) | Natural and restored wetland microbial communities from the San Francisco Bay, California, USA, that impact long-term carbon... | ecosystem: Environmental > Terrestrial > Soil > Wetlands ... | reverse complement strand
TCGCCTCGGCCTTCTCGACCGTGATGTCGTCGTTGCGCACGACGCTCACGTCCTCCCCCAGCTGCATGAAGGCCTGGGCCAGGTTATAGGTGAAAGAATCGTAGTTGTCGATCAAGAGGACCATCTATTGCCTCCCCCGGCCGATGGCCGACAGCATCGCCTGCGCCTTCGCGGCGGTCTCCTCGTACTCGCGCTTCCCGACGGAATCGTAGACGATGCCCGCCCCGGCCTGGACGCTGATGGTCCCGTCCTTCACCAGGGCCGAGCGGATGGCGATGCAGGAGTCGAAGCCGCCCGCGTAGCTGAAGTAGCCGACCAATCCCGCGTAGGGACCGCGCCTGTCCTTCTCGATCTCGTCGATGATCTCCATCGCCCTGATCTTCGGGGCTCCCGACACCGTGCCCGCGGGGAAGGTCGCGCGGATGACGTCGAAGATGTCGACGCCGGGGGCCAGGCGCGCGGACACCTCGGACATGATGTGCATCACGTGCGAGTAGTTCTCGATCTCCATCATGCGGTCGACCATCACCGATCCAGGCACCGCGACGCGGCCCAGGTCATTGCGCGCAAGGTCGATCAGCATGATGTGCTCGGCCCTTTCCTTCTCGTCGGCCAAAAGCTCGACGCGAAGGGCAGTGTCCTCGGCCGCGTCCTTGCCCCTGCGGCGCGTGCCCGCCAGGGGCCGCAGGAGGGCCTTCCCCTCCTCGACTCTGACCATCACCTCGGGAGACGCTCCAAGGAAGGCGAACTCGCCGAAGTCCAGGAAGAACATGTAGGGCGAGGGGTTGATCGAGCGCAGGGAACGGTACACGTCGAATGGAGCGCCCGAGAAGTCGGCGTCGAAACGGCGCGACAGCACCACCTGGAAGGCGTCGCCCTCGGTGATCAGCTTCTTCGCTCTTTCTACGCCCGCGACGAATGTCGCCTCGTCCATGTTCGGCTTAAGGGGGCCGGCCTCGGGGGGCCTTCGCGGCGAGTCGCGGTCGGCATCCGCCCGCTGGACCGCGTACTCGATCTTATCGATTTCGCGTATCGCGTCCACATAGTCCGCCTCGGGATCCTCGCCCACGCGCTGGTTGCAGACGATCCGGAGGCCGTGCATCAGGTTGTCGAAAACCAGCGTAAAGCGCGTGATCATGAAGGCGCCGTCGGGCACGCCGGGGCCGCGCTTCGACGACACGTCGGGAAGCCGCTCCCAGAGCCGGGCCACGTCGTAGCCCAGGTAGCCCACCGCCCCGCCGGGGAAGGGCCCCAGGTCGCCGTCCGCGGTCCAGGGTCGCGAGCGCATAAGGTCGCCTATCGCGCGCACCGGATCGGGAGCGCGGAAGGATCTCTCGCCCTCCTCGTCCTTCCACCGTACCTGCTCGCCCTCGATTCGAAGGCTCGCCACGATCTGGACGCCCAGGAAGGAGTAGCGCCCGAAGGAGCCGCCGCCAGCCGACTCGAGGAGGTATGAAGCGTCTAACGCGTAGTAGGCGTCGATAGGCGTCAGCCTGTCCGCGCGGATATCCTTGACGATCGGGACGACGTGCCCTTGCTTGGCCGCTTTCAGGAAGTCGGCTCGGGATGGACGGACCACGGCAGCTCCTTTTTGCGATACTACAAGTAGTAACGCACGGCGAGTCTACTGGGTTCGGTATGTATCTGTCAATAGTAACCATCGGCCAAAGGTGCTATTCTTCATTTATTCGAATACTCGCGATAACTCGATATTTAATAAGTAAATAAGCTCTAGGGGAAACCTTTATAAAGAGTTTCCCCCGCATCCCCTTTCAAAATGCCAAGGGGCTAAGCGCGGCTCGGGTAAGCCGACATGGCCGCTAAGCGTCGCGATGAGCTTTGTCTCCCGCTTTCTGGGCTCGTCGACTCCCTGAAGGCTGCCTCGGCCTAAGGGCTTGCGGAAGCCAATCGGCTCAAAGAGTACCTGCTTCATCTGCTTTCCGTTGAATAAAGGCAGATACTACGACAAGCAGTTGTTCATGCTCAAAGATGTGAGGCCTGAGCCAGATCTCTGGCGTTTCGACGATCTCGCGGCATCCAGTCCTATGGTGCCACAACCCTCCCCAGCGCCATTCTCTCCGATCTTTAACCTGGCTCGCCTTCACCGGATTGTCATCTATATACTCGAAGACCTGCACAAGCTCCCTTAGGTTCACGATGATCCTCGAAAAGAATCGGCAGCCCCACACATGCCCCGTGAAGCCCTTAATCTTGTTGAACGCCATCGCAAACACGCTCAGAATCCACCGCATGATAGCGGAAAGGCATTCGCCTCGGCTTGGCTGGATAATGAAGTGAAAATGATTGCCCATGATGCAGAAATTTTCGAGCCGGAATTCGTACTTCATTTTCGCCCGCTTCACCACGGACAAAAAAAGTTCCTTCATCGAGCTTGTATCAAGAATCATCTCCTTACGGTTGGCCCGCGCCGTTACGTGGTAACGGGCGCCATCTTCTATTATCCTCGGTTGCCTCACGCACCTGATACGCTTATCGCTTCGGCCATTGCTTGAACCTGGCACTGTCCCTCTAGCACACTAGCACTAGCACCGGAAGCAAGCACTGTCCCTCTAGCACCGGTCCCTCTAGCACCGGAAGCAAGCACTGTCCCTCCGGCACCGCTAGTACAAGCACCGAACCAAGCACCGAACCAAGCACTGTCCCTGGGGAGTTTGGTTTAGCGGTCCGCTAGACCTTTCCGCGTCTTTCGGTCGATAATCGCGCATCCGGAGGAGTGTCATGAGAGTAGGCATCGTAGGCTGGCGCGGCATGGTGGGATCCGTTCTCATGCAGAGGATGGGCGAGGAAGGGGACTTCAAGCTCATCGAGCCTAGTTTCTTCTCCACCTCCCAGGCCGGCTCCTCGGCCCCTTTGGGCGCCGGCAAGCTCCTGGACGCTTCCGACCTCAAGGCCCTCGGCGCGATGGACGCGATCATCAGCTGCCAAGGCGGAGACTACACGACCGCGACCTACAAGCCGCTTAGGGCTATGGGATGGAAGGGCTACTGGATCGACGCGGCCTCGATCATGCGCATGGACAAGGACGCCGTCATCATCCTCGACCCGGTCAACCGCAAGGTCATCGACCGCGCCCTCTCCGAGGGCAAGCGCGACTTCATAGGCGGCAACTGCACCGTCAGCCTCATGCTCATGGCCCTGGGAGGCCTCTTCGAAGCGGGACTGGTCGAGTGGGTGTCCTCCATGACCTACCAGGCGGCCTCGGGCGCGGGCGCGCCCAACATGCGCGAGCTTCTTTGCCAGATGGGCGAGCTGCGCGACTCGGTCGCCGCCGAGCTCGTCGATCCCGCCTCGGCCATCCTCGACATCGACCGCAAGGTGACCGAAGCCCTTCGCTCGTCCTCCCTGCCGACTTCGGCCTTCGGCTTCCCCCTCGCGGGCTCGGTCCTGCCCTGGATCGACAAGGAGATCGAGGGAGGCCAGAGCCGGGAGGAATGGAAGGGCTTCGCCGAGACCAACAAGATCCTCGGGACAGCGTCGCCGATTCCCGTGGACGGCCTGTGCGTGCGCGTCGGCGCCATGCGCTGCCACAGCCAGGGCATCACTATCAAGATGAAGAAGGACGTCCCGATCCCCGAGATCGAGGGCATGCTGGCCTCGCACAACGAGTGGGTCAAGGTCGTCCCGAACGCCAAGGCCGAGTCCCTCTCGGGGCTGACTCCAGCGGCGGTATCCGGTACGCTGTCGGTTCCCGTCGGGCGCCTGCATAAGATGAGGATGGGAAGCGACTACCTCGCGGCCTTTACCTGCGGGGACCAGCTCTTGTGGGGAGCGGCCGAGCCCCTGCGCAGGATGCTCAGGATTATCCTGGAACGCTAGGGCCCCGGGCCGCGCCGCCGCTGTCTGGCCGCGCGGAGACCGCGGCGGGAGGATTGACGGATGGGCGGCTACTTCGGCGTTGCCTCTAGGGACGAGTGCATCCAGGACCTCTTCTTCGGCACCGACTACCATAGCCACCTGGGCACCAGGCGGGGCGGCATGGCGGTATCGAGCCGCGGCAAGATCACGCGCGTCATCCACGATATCAGCAACACTCAGTTCCGCAGCAAGTTCGACAACGACCTGCACCGCTTCCGGGGCAATCGCGGCATAGGAGTCATCTCGGACTACGAGGATCAGCCCCTCATCATCGGATCGCACCTGGGCACCTACGCTATCGTTACCGTCGGCGCCGTGCGGAACGCCGCCGACCTCGCCAGGAAGTCGTTCAACGCTCGAAGCGCGCATTTCTCCGAGATGAGCGGCGACGAGTACAATCCTACGGAGATCGTCGCCACCCTCATCGACCAGGAGGCGAGCTTCGCGGACGGTATCCAGCGCGCGCAGGAATCTATCGAGGGCTCCTGTTCCATGCTCGTCCTGACGGACGAGGGCATCTATGCCGCGCGCGACCGCCTGGGCCGGACGCCGATCGTCATCGGCCGAAAGGAAGGCGCCTACTGCGCCGCCCTCGAGACCTGCGCCTTCCCCAATCTAGGCTTCGAGGTAGAGCGCGAGCTGGGCCCCGGCGAGGTGGTGCTGATAACGGAAGACGGCGTCGAGCCGAAGAAGCCGCCGCGCGAGGCCATGCAGATCTGCTCCTTCCTCTGGGTCTACTACGGCTTTCCCGCCTCGACCTACGAGGGCGTAAACGTCGAGGATTCGCGCTACCGCTGCGGGGCCGCCCTCGCCGCCCGCGATTCTTTCCAGCTCGACTTCGCCGCGGGCATTCCCGATTCCGGCATCGCCCACGCCCTGGGCTACGCCGCCGCCGCCGGCATTCCCTACAAGAGGCCCTTCGTCAAGTACACGCCCACCTGGTCGCGCAGCTTCATGCCCCAGGCTCAGAACATCCGCGACCAGGTCGCGCGGATGAAGCTCATCCCGATACGCGAGATTATCGCGGGCAAAAGCATTCTCTTCTGCGACGATTCCATAGTCCGGGGCACCCAGCTCCGCGGGACCTTTCAGCGGATCTTCGAGTACGGCGCCAGGCAGATACACTTAAGGCCCGCCTGCCCGCCTTTGCTCTTCGGCTGCAAGTACCTAAACTTCTCGCGCTCGGCCTCCGAGATGGACCTCGCCGCGCGCCGCGCCATCGTCGAGCTCGAGGGCGGCGATGCTCACGCGGATTTAGGCCCCTACTGCGACGAGGACTCGTCGCGCTACGGGGCCATGGTCAAGCGCATCGGCTCGAAGATGGGAATCACAAGCCTCAGCTTCCAGCGCCTGGAGGATATGGTGCGCGCGATCGGACTTCCTCGCGAGAGGCTCTGCACCTACTGCTGGAACGGCTGCGAGGGACCGAGGAGCTAGGATTCCGAAGTCCGCTCGCCGCGCGCGGGCATTCGGTCCTCGGCAACTCGCATATTCCGCCGTCATGGTCCATCCGTCCGAAGCCGTGCTACAATCCAGCCCCGAAACGGCGTATGAAACGGATTGCTGGAAGCGGCGCGAGAGGGATTATTCGGCCCGATGGATCGGAGGTCCCTCGGGATATGCCCGTCGAGTATTTTTCCGAGTTGATAGATTGCATCGATGATTTCATCTTCCTGGCCGACGAGGAGCTGCGGATCATCAAGGCCAACAGGGCCGCGAGCCTGCATTTGGGCTTCCCGGATCGCGAGCTCGAATCGATGCGCCTCGGCGAGATCATCAATCCCCGCGAGCGGAAGTCGACGCTGCGGCTTTTAAAGCGGCTGCAGGGGCGAAGGGGCGGGGAGACGGTCTTAAGGACGAAATCCCGCTTGGCGCTTTCCGTCGAATGCAGCGTCAGCCGCCTGGCCGGCATTCGCGGCAGTCCTTCAGGCTATCTATTCGTATGCAGGCCCATGACCGCATCTCCCGAAGGAACGCGCGAGCTCAGGAAGAGGATATTGGACAGCATAAGCCAGCCTTTGTTCGTCATATCCTTTCCTGCCCGTACAATTATCGAGTGCAATCAATGCGCGACCGCACTGTCAGGCTTTGAGAGCCCTGAATTGATAGGTCGAAGCATGTTCGATTTCATGACTTTCGGGGAGAAGAGCGAAGGCGCCGCCGCCAAGATCGCCCGGGTAAACGACTCGTACGCGGGAATGGGATATTTCCAGAGCAGGATCTTCCTGTCGAGGAAGAGAGGGCCGCCCCTTCCCTGCGACTGCTTCAGTATTCCCTACTTCAAGGATACGGGCCACGCGGATTTCACGATACTCGCCCTGATAGACCGATCGGAAGAGGAAGGCCATAGGATGCAGCTCGACGATCTCGTCGCCCGGTCGGAGCGCCTCGCTTCCGATCTGGCCGCCTTGGCGGCGAGGGAGGCCGCCTGCCCCGGCGAGCGGAAGCGCATGTCCTTGATGGGATTCACGCCCCGGCATATCGAGATCGCCAGGCTCGTTTCCGAAGGCTTCCCCTCGAAGGAGATCGGCGGCAAGCTCGGCATATCGGAATCTACGGTAAAAAACCACCTGGCGGCCATGTTCAGGAAGATCGGCGCGACCTCCCGAGTGGACTTCCTGCATAGGCTGAGCGAGGATCGGATCTGGATCGCCTGACCGACTAGTACTTTCGCACAACCTGCTAGATCAAGTCGCTATTTGCGCGGACTCCGGCCATAGCGAAGACTTCGATCGCGCGCTTTTCATCGCGCGCGCTAAGGAGCGCACATGAGAGTCAAGATCGGTCAGAAGCTTATTTCCGCGTTCATCGCCGTCGTCGCCCTTTGCGTGGTCGTGGGCGCGATCGGGATGATCCAGATCAGCCGGATTGTTGCGGCCGATACTTTCCTCTTCGAGAAGATGGCCATTCCCCTTTCCGAGCTCATAACGATAGCCCAGGATTTCCAGAAAGTCAGGATACAGGTCCGTACGATAGCCACGACGGCCGACGAGAAGGGTATCGCCGCCGCCGAGGCGGAGATCGCCAAGCTTAGGGCTGGAATCGACGTCGCGGCGGAAAGCTTCGAGACGACGCTTGTTTCCGAGAAAGGAAGGGAGCTGTTCGCGAATTTCAAGACCGAGCGGGCCGAATACCAGGAGGTCGCGAACGAGATCATACGCCAGACCAAGGCCGGGAAGCGGGACGAGGCGCTCGCCCTGATGGCAGGAAAGGGCGCGGAAGCCGCCGCGGGGCTGCAGTCCGCGGTCGACGGGATCGTCGTTACCAAGGCGGATCTGTCCAAGCAGACGGCGGAATCGAACGCGGCGGCGGGGTCGAGCGCTAGCGCGCAGATGCTGATAGTCATGCTCGTCTCCGCCGCCGTCGCTATCGCGCTTGGCCTGATCCTATCGCGATCGATATCGAAGCCAATAGGGCGGGTAGTCGATTTTACGAAGGCAATGGCCAAGGGAGACCTGACCAAGGTCGTCCATGACGACATGATTAGGCGGAAGGACGAGATGGGAGAGCTGGCCGTCGCCTTCAGGGAGATGCAGGCGAGCCTTAAGGAAATCGTCATCGGCATCCAGGAGGCGTCCAAGCAGGTCTCTTCGGGGAGCGTCGAGATAAGCTCGACCGCCCAGGAGATGAGCCAGGGCGCGACCGAGCAGGCGGCGAGCACCGAGGAGATCTCGAGCTCGATCGAGGAATCCGCCGCGTCGATCAAGCAGAACACCGACAACGCCATCGCGACCGAGGCGATCGCGCTGAAGACGGCGGCCGACGCCGAGGAAGGCGGCAAGGCCGTCGAGAAGTCGGTCGATGCCATCAACCTGATCGCCGAGAAGATAGGCATCATCGACGAGATCGCCAGGCAGACGAACCTCCTGGCGCTGAACGCGGCGATCGAGGCCGCGCGCGCCGGGGAGGCCGGCAAGGGCTTCGCCGTGGTCGCGAGCGAGGTCCGCAAGCTCGCCGAGCGCTCCCAGGCGGCTTCGGGGGAGATATCTGAACTGTCGAGGGAAACCGTCGAGACCGTGCGCCGCGCGGGAGAGGTGATCCAGGTAATCGTGCCGGACGTGAAGAAGACCGCCGCCCTGGTCCAGGAGATCGCGGCCTCCTCGAGGGAGCAGGGCGGAGGCATCGAGCAGATCAACAAGGCGATGATGCAGCTCGATCAGGTCGTGCAGGCGAACGCCAGCGCAAGCGAGGAGCTGGCGAGCATGTCCGAGGAGCTCTCGGGCCAGTCCGAGCAGCTCGCGGCGGCGATAGAGTTCTTCAAGGTGGAGGCCGTCCCGGCGGGCCCCGCGACGCGCCATGCGGCGATCGCGCCCGCGGGGGCGCAGGCGGCTAGGCGATCGGCGCGGACCGCCAAGACCCTGGCGATAGCGCCGGTAGGTCCCGGCAGGCAAGGCGCGAAGGCGGCCGACGATCGGGACTTCGAGGAATTCTGATGCAGTACCTCACATTCAGGATGAGCGGCGTCGAGTACGCCGTGGACGTGGGCATCGTGGAGACGGTCGTGGAGCGCGGCGACATCATGAGCGTTCCGACGCCTCTGGGATACCTGAGGGGCGCGATGGATTTGCGGGGAAGCGTAATACCCGTCATCGACCTGTCCCGCAAGTTCGGCATCGCCGAGGAATCATCCCGCCCTTCCGGAGGAATAGTCGTTGTCTTCTCGGTCGAGTCGGGCGCGGCAGGCCCGAGGAGGATCGGAGCCCTCGTGGACGAGGTGTCCGAAGTCCTGTCCGTCGATGAGCGCATGATCGAAGCCGCGAAGGCCGAGGAAGCCTCCCTCTGGGAGGAGTACGTCCGCGGCGTGATCAGGGTGGACGGCCGGATGATCGTCGTCGTCGAGCCCGAGGGCATGTTCTCGGTCCGCGAGCTGGAGGATATAAGGATCGCGGGAAATGGATAAATGCGCGCGGAAGACGATCCTGCTCGTCGAGGACGAGGTGATCGTCTCCCTCTGCGAGACGCGGGTCATACGAGGGTTCGGATACGACGTGGTCGCCGTCAGGACTGGAGAGGCCGCCGTAGACCTGGTGAGAGGAGGGGCTAAGGTCGACCTGGTCCTCATGGATATCGATCTGGGAAATGGAATCGACGGCCCCGAGGCCGCGCGGCGGATCCTCGATTCCAGGAGCCTTCCCATCGTCTTCATGACGGGCCATTCCGAGAAGTCTCATGTCGACAAGGTCAGGGAGATTACCCGCTACGGCTGCGTGGCCAAGAACTCAAGCGACTTCGTCCTGCAAGAGTCCATCGAGATGGCTCTCGAGCTCTTCGACGCGAACGAGCGCCTGCGAGGGGAGCGGAACGAGCTGGAGAAGAAACGGTCCGAACTGGAGGCGAGCGAGGAGCGGGCAAGCCTCCTGCTTGAGGAGAAGGACGCGCTGCTGAAGGAGCTCGGCCATCGCGTCAAGAACAGCATGTCGAATTTGATAAGCCTCCTATCGCTCCAAGCCGGATCGACGAGCGACGCGAGGGTTTCCGACGCCCTGATATACGCGCGATCGCGCATTCAGTGCATGGAGGTCCTGTTCAACAAGCTCAGTATTCTCGAAAAAAATCCCTTCATCCTCGCTCGAGAGTACTTCGACGAGATATTGCCCGAGATCTTCCAGCAATTGACTCCGCCATGCCCGATTACGCTTCAATCCGAGATCGACGACGTGCTTCTTCCCGCCGACTATTTCTTCCCGATCGGGATCATGGCGAACGAGCTTATCACGAACGCCGTGAAGCACGCCTTTCCCGATCGCAGCAGGGGTACTATAGGCATCGGGTTCCGCGTCGGGCAGGACTCCGTGTGCGTGCTTGCAATTAAGGACGACGGGGTCGGAATCAGGAAGCCGCTTCCGCGCTCGACTCGCGAGGGCTTCGGCGCCCTCCTAGTCGAGACGATGTCGAGGCAGCTGCACGGCAAAGTCGAGGTGAAGCGGGATTCGGGGACGGATTTCTCGATATCCTTCCCGGTCGAGCGCTTCATGCGCGCGCCCCCCGCGCCCGCGGCCTCGGCTTGACCTCGCGAGCCGCAGGCCCTAGCATTCATCCAAGGCGCCCGCGGGGCGATCGAGGAGGGGTTCGGCATGACGGCGGTCAAGATCACGGTGGTGAAGCGCACTCTTCAGTCCGACGTGGTCGAGAAGCTCGGCGGCGGTTCCGTCAAGCTCTGCGACGTATTCCGCGAAGGCCAGGAGTTCATAGGCGGCTTTACCATGCCGGAGGGCTTCTGCGCCTGGGCCTGGGCCGACATCTCCAAGATGGTCGTGTCGCTCTTGGCGGGCGCGAGCTTCGATAAGGGCTTTTTCGAGAAATGGATGAAGGACGGATCGAGCGCGGTGGCCTGCTGCACGGACGGCTTTAGGCCCGTCATCTTCAAGCTCGAGCGGATCGAGACGAACGACCTGATCGAAACGGCGAAAGCGGATCGGCCCGCCCCCAGGGACGTCTACGGCTCCGAGCGCTGGGGCGAGTTCTCCTACTCGATCCCGGGCTTGAAATCCGGCGCCGCCTATCGCCTGCGCCTGCATTTCTGCGAGGTATACCACCAGGGACCGGGAAAGCGCCGCTTCGACGTCTACGCGGGGGAAAAGCTCGAGCTGGAGGACTTCGACATCGTCGCCGAGGCGGGCGGGCCCTATAAAGCGATCGTCAGGGAGCTCGACGCCGTCGCGGGTACGGACGGGCGGATCGCCCTTCGCTTCGTCAAGGGCCTCGCGGACAATCCGAAGATCAGCGCGATCGAGGTATACGAATCGGGCGGCGCGAAGTCTATCCTCGCTATGAACTGCGGAGGAGGCGCGCATGGGAATTACGCCGAGGACGCGAACTTCGAGGGAGGCAACGCTGCCGGGGCATAGGGGCCCTTCGGCTTACCGCGGTCTCCCGCTAGACATTTGATTATTCTTCTCGGTATCGTTACCGCACATCAGCGGCGCCGCGCTTCGACCCGCGCGGGATGCCCGGATGGACGGAGCAAAACATGGATCTCTCCTGGGATTTCGTCCTACGATTCCTTAACATAACCTTGATCGACCTCGCGCTCTCCGGCGACAACGCCATCGTCATAGGAATGGCCGTCGCCACCCTTCCAAAAGATAAGCGGAAGGTGGCCATCCTGCTGGGGGGCGGGCTCGCCATACTGCTCCGCGTCAGCCTGACGGCGATCGCCTCGTATATCCTCCTGATTCCCTTCCTGACCGCCTTAGGCGGGCTCGCGCTGATCTGGGTCGTATACAAGCTCCTGCGCCTCGAGGACGGCTCCGGCGAGGGCGGCGCCGCGAAGACCGCCGGCAATTTCCGGCAGGCTATCGGCCTCATAATCGCGGCCGACTTCATGATGAGCCTGGACAACGTGATCGCCGTCGCGGGCTCGGCCCACGGCAGCGTCTTCCTCCTCATCGCAGGCCTCCTTATCAGCATGCCCCTGCTCATGATCTCCGGCGGCCTCATCTCGAGCCTGATGAACAAGGCCAAGTGGCTCGTCTACGTAGGGGCCGCGGCCATCTCCTTCACCGCGGTCCGCATGATCTTCGAGGACAAGATGATCGAGGGCCGCCTGCACCTGGCCTCGTCCGTAGTGATGCTGATCGCCCTGGCCGGCGCGATCCTCATCCCGACCGTCTTCCTGGTCCTGAACAAGTACCTGAACCGCAAGGCCGAGGCCCTGGAGGTAAAGACCCTCGAGGTCGCCCGCAAGGTCCAGGACGCCGCCAAGGGCGCCGTCGCCAAGGTCCAGGACGGATCCGCGGGGCCCGAAAAAGCCTAGCGCCGAAGGCGTTAGGCGATCTTCTTTCTCGGCAGCGTTATGCGGCCGCGCGCGGCGCAGCGCAGCGCCGCGGCAGCGGCTATAAGGCGCTCCTCGATGCCGATCCGCTGAAGGCCCAGGCCGCCGCCCAGCGCGGCGAGGAGGGCGCAGGCAGCCGCGACCCTGAACAGCCATGCCGAGGCCGGCGCGCCCGCGCCGCGGCGATCCAGGGCCGCGGCTAGCAAGGGCAGGAAGCTCGCCCAGAGAAGGTTGAGGTTCCAGCTCGCCTCCTCGTATTTTGCGGGGAACCAGAACATCAGTATCGCTATCGCGGGGACCAGGATCGCGATGAAAAGCGCGATGTCGAAGACGCGCGCGCTCTTGCCGCGCAGTCCGGGCAAGGCCGTGAACAGGACGGCGGCCGCGAGGACGAGGGCGATGACCGCGATGGGCGGCACCGTCAGCGGCGGATCCTCGTAGGGCTTCGCCTCGAAGATCGTCGCGGGCGGTCCGGCCAGGGCGACTGTACCGGCCGTTGACGGAAAATGCGTCCTCTCGGCCCATTCCATCAAGTCTTCGGGCAGGAAGATCGGCCCGTCAGGCATCGGCCTATCGGTCAGCGGGCCGCACAGGACGTCGGCGACGAAGCGGAGCCAGGCCCGTTTAGAAAGCGCTCCGGCCACCGATGACCGGAGCGTCTTGCCGTCCTCGGCCTCGAAGGGCGGCGACCTGTCGCCGACGGCCGTCCTGAGCATCTCGGCCGGGCGCGTGACGCAGTTGTCCGCGAAATAGCGGTAGTTGTAGAAGCGGTTCCTGCCCCTGGCCGCCGCGTCGAGCGCCGCGGTCAGCTCTCCCTCGCGAGCCGAGTCCAGGTTCAGCTCCTGCTCGACTATCCCGCGCCTCTCGACGTCGCGATAGAACGCGACGCAATCGTCCGTGTCGAGGGCCGCGATCATGAACTCCATGTTCCCGCTCAGCATATTGAGGGCGAACTTAAGGTCGAAGGGGCGGGCCGAGAGGCCGAAGTTGTACATCCGGTCGCCCCTGCGGTCGACAACCCTGATCGCAGTATGGCCGAACGCGGAGTAGAGGCTCTTGCCAGGCAGGATCGTGACGAGGGATAGCCTCGGCTGGCCGGCAGGGGCCGGACTCGTGGCCGGTACCGCGGCCTCTTGGGCCGCGAGGAAGGCCGGCCCGCCGGCGAAGGCCAGCGCCGCCATCAAGGATGCGCGTCTTCCGATGGAGCTCATAATGGCGCAATCATAGCTCGGGCGCGCAGAATCGTCTGCCCTGCATATCGCGGAGTGGGGGTGGCGCCAAGTCGCGACGCGACTTGGCGGCGCGGAACCGCTACGCGCTTCCGCGATGCGCCGTGGTTCTATGCCGAGTGGGGGTGCCGGAAGCGACCGGAGGTTTCGCGCGAACGGACCGAGAAAGTTGTGCGAAACCGAGGACGCTGGAGGCAGGGGGAGCTGCGTCGAGAGCCAGAACGATATGTTGAGAGGCCGCAGGACCCCTTTGTCCAGATGGTCGCGGTGTGGATGGTCTGAGCGCAGTGAAACTTGCTTCGAATGATGTTGGGCGGCGGGTGTCGCGAGAAACCGAGGACCCAGTGGGGCGGAGCGCAACGGGCCCTTGGTTTCTCGCGACAGGACCCGCCCGAGGCCGTCAGAAAAAAGTTTATCGGCGCTTGGATGCGATGATATTCGGGGTCCTGTAGATATGCGAAAGAAGCGCTCCCCCTCATGAACCTTACGCGAAGAGCTCTTCCGGCGGAAGGACCTATGAAAAGAGTTCTTCCGAGGCCTCGACCAGCATGTGGCGGTAGTCCGCGTACACCGACATGAGTTCGTAGAGCCTGTCGAAGGGCATGGACTCGCGGTCGAAGGCCACGAAGGGCAGCTGCTCGGCGAGCCTGTCCGCGTTGAAGCCGCTCTTGCCGGTCAGCACCAGCATCGTCTCCATGTCTTGGGCCTCCTCCATGGCGCGATAGGCCAGGGAGGGGTTCTTCGTCGCGAAGAAGAGGCGGGCCTGGTAGCTCGGCTGCGGATCGAGCGAGAAGAAGCGCGAGAGCTCGTAGTAGTGGTCTTCCTTGACGAAGGCCTCGCGTATGCGCGCGGCCAGCTTCTCGGAGGGGAATCGCGAGTCCGAGCGCAGGACGATCTGGTAGAGCGTGAAGGGATTGTCGCGCCGCAGGTCGCGAGCGGCCCTGACCAGGCGCGACAGTCCCTCGGGGTCGTCTGCGTCGGCGAGTATGGTGACCGAGGAGGCGAGGCGGCCGGGATTCAGGCGCATCCAGTCGAGGCTCTCGCCCTTGCGGGCATCCACGAAGGCGCGGAATCCCCCGTCTTCCTCGCGGAAGCGCGGCGCGGGCGGGAAGGCCCACTCGACGTCGAAGCTGTCCTCGAATGCGGCCACCGCGTCGGCCATATCGTCCCCGGATATCCAATCAGACGAGGTGACCCAGTAGGGCGGCTTGTCCATGCGCGACATGCCCCAGTCGTCGGCCATCGCGCGCGCCTTGGTCCCGGGCAGGAGGGATAAGGGCGCCAGGTCGGCTTCCTGTCCCAGCCCGTGCATGCCCAGGAAGTCGAAGGTCTCGATGACCTCTTCGTAGCCGTCGAAGGGCAGTCCTATCAGGATGCCGGTCTTGACGCCGATCCGGGCCTTCTGCAGCGCCTCGGCTCCGCGCTCGAAGGCCGACCTTTCCCAGGTTCGATCGATAGCCTCGAGGGCTTTGGGATTGACGCTAAAAAGCTCGGTTTCGGCGACGGAAAGCCCGGCCGCCGCGTAGAGGCGTGCCGCTTCCTCGGTGACGGATTCCGGGCGCATCCCGGCGTGCAGGGACAGTCCGGCCGCGTTTGCCTTAGCCAGCCCGACTAGGGCTTCGGCCGCGTGGCTGCCGGCGTCGCGCGGAGGGCCCGAGAGGTAGATGTCGCGGACGCCCGCCTTGCCGGCGGCCTCGATCGCCTTCAGCGCTTGGTCCTCGGGGAAGAGCCGGGGCGGACCGGCCTCGCCGCCTAGGTCGGGGTAGCCGCCTCGCGCTAAGGCGCCGCGGGCGGTCTCTATATAGGCGGGGCGGTCGGCCTCGAAGGGGAGGATGCCGGCGAGGTAGGGATTGGGCAGGTGGCCCAGGTCGAGAGGAGAGCGGGCGGCATAGCGCCGCGCCAGGGGCCTTCCCTTGCGCAGGTCTTCCGCGAGCTCGCAGAAGGCTTCCTCGGCCTCGCCTTCGATCAGGGAATGGAAGGGCGAGCGGTTCATTATTCCCATGCCCTGGGCGACTTCGGGACCGCTCGCGACGAGGCGCAGCCGCGGTTGGGCTTGGGCCGCCCGCGAGGCGATATGGAGGCTTCGCTCCAGGTTCCAGTCGAATAGGCAGAAGCAGGCGAGGTCGGCGCCCGCGGCCGCGATGGCATCGACGATGGCGGTATCCGAGCCCGAATCCCGGACTGCGCGGCCGAGGATGACCGAGTCGTCCCTGGACAGAACGCCTCGCGACAGCGCGTAGGAGGCGATGCAGCCCGCTGCGAGGGGGACGGCGGATTTGGCGCCCTCGGCGCCGGGTTCCTGGAGGGGCAGCTGGACGAAGACGACTTTCATAGCTTAGGCGCGTTCTCCGAGTACGGTGCGGCGGTACTCGCGCGAATCGGGGAAGCCCGTGAAGAGGGCGGACCAGTCGCCCCTCCTCGTCGGCTTCTCGAGAGCTTCCGCGAGGAGGCGCAGGTATTCGGTCCGCGGGATCTCCCGCGCGCCGAGCCCGGCGAGGTGCTCAGTATATACTTGCGAATCGACGAGGGTGAAGCCCTCCTCCCGAAGGCGCCATGCCAGGGGAATGAAGGCCGCCTTCGACGCGTCGTCGGCGCGGCTGAACATCGACTCGCCGAAGAAGACGCTTCCCAGCGACACTCCGTAGAGGCCGCCGACCAGCTTGCCGTCCAGCCTGGCCTCGGCCGAGTGCGCCAGGCCCAGGCGGTGGAGCTCGATATAGGCCTCGATCATGTCCTCCGTAATCCACGTGCCTCTCTGGCCGGGACGCTTGGACGAGGAGCAGGCGCGGATCACCGCGGGGAAGTCGCGGTCGACGGACAGCTCGTAGATTCCCTTCCTGAGCAGCCTGGCCATCGTGCGCGACGCATGCAGCTCGCAGGGAAAGAGGACGAAGCGGGGATCGGGGCTCCACCAGAGTATGGGCTCGCCTTCGGAGAACCAGGGGAAGATTCCGCGCCGATATGCCGAGAGGAGCATGCCCGGAGAGAGGTTGCCCCCGGCGCAGACGATGCCTCGCGCGTCGGCCTGCGAGGGCTCGGGGAAAGGGAAGTCCTGATCCTCCCGCAGGTAGGGGAAGCGCGGAGTCCTGGATCCTCTTGGGAGCATGCCGTAACTATAGTCCGTCGCGAGCTTCCCTGTCATCTTCCGCCTGAGGGCGCGGATCCCGGGCCTCCGGGGCTGGCAGGCCGTTGACATGCATCGAGTGTTTCAACGACCCGCTAGGCGGCCGCGCGTCCCTGGCTCCGCTCGCCGGAGGGCCCGACGCGGGAGGCGAGCCTGAGGGCGACGGGATAGAGGCGCGAGATGACGGGCACCGCCGCGGCGGCATAGGCCAGGCCGCCGAGGATGTCGACGAAGTAATGGGCGTAAATGTAGACCGTCGAGGCGAGTATGAAGAAGGATGCGACGAGGTAGGGCGCGAGGAGCCTTCGGTCGATCTTGCAGGCGATGTAGACCGTGACCGCCGTCATGGCGACGTGGGTCGAGGGGAAGGCGGCGCCGGAAAGCACCGCTGTCGAGAATAGTCCCTGGAAGAAGGACACGAAGAGCCCCCCGGGTATGCCGTTGTACCAGGACTGGCGGAGGTCCTCGAACCAGTACTTCGGGCCTTGGACCCTGAAGAAGATGTAGAAGGTCGAGAGCGTGACCATGGCGACGACCGAGATGAAGAGGAAGCGGCGGGCTTCCTCGGCCCTTCCGAGGAGCCAGGCCAGCCAGGGCGTGACTATGAGGAGGACGAAGTAGATGAAGTAGGCGCCGTACATCAGCTCGTTCACCAGGGCGCTGGCCTCGAAGGCCTTATGGAACTCCCTGGCGGGCTGGAAGCCGAAGAGCCATTGGTCGGCGGCGGCGAAGGCCGCGTCGTGGGAGAATCCCCCGAATACCTGGGACGAGAGCATGATGCTTTCGGTGAAGAAGAGCACAAGGAAGGCTTGCGGGTAGAAGAGCCTGAGGAAGGAGATGAACTTGCGCTGGTTCGAAGGCGGCAGGAAGCCGGCGAGGAGCGAGGCCGCGGCGAAGATGATGAATACCGATCCCATGACGCAGCCGCGGGGGAGCGAAGAGGCGAGTACCTGCAACTTGCCCGTGCCGGGGAAGGCGAAGGAAGCGATCGCGAAAAGCGATGACGTTGACGCGATCACAAGATCGTGGGGTTCCGGGGAATAGGCGCGTTGCGCGACGGCGGTAGGGCCCAACCTTTGCTCCTTATGCATTTTCTCGGCAATAGAATACGAATTCAACACTATTAAGTGAAGTAAGCGCCACTCGAGCCGCGGCGTTATACGCAGGTCGTGGAACGCGACCCCTACAACCACTTCCTTACAGTCAACGCGCGCCAGCGCGTTAGGCGCCGCAAGGACCCCAGGCGGGCGCCCTAGCGAAGCGTTACTGCATGTAAATACGAGCTCCGTTTTATTAGAGAGCGTTTCCGGCTTCAAGGTTGCATAGGCCGGCCCGGGCTCGTCAGGAAACGGTGATCGAGACCTCGCCGTCGACCAGGTCGGCGACCGCCTTGCCTCCCTCGGCCAGGCGCCCGAAGAGGACCTCGTCGACGAAGAATGTCTTGATCTTGTCCTCTACCAGGCGGCCGATGTTGCGCGCCCCGAACTCCTTGGAATAGCCCTTCTCGGCCAGGTGCTTGACCAGCTCGGGCGTGGCCTGGAGCTCGACCTTCTTCTCGGCCAGCTGGACGCGGAAGTCGTCGATGGCCTTGACTACGATGCGCTCGATGACCTCGGGCGGCAGGTTGTCGAAGCGGACGACGGCGTCGAGCCTGTTGCGGAACTCCGGCGTGAAGGCCCGCTCCACGGCATCGTTCAGCGCCGTGTCGGTCAGTATCCGGTCGCCGAAGCCGATCATGCTCTTTCCGATGTCGCGCGCCCCGGCGTTGCTGGTCATGATGAGGATGACGTTGCGGAAGTCGGCCTTGCGGCCCTGGTTATCGGTCAAGGTAGCGTAGTCCATGATCTGCAGGAGGATGTTGTAGACGTCCGGATGCGCCTTCTCGATCTCGTCGAGGAGGACCACGGCGTGCGGGGTCTTGCGGATGGCGTCGGTCAGGAGCCCGCCTTCCTCGTAGCCGACGTAGCCGGGCGGCGATCCGATGAGCCGCGACACGGTGTGCTTCTCCTGGTACTCGGACATGTCGAAGCGGTGCAGGGAAACGCCCATGTGCCGGGCCAGCTGGCGCGCGAGCTCGGTCTTGCCCACGCCCGTGGGGCCGACGAACATGAAGTTGGCGACGGGCTTGTCCGCCGCCCGGAAGCCCGCGCGGCTGCGCTTGACCGCCCTGACCACGGCCTCGACCGCGCGGTCCTGGCCGAAGACGTCCGCCTTCAGCGAGGACTCGAGGGAGGACAGCTTGTCCTTCTCCGACATCGATACCGAGCGCTCGGGAATGCGGGCGATCTTGGCGACGACGGTTTCGATCTCCCTAGAGCTGATGTCCAGGGTAGTGGAGGCGGCCGACTCTTCGGCCGCGACGGCCTCGTCGGCTCCGCCCTGGGCCGCGGACCCTTCATCGGCCGCCCCGAGCGGCGCGGCCTGGGCGCCGGCGGCTTGGGCGCCGGCCCGCGCGCCTTCGGCCGCGTCGGCCGCCTTCTCCGCCTTGTAGGCGTTCATGCGCGCCCAGGCCCCGGCCTCGTCGATGACGTCGATGGCCTTGTCCGGCAGGCGTCGTTCGGTGATGTATTGCGCGGATAGGCGCACGGCGAGCTCGAGCGCCTCGTCCGAGTAGCGTACGTTGTGGTATTCCTCGTACTTGGACCTAAGGCCCTTGAGTATTTCGATGGTCTCGCCCTGGGTGGGCTCGACGATATCTATCTTCTGGAAGCGCCTCGACAGGGCGCGGTCCTTCTCGAAGTACTTGTTGTACTCGTCGTAGGTCGTCGACCCGATGCAGCGCAGCTTGCCCGAGGTGAGGGCGGGCTTAAGCAGGTTGGACGCGTCGAGGGACCCGCCCGACACCGCGCCCGCTCCGACGATGGTGTGGATCTCGTCGATGAAGAGGATGGCCTTGTCCTTCTTCAGGAGCTCGTCCACGACCCGCTTCACGCGCTCCTCGAAGTCGCCGCGGAACTTCGTGCCGGCGAGGAGGGCGCCCATGTCCAGGGCGTAGATCGTGTAGTCCCGCAGCCGCGGCGGCACGTCTCCCGAGACTATGCGCTGCGCGAGGCCCTCGGTAATCGCGGTCTTTCCCACGCCGGCGTCGCCGACGTGGATCGGGTTGTTCTTGAGCCTTCGGCAGAGGACCTGGACGGTGCGCTCTATCTCGGCCTCTCGGCCGATGACGGGCTCCAGCTTGCCCTCGCGCGCGGACTTGGTCAGCTCGGAGGCGAAGCGCTCCAGCGGATTGACCCGGCCGGCCGCGCGGGGCTTGCGCTCCTCGCGCTCCTCCCGGCCCTCCTCCTCGTCCTCCTCGTCCTCGTCCTCGAAGGCCTCGCTCTCGCCGCCGTCCCCGTGGGAGATGACTTCCAGGAGCTGGAGGCGCTTAACCCCGGACTTGCGGAGGTAATAGGCGGAATAGTTGCGCTCCTCGTCGTACAGCGACACGAGTACGTCGGCGATCTCCACCTCTTCCTTGCCGGCCGCCTGTGACTGCAGCACGGCCCTTTCGATGACGCTCTGGAAGCCGGCGGTCTGCACGGGCTCGGAGTTCTTGACCTGGGGTATCTTCTGCTCGAAGTAGGCTTCCATCCCCTTGCGCAGCTGCTCGACGTCCGCGTCGCAGGCCCCGAGTATGGAGCGCACCTGCTCGAAGGAGAGGGCCGCGTAGAGAATGTGCTCCGGAGTCAGGTACTCGTGGCTGCGGAGCTTCGCCTCGTTATACGCGGCATTGAAAATGGCCTGGACTTCCTGGCTGACCTTCACCTACGCCTTCTCCATGGTGCACTTAAGGGGGAATCCGTTCTGCCGCGCGAGCTGGTGCACCTGACTTATTTTCGTCGCGGCAATGTCGTAACTGTAGACCCCCACGGTTCCTTTCCCCTTCTTGTGCACGTCGAGCATGATTTTCGCCGCCTCCGGGAGGGGCTTGTGAAAAACGGTCATGATGACGCTTACGACGAATTCCATCGTCGTATAATCGTCGTTGAGGAGGAGGACTCGATACTCGTCGGGCTCCTTCGCTTCCTCCGCCGACTTAGTGAGTACCTCTCCCTCGAAACCGGAATCGATCGCCATGGCACGTTCTAGCATAAAAAATACCGATTGACCAAGCTAAAAACAAGCCCTCGCGGCGGTCGGGGGCGGATGCGGAAGCGGAATCATGTCCCGCTTGCCCCGCGGGATGCTTTTCCGGATAAGGGCAGGCTCGGCCCGAACGCGCTCCGAAGGTCTCGCGGCGATTGAAATCGGCTCCGACAAGCTTTAGCCTAGAGCTAGGGCTTGAGCCTTGAGTTTGAGCCAAGAGCCGACGGAGGCTGCGGATGGGCGAGGGTCGCGACGCAATGCTGTTCAGCGATATTCTCGATATGGCCGATATCGGCTTCATTGTCGCCGATCCCCAGGGAAAGATAGTCGAGGCGAACCAGCGCTTCTGCGGCCTTATAGGGCTGGAAAGGGATAGGCTCCTGGGCGCGGACGTCGGAGACCTGCCCTTCGCCCTTATCCGCGAAGAGGGGAAGCGCACTCTGGAGACGACCTTGGCCGGGAACGACGGCCGCGAGATCATCCTGGAGATTCGCTCGATGAAGGCCGCGGACGGGTCTTTCCGGGCGGCCTTTCGCGACATTACCGAGGAGCGGAGGGTCGAGCGCGAGCTTAGGCTTAAGTCGATGTTCTTCCAGGCGGTCGCCGACTCCACGGCGGACGGGATACTGGTGGTCGATCCCCTAGGTCGTAAGATCCTGCAGAACCAGAGGACGATCGAGCTCTGGAAAATCCCCCCGGACGTAGCCGCGGATCCGAACGGCGAGCGGCAGGTAGCTCATGTGATGTCCTTCACGAAGAATCCCGGCAAGTTCATCGAGGAAATCGAGCTTCAGAAGTGCTCTCCCCTCGAGGTGACGGACGACCAGCTCGAACTCATCGACGGAACGGTCCTGGATCGCCATTCCGCCCCTGTGCTCGGGCCCGACGGCGGCATCTACGGTCGCGTCTACACCTTCCACGACGTGACCGGCTTCCGGCGCGCCGAGGAGAGGATTCGGGGCCTCCTGGAGGAGAAGGAGGCGATCCTTCGCGAGGTGCACCATCGCGTTAAGAACTACATGATCACTTTGGAGGCCATCCTGTCCCTCCACGCCCGTACCTTGGAGGAGCCATCGGCGATATCGGCGCTCGGAGACGCTCAGCTTCGGGTAGAGGGCATGATGGCGCTCTACGACAAGCTCTACGTCCAGGCGGGTTTCGGGTCAACGGTCGCTTCAATATATATGCGCGAGCTCGTCGAGGAGATCATGGCAACTTTCCCGCGCGTCGCGGAGGTGAGCCTGGAGCAGAACTTCGACGATTTCGCCCTGGACGGAAAGACCATGCGCACCCTGGGCATAATCGTCAATGAGCTGTTGACCAACATCATGAAGTACGCCTTCGAGGGCAGGGACTCCGGGAAGATCGGCGTGTCCCTTGTCCTTTCCGGCGAGAAGGCCGTGCTGGAGGTGCGGGACGACGGCATCGGCTTCGGAGACGTCGCCCCGGGCAGGGGAGCCGGCTTCGGCCTCATGCTCGTCGATACGCTGGTCAAGCAGCTAGGCGGGACCATGGCCGTCGAGCGCGGCGGCGGCACGCGGTACGCGATAGAATTCGATGCCGCCGGCCTGGTCCGGCACTAATGCCGCGCTCTTCCGCAAGCTTGACATACGTCGCGGTAGGCGGCTATTTTTTAGCCACAGGCCGCGAAGGAGAAGAGTAGCCGCATACGCCGAGCCACAGGGATCGGGACCCGCGATTGAGAGGTCCCGAGGCGAGGCCGCGGCGAAGACCGCTCCTGAGCCGCCGCGGGGAACGGCGGGCAAGCTCGCCCAAGTATCCGCGGACGGGGGCTCCCGTCATAGGGCGAAGAGTGCGGCGTCCGTCATGGGGCGCCGAATGTAAGGTGGTACCGCGGATCGACGCGGGAAGGCTCTCGCCTGGCGGGGCCTCCGCGGGATTCGTCCTTACGCGACGGCGCGCCCTGGGCGATCCTCGATCGCCCTCGGCCCGGCGGCAGCCGCGGGGGCGATCCCGCCGGGGGCCCCGGGCATAAAAAGGCGCCGCCCTTGGAGGTGCTTCATGTCCGCGAGCGTCGAGACCATCCGCCACTCGGCATCACACGTAATGGCCGAGGCCGTGCTCAAGCTCTATCCCGGGACCAAGTTCGGCATCGGGCCGTCGATCGACGACGGCTTCTACTACGATTTCCAGCTTCCCAAGGCGATAACCGAGGAGGACCTCCCCGCGATCGAGAAGGAGATGCGCCGCATCATCTCGAGCGGGGCCGAGTTCGTCCGCAAGGAGATCTCCAAGGACGAGGCGCGTAGGCTCTTCGCCGATCAGAGCTTCAAGCTCGAGCTCATCGAGGATCTCGAGGGAACCATTTCGACCTACGAGCAGGATGGCTTCGTCGATTTATGCCGAGGGCCCCACGTCGCGAACTCGCGCGAGATCAGGCCCGACTCCTTCAAGCTGCGCGCCGTCGCGGGCGCCTACTGGCGCGGCGACGAGAAGCGCCCCATGCTCACCCGCATCTACGCCTATTGCTTCGTCTCCAAGGCCGAGCTCGAGGCCCACCTGAAGATGCTCGAGGAGGCCGAGAAGCGCGATTGCCGCCGCTTAGGCAAGGAGCTCGATCTCTTCTCGACCCACGAGGAGGCGGGGCCCGGCCTCATCTACTGGCATCCCAAGGGCGGCCGCTTCCGCGTGGAGCTGGAGAAGTGGTGGCGCGACGAGCACTATAAGAACGGCTACGAGATCCTCTTCACTCCCCACATCGGCAAGAGCTGGCTCTGGGAGACCTCGGGCCACCTGGGCTTCTACAAAGAGGGCATGTACTCGCCGATGAAGATCGACGAGGACGATTACTACATCAAGCCGATGAACTGCCCCTTCCATATCATGATCTACAATAATTCGGGGCATTCCTACCGCGAGCTGCCCCTGCGATGGGCCGAGCTGGGGACCGTGTACCGCTACGAGAGATCGGGCACCCTGCACGGCCTCATGCGCGTGCGCGGCTTTACCCAGGACGACGCGCACATCATCTGCACCCCGGAGCAGATCGAGGACGAGATTGTCGAAGTCCTGCGCTTCTCGCTCTACATGCACAAGACCCTCGGCTTCAAGGATATCAAGGCCTATCTCGCTACCAAGCCGAAGGGCGACGGGGCGGTCGGCTCGACGGAAAAATGGGACACCGCCATCGCATCGCTGAGGAAGGCCATCGAGAAAGAGGGAATGAGCTACGAGATGGACGAGGGAGGCGGCGCCTTCTACGGCCCGAAGATCGATCTGAAGGTCAAGGACGCGATCGGCCGCGAGTGGCAGCTCTCGACCATCCAGTTCGACTTCAACGAGCCCGAGCGCTTCAAGATGGAGTATGTCGACGCGGACGGCCAGCGCAAGAGGCCCTACATGGTCCACCGCGCCCTCCTCGGGTCGATCGAGCGCTTCTTCGGCGTCTACCTCGAGCACACCGCCGGCGCTTTCCCGATCTGGCTCGCCCCCGAGCAGGCCGTGGTCATCCCCGTCGCGCCGGCCTTC